>Ga0070730_10005208_pt1 | contig 11249 bp, 6 predicted proteins | sample Coa_R1_3_FD_66447 | JGI IMG/M metagenome (GOLD analysis project Ga0070730, IMG submission 66447) | Surface soil microbial communities from Centralia Pennsylvania, which are recovering from an underground coalmine fire - Coalmine... | ecosystem: Environmental > Terrestrial > Soil > Unclassified ... | reverse complement strand
TCGCCGTCGTATGGGGTCTACTCCGGCTTCGAGAACCTCGAGAACAGACCCGTGCGCGAAGGGAGCGAGGAGTACTTGAACTCGGAGAAGTACGAGCTGAAGAAGCGCGCCCTGGACGGGGCGCTGCTGCCGATCGTCGCGACGCTGAACGCGGCCCGGCGCGAGAACGTCGCGTTGCAGTGGCTCGACAACATCACGTTTCTCGAAACCGAGAACGAGCAGCTCTTTGCATTTCTCAAGCGCACGGGCGACAACGCGATCGTCGTCGTCGTCAATCTCGATCCGGCGGCCGCGCAGGAAGGCGTGTGCGTACTGCCCGTGTCGACTGGCCTCGCGCCCGCATATCGCGTCCGCGAGCTGTTGACGGAGGCCGAGTGGACCTGGCGCATCGGGCGCAACTACGTGAAGCTCGAGCCGGGGAAGAGCCACGTGCTCAAGGTGCTCAAGTGACGGGTCACGTTCCTGGGGCGGCGCCGGCAAGGGAGCCAAGCGCGAGGCGCGAAGGGCAGTACATGAAGTACGACCGAGCGCCGAGCGCGCGGGATCCTGCCGCCGGCGTCGTCAGCCTTTCGCGGAGCCCCGCTCCGCGGGGCGGGAGCGAAAGGCGGCCAGGGACGTGACGGATCAATGGTTCGAGCGGGATCCGCAGTGGTTCAAGCGGGCCGTCTTCTACGAGATCCACATCCGCGGATTCTTCGACGGCAACGACGACGGCTCCGGCGACTTTCGCGGCCTCATCGAGAAGCTCGACTACCTGCAGTGGCTCGGCGTCGACTGCATCTGGCTGCTGCCGATGTACCAGTCGCCGCTGCGCGACGGCGGCTACGACATCGCCGACTTCTTCACGATCCACCCCGACTACGGGACGGTCGAAGATTTCAAGCACTTCGTCGAGCAGGCGCATCAGCGCGGCATCCGCGTCATCGCCGACCTCGTCATGAACCACACCTCCTCCGACCATCCCTGGTTCCAGGAGTCACGCCAGGACCGTACGAATCCCAAGGCCGACTGGTACGTGTGGTCCGACAGCGACGAGCTGTACAAGGACGCGCGCATCATCTTCATCGACACCGAGGCGTCGAACTGGACGTTCGACCCGGTGCGGGGCCAGTACTACTGGCATCGCTTCTTCTTCCACCAGCCGGACCTCAACTACGAGAACCCCGAGGTGCAGGAGGCGATGCTCAACGTCCTGCGCTTCTGGCTCGACCTCGGCATCGACGGCTTCCGGCTCGACGCGGTGCCGTACCTCTTCGAAGAGGACGGGACCGGCTGCGAGAACCTCGAGCCGACGCACGAGTACCTGAAGCGCGTGCGCGCAGAGGTCGATGCCCGCTACCCGGATCGGGTGCTGCTCGCCGAGGCGAACATGTGGCCCGAGGACGTCGTCGAGTACTTCGGCGACGGCGACGGAGACGAGTGCCACATGGCGTTCCACTTCCCCGTCATGCCGCGCATGTTCATGTCGGTGCGGCGCGAGGACGCGACACCGATGTACGAGATCCTCGAGCGCACGCCCGACATCCCGCGCAACGCGCAGTGGGGGCTCTTCCTGCGCAACCACGACGAGCTGACGCTCGAGATGGTGACCGACGACGAGCGCGACTACATGTACGCCGAGTACGCGAAGGATCCGCGCATGAAGCTCAATCTCGGCATCCGCCGCCGGCTTGCGCCACTTCTCGATGGGGGCCGCGACGAGATCGAGCTGATGCACGCGATCCTCTTCTCGCTGCCAGGTTCACCCGTCCTCTATTACGGGGACGAGATCGGCATGGGCGACAACGTCTATCTCGGCGACCGCGACGGCGTGCGCACGCCGATGCAGTGGACGAGCGACCGCAACGCCGGCTTCTCGCGCGCCGATTGGGCGCAGCTGTATCTCCAGCCGCTGATGGACCCGGTGTACGGCTATCAGGCCGTCAACGTCGAGGCGCAGCTGCGCACGCCGACGTCGTTCCTCCGCTGGGTGCACAGGTTCGTCGCGCTGCGCAAGGAGCACCCCGTCTTCGGGCTCGGCACCTACGAGCCGCTTTCTTCGGACAACTCGAAGATCTTCGCCCACATTCGGCGCTGGGAGGAGGACACGGTGCTCTGCGTCCACAACCTCGCCCGCTCGGCCCAGGCCGTCCAGCTCGACCTCTCGGCCTTCGCCGGTATGGTCCCGGAGGAGATGTTCGGCCGCACGAGTTTCCCGCCGGTGGGGGAGCTCCCGTATCTGCTGACACTTGCGCCGCGGGGGTTTTTCTGGTTCCAGTTGAGGGAGGCCAAAGCGTGACCTTCGACGAGCAGGCGCTGATCGAGCACGTCACCAGGCAGCGCTGGTACGGAGCGAAGTCGCGCGACGTTGCGCACGCGCGGGTGCTCGACTCGGTCGTCGCACGCACGAGTGAGCCGCAGCTCGTGCTCGCCCTGGTCGAGATGCGCTACGAGACGGGAGCCCACGACATCTACCAGCTCGTGTACGCATTGCGCGACGGCGAGCTCGAGCTCGACGGCCTCGCCGACACGACGCTCGCGCGCGAGCTCGTGAGCGCGATGCGTTCGGGGCTGACGCTGCAGGGAACGGAAGGGATCGTCGAGTTCCGCCCGGTCGAGGGCTTCGCCGGCATCGGGCGCGAGCTCGTCGAGACGCATTCGATCGACGCCGAGCAGTCGAACACGTCGGTCGTCTTCGACGACGAGCTCATCCTCAAGGTCTTCAGGCGACTCGAGCCCGGCCTCAACCCGGAGCTCGAGATGCTGCGCTTCCTCACGCAGCACGGCTTCTCGAACATCGCTGCGCTCGGCGGGTGGTACGCGTACTCGGGCGGACCGCTCGGCGCGACGCTCGGGATCCTGCAGGAGTTCGTGCGCGGCGGGCTCGACGGCTGGGAGCTCGCGCTCGACGAGCTCTCGTCGGATCCGGACCGGTTCCTCGGCCGCCTGCACCGCCTCGGCGAGGTGACGGGCGAGCTGCACACGGTGCTCGGCTCGGATTCGGACGATCCCGCGTTCTGTCCCGAGACGCCGAGCGTCGAGTCGCTCGGCCTGCTGACGGCGACCGTGGACGAGGAGATCGAGCGCGTGTTCCTCGACCTGCCGCAGGACGAGGAGGCGCTCGAGCCGATCGCCGGCCGCGGCGAAGAGGTGCGCGACCAGCTGCGCCAGCTCACGCATGCGGGCTCGACCGGGAAGATCATCCGCACGCACGGCGACTACCACCTCGGCCAGACCATGTGGGCCGACGACGACTGGGTGATCCTCGACTTCGAAGGTGAGCCCGCACGCCCGCTCGCCGAGCGCAGGCTCAAGCGCTCGCCGCTGCGTGACGTCGCAGGGATGCTCCGCTCGTTCGCGTACGCCGCGAGCGCCGTCCAGTTCCTGCGTGGCATCGAGCCGCCGGACGACTGGGAGGAACAGGCGCGCGAGGAGTTCCTCGACGGCTATCTCCAGACGGTCGACTCGGCGCTCATTCCTTCGGGCCAGGCCGGCCTCGAGCGGCTGCTCGCCGTCTACGAGCTCGAGAAGGCGGTGTACGAGCTGCGCTACGAGGTCGACAACCGTCCGGACTGGGTGACGATTCCCGTCACCGGCATCCAGCGGCTCATCGAAGGCGCGGCGACTACGTCGTGATCGAGCTCGGTGCGGATCCGCACCGCGTCCTCGGCGCGCACGAGTCGAACGGCGGTGTCGTCGTGCGCGCATACCGGCCGGAGGCGCAGGCGGTGCGCGTGCAGCCCGCCGGCGTCGACGCCGAACTGAAGGATTCCGCGGGCCTGTGGGAGGCGCTGCTGCCGAAGGCGAAGCTGCCGCTCGAGTACGAGCTCGAGGTCGAGTATCCGGACGGCAGCACGTACACGGTGCGCGATCCGTACGCGTTCCTGCCGACGCTCGGCGAGCTCGACCTGCATCTCGCGATGGAAGGCCGCCACGAGCAGCTGTACGAGAAGCTCGGCGCGCACGTCCGTGAGATCGACGGTGTGCTCGGCACGGCATTTGCGGTGTGGGCGCCGAACGCGCGCTCGGTCTCGGTCGTCGGCGACTTCAATTCCTGGGACGGGCGGCTGCACCCGATGCGCTCGCTCGGCTCGTCGGGGATTTGGGAGCTGTTCATCCCCGGCGTCGAGCAGGGAGCGAAGTACAAGTTCGAGCTGCGCACGCAGGACGGGCGCCTTCGCCTCAAGGCCGATCCGGTCGCATTTCACAGCGAGGTGCCGCCGGAGACGGCGTCGATCGTCTACGAGTCCGCGCACGCTTGGAAAGACGAGAAGTGGCTCGAGACGCGCCGCCGGTCGGCGCCGCTCGCCGAGCCGATCTCGATCTACGAGGTGCATCTCGGCTCATGGCGGCGCAACCCGGCTGAGGACAATCGCTCGCTGACGTATCTCGAGCTCGCGGACGAGCTCGCCGACTACGTCTCCGATCTCGGCTTCACGCACGTCGAGCTGCTGCCGGTCATGCAGCACCCGTTCTCCGGGTCGTGGGGTTATCAGGTGACCGGGTATTTCGCGCCGACGTCGCGCTTCGGCTCGCCCGACGACTTCCGCGCGTTCGTCGACCGGCTGCACCAGCGCGGCCTCGGCGTGATCCTCGACTGGGTGCCTGCGCACTTCCCGCGCGACGACTGGGCGCTCGCGCTCTTCGACGGCTCGCACCTATACGAGCACGCCGATCCGCGACGCGGCGCGCATCCGGACTGGGGAACGCTCGTGTTCAACTTCGGCCGCGCGGAGGTGAAGAACTTCCTGCTGTCGAACGCGCTCTACTGGCTGCGCGAGCACCATGCGGACGGAATCCGCGTCGACGCAGTCGCATCGATGCTCTACCTCGACTACTCGCGGAAAGCAGGCGAGTGGATACCGAACGAGTTCGGCGGCCGCGAGGATCTCGACGCCGTCCAGTTCCTCAAGGAAGTGAACGAGACCCTCTTCTCGCGCGAGCCCGGGGTCATCTCGGCGGCGGAGGAGTCGACCGCCTGGCCCGGCGTCTCGCGTCCGACCTATCTCGGCGGGCTCGGCTTCGGCTTCAAGTGGAACATGGGCTGGATGCACGACACGCTCGAGTACTTCCAGAAGGATCCCGTCTATCGCAGCTTCCACCACCACACGCTGACGTTCTCGCTGCTCTATGCGTTCACAGAGAACTTCATCCTGCCGCTGTCGCACGACGAGGTCGTGCACGGCAAGCGCTCGTTGCTCGACAAGATGCCAGGCGACCGCTGGCAGAAGTTTGCGAATTTGCGCTCGTTGTACGCCTACATGTGGGCGCATCCCGGCAAGAAGCTGCTCTTCATGGGCGGCGAGCTCGGCGAGTGGGAGGAATGGAACGCGGATGGATCGCTGCACTGGAACCTGCTCGAGTACGCCGAGCATCAGGGCGTGCAGTCGCTCGTGCGCGACCTCAACGGCTTGTATCGCTCGACGCCCGCCCTGTGGCGCTCCGACTACGACCCGGCCGGCTTCAGCTGGCTCGAGGCCAACGATGCCGCGAACAACGTGCTCGCATTCGCACGTGTCGACGCGGAGGGCGGAGCACCGCTCGTCTGCGTGCTCAATCTGTCGCCGGTTCCGCGCTACGAGTATCGCGTCGGCATGCCGCGTGCGGGATGCTGGCGCGAGCTGCTGAACACCGACTCCGCGTACTACGGCGGCTCCGGTGTCGGCAATCTCGGCGGCGTCGAAGCCGAAGCGCTCGCCTGGGACGATCAGCCGTTCTCCGCGCCGCTGACGCTGCCGCCGCTCGGCGCCGTTTGGCTTGCGCCCGAGTGACGGCCGACCGCCGCGTAACACTCAGAACACGCTGAACAAGCGGGCCGCACCCGTTATGGGGTCTCGGGCGTTGTGCCTGGACAGGCAACTGCCCAGGAGGGGGAACATGCGCCAAGCGGCACTTGTCGCACCTGTAGCGATGCTTCTCGTCGGAGTCTCGGTCGCCTTCGCGGCGTCCGGGAACGCGACGAGCCCGCGGGCGAAGTCTCTCGCCGCGGCGGCGTCGCGTACCGCGCACGTGAGCACGCAGCGTTATGCGGTCGACCTGAAGATCGTGAAAGACGGACTGCCGCACTACTTGCACGCGCAGTCCGAGGTAGCGCCGGGGACGATCCTCGTGAATCTGCAGCTCGGCGACGTGACGCTTGCCGACGGCACCGTCATCCCGGGCTCGGACACCACCGGGCTCATCGACGGCCCCTTCCTCTACGAGCGCATGCCCGACGGGCTTGCCATGGGGTCGATCGAATGGCTGCGCGTGCGCGTCGCATCGCTTGGACCGAGTCATCCTGCGTTGCGCGGGATGCACGGCATGACGGCGATGCCGCTGCTGCATGTTCTCGGCGAAGCGAGTGCGCATGCGGTCACGCGCGACGCAAGCCTCTTCCGCGGCACCGTCGCCTACGACGACCCAATCGTCGTCGCGGCACTGAAGCCGCTCATGGCCGGGCTGCAGTTCCGTGACCTGCGTGTCAGCGCTTGGATCGGCCCGCACGGGCTCGTGCGGCACGTGCGCCTCACCGGCCGCACGCCGGACGGCAAGACGACCATGCTCGTGGACGCGCGCCTCTTCGCATTCGACCATCCCGTGCACGTGAGCCCGCCCGCCGAGGGCACGTTCATGGATCAGGCGCTCCAGCAGCTCCGCGACTGATACCGCCCGATAAGGTCCCGCCGTGTTCACGACACGCCCGGAGCTGCGCGGGACGTTCGGCATGGTCGCCTCGACGCACTGGCTCGCGTCCGCGGCCGGCATGGCGGTGCTCGAGCAGGGAGGCAATGCGTTCGACGCCGCCGTTGCCGCCGGCTTCACGCTCCAGGTGGTCGAACCGCACCTGAACGGACCGGGCGGTGACCTGCCGGCGCTGCTCTGGCCGGCCGGCGGCGAGCCCATCGTTCTCTGTGCGCAAGGCCCCGCTCCGCGTGCCGCGACGATCGCGCACTACCGCGACGAGCTCGGTCTCTCGCTTGTACCGGGTACGGGCCCGCTCGCAGCCGTCGTTCCCGGTGCCTTCGGCGGCTGGATCGCGATGCTCCGCGACCACGGCACGATGCCGCTCGCCGAGGTCCTGCGCTTCGCGATCGCGTATGCGGAGGGCGGGTATCCCGTGCTCGAGCGAATCCAGGCTGCGATCCGGAACGTCGAGTCGCTCTTCCGCGACGAGTGGACGACGTCGGCCGAGGTCTACCTTCCGATCTCCGAACCGGGGACGCTGCACCGCAACCCCCAGCTCGCCCAGACCTACCGTCGCCTCGCGGCGGCGGCGGACCCGCTCGACGAGTGGTACCGCGGCTTCGTCGCGGATGCGATGCTCGCGTTCCAGGAGCGCGAGTGGATGGACAGCTCCGGCGAGCGGCACGCCGGCCTGCTCGCGGAGGAGGACCTGCGCGACTGGCAGGCGACGTACGAGGCGCCGCTCTCGGTCGACTACCACGGGCTCATCGTGTTGAAGGCGGGACCGTGGAGCCAGGCGCCGGTGTTCCTGCAGCAGCTGCGCCTGCTCGAAGGCTTCGACCTCGCCGGCATGGGGCACGCGAGCGCGGAATACATCCACACCGTGACCGAGTGCGCGAAGCTCGCCTTCGCGGACCGGGAGGCCTGGTACGGCGATCCGGACTTCGTCGACGTCCCTCTCGACGACCTGCTCTCGCGCGACTATGCAGGCGCACGGCGCGCGCTCGTCGGCGACGAAAGCTCCGCGGAGCTCCGGCCGGGTTCGCCCGGCGGCCGTGAGCCGCGCCTGGCTGCTCCGGTCGGCGGCGTTGCGATTACGCCCGGTGTGGGCGAGCCGACGCGCGGCGACACGGTGCATCTCGACGTCGTCGACCGCTTCGGGAACATGGTTGCCGCGACGCCGAGCGGCGGCTGGCTCTGGGGTGCGCCGGTGATCCCCGAGCTCGGCTTCTGCCTCGGGACCCGCGCGCAGATGTTCTGGCTCGAGGAAGGCCTGCCGAACTCGCTCGAGCCGGGCAAGCGTCCACGCACGACGCTTTCGCCGACGCTCGTCGCCCGCGGCGGCGATCCCTATCTCGCGCTCGGAACGCCGGGCGGCGACCAGCAGGATCAATGGACGTTGCACACGCTGCTCGCGCATGCGCACTTCGGCATGGACCTCCAGGCCTCGATCGACGCGCCGAACCATCACACCGAGGCGTTCCCAAGCTCCTTCTATCCGCGCGAGACGCGCACGCGGCATGTCGCCGTCGAGGATCGCGCCGGGGAGAAGACGCTCGCCGGCTTGAGCGCCCGCGGGCACGACGTCGAAGCCTCGCCTCCCTGGTCGCTCGGCCGCGTCAGCGCCGTCGGCCGCGACGAGGACGGGCAGCTGAAGGCGGGCGCGAACCCGCGCGGCATGCAGGGCTACGCGGTCGGCCGCTGACCCATACATGAATGTTTGGCCCGGCACGCCGTTCCCGCTCGGTCCAACCTGGGACGGGCAGGGAACGAACTTCGCGATCTTCTCCGAGAACGCGGAGCGCGTCGAGCTCTGTCTCTTCGACGAGCACGACGTGGAGACGCGCATCGAGGTCCGTGAGCGGACTGCGTTCAACTGGCATTGCTATCTCCCAGATGTCGGGCCGGGACAGCGGTACGGCTATCGCGTGCACGGCCCGTACGACCCGGAGAGCGGTCGGAGGTTCAACCCCCACAAGCTCCTGATCGATCCCTACGCGAAGGCGATCGAAGGGCCCGTCCTCTGGGACAGGGGCAACGTGCTGCCGTACGTCCCGAGCGGCGACAAGGATGCGGACTTGACGATCGACACGGCGAACGACGCGGCGGCGATCCCCAAGTGCGTCGTCGTCGATGCGCACTTCGACTGGGAGGACGACCGGGCGCCCGCTACGCCGTGGCACGACACCGTCATCTACGAGGCGCATGTGAAGGGGTTCACGAAGCTCCGCTCGGACGTGCGCGACGACCTGCGCGGCACGTACGCGGGGCTCGCCTCCGAACCCGCGCTCGCCTACTTCCGCGAGCTGGGAGTCACCGCGGTCGAGCTGCTGCCGATCCATCACATCGCCGACGAGGGATTCCTCCACGACCGCGGGCTGACGAACTACTGGGGCTACTCGTCGATCGGATATCTCTGCCCGCACGCGCTGTATGCGGCGACCGGGACGCGCGGGAACCAGGTGAACGAGTTCAAGGGGATGGTCAAGGCGTTGCATCGCGCCGGCATCGAGGTGATCCTCGACGTCGTCTACAACCACACCGCCGAGGGCAACCATCTCGGGCCGCTGCTCTCGTTTCGCGGCGTCGACAACGCGTCGTACTACCGGTTGATGCCGGACGACCCACGCCACTACCAGGACTTCACCGGGACGGGCAACTCGCTCAACCCCGTGCACCCGTCGGTTCTGCGGCTGATCATGGACTCGCTGCGGTACTTCGTCACCGAGTGCCACGTCGACGGCTTCCGCTTCGATCTCGCGTCGGCGCTCGCGCGCGAGTTCTACGAGGTGGACCGCCTGTCGACGTTCTTCGACACGATCCACCAGGACCCCGTGATCTCGCAGGTGAAGCTCATCGCCGAGCCCTGGGACGTCGGTCCGGGCGGCTATCAGGTCGGGAACTTCCCGGTTCTCTGGGCGGAATGGAACGGGATCTACCGCGACACGATGCGCGATTTCTGGCGCACGCAGGCGAGCGTCGCGCAGTTTGCCTCGCGCTTCACGGGCTCGAGCGACCTCTACGAGTCGGACGGACGCGAGCCGTTCGCGTCCATCAACTTCATCACGGCGCACGACGGGTTCACATTGCGAGACCTCGTGTCGTACAACGAGAAGCACAACGAGGCGAACGGCGAGGACGGCAAGGACGGCACGGACGACAACCGTTCCTGGAACCACGGCGTCGAAGGGCCGACCGACGACCCGGAGATCAACGCGCTGCGCGCGCGCCAGCAGCGGAACTTCCTGGCGACGCTGCTGCTCTCGCAAGGAGTGCCGATGCTGCTCGGCGGCGACGAGCTCGGCCGCACGCAACACGGCAACAACAACGCCTGGTGTCAGGACAACGAGCTCTCGTGGTTCGACTGGGACAACGCCGACGACCAGCTCCTCGAGTTCGTCCGCCGTCTCATTCGCATGCGGCGCGAGCATCCGGTGTTGCGTCGCGCGACATTCCTCACCGGCCGCGAGAGGCGGGGCTCCGGTCTACCCGACGTGTGGTGGTTCCGGCCGGACGGCCGGCGCATGACGCAGCGCGACTGGCGGCGCGAGGACGCATTCGCGCTCGGCGCCTTCCTCAACGGCGACGAGATCTCGTCGCGCACGCCGCACGGCGAGGGAATCGTCGACGACTCGTTCCTCCTCCTGTTCAACGCGCACTCCGAGCGGGTGACGTTCACGCTGCCCACGCGGCGCTTCGGCCCGTACTGGTCGGTGGAGCTCACGACCGACGGTGCCGCTCCGGACGGTGTTCTCCCTGCGCGCTCGGACGTGACCGTGCTCGACCGCTCGCTCCTGGTGCTGCGGCGGGTCTAGGGGTCTTTGGCGAAATAGTGGAGTGCCGCGGCTGGTGCGCTGGATCGGCGCGCTGCGTCGTCCTCGGTCGCGGCCGTAGCCCGGCTACGGCCGCTCCCTGCGTCCTCGCATCGCATCCGACCAGCGCATCCCCGCGGCGGCACCATTCCGCCAAAGACCCCTAGGAGGGAAGTCCGCTGCCCGGCGCCTCCACGCCAGGGGAGGAGGGGGCGCCGGGCAGCGGCTTGGGGTTGGGAGGGTTCGATGAAGCCCATCCATCGAACCAGCCGGAGATGAGCCGCGCCTAAGAGTTGGTGAGATGCAAGCGCAGAAGCGCGCCGCCCCCCGGCGCTTCCTCGGCGCTGACGCTGCCGCCGTGCGCCTCCGCCACCTCGCGGACGATCGCGAGGCCCAGGCCCGAGCCCGGCTGCGACCGGGCCGAGGTGGCGCGATAGAACCGGTCGAAGATGCGCTCGCGCTCGTCGGGCTCGATGCCGGGGCCGTGGTCGCGGACGGAGACTTCGCCTCGCGAGAGCGTTACCTCCACGGTGCCGCCGCCGTCGCTCCACTTGCCTGCGTTCTCGAGGAGGTTCCACACTGCCCGCTCGATGCGGTCCGGGATGCCGTCGATCGTCGTCGCCTCGAGCTGTGTGTCGAACGTGATGTGCGGATAGCGCGCGCGCGCGCGTTCGACGACGGACGAGACGAGCTCGTCGAGTTGGACGGCCTGGCGCTCGAGGCTCGGGTCGTCACCGCGCGCGAGCTCGAGCAGGCCGCCGATGAGATCGCGCATCTCGTGGGCCTCGCGCT
>Ga0070730_10005207_pt1 | contig 11250 bp, 12 predicted proteins | sample Coa_R1_3_FD_66447 | JGI IMG/M metagenome (GOLD analysis project Ga0070730, IMG submission 66447) | Surface soil microbial communities from Centralia Pennsylvania, which are recovering from an underground coalmine fire - Coalmine... | ecosystem: Environmental > Terrestrial > Soil > Unclassified ... | reverse complement strand
GACGACATCCAGCAATTTCGTGCTCAGCTTCTGCGCGACCCGAACTTTGACATCAGCTTTTTTGAACTGGCGGATTTAACGCAGGTCACCGATACCGATATCACGGGAGATCAGGTGCGCTTGCTGGCCCTTTCCGGCCCATTTTCGCAGGAATCCTGCCGCGCTTTTCTCGCCAGTCAGGAAGTGATTTACGGTATTGCCCGCATGTTCGAAATCCATTGCAATTTGCGAGGCGATGCGCGAATCCGCGTGTTCCGTGAAGGCCAGGAAGCCTGGGCATGGCTTGAAAAGAAAAGTGGTTTTATTTCACAGCCGCGCCGCAATGCGTAACGGGTCATAAATGTGTACGCTAGCTCCAGCTTTTTTGTGGCAATCTGTGACAATGGGCTAAGACCAGGAATTACAAGCGCCGGGTATTCGAGCGACGCAGGGATGAAAAGACAGCCGAATTTGTTTTGTGGAGGTGAGTTTGCAGACAGGAAATGCAATGACTGTACCGGAGACAACCGATCATTCCTCCCAATCGCATTACGATATAGCAATCGTGGGCGGCGGCTTCTCAGGCGCGATTTTGGCCTCTCATTTGCTGCGGCATTCGAGCGGCGGAGAATCAATCGCCATCATCAATAAGGAACATTCGCTGGGCCGGGGAGTTGCCTACAGTACGGAGTGCACAGATCACCTGCTGAATGCTCGCGCCGGAGACATGAGCGCGTGGTCCGATCAGAGTGGTCATTTCCTCGAATGGCTGCGAACAGAATGGGACCCATCGGCCCATCGTGATGAATTCGTCTCGCGCGTTGCGTTCGGTAAATATGCCGCCAGTGTGCTGGCAAACTCAATTCAGCAGAACCCGCACGCGACTCTCGCGCACATTGCCGGTGAAGCAGTTTACGCCATGCCGGATGCAGACGGAATCCGTCTCCGGATGCATACCGGCCGGGAAATCCACGCTCGCTTTGTAGTGCTGGCGACCGGCAACTACCCGCCTGCCGATCCTTCCCAGATACGCAATGCATCGCCAGGCCGCTATGTTTCTTATGTATGGTCGGGTGGCGCGCTGGACGGAGTTGATCAGCTGCAGTCGATCCTGCTTATAGGTACGGGGCTGACGGCCGTCGACCAGATACTGTCTCTCAAGGCGAAGAAGTTTCAGGGGACCATCTTTATGCTGTCGCGTCACGGTATTCTGCCGAATACTCACACGGCACGGGGCGCGACGTGGCCAAAATCATGGATCCCAACCCACACGGCCACCGTGCGGACTCTTCTCTCGGCCGTGCGCGAAGAGATCAGAAAAGCGGAAGTCCGCGGCAGCAACTGGCAGGACGTTTTTGATTCCATGCGCTCGGAATCACAGCGGATTTGGCGGGGGTTTTCCATACACGAGCAGAAACGATTTCTGCGCCATGTCCGGCCCTACTGGGATGCGCACAGACACCGGATCCCGCCTGAAGTGTACCGCAATTTAACAGACTGGATCGAGACAAGGGAACTGCGTATCGTGGCGGGCCGGCTGTTTGAATACCAGGAAAATGATGCCGGGGCCCTGGTAACATTTCAGGACAGACATACTGGAGCCACAGAGAAACTGCAGGTTGGCAGGGTGCTTAACTGCACCGGGACCAACACCAGCGCGTGCTTGCTTAAAACTGCTCTCTTTCAATCCCTCATTGAAAGCGGGACCGTTTGTATGGATCGCTTAAAGCTGGGGCTTGATGTCGCGGACAATGGCGCTTTGCTCGATGCCGCCGGGCAAGCCTCCAGCCGGCTATTTGCCATCGGTCCTCTGCAAAGAGGTTGTTTTTGGGAGACGACCGCGGTACCGGAAATCCGGTCCCAGGCCGCCAGTCTCGCGCTGCATCTTCTGAACCAGGTGAGTGTACTCACCGCCCGATGATGCAATCATTGCCAAATTAGGTTGCCTCAAGTTCATATATCTATTGAATATTTTGTCTGGTTTTTCGGCAAAGTATCGGGAATATTTGTTTAATTTTGCAGGTTCTTACCTGCGGCGGTGCAGGGCGAGTTGTGCCCGCTCATAAAGTCCATTGCGCAGTCGTTCCAGTTCTGGATGGATTGGTGAACTCGGAGCAGCCAACGTACTTAAAAATCAACACCTAACTTGTTTTCAGAAAGGAATTTTACAAATGTTCAGGAAAGTCTTTGTTAAAGCAGCTCTTCTTGGCACGATGGTGTGCGGACTGTGTATCACCAGCTTGATGGCGCAGCAGGAAGCCACATTTCATTCAACCATTATTGGTTCCAACCCACATCTGATTGTCGCCGGAGTGCAGAGCGGCGGCGCCCCGTGGACAGTTCGTCACGGTTCAGCCAGTCTGAATGGTGAAGGCCAGTTGCACGTAGATCTGAAGAATTTGATCCTGACGCAACTCGGAACCACGGGACCGGTTACCAGCGTTAGCGCCAGCCTGGTATGCGGTGGCGCGGGTGGCGTTGTGGTTGCCACTACGAATGCGGTTCCAATATCGACCGATGGCAACGCTGAACTTGAGGCGCAGATCAGCACCTCCAGCCCGTGCTTTGCGCCCATCGTGCTGATTCGGGCGGCGGCCTTCAACGGTACTCCGCTTCCCCAACCCGGTCCGTGGATTGCCGCTACTGGGTTTACGGGCATTGCGGCAGACAGCAATCAGGACGACAAATAAGAAACCGAGCGCCTGAAACTCGAACGAATGAACCGGGCCATTTTCGCAGAATTTGCGGGATGGCCCTATTTTTATTGGGCCGGGCAAAAGTATTTGTGAGAACAATGTCCTGCGATGCCGGCGGGCTTAAGCAAACCTTATTGCTGACAATGAAGTCACTTACAATCCCAGAGCATGTCCTCTGATGCCCGGATGTACATTTATTTTGCTCTGGTCAAACTGGCAGGCTATCTCCTGGCATGTATCTTCCTTGCGCGGTACTATGAGAAATCTTCAGCCACGGGAATCAGGGCAGGAGTAGCACGGACCCTGATCGGCCTGGGCATGGGAGCGCTGCTTTACGCTGCCACAGCCGACCTGAGGGATTCCGGTATGGGTGGCCCCGCTTTTCTGCTCATACTGGTTCCGCTGCGAATTGCGGAATGGGGATCCGTATTCTGGTTTTTCTTTGGACGGCCTTTCAAAAAACCAGTTGTTCCCATGCTTATTGTGGCCATCTGCTGGTCATTTGTGCTGGATGTGATTGGATGGATATTCGGTATGATCGCCAGCGGGACAAGAATCTGCTGACAACGGCAACGACTTTTTCCGCACGCGCCAGTCATGCTCCACTGCACCAGGTATTGATAAAACCACGGTATTGGTAATCTGGGCCTGGATCTCAGAGTCAAATATCAGACATGGTGAGTTTATGGAATCCAAGCCCGAAACAGCGTATAAAAGGGGCAACAAAAAAGAAGTGGCGCGCCCTGAGAGATTCGAACTCCCGGCCTTCTGATTCGTAGTCAGACGCTCTATCCAGCTGAGCTAAGGGCGCGCAATTGCAGCGGGTGAATTCATTTTATAACAAGCCGCGAAAATCAGAAACTCCCCCTCATACAAAATACGCTGGCGCTGTACATTTGCGGGTTGAGCGCGCATTCTCGCGCTTGTTCGGTTACACTCGGGCCAGCCATGCTGACCAACTGGCACACACTTATCCAAATTGCGGGGCGCACCGGAGCGATTTATTTCCTGGTACTGCTGGGGTTGCGGCTTACGGGGAAACGCGAAGTGGGGCAGATGACGCCGTTTGATCTGGTGCTTCTGCTTCTGATCAGCAACTCGGTTCAGAACGCCATGACTGGGCCGGATACGTCCCTTGTTGGCGGACTCACGGCGGCGGCGGTCCTGCTGGTGATGAATTATCTGCTGGCGGAGCTTTCCGGACTCAACCGGCGCTTCCGCACGTTTATTGAGGGCTCGCCCTCTTTGCTGGTCCATAAGGGGACGGTCATTACCAGTCATATGGCCCGGGAGCATGTGTCCATGGACGAACTCCACCGCGCCCTGCGCGAGCATGGCGTGGAGTGCCTGGAAGACGTGGCCCTGGCCGTGCTTGAGGTGGATGGGGCCATCAGCGTTTTAAAATATGATGACGTGCCAGAGCAGGCCAAGCAGCACAAGAGACTCAAATTCCTGCGCCAGCATTAGAACGCCGCATCACGAAGACCAATGGGAGAAAAAATGGAAGCACACGAGCTGCATGAACAGGCGGAAGAAGCACAGCACAAAGGCGCAAAGCATGTCGGCCTCACCATGGCCATTACGGCGGTGTTGCTGGCGTCGGCAACTCTGTTGAGCCATCGCGCGCATACGGAAGAGGTGGTGCTGCAGGGCGAACGCAATACGCAGTGGGTGAATTTTGACACCAAAAGAATGCAGCGCACCATGCATGAAGACTTTGCCCTTTTGAGCACGCTGCTTCCCGAAGGCAGCGAAAAGGCGGCTGAGTTCCGGGAAAAAGCCAAAATTGAGCGTGAAGGAGAGCCAGCCAAAAATGGCGCGCCCGCCAAAGAAGGCGGCGACAAGGTCAGGGAAAAAGCTCTGGAACTGGACGCGGAAATGAAGCTCACGCAGCGTCGCGCCGACCGCTATGATGGCGCCGAGCTGTGTCTGGAGCTTTCCATTGTGCTGTGTTCGATTGCACTGCTTTCGGAGGGCAGTCTTTACTGGAAGCTCTCTTTTATCACCAGCGCCGTGGGAATTGGCGTGGCTGTGTGGGGTCTGCTGCTGCACTAGGTCTAGATCTTTGCAGATTGATAATTCAAACCACAAAGGACACAAAGGAACTCGAAGGCTGAAGCCGGGTTAAATATGGGGTTGAGATTCTTCTGCGCAGGCAGGTGCCTGCGCCACACAAACCTGCCAGCCCTGGGCCCGTGTGAAATAAAAATCAGTTCCAGAGCGACTTTCAATTTTTAAGATGCCATCATCACCAGACATTCTGATTGCCACTACCAATCCGGGCAAGCTCCGTGAGTTTCAGGGAACAGCGCGAAAGATGGGCATGGGTATTGAGTCACTGCCTGGTCTCAAATCCATTCCCGCGCCGGCAGAAGATGGCGTGACTTTTGAGTACAACGCCCGCATCAAGGCCGAGTATTACAGCCTGCACGCGCCGGGAGAACTGGTACTGGCAGAGGATTCCGGCCTGGCGGTTGCCGCGCTGAATGGCGCGCCTGGAGTTTACTCGGCCCGCTATGCCGCCATGCTGCGGGATGGCCGGCAAGCGCATACCAACTCGTCGGGCATCAACTCATCTGACGAAGAAAACAATCGCGCTCTGACCGAAGAGCTAACCAGGATCGGGCATGGTCCGTTTCCGGCGGAATACGTCTGCGTGATTGCCGTGGCCCGCGATGGAAACACCATCCATAGCTTTACCGGCAGGGCTCGGGGAGAGATGCTGACTGTCCCGCGAGGCAGCGGAGGGTTCGGCTATGATCCGTTTTTTCTGTTTACGGAACTGGGCCGCACGTTTGCCGAACTGGCGCCAGAGGAAAAGTCTGCATGCAGTCACCGGGGAAAGGCCTTCCGGCTGTTCCTTGAGTGGCACTATGCGGCCCAGGGCAAAGCCAGCGCTTACTGAACAGTGATTCATTTTCAGATTGCACTGGCCGGGGATTCCCGGTACATTCAATTGTCTTTTGAATACAGGTACACAGCTTTCTTTGCATGAAGCGAGCATCTACGCCCAGCACGCGAACGCCCAACACATCTTCGGACAAGCATCAGCGCATTCTGGATGCCGCCATTGAAGTGATTGCCACACATGGGTTTTTCCATTCCCGTGTTTCGGAAATAGCCAGCCGGGCGGGAGTCGCGGATGGGACTATTTATCTTTACTTCAAGAACAAAGACGAGCTGCTGATGGCGGCCATTGACTCGGCGTTTCACCGCTTTATCGGCCGCGCCCGGACGGAGCTGCAGGACATATCCGACCCGCGAGAGAAGCTGAGAAAGATGGCCTTTCTCCATCTGGAAGGCCTGGGAGCGAACCGCAACCTGGCGATTGTGCTGCAAACGGAACTGCGGCACAGCGCCAAGTTTTTGGCGGAATTTTCCCACAACATGATGGTTGAATACTTTGACCTGATCAAGAGCGTGCTGCGCGAAGGGCAGGAGGCGAAGGTATTTCGCGACGATTTTTCCATCACCGTGGCCGCGCATTGCTTCTTCGGGGCCCTTGATGAGATAGTTACCACGTGGATCCTCTCGGACCGCGAGCGTGACCGCGACTTTCATCTTTACAGCCTGGCCGATACGATTGTCGGAATTATTTTAAAAGGCATGGAAACGGGAAAGTAACCTATGGAACCGAGAACTCTGGCTGACATTTTTTTTACCGCGATGGAGCGGAATGCGGAATGCATCACCATGTTCCGGAAGGACGGCCAGTGGCGCCCCGTCTCTGCCCGGCAGTATTACGCCTGCGTGACCAGCGTGGCCCGCGCTCTGCGCTCCTGGGGCATACAGCGCGGCGACCGCGTGGCGATCCTGAGTGAAAACCGGCTGGAGTGGATGCTTGCCGATTTTGCCTGCGTGTGCAGCGGCATTCTGGATGTTCCGGTCTATACCACGCTCACCGCCGACCAGACGGCGTATCTGCTCAAAAATTCCGGCGCGCGCGTCATCTTTGTCTCCACACAGGAGCAGCTCGAAAAAATTCAGTCCATTCAGGCGCAAACCGCCATAGAGAAGATCGTGATGATGGACGATGTGACCGCGCCCGGCGTGGTCGCCATGCGGTCACTGCTGGAAAACGCCTCCACGGAGCGCGATCCGCAGTTTGATGAGCTGGCCCGAACGATCCAGCCGGACGACATTGCCACGCTCATCTATACTTCAGGCACAACGGGCACGTCCAAAGGCGTGATGCTGAGCCACGGCAATCTCACGTGCAATGTAGTCGTCAGCGTGAAAAATCTGGACTGGGCGAAGGACGACAGTTATCTTTCGTTTCTTCCGCTCTCACATGTAACGGCCCGCCATCTCGATTATGTCTGCTTTTTGCGGGGCGCGACGATTGCCTATTGTCCGTTTTTCGATCAGCTTCCGCAAAATCTGCAGGAAGTAAAACCTTCGCTGATTGTGGGCGTACCGCGGGTCTATGAAAAAATTCGCCAGGAGGTGGAGCGCCGCGCCGGGCAGGGACTCACGCGAAAAATCCTGGATTGGGCGCTCAAAGTCGGCGAACGCCACAAGGCCGTCATCGCGCGGGGTGAAACGCCATCGAGCCTGGCATGGCGGCTGGCCAATGCTCTGGTCTATTCCAAAATTCGCCAGGGATTCGGCGGAAGAGGCCGAATTTACTGCTCCGGCGGTGCGCCTTTGGGCCGCGACATGGCAGAGTGGTTTGCCTGCGTGGGCATTCCGATCTATGAAGGCTACGGGCTTACGGAAACCTCGCCGGTCATTTCGTCCAATCGCCGCACGAACAACAAAATGGGCACGGTGGGCAAGCCGGTGGAGAATGTTCAGGTAAAGATCGCGGAAGATGGCGAAGTGCTGGTCAAGGGGCCAACAGTTTTCAAAGGCTACTGGAACATGCCGGAGGAAACCCGCGCCGCATTTACTCCCGATGGATGGTTCCAGACCGGAGACATCGGCCAGTTGGATGGCGACGGCTTTTTGCAGATCACGGACCGCAAGAAAGAACTCATTAAAACCTCCGGCGGTAAATTCATTGCGCCGCAGCCGATTGAGAATGCGCTTAAAAATAACGTGCTCATTGCGCAGGCGGCGATGATCGGCGACAAACGCAAGTTTGCCTCGGTGATTATCTCGCCGAACTTTCCCCTGCTGGAAGACTGGGCGCGAGCCAACGGGCTCTCCTGGTCGTCTCGCCCCGAGTTGGTGCAGCAGACCAAAGTTCGCGATCTTTATTACGGCATTGTGGAAGACCTGAACAAGAGCCTGGCGCACTTTGAGACGATCAAGAAGATACTGATTGTTCCCGATGAATTTACCATCGCGACTGGTGAAATCACTCCCACCATGAAGCTGAAACGCCGCAATGTGGAGGCCAGGTACGGGCAGCTCATCGAGGCGCTCTATCAGGAGCCCCAAATGGAGACGGCCCGCTCGGCACGATAAAAACGACAGCCCTGCTTGAATCAGCTTGAGCCGGCTCCGGTCATTCCACCAGGGCAAAATTCATTACAATGTCTTCATGGATTTTTTGACGATTGCAGGACGACAATTTCGCTCCCGCCTGATTGTTGGCACGGGAAAATACAAATCCGGCCAGGAAACCACTCGTGCGCTGGAAGCCAGCGGCGCGGAGATGGTCACGGTCGCGGTGCGGCGGGTGAATCTCGATCGCAGCCGGGAGTCGCTTCTGGATTTCATCGATCCGAAAAAGTACTTTTTGCTGCCCAACACCGCAGGGTGTTACACCGCCGATGAAGCTGTCCGCACGGCGCGGCTGGGGCGAGAAGTTGGTCTTTCCGACTGGGTGAAAATCGAGGTGATCGGCGACCAGAAGACGCTCTATCCCGACGTTGGCGCAACCATCGAAGCCACTCGAATCCTCGTGAAGGAAGGCTTTACTGTGCTGCCTTATACCTCGGATGATCCGGTCGTTGCCAAAAAACTGCTGGACGCCGGCGCCAGCGCCATTATGCCGCTGGGCGCGCCCATTGGCAGCGGCATGGGTATTCAGAACACCGCCAACATACAGATTCTGCGCGAGATGATTACCGATGTTCCGCTGATCGTGGATGCAGGAGTGGGCACCGCGTCCGATGCAGCCATCGCCATGGAACTGGGAGCCGATGCTGTTCTCATGAACTCAGGCATCGCACATGCCGACGATCCGGTCCTGATGGCCGAAGCCATGAAGAACGCGGTTTTGGCGGGACGCCAGGCATTTCTCGCCGGTCGTATGCCCAAAAAACTGTATGCAACAGCCAGCTCACCGTTGCAGGGCGTGGTGCGGTAACAACGCTTATTTTTTCTCGGCCGTCTTTGGTGTGCTTTGCGGCAGCGTATAAACGACCTCGCCCTTGCGCGCATATTTCAGGCGCTCGCGGGCTTCTTTTTCAATGGCCTGCGGGTCGGAGGTTAGGGCTTTGATTTTTTGCTGGCGCTGCGCGTTGTCCTGCTGAAGACGGAGAATCTCCTCCTCCAGCCGGTGCGATTCCGAGCGCTTCTGCTGGTACACCACAAAACCATTGGCGCCGAAGACGGTGTGCCAGGCCACCACTGCCGCGAGCAAGCCTACTCCGCCTATCGCCAGCCGGCGGCGGGAGTGAAAGAAGCGCGCATATGCTTTCTCAAGCGAGTTTTGCAAAAAATCCATTATTCGTCTTTGAATACCCAGGTCCTGGCAGCTTCGGCCAGCTTCTGCAAATCATCTTCCGATCTGGCTTCGGCATAAATTCTCACGACTGGCTCCGTTCCCGACATGCGATAGCAAACCCAGGAGCCATCCTCGAAAACCAGCTTCAACCCATCCGTGCGGACGACCTCTTTCGCCCGGCGTCCGGAAAGCTCCGTGGCAGAGGACTTCAATTTCTTAGTGAACTTCTCTTTTACATCCGGCGTCAAGTGAAAATTCTCTCGCTGCGGATAAAAGGAACCTACTTTGCCAAATAAATCGTGGATTTGCGCCTTGAGCGGCTTATTGCGCCGGGCCACGGCTTCACAACACAGCAGGCAGGCCAGAACGCCGTCTTTTTCCGGGACGTGATGGCGAATCGACAACCCGGCGCTCTCCTCTCCGCCGATGGCAATCTTATCCTGCTTGATCAACTCGCCCAGATACTTGAAGCCCACGGGCGTCTCGTAAAGCTCGACGCCGTGGCGCATGGCCAGCGCGTTGATCATGTTGGTGGTGGTCACCGATTTGCCCACACCGTTCTTCCAGCCGCGTGTCTCCACCAGATAATCAAACAGCAGCGCAATCACGAAGTTGGGTGCGATGAAGGAGCCATCCTGATCGACAATGCCAAAGCGGTCGGCATCGCCATCGGTGGAAATTCCGATGTGAGCGCCCGTGGCCTTCATCTTCTCGCGTAACTCGTTCAGAACCTCGCCATCCGGTTCGGGCGCGTGGCCGCCGAAGAGGACGTCCCGCGTATCATGCACCGTGCTCACCGCGATTCCCGCCTCGCGCAGCAGATGGTCAGGATATCCTCGCGCCGCGCCCCAAAGTGGGTCATAGACAATCTTCAGCCCCGCGTTACGGATCAGCGGCAGATCGACAATTTCTTTCAGTCGTGCCAGATACGCTGGCCGGGGATCAATATTTTCGACTGCCGGTTTCGGCATGTTGCCGTTGGGGACGGCATACTGGCCATCCGGCGGCACCAGAGCTTCAATGCTCTTCGTGATCTCCGGCAGGGCCGGCGCGCCATCGGCCGTCGAAAACTTTATGCCGCTGTACTCCGGCGGATTATGAGACGCGGTGAAGTTAATCGCGCCATCGGCTTTCAGCCGGACCACTTCATACGCGATTGCCGGAGTGGGAGCCGGTTCGGGAATCACCAGCGGCTGAATGCCAAAGCCTGCAAGAACCTCGGCCGCGACATGCACAAAGCTCTCTCCCATATAGCGCGGATCGCGCCCCACAATCACCCTTGAGCCAGAGCCCTTGTGTTCCGCCAGATGACGCGCAATTCCCGTAACCGCGCGCCGCACGTTGGCGACGGTAAACTCGTCCGCAATGATTGCCCGCCAGCCGGAGGTACCAAACTTAATTTGTATAGCCATCCTGAATCACCTTTAATTGCGCCAGCAGCTTCCCTGGGTTGCGTGCTGCTGGTTGTTCATTAAAGTACGTGTCTTCTCTGAATATCTCCAGCTTAAGACAAATGATGAATGATTTAAGATCAGCGCCAGAGGAAAAATTCCATGGCCCAGGCAGGCATCGTGCTCACCACCGCGTCTTCTGAAGACGAAGCTAAAAAACTTGCGCATGCTTTGGTGGAACGCCGTCTTGCCGCCTGTGTAAATATCGTGCCGCAAATCACCTCGGTTTACCGCTGGCAGGGCAAAGTTGAGAGCGCATGCGAATGGCTGCTGCTCATCAAGACCACTCACAGCGTATTTTCGAAAGTTCGTGACGCCATCCATGAGCTGCACTCTTACGAAGTTCCTGAATGCGTGCTGCTGGAAATTGCCGCGGGGAGCCCGCAATATCTGGCCTGGATTGCCGAAAATACGGCAAATAGCCCTACTTCAAACCACTGAATTTAAAAGACTAACCATTTCTGCCGCAAATATCCACATGCCTGTATAAAAGTAGTCTTCTCAA
>Ga0070730_10005206_pt1 | contig 11252 bp, 12 predicted proteins | sample Coa_R1_3_FD_66447 | JGI IMG/M metagenome (GOLD analysis project Ga0070730, IMG submission 66447) | Surface soil microbial communities from Centralia Pennsylvania, which are recovering from an underground coalmine fire - Coalmine... | ecosystem: Environmental > Terrestrial > Soil > Unclassified ... | reverse complement strand
GCTGGCTCTGGTGAGTTCGACTCTCACACGCTTCCGCCAAAGTTTTCAATGAGTTAGAAACCGTTACGTACCATTAAACGCCAGCCGTCAACTTTTGAATCGGCATGGGTCATTTTATTCGTTACTACGTCACCATGAATGTTCATATTGGTGCCCCGATTCCACAGCTATCTGTTTGTTCTGCTGTTCCGAATAGTGGTCTGCCGAGTAGGCTGTTCCGTAACATTAAATTGGAGCTACGATCAAACATTCTTCGATGGAAACTCAACAGTGGTCTGGCAAAAAAACAGAGCACCAATGTAACGTGGAGCGTTTCACTTGGGGAATGCGTTGTCGATTCTTAGGGCGTTTCCGGCTGCGTCATCTGATTGCGTCATAACCTCTCCTCCATATATTGGCTTTGCGATTATGGCGTTGTCGGTCAGATAGGGCACGAGGAAACGGTCGCTCAGTATCACACCAATAGCAGATGTGATGGATGAGGTTTGGCGAGTCACTCAGGATCGCGGTACGATGCGCCTTCGGCCAGCAGCAGGGTCAGCCGGCGCCATTCGACATGCCCGTGCCTGGTCTAGCGGTGGTCACTCGGCGCTTGTTTTCACCCAGGACTACGCTTTCTTTGGTTTCACCATTCCAACTGATCTATGAGCGCGCGCTTCCGATTCTTGAACCGGAACTCCAGGAAAAGGGGCCGCGCTCGACAGCACGTGGAATTGGGGTGGAAATCAGCGTTTATGATTAACGATGGGACGAAGAATAATCAGGACATCGGCAGCGGAATCCTCTGGCTGTGCGGTCACCGTCGGCGGCGCTGAGACTGTAGTGAAGCTGAGCGGAGTCAGAAATTCCTGGGGGATCACGGCCAGAGCCAGATGCTGTGCTTTTGTAAAACGCAGCATGAACTCCCCTGCTGCATTGCTGAAAACGGTTTTATCGCCGATGTGTATGGCTGCCCCTTCGATGGGCGCTCCGGTCTCATCTGTGACGCGGCCCCGCACAATATAACCGCCAAGTTTAGTGGTTTGGGTTTGACTGCGATCAGCCGGACGCAGGCTGGGCGTCAAAAGTGTGTTGGCGGATGCGGTGTAGCGCAGCTTGCCGTCAGGCGAGCGGAATGTCTGCCCGTTCACGCCAAAGCCTCCCCACAGCTTCAGATTGAGGGTGACGCCAATGCCGGTAACCAAAGGATTGGCCAAAAATGGCATATACAGTGTCTGGTAGTCCACGCTGACGGTTAAACGGTTGGTCGTAAAGCTTCCACCAAAATAGAAATTGGTATTTCCCTGGGTACGGTTTACCACCTGCAAAAGGCTCAATTTGGGTGAGATGGTCTCGCGCACGGTGGAGATCAGATAACCGGTGTGCGGCCCGGATCCGGAGATATTCTGGTAGTAGCTGGCGCTGCCCTCGATGGCCCGGGTGATACTGCGCGAGACGGTAAAGCCATCGGCTACATTGCTTCCCCGGGGGCCGCGAGACTCAAACAGACCGGCGCCCAGCCGAAAGCGGGCCAAATCGAAGCTGGATTGTAACTGGTCCACGCCGGCTCGCTGGAAAGTCCCGGTCAGGCTGCCCACGGGAGAGAGAAAATTTTCGTGTCCGGCGGTGAGCACCAGGCTGGAGTATGGCTTCACGGTCAGTAAGATATTTTCCCTGTCTGGTTCAGAAGCAAACACCGTAGGCGTGGTGATGCGGCGAAAGCCGGTATCGGCCTGTATGTAGCCCGCCTTCACCTCATACCAGTTGCGATCGGCATCCACGCTGGCGGCCAGGTACGGCTTGTTCGATCCGACTCCGGCGGAAAGCCCGGTCTTGAGCCACTTCCGCGCCCGCCAGTCGAACCCCTGGATCAGGCTCTGCTGCCGGGAAAAAATATTTCGCGAATAAAAATGGAAATTATCGGTAATGGCTTTGTCTATAAAAACCAGGCCCAGGGGGCTCTGGTTCTGAAAAGCCTGAAAGAGCTGGGTACCGGTCGCCAGGGTATTCACTCCGCCGAAAACAAACACATTGGCATGTCCCGGCGCCGGAAGCGTCACGCCCAGACCTCGTGTGGTCAGGTACTGACTTCCGCCAAAAAGATCGGTGGGCAGACTGAAAGCCTGAAATTGGTCGCCCGCCGTGAATTGAAAATTATTGAATGTGGTTTTGGCATAGGCGCCCAACTGGAACGCGCCGCCCAGTTCTCCCGCACTTAGCCGCCCTTCATAACCTTGCCCCTGGACGTTTATGGATCCTCCCTGCGAGGGCACCTGGTCTGAAGCGCCGGCTTCCACCCTGATCACCTGTCCGCCAGCCGCGCAGGCGAATATCAACAGGCAAGCGAGCCACAGGGCCGGTGCTGCAATCAACGATTTGGCGCTAAACGGCATAAACAACATCGCACATCAGGGCGTGGCCGATCCAATCGACTGCTCGAGCCGGAAATGCTGGAGCTGGAGGGTCAGCCTGGTCGGTTGGTCATTACCCGCCCACGGAATCTCCACCTGCCGCTGACTGTGGGGAAAAAGAGGAAAACCATTGTTGTCGGCCTTGTCCTTTGCCGAGGTAACATTCGCTGCTAGGACGCGGCAAAAGGTCGGTCCGGTATTCTCCACACGCACCGTGACAATCTTCGATCCTGAATCGTAACTGGCCGCCTTGATGACCAGTTCGCCCTTTTTCACCTCACCTTTGGGCAGGAGGTAAATCGTGTGCGGCAGCAGGACCTGGATATTGAGTCCTTCCTCGGTCTTCTGTTTGTAACCGGCAAATGTGGCATAAACCACCATCCAGGCAGGCACGGCATCGGCATACGCTTCGTAAAAAACTAAATAGTTCTGTTTTGGGGGGATTCGAAAGCTGGTGGCGGAAAACTTTACGTGGATGCCGCCATCCAGCGGGCGATACAACATGTCGCCTTTATCGGAGACGGTAAAGCTCTGGGTAGCAAGAGTTACAGTCAGCGTCTCCAGGCTGTCGTTTATGTACTCGATTTTGCCTTTGGCTTTCCTGCCCGGCCCCTTGACGATGTTTTCGTCTATGATCGGACGTACTGTCTGGGCGAAAAGAGGCAAGCCCAGCAATAAAAAAAACGCGGCCTGGAGGGAGTACCTCCAGGCGCGGTGCTTCGAAAACAAAAGCAGAAAAAGTGTCATCAACGTGGTCCTGGAATATTTACGGGGTGGCCTGCGCCTGAATGTTCACTATTCCGCCGGTGCTATAGGTTGCCGCCGGCAAATTCGGGTTAAACGTAGTGTTGATGTTCCAGGTAAGCGTGATAGTCGAGCTGCTCGCCCGATTGGCGTTAGTGATTGCAGAGCTACCGACCTGCACGCCCGAGGCCGCAGCCGGTGTGATGAAGGTCGGAACTCCGGCTCCGCCGCTTGTGCTGGTGCTCAAAAGGCCGCCTGGGCTGCTGCCCGTTCCCGAACCCGCGACCGATACAGCGCTGGCTGGGATGTTATCGCCGGCTCCGTCGCTCAAAACGGAAGCGTTGTTAGCGACCCACGCCCATGTGGTAACCGCAGTGCGACCGGTACTTAGAACCCATGCGGTCTTGACCGTAGAGGTGGTGTTGCCGGGATTGAGTGCGGTGTTGGCGGCAAGCGTGAAACTAACGGCGTTTCCGGCGGTCACGTTAACCGTGAGCGATTCCGGCAGGGTTGCGCTGAGAGTTACCGTGCCAGCATTGGAATTAAGCTGTGCCGACGCTGGCGTAATGGCAATGGCCATCGCCAGTGCCATGACGCATAAAGTACCTAGAATTTTCATTGTTGTCTTCTCCTTTTGCATTTCGAGGCAGTCTTTCTTGTCCACGTCAGAGTACTTATGGCGTGACGGAAGGACAAGTGACAAAGGTAATGAAGAGAATGACCGAGTAATATTGATTTACCGGCTCAATTTAAAGAAGGAACTGAAACGAAGAGTGACTCAATGATTTGACTCCAGCGGCTATGGCCGCTGCATGCGGGTTCGAATCAGGGCAGCGTCTGCACCTGAATCTTCATCAATCCAGCATCCTTGTCTTCGTGCGCCGGCGTTTCTTCGGGATTGATCGAATCTGATAGGTAAACAGTGTTTGTCGCGACCAGATTGGCATTGGTTATCGCCAGTGAATCAAGGCGGGAGGTTTGCTCCACGGGCCGCAGTGGAAGATGAAAACCGGAAAAGCCTTCCGCTGTGTTTGCGCCCATGCCGGGTAAGCCAGCAGGCACAGCCATCGCGACCAGAATCGGTGATGGCGGACGCTTCACCCGCGCCAGGGTAACTACCTGAGTTCTCCCCCGGGACAGGACCCAGCTTGTGGTGATGCTGGTTGCAACCTGGTGCGTATCCGGTTGCGGGCCGGTAATGGACCCGGACGGAGCGCGATCATTTACGGCAAAGCTCAGAGTCTCCGGCATCCGGGCAATCAGGCTAATGTGGGAACTGCTGCTGGATTTTCCGGACTGTTGCTGTGCCCTGGCGGAAACTCCTGCGGCAACCATAAGAGCCATAATCAGCGCGATCGTCAGCCTGAACTTTGTTCTCATGATGAACCTCTCTTGCCAATATCTTCGGAGCTACTCTGGTTCTATTTAGGATTTATCTGTATTTCCCCAGAGTTGCCTGAAACGCTGAACAAGAGATTTATCGGCAGTAATGCGGGAAACTATAAGAAAGGTAATTGGGGCTGCGAACTCTCTGCTTGTCGGAAGCTGGAGTATTCATCGCGACTGGAGACACTGACTTATTACATGTCTTGTGAGAAAACGCAGAGGTTGCGGTCCAGCGTGCCGGGCAGCGCAGAAAGTAGTACTTATTTCCCAGGTGAATTTTTATGCAGTCTGGCTTTCATACTGAAACGGTCTCCACCAGCTCCAGTACGGCCTTGCGCAGCGGCTTCATCAGCGGCAGAGTAGAAACTCGCAGAAGGCTGATGACCAAACCCAGACTTTGATCAATCAGTTTTGCCGTGCGCTGCTGGCGTGGTGAACGGTCATAGAGCCAGAACAGTATGATGCCCATCTGATACAGCCACAGCAGGTACGGCAGCCTGGCCTTTATGTCGGAAGGTATCTTGATATCGCCACCCTCCACGGCAATGCGCATGTGCTCGATGGCGCGTTCTCGTATGGGGCGCGTTTCAGCGCTGAAGGGCGAGAGCGGATCCTGGGTGTCCGGCGCGTGGCGGAAGAGGGCATCGCAGAATTTCCGGTTCGGCGCCAGAGTTCCCAGCCGTAGCTCGATGATGCAGCGCAGACGCTCTTTCAGCTTTTTGCGGCCCTCCAGAGCGTCCAGTACAGGCTGATGGCTGCTCTCCTGCATCTCCTGGTAGAACGCGAGGACGATTGCTTCTTTCGACGCGAAGTAATAATAGGCCCCACCCAGCGCGACTCCGGCTTTGAGTGCGATGTCGCGCATGGTGGTAAGTTCAAAGCCCTTTTCGCGAAAAAGATCGAGCGCCGATTCGTAGATCCGCTGCCGCGTGTCTTCAGCGCGCGGGGTAGGACGGTTTTTCGTGGTAATTGTCATCGCAGATAGTCGGATACGGTTCCCTGCGGAAGCATACAGGGTTCGAGGCTTCTGGTGCGCAGTTCTTCCGCAATCATTTCCACGGGCGAGCCGGCCAGCCACCGCGAAACAACATGGCGATTTTTGGAAACAGCATCGAAGGCCTGGCGGGCCAGCGGCATGAGTAAAGGATGGGACAGGCGGCGCGCCCACTCGCGGTATTCCTCGAGCGCCCAGAGCGCCATGATCCATGCCCGATTGTTGAGATAGACCGAGCCATCGTCACCGACAACGGTCAGGTCTTCGGAAGAGGCGATCTGATCGAGTCCCGGAAACAGAGTTTTCGCCTCTTCCGACCCAGCCGCTATCAGCCGCAGTTCCAGCCACTGCCGCTGCTCCTGCAGCCAGCTTTTCAGCCGGCAGCAGAGCTCACAGCGCGAATCATAGAGCACATAGAGTGTTTGCATAGCAGTATCTCCGTGGGTTCAGCGTGCAAGTGGCGCTCGGAGCATGGCGTCCGGCATTACCGGAGAGGCAGTCAACGGCGCCGGGCGGCGCTGCCGAATGCGCGAAAAGACATACAGATTAAAGAAATGCATCGCACCCAAAATGAGCAGCACAAACCCCAGCTTGTCGCTCATCAGCTCAATTCCTTCGCGCCAGCTCTGAATCACGGCGTTGCTTTTCAGGGCCAAAGCAATAAAGCCGATGTTCACCAGATAGAAGCCGACCACCAGCAGATGATTTACCGAAGCAGCCAGCTCCGTATTACCCTGAAACGCTTCCACCAGAAAGATCACGCCGCGCTTGTGCAGGGTGCGGCCCACCCAGATGGTGAGAATGATGCTTACCAGCAGGTAAACGGCATAACTTACGATGATGATGTGGTCCTGCATGTGGCCTCCTTGTTTTTAGTTATTGAACGCGTTCAACACATAAATATCCCTTTTGTTCAGCGCTGTCAATAGAAATTTTGAACACGTTCATCAAAAACAGGCCGGGGGCCTCTGGTGGAAGAGAAACGCTACATCCTGGCTCTGCCAGTCCAACAACGCAGGCCTGCTTTACTGTTGCCATTGCCCGGCCCTTATCCCACTGTTAAACTGAAGGGTTTGCCTTGAGGGCTTCACACTTACAGCGAGAGGTTTCTTATGCCACAAGCTACTGATATCGCAATTGTCAGCGGGACGCGTACGCCCATGGGCCGTTACTGCGGAAAACTCCGCGACTTTACCGCCATGGATTTGGCTGCGGTGGCCAGCCAGGAGGCCATTCGGCGCTCCGGAATTGACGCCAAAGAATTCGACCACGCCGTATTTGGCAATGCGCAGCAGACCTCCGGAGACGCGCTTTATGGCGCGCGCCACGTGGCGCTCAAAGCCGGGCTGCCGATCGAGACCCCGGCACTGACGGTGAACCGGCTGTGCGGATCCGGCATGCAGTCTCTGGTCAACGCGGCGCAGATGATCCAGCTGGGTGAAGCGAGCACGGTGCTGGCGGGAGGCATGGAGTCCATGTCGCAGGCGCCGCATGTGGTCCGGGGCGCTCGTTGGGGTTTGGGCCTCGGCGAGGGCAAGCTGGAAGATTCATTGATGATCGCGCTGCTCGATACCTATTGCGGTCTTTATATGGCGAACACCGCTGAACTCTATGCCGAGCAGCAGGGTATTACCCGCGAGATGATGGATGAGTTTTCCCTGCAGTCGCAGCAAAAAGCCGGAGCAGCCCAGAAGGCCTGCCGCTTGCAGGAGGAAATCGCTCCCGTAGCGATCAAAAACAAGCGCGGCGAGCCAACTGGAGAACAGTTCGAGAAAGACGACCATTTGCGCCCGGATACCACCATGGAAGTGCTGGGGAAGCTGAAGCCTGCGTTTGGTAAAAACGGTACAGTCACCGCAGGCAATGCCAGCGGTATTGTGGATGGTGGCGCCGCAGTGGTGATGACGACTCTGGCGCAGGCGGAAAAACGCGGCCTCAAGCCGCTGGGCCGCATTGTGAGCTGGGGCATTGCCGGTGTGGACCCCAAAATCATGGGTAGCGGTCCGGTGCCGGCCTCGCGCCTGGCGCTCAAAAAGGCCGGACTCAGCCTGGCGGATATAGATTTGGTCGAAGTGAATGAGGCCTTTGCCGGGCAGTATCTCGCCGTGGAAAAAGAGCTGGGGCTGGACCGCAGCAAAGTCAATGTAAACGGCGGAGCCATTGCTCTGGGCCATCCGCTGGGCGCCACGGGAACGCGCCTAATCATCACGTTGCTGTATGAGTTGCGCCGCCGCAAAGCAAAGTACGGTTTGGCGACAGCCTGCATCGGTGGCGGTCAGGGTATCGCGATGATCGTCGAAAATCTGCAGAAGTAGATAAAGAAACCACGAAGGACACGAAGGCACACAAATGTGTTTTGCCGGCTACAGCGAGGTTGATATTTTTCCGGACGGTGCAGGCAGCAAGTACAGATCACATACTGGTTAAGCTGTAAATTTTTATAAAAAGTTTCTATGTCTTGTCTTACGAGAGGCCTTCGTGATCCTTTGTGTCCTTTGTGGTTAAGTTTTTTCCAATTTAAAGGAAGCGAAATGCAAATTAAAAAAGTTGGCGTGCTGGGCTGTGGACTAATGGGTTCGGGAATCGCGCAGGTGAGTGCGGTGGCCGGATATGACGTGACTGTCCTCGAACAGGAGCAGAGGTTTCTCGATAAAGGCTTTGCCGGGATCGAGAAGTCGCTGGCAAAACTGGCCGAGAAGGGCAAGCTGAAGGATTCTGTCGAGACCATCCGCGGCCGGCTCAAGGGCACAACGGACCGCAATGCCCTGGCCGATTGCGACATCATCATTGAAGCCATCATCGAGAACGTGGAAGAAAAGAAGAAGACATTTTCCGCGCTGGATGGAATCGTCAAAAAAGACACTATCTTTGCCAGCAACACTTCTTCCATCTCCATCACCGAGGTTGCGGCTTCCACCAAACGCCCGGACCGGTTTGTGGGACTGCACTTCTTCAACCCGGTACCGCTGATGCAGTTGGTCGAGGTGGCGCGCACCATTGCCACGGACAACGGCGTTTTCGAGACGGCTTGTGAATTTGGCAAGAGCCTGGGCAAAGTGCCCGTCCGCACCAGTGACAAGACGGGCTTTATCGTGAACCGCCTGTTGGTGCCGTACATGCTGGATGCGATTCGCGCCTACGAAGAGGGTGTGGGCTCGATTCCGGATATCGACAATGCCATGAAGCTGGGTTGCGGCTATCCCATGGGCCCGTTTACGCTGCTGGATTTTGTGGGTCTCGATACCACGTATTACATTACGCACGTGATGTTCGACGAATTTCGCGAGCGCCGCTTCGCTTCTCCCGCGCTGCTCAAACGCCTGGTTATGGCCGGCTGGTATGGCCGCAAAACCGGCAAGGGTTTTTACGATTACAGCGATCCCAATAATCCGAAGCCTTTATTTTAAAACATCACTCAACGAAGCGGAAACCGTATAAGCTCCAGGTTTCCGCTTTGTGGTACCAGAGCACAAACTATGATCAAAGCCATCACCACAACGCAGCAGGTCCGCGACGCCAAAGACCTCAAAGCCCTGGCCGGACTGTTGGAAGGCCTGGGATTTGAGCGCCAAAGCGGCTGGAAGACGCCGCGCGGGCAGGGCCAGCCTTTTGCAGCGCCTCTGGGCAAGGTTGAAATCGTGCAGATGAAACAGCCCCTTCCCGCCGACATGTGGGTGGAGGTCACCGATCTGGATTCTGTCCGCGATTTGCTGAAGAAGCAGAAGACGCGGCTGATATCTGACGTTGCGGAAACCGAGTGGGACTCTCGCCTGCTGATTGCCGAGCCAGTGAAGGGCATGCGGCTGGCATTTTTCCAGAAAAATCATCCGGAAGATGGCGCCATGGAAGGCAGCCTGAACGCCACAGGCATGAAGTTTGCCATTGTGGTGGCGCGCTGGAATTCCTTTATCACGGAGCGGCTGCTGCAGGGTTCGCTCGATGCGCTGCGCCGGTCCGGTTGCCGTCATCAGGACATGACCGTGGTCCGCGTTCCAGGAGCGTTTGAGGTGCCCTCCCAGGCGCGCACGCTGGCGGAAACTGGAAGGTATGACGCCATCATTACTTTGGGCTGCCTGATTCGCGGCGAAACCACGCACTACGAGCACATCAGCACCGAGGTCACACGTGGAATCGGGCAGTCCGCGCAGGAAACCGGCGTTCCTCATACCTATGGCGTGCTTACCTGCGAGAATCTGGAGCAGGCCCTGGACCGCGCTGGCCTGAAAGCCGGCAATAAAGGGTTTGAGGCGGCCATTTCTGCCGTGGAAATGGTCAGCCTGAAACGTAAAACACAACGGGGAAAAAAGTCTTCCGGCAAAGCTGCCGGAAAAGTGCGCTAAGCTGAAGCATGGGTACACGGCGAAAATCGAGAGAGCTTTGTTTGCAAATGCTGTTTCAGTGGGACATGGGAAAGCAGTCACCGGAGCAGGTCCGCAAAACTTTTTGGTCGGAGCGGGCGGAAACCGACGAGGAAACCCGTGATTTCGCCAATGAACTCTTTGCCGTGACCACGGACCGCCAGGAAGAAATCGACCAGCTGATTCAAAAGCACGCCCAGCACTGGCGCATGGAGCGCATGGCGACAGTGGACCGCAATGTTCTGCGCGCCGGCGTGGCCGAATTTCTGGGGTATGGAAAAACCCCACGGCCAATTGTGATTAATGAAGCTTTAGAGATCGCCCGCAAGTATTCTTCGCCTGAGTCGGTGCAGTTCATCAATGGAGTACTGGACTCGGTTGGCAAAGAGCTTTCTTTGCCTCTCCCCAAACGAAACGGGTAAAATCGACCTCAGGTATTCAATAACGTGACAAAATGGCTTTTGTATAAGAACCTGCTCTTCGCCGCATTTGCGGCGATATCCTGGTTTGTGTACAGAGTGCGATTCAGCAGGGCCCAGTCATGGCCTGTGGCGCATGGCATTGTCGAGTATATACACCTGATTGATGTAGATATCACCCACCAGGTGACACGAGTGAGTTATTCGTATTGCGTAAATGGAGAGTTTTATTCCGGCACGTATCCGCTGGCTCACATTGGCGATTTGAAGGGTTTTGTTCGGGGAGAGAGGATTTTGGTGCACTACCAGCTTGCCGATCCGTCCGTCTCCTTTCTCGATCGAGAGGATGTCCATCTCCGAAAACAGGCCGCGGCAGCATAGCCTGCGGCTCCAATCCTCGCGGAATCATTTACAATCTTCTTTCCACTGAACGTTTTACGCACGCCTGATTCAATAAAACACAACGGACTTTGATTTTGAAAAAATCCATTACTTATGCCGATAGCGGAGTCAGCATTGACCGTGCCGACCGCGCCAAACAACGGATCAAATATCTCGCCCAGCGGACCTACACGCGCGGTGTGGTCAGCGAAATTGGCGGCTTTGGCGGGATGTTTGCCGTCGATAAGAAGAAATTTCGCGAGCCGGTCCTGGTTTCCAGCGTGGACGGAGTGGGTACCAAGCTGAAGGTCGCCTTCATGATGAACGTGCACAACACCGTGGGCGCGGACCTGGTCAATCACTGCGTCAATGACATTGCCGTGCAGGGCGCGACTCCGCTCTTTTTTATGGACTACCTGGCCACGGGCACGCTCGATCCCGACATCGCCGCGAAGATTGTGGAAGGCATGGCCGAAGCGTGCCGGCATAACGGCTGCGCTCTCATCGGCGGCGAGACGGCCGAAATGCCCGGCTTTTATGCCAAAGGCGAATACGATCTGGCTGGCTTCATTGTGTGCAT
>Ga0070730_10005205_pt1 | contig 11254 bp, 11 predicted proteins | sample Coa_R1_3_FD_66447 | JGI IMG/M metagenome (GOLD analysis project Ga0070730, IMG submission 66447) | Surface soil microbial communities from Centralia Pennsylvania, which are recovering from an underground coalmine fire - Coalmine... | ecosystem: Environmental > Terrestrial > Soil > Unclassified ... | reverse complement strand
GGCAGCCGGTCCCCTGCTCGAAAAGTTCTTCGAGACGCCGTCCTTGGGCTCGGTCATCATTCCGGTCCTTGCCCAGATTCCGGCCGCCGCGACCGTAGGCCGCATGAGCTCGTCCGATCGCCCGTTCCTGGCCACTGCGATCGCCGAAAGGCTCCTTCAAAACGGCCTAGCCCCGGAGGTGACAGTAGGCTTGATCGACCTTCTGGGAGAGTTGGGAGTCAGGGTCGCCGGATCGGTCTTCATCCGAGGGCTGGCCAGCCCCCAACGAAGGATTCAGCAGGCCGCCATCCATGCCGTGCTTAAGCTTGGCCTCACCGAGATGGTCCCTATGCTTCGCCAGGTGCAGAGCCAGGGGGATCCCCTCCTGTCGGATGAAATCCAGGTTGCCGTCGAAGCCCTCAGCAAGTCGGGAAAGGAGCGCGCGTGAACATTCTTGCCAAGGTGGTCTTGCTCGTGGACGACTCCCAGACCGTCCGGCGAATGATCGAGTGGGCCCTGAAGCCGCTGGGCTTCAAGATCCTCCACGCGGTCGATGGCATTCATGCTTTGGAGGTTCTCGGAGCCGAGACCGTCGACCTGGCCTTTGTCGATCTCAACATGCCCCGGATGGATGGGATCGAGCTCATTCGCCTGGTGCGCGGCGACAAGAAGCTAAAGCACCTGCCGATCATCCTGCTGACGACTGAGAATCGGGACGTGGATCGGAACGCCGCCTTGGAGGCCGGAGCAAACCTGTACCTGACGAAGCCGGCGACGCCGGCGCTGTTGCGGTTGAAGGCCGAATCGATCCTGGGGCTCGCCCCCTCGGCCACGACCGAGGCCCCGAAGGTGCAGTGATGAGCAGTCCCTCAACCCGTCGGTTCGACTTGAACCCTGTGGAGGAGCATTCGATGAACGAAAACGCCACGAAGGACACCGGAGCGCGTCCCGGAGCCAGCCCCGGCAAGTATCTCACTTTCGGGCTGGGAGACGAAGTCTACGGGCTCGAGATCCTCAAGGTCCAGGAGATCATCGGCCTCATGCGGGTGACGCGTGTCCCCGGACTGCCCGACGTGATCCGCGGGGTCCTCAACCTCCGCGGGAAGGTGATCCCGGTGATCGACCTTCGCCGGAAATTCAGCATGGAGGCCAGGGTCGATACCGAGCGGACCTGCATCGTGGTCGTGCGGGTGCTCCGGGAGGGCCAAGGCGTCACGGTCGGCCTCATCGTGGATGACGTCCGGGAGGTCCTGGCGATCACCGAGAACCAGCTCGAGGGGGTGCCCAAATTCACCAGCGGAGCGGAAACCGCGTTCCTCCTCGGAATGGCGAAGCTATCACCCCGGGTCGTGATGCTTCTGGACGTGGATCAGATCCTGAGCTCCACGGAACTTTGGTCCCTCCCTTCGACTCTCGGACAGCCCCGCGGATAAGCAGAACCCATGAAGGAAAAGCTCGATCGTCTCAGCGAAGCCTTCGTCCTGGCGGAGGTCGGAGACCCGGAAGGGTTGAAGGACCTGCTCCTTCGCCTGGACGACCTTCTCCAGGACGTCCCCCCCGGCAGCATGCGGGATGCCGCGAGCGCCCTTGGCCGGCTCCTGGAGGACCTGATCTTGGGAAAGGCCTCCGATCCGGCTCGGAGCTGGCAGGCGGTCGAGAAAGAGATCGCGGCGCTTCAGGAATGGGCCGCCGCCGGAGCCGGCGCCGGTCAGGCTCCGCTTTCCTCCCGCGTTCAGACGGCTCCGGGCGACTCGGAGCGGGCGGGGGCTCCCCCCTCCGCATCCGCGGCCGTCCCTCTATTCCCCGCAGAATTCGATGCGGAGCTCCTGGGGGGGTTCATTCTCGAGGCAAGGGAGCATCTCGATGCGGCCGACGTGCAGCTCCTCGCCCTTGAATCGGATCCCGCCAACCTCGAAGCCCTTCATACCGTCTTCCGCGCTTTCCACACGATCAAAGGAGCCGCGAGTTGTCTCGATCTGGGCGCCATGCAGGCCCTGGCCCACGAGACGGAGAACCTCCTGGATCTCGCCCGGCGGGGAAGCATTCCGATGGCGGACCGGGCCATCGATCTGGTCTTCGCATCCGTCGATGCAATGAAGTGTCTGACCGCGGATGTCGAGACCTACATGAAGACGTCCGCCGTTCCTCCGCCCGATCCGGCGTTGGAGGCCCTGATCGTCCGGATCCGTGAAACCGTGGCGTCGAACCCGAACGGGAAGATCGCGCCGGCGTCGCCGGCTCCCTCCCTTCGGGGCGCGGAAGAGCCGCCGCTCCCTTCCGAGGCGGACTCCGCCTCGTCGGTTCATGTCTTCTCGAAACCCGAGGAAGACCGGATTTCCGTGAAGGAATCCATCCGGGTGGACGCCAATCGCCTGGACCGGCTGGTGGACCTGATCGGTGAACTGGTCATCGCCGAGTCGATGGTCAGCCAGTCGGGCGAGCTTCGAGTCCTGGCGGCCGGCGGGGTCTTGAGCAAGTCCGTGAGCCAGTTGGGCAAGATCACCCGCGAACTGCAGGAAATGGGAATGTCCCTGCGAATGGTGCCGGTTCGTCCGCTCTTCCAGAAAATGGCGCGCCTGGCGCGCGACCTTTCCCGGAAACTGACCAAGCCGATCGAGTTCGTGACGTCGGGAGAGGAGATCGAGATCGACAAGGCCATCGTGAACTGCATGGCCGACGCGCTGGTTCACATCATCAGGAACGCGCTCGATCACGGGATCGAAGAGAGCGCCGATGCTCGGCTTCGGGCCGGGAAGTCCGGATCCGGCCGCATCGAACTCCGGGCGCTCCACCGGGAGGGCAGCATCGTCATCGAGGTCCAGGATGACGGTCGCGGCCTGGATCCCGAGGCCATCCTCAAGAAGGGGATCGAGAAGGGAATCGTCCGGAGGGGCGAGAGTCTGTCCGAGCAGGAGATCTTCAAGCTGATCTTCCTTCCCGGATTCTCCACGGCAAAGGTCGTGACGGAGCTTTCCGGCCGGGGAGTGGGACTCGACGTCGTCAAGACCAGCGTCGAAGCTCTCCGGGGGCGTATCGAAGTCCAGTCCGAACGAGGTCTGGGGACCACCTTCCGACTCCGGCTGCCGCTGACGCTGGCCATCATCGACGGGATGGTGATCCGGGCGGGCCACGAGCGCTACGTGGTGCCTACACTATCCATTACCCGGCTGGTGCGCCCGGATCCGGGACAGCGGTGCACCATCATGGACCGTGATGAAATGCTCTCGCTCCAGGACGAACTCGTTCCGCTCTTCCGCCTGGGCCGACTGCTGGACATCACCGAAGCAGGCGAGCCCACGGTCGCAGGAGTCGCCGTCGTCGTCGAAGACGCCGGCCGCCGGGCCGCCGTGATGGCGGACGAGGTCTTGGGCCAGCAGCAGATCGTTATCAAGAGCCTCGGGATGAACCTCGAAGGGGTACGGGGAATCTCCGGAGGGGTCATCCTGCCGGATGGCCAGGTCGGTCTCATTCTCGATGTGAACGGGCTCCTGGCAAGCCGAACCGAACCGGTCGTCCTCGCGGCCGGCAGCGGAGCGGGGAGCGGGACATGAACGCGTACAATCTGGCCACGCCCGGACCCACGGGGCAGATGTCGCGCACGACGTTTGCCGGGTTCCGCGCACTCATCTACCGCCTCAGCGGAATCGCCCTCGGGGAAGGAAAGGAAGGGCTCGTCCGCGCGCGCGTCAGCAAGCGGATGCGGCTTCTGGGGATTCAGGATTACGGCGCGTACCTCGACCACCTTTTGTCGGATCCGTCGGGCGACGAGATCATCCATCTTCTGGACGTGATCTCCACCAATGTCACGAGCTTTTTCCGGGAGGAGAGCCACTTCCAGGCGCTCTCCGGAATCGCGCGCCGCTGGGGCTCTGAAAGACGGACCCGTCTGCGACTCTGGTCGGCGGCCTGCTCCACCGGGGAGGAGGCATACTCGATGGCGGTTACCCTCCTGGAGGCATGGGAAGGGCGCCCGCTCGACCTCAAGATCCTGGCGACCGACCTGTCGACACGCGCCCTGGCGCGGGCCCGCGCCGGCCTCTACGGCGCCGACAAGGTGGCCTCCATCCCCCGGGACTTCCGGGCCAGGTACTTCGAGAAGGACGATCGCCACCCGTCGATGCTCCGCGTGGGGCGGGACCTTCGGACAGCGGTCACCTTCGCCCGCCTCAATCTTGCAGGGACTCCGTTCCCGATGTCCGGACCGTTCGATGCCGTGTTCTGCCGGAACGTGATGATCTACTTCGATGCGGAGGTACGCCGCCGCCTCCTCGCTCAGATCCTTAAGCTGCTTCGGCCCGGAGGCTACCTCTTCGTGGGACACTCGGAAAGCCTGTCCGGCCTGACGGCGGGCCTGAAGACCGTACAAGCCTCGGTTTACGTGAAATCATGATGGCCATTCGAACACACGTCGGGCGCGAAGGCCTCCGGACGGTCGGGATTTCCGAGATGAGGATCTCCCAGGTGAAGGGCGAGGTTCTGGCGACCTACTCGCTCGGTTCCTGCGTCGCCCTGAGCCTCTACGACCCCGTGATCGGGGCTGCCGGGCTGATCCACTGCATGCTCCCCCAGGCGTCGATCGACCCGGAAAAAGCGCGCCGAACCCCGGCCATGTTCGTGGACGCCGGAGTTCAGACTCTCCTGGATCGGATAAGCGCGATGGGGTCCTCGAGACGCTCGCTGATCGCCAAAGTGGTTGGGGGCGCCAACGTGTTCGACGACCGTGGCATGTTCCGCATCGGCGAACGGAATTATGCCACGCTCCGGAAGGTGCTCTGGAAGAATGAAATCCTCATTGCCGCCGAAGACGTCGGCGGAACAAAGGCTCGGACGATGTACGTCTCCGTCGCCACGGGAAGGGTCATCCTTCGGTCCGGCACGGATCAGGTCGAGCTATGAGCAAGCGAATTCCGTTCCTCCCGCGGGAGTTCTCGATGCCGCCGCTTCCGGCCGCAGCGGCTCGGACGCTCCGGCTTCTGGATCAGCCCCACGTCGAGATTGCCAAGATCATCCGAGCGATGGAATCCGATCCCACGTGGACGCCCCAGGTCCTGCGGCTGGCCGGCTCTTCCGTGTGGGGCAGCATTGCGTCGCCGGAGAACCTCACGGAAGCCTTGGGCCAGCTGGGCCTGAGGCGCTTCTACCAGCTCGTCGCGGTTGCCGCGGCGCAGCCGGTCCTCCGCGAACCCGTGCCGGGCTACGGTCTTGCGGAAGGAGAGCTCTGGGATCACTCTCTCGCCGTGGCCATCGCCACCCGCGAAATCCTGCTCGAGAACGGGCTCCGGCCGTGCGAGGAGGCCTTCACGGCCGCATTCCTGCACGACGTCGGGAAGCTGATCCTCGGGAGCGCGCTGGAGGCCGAGCCGCTGGCGGAGGCGGAGACGACCGGCGACAGGGCGGAACTCCGGGCCGCCGGCATGGATCATGCCGAGGCGGGCGCGCTTCTCCTGGAGCACTGGAACATGCCTCCCTGGCTGGTCACCGCAGTGCGTTCCCACCATGATCCCCTGGACTGCTCGTTTCTGATCCCCGATCTCATCCATCTTGCGGACGCCATTTGCCTTTCGGTCGGTGTGGGGGCGGGTCGCGACGGCATCCGTCATCGAATCAGCCCGACCGTTGCGGTGCGTTGGAACCTTTCGCGGAGGTCCCTGGAGCGCATCCTTTCGCGAACGATCGACACGTTTGCAGAAGCGGGGGACTTGATGATCCACGGGGAAAGGAGATAGCTCGGATGCCTTACAAAGTGCTCGCCGTCGACGATTCCTCGACCGTCCGGACCATCATCGCCAAGACACTCAAGCTCTCCGGAGTGGAGGTATCCCGGTTCGGCGAGGCTTCGCGAGGCGATCAGGCGCTGGAGATGCTCCGGCAGGAAGGGTTCGACCTGGTGTTCTGTGATCTGAACATGCCGGGGATGACCGGTTACGACCTGGTCGAGACGCTGAAGCGTGAGGGGCTGCTGAAGACGATCGCGGTCATCATCGTCTCGAGCATCGAGAATGTCGCGGTCATCGATGAGCTGAGGACCAAGGGGGTCAGGGGGTATCTCCGGAAGCCCTTGAGGCCGGAGCGGCTCCGGGAGGTCGTGGATCACGTGATGGGAGCCCGCCATGGATCCGGGACTTAGCGAGGCAGCCGCCCGCGTCTTCGCGGAGGTGCTGGGGGAGTTCGCCTTTCTCTTCGGCGATCCCGTGCCCGCGGCAGAACTGCCCGCGCTCGTGGGGAAAGGATACCTCGCCTGCCTCCCCTTCCATGGGGGAGCGGAGGGGAGGGTCTCGTTCGGCGTCTCCGAGGCTCTCGCTCTGGAAATAGCCGCCAATACGCTGGGGGTTGAGCTCGCCGAGCCGGAAGCCTCCCGGAGGGCCCCCGATGCGGTCAAGGAGGTCGCCAGTGTCTTGGGAGGCCGACTGGCCGGCACGATCGGCCGGCCGTCCCACCCGGTGGACCTGTCGCCACCGGAACTGTTCCGACTTGAGATCTTGGAATGGGAACGACTTCGCGTCGATCCGGGGACGCAGTGTTTTGCCGTAAATGAACATCCGGCCCTGCTGAGGGTCGAGTTCATCCCCTGGAAGGGAACGACATGATCCGCACGCGAGTCCTGGTCGTGGACGATTCGGCGGTCGTCCGGCAGGTCCTTTCTCGCGGGCTCTCCTGCGACCCGGGCATCGAAGTCATCGGGGCCGCTCCCGACGCCTACGCGGCCTGGAGCATGATTGCCCGCCTCCGGCCCGACGTCATTACTTTGGATCTCGAAATGCCCGGGATGGACGGGATCGCCTTCCTGAGGAAAGTTTTGCGCGACCGCCCGCTCCCGGTCGTGGTGGTCTCCTCGCTCACCCCGTCGGGCAGCGAACTCGCGCTTGAGGCGCTTGAAGCGGGAGCGCTGGAAGTGGTCGCCAAGCCCAAGTTCGCCACCACCGCAGCGCGCACCATCTCCACGCTCGTCGACATCGTGAAAGGAGCCGCGGGCGCCCAGGTGGCCCTCCGGGGCAGTCCCGTCCCGGGATCTCCTTCGCAGCTCCCCTGCAGCCCGACCCAGAAAGTGGTCGTGATCGGGGCTTCCACCGGGGGTACTCAGGCCCTTCAGCAGGTGCTGATGGCGATGCCGAAAATGGCTCCCGGCATCGCCGTGGTCCAGCATATGCCCGAAGGGTTCACGCGTTCCTTCGCCGAGCGCCTGGATGAATTGTGCGGGGTCGACGTGAAAGAGGCGGAGAACCAGGATGTCCTGGAACCGGGCAAGGTGCTGATCGCCCCGGGGAACCATCACCTCCTCCTCCGGAGAAGCGGCTCGCGGTATCGCGTCGAAGTGAAGGGGGGGCCCCTGGTTTCCGGTCACCGTCCGTCGGTCGACCTGTTGTTCAAGTCCGCAGCTCGCCAGGCAGGCCGCAATGCGGTCGGCGTGCTCCTCACCGGAATGGGGAAGGACGGGGCCCGGGGACTCCTGGACATGAAGAGCGCGGGAGCGGCGACGATCGCCCAGGACGAAGCTAGCTGCGTGGTCTTCGGCATGCCCCGCGAAGCAATCGCCCTGGGGGCTGTGGACCGAGCGACCGCTCTCCCCCGTATCGCCGAATCCATCCTGAACATGGCCTGAACGAAAAATATTGTCCACTGAAGAAAGAGGAGGTCTCGCGTGAAAAACCTGAGTCTGAGCCTGAAGATGGGCGGCGTCATCGCGATGGTCGCGGCTGTGGCCATCGGGATCGCCGTGCTGGCGAGTTTGAAAATGTCGCTCATCAACGACCGATTGCACACGCTGACGGAAGTGTCCGTAAAGCGGGTCATCTACGTGAATCAGATCAAGGAGGATCTGCACGCCCTCGACGCGGAGCTGCAGAGATTCATGCTCGATCGCGGTCTGGAGTGGGATCTCCGGATCCGTCGCATGGATACGCTGAAGAAGGAGATCGAGCAGGGAATCTCGGATTGGACCAAGCTCGCCAATGAACAGGAAAAACGGGATATCCAGGAAGTGAAGAGCTCCTTCGCCAGCCTGGACGACATCGCCCAGCAGATCATCACCCTAGCGAAGAAGAGCCCTCGATTCCGCGCCGAGGAGCTTTCCCGGACTTCAGCCCGCGACACCTACTACCAGGTCGAAGCCTATCTCGAGCCCCTGGCTCTCGAGTATGCGCGCAAGATGGAGGATAAAGGAGCCAAGGAGCTCGAATCGGCCCACATCGCGTTCTTCCTCGAAAGCGCGATCAACCAGTTCCGTGGAATGATCCGCGGCGAGAAGAACATGCTCATCTCGGTCAAGCTCAGCGACATCGAAATGTTCTCAAAGCAGCCGGCGGAGAGGATCGCGACGGCGAAGGAAAAGCTGCGCGCTGCCGAGGACTTGCTCCCGGAGAAGGACAAGGCGACCGTCCGCCGGGCAGCCGAGGGGATGGAAGCCTGGTTGACGGTCTTCAATCAGGAGGCCGTCATCATGAAGGACAGCTACCAGGCCACCACGCTGTCCAATACCGCGGGCAAAAGCTACCTCGAGAAAGTGAAGGCGTCCCTGGACGCCGTCATCTCGAGGAGCACGGAGCTCATGGAGGCCGACCAGGCCGAGTGCCAGGCGGTCTATGCCGGGGCCCGCACCGCCATGTTCACCGGGAGCTCGCTGGGAATCGGCCTGGCGGCCGTGCTGGGATTCCTGGTCCTCTGGAAGGTGAAGAAGACCCTGGCGGGAGTCATCGACGGGCTGAGCAAGGGATCCGAGCAGGTGTCCTCCTCCGCATCTCAGGTTGCCTCGTCCGGTCAGAACCTCGCCTCGGGCGCCAGCGAACAAGCCTCCACCCTGGAGGAGATCTCCTCGTCGCTCGAGGAGATGTCGTCGATCACGCGCCAGAACGCCAGCAACGCGCGTCAGGCCAACTCGATGGCCTCGGAGGCTCGGGGAGCCACCGAAAAGGGAATGACCTCCATGACGCGGATGTCTCAGGCCATCTCGATCATCCGTCAATCGTCGGAGGAGACCGCGAAGATCGTGAAGACCATCGATGAGATCGCCTTCCAGACGAATCTGCTGGCGCTCAATGCGGCGGTCGAGGCCGCCCGGGCGGGCGAGGCCGGTAAGGGCTTCGCGGTGGTCGCCGAGGAGGTCCGGAATCTCGCCCGGCGGAGCGCCGATGCGGCCAAGACCACGTCGTCCCTCATTGGGGATTCCCAGAAGAACTCCGAAAACGGGGTCGCCACCGTCAAGGAGACCGAAGAGGTCCTCAAGCGGGTCGCCGAGCACATGCAGAAGATGGCCCAGCTGGTCGCGGAGGTGTCGGCGGCGAGCGACGAGCAGTCCAAGGGCGTGGACCAGATCAACGTAGCCGTCTCCCAGCTGGAGAACGTCACTCAGTCCAATGCGGCGACGGCCGAGGAATCGGCATCGGCCGGCGAGGAGCTCGAGGCGCAGTCGCGCGAACTCAACCAGTACGTCGGATCTCTCCTCGAAGTGGTGCATGGATCCTCAGGCTCGAGAGTGGAATTTGCGGAAAGCGCGTGGTCGGGAGCGACGCTCTCCCGCCCCGGCACGCCCCGGAGGCAGAAGCGGGTCGCAAGCCCGCCCGAGCGGCAGTTCCGGGAACTGGTGGGCTCCCCGGCTGCTCCGCAGAACGGCGGCGCCCATCCCGCCAAGTCGGCCGACGGCCTCCCGAAGCGGCCCTCGCTCGACGCGGGCGAGCTGGAGAAGTTCTGAACACCGGCCGGAATCGGGGCGCCAGGAGCCATTCTGGCGCCTCGAACCGGTCCGGAGAAGGAAGGAGGTGGGCCATGAAAGCGCTGGTCGTGGATGATCGGAAGGCGCTCCAGAAGGGGCTCCGGACGGGCCTTCTTGAGGCCGGTTTCCAGATCCTCCGTGCATACGAACATCAGGAAGCAGTGGACCGCCTGGAGGACGCGGGACCCGTCGACCTGGTCCTGGTGAACTGGAAGCTCAACCGTGGGGAGGGCCTGAAGTTCGTCCGCTTCGTCCGCTCGCTCCGGGGTTACGACTCTCTCCGGCTGATCATGGTGACCTCCGAACTCGATACGCCGACGATCCTCGACGCCGTCCGGCTGGGCGTGGACGAATTCCTGATCCAGCCGATCACCCGCCGGAAGGTCCTGGAGAAGCTCGTTAATCTGCGGTTCCTGAAGCCGGGGCCCGCCCGGTCCTCTGAAAGGATGGTGCAGCAGTGAGGATTCTGGTCGTCGACGATTCAAGAACCATGCGCCGCATCATCTGCACGACGCTTCAGGATCTGAAGGACGACTCGCTGGAACTCCTGGAGGCCGCCGACGGGATCGAAGCGCTCCAGTTGCTCCGAAATGAGAAGCTCGAGATCGACCTGGTCCTAATCGACTGGAACATGCCCCGGCTGGACGGAATCGGCTTCCTCAAGCAGTTGAAGGTGATCTCCCCATTCCGGGAGGTTCACGTCATCATGGTCACGAGCCAGGCCAATCGGACCAACGTCGCCGAAGCGCTCCGCTGGGGAGCCTCGGATTACGTCGTCAAGCCGTTCGTGCCCGAGGTCCTTCACGAGAAAATTCGGAAGGTCGCCGCGAAGATCGAGGTCCGCCGCTGCGAGGAGACGTCGGTCATGCTCCGATCGATGGTGGCTGACGCGTCTTCGGCCGACGAGCAGCCATTCCTGGACCAGCTCCCGGGCGATCTGGTCGAAGAAATCCGGTCCCTCGGCACGATGAGCACTCACCCGGAAGGGTCGATCCTCGTCTCTGCGGGGATGAGAGTGGATGCCCTGTGCTTCGTCCTCCAGGGCGCGGTGGAGATCGCCAACCCCACCCCGCCTCATCGGGAGTTACGCCGGCCGGGGGACTGTTTCGCGGAACACTGCTTCCTCTCGGGCGATCCGGCGAACTTCAACGTCTCCGCCCGCACCCTCGTCAAGGTCCAAGGGCTGTCGCGGATCCAGGTTGCGGATCTGGCGCGCAGGCGGCATGAGTTCGGCTATGCCTTGAGCCGATGGGTGACGAGGCCCTCTCGAACGCGCAAGCTCCAGCCGCCTCCTTCGGCCGGACTGGTGGGCAGTTTGGAGACCATGCCCATCGCCGACCTGATCCAGGTCCTCAATATCTGCAGGAAGACCGGCCTTCTTCGCCTGAGCCGGGGGACGGATTTGGCCAGCCTGTATTTCGACGACGGCGAGATCCGGCACGCGACCGTGGGCGACCAGGCAGGGGAGGATGCGTTTTTTCGCCTCATGGCCTGGACGGATGCCGCCTTCGCGTTCGAATCCGGAGTGCGGGCGGCGGTCGCGAGCCTGTCGCAGCCGACCATGACCCT
>Ga0070730_10005203_pt1 | contig 11255 bp, 8 predicted proteins | sample Coa_R1_3_FD_66447 | JGI IMG/M metagenome (GOLD analysis project Ga0070730, IMG submission 66447) | Surface soil microbial communities from Centralia Pennsylvania, which are recovering from an underground coalmine fire - Coalmine... | ecosystem: Environmental > Terrestrial > Soil > Unclassified ... | reverse complement strand
TTGAAGCGGCCAGAGCTTGCGCCCGCTCTGCGCGATTTTATGCGACAGGCACTGAAAGAAGCACAATAAAGAAGCTCTGGGTCATAATGAGATTTGGTCAAAATCTCATTATGACCCAGAGCTTCTTTATTGTATGGGCACGGCCACGTCACCCTCGGCTCCACAACCGGTGATGTGCAGCGCAGCATTGCTATTCGTCATGCCAGTGCAGGCATAATTTGTTATCCTGGGCGGTTGAGGCACAATCCTGTGGCTCGTGATATCCGTGATAGCACACCCGCTAGCGTTTTTCGTGATCAGGAACGTGTGCGTGGTGACGGTATCAATGCCACCTACCTGCACAAACAGACCAGCAGGCTGGCATTGTTGATAGGCATGCCAGAAACAATTGCCCGCCGACTGCGCCAGACCGGCGTCCGCCAGTTTGCCGTTAGGGAGCGTTGAGATGGCGCCACAATTGTGCATATTGGCTGGAATGGTCGGGATAGCAGCAGGGGTAGAGCCACCTGGATGCCGGTACGTCGAGGTAGCGCTTGACGAAGGAGTAGACCCCCCACCAGCAGCCTGAGTCTGATCGGCGCTACAGGCAACCAGGGCAATGCTGGACACAACTATCAATAACGCCATCGAGAAAATTGGCGCGAAGAAACGAATTTTATTCACAACGAAAAGTCCTTTCATGCAGACGCATATCTACTACAGGAACGTATAGCGGAGGCCAAAAGTTCCGCTACTTGTCTTTACGACGGTCCCGCGCTATAGTAAATCAGGTAGAGTTCCATAAACGCAATACCGAAAAAGAACTATTTCACAGAGATGTGTTAGGAGCGCTGTCTTGAAAGATATTTTGGTTACCCTGCACTCATACAATGCCTACCTGGTCATGCTCAGTGGAGCGGTGGCCGGGATCTGGGGACTGATCCTGTACTTCCAGAAAAAGGAAGGGGGCATGAATAAGCCTCTGCGCATTGCGATGATTACAACGCTTGTCATCGGCCTCTTGCAGGGATTATTGGGCATAACAATGGTAATCCTGGGCCTGAAGCCTGGAGGTGGCGCGAATCTCTATTATCTACACTATGTCTATGGCGCGATTGTCGTACTGGCGCTGCCGATTGGCCTGACCTATACGACCAGTGGCAAAAATCCACGTCGCGACCTGCTGATCTTTAGTCTGGCCGCGCTTATCCTGGCTGCCGCGGCTGTACGCGCCTGGATGACAGGTCCCGTGCCCCACTAACCATTCCTTATGCATGCGGAGAAAATAGATGCGAGCTTCTTTTATCCATATCGCTGACACGCACCTGGGCTACGAACAATATGGGGTGCGCGAGCGTTTTAACGACTTCAGCCGCGCTTTCTGGGAGATTATCGATGTCGCGCTTGAACGCAATATCGATTTCATGGTCATCGCTGGCGACCTCTTCAATAAACGAGCCATTGATGCGCTGACGCTGATACACGCTATCGAGGGTTTAAAGAAGCTCAAGGATCGCGGCATCCCGGTGATCGCGATCGAGGGGAATCACGATCGCAGCTACTACCGGGATGGCATCTCCTGGCTACAATTTTTATGCTACCAGGGCTATCTTGTGCTGCTTGCACCCATTATGCAGGATGGCGCACCATTGCTGACACACTGGCAGCAAGAGAGTATGCAGGGGGCCTATATCGACCTGATGAATGGGCGACTGCGCGTCTATGGGCTCCCCTGGCAGGGTGCGGCTATCGGACGTAGCCTGGAGGGAGTGGCCCAGGCGCTGAGTGGTGCACGGGCTACCGAGGAGGCGGATGGGGTTGAGTATCGTCTGCTCGCCATGCATACAGGCATTGATGGCTATGTCCCCCGCATCCAGGGACTACCCACACGCGCCAAATTTCAGCCGCTGCAAGAATGCGTCGATTACCTGGCCCTGGGCCACGTCCACAAGCCGTACGAGGTCGATGGCTGGATCTATAATCCCGGTTCGACCGAGACCTGCGGCGCCGAAGAGTCACAATGGGAGGATCGCGGCTACTACTATGTTGAGATCGACACGGACGAGCCTGAGCGCATTATCGATCTGGCACGCAAAGAGCGCGTACACCATGCCGAACATCTTAGAAGCAAGCGTCGTCCCTATGTGCGCTATAATCTACGGGTCGACGGACTGAACGACCCGGATGGGATCTACGGCCGACTCGAAGACTATTGCCGACGTGAGGGGCCACAATACCAGGCCGCCAACTCCCAGCCGGTGGTCCAGATCCATCTGATCGGGACATTGGGCTTTGATGCTGGATCGCTCGACCAGCCACGCATGGAAGAGATGGTGCGCAACTATTTTCAGCCACTGTACGTGCGCGTCGATAACAATACCAACGATCAAGACTACGTGCCCGATGATGGCGAGATTGACGGACGAGATCGCACCCGCTGGCACGAGTTAGAGCGCCGCATCTTCGAGGAGTTGATCGGGCGCGACAATCGCTACCTGCCCGCCCGCGAGCAGTGGAGCGCGGTGCTGGCCGAACTGAAGCAGCGCGCCCTGGACAAGGAAGATCCTGCCCTCATCGCGCAATTCCTGCGCGACAAACGTACAACCCTGCTACCCTCGATACAATCCTGACCTCTTTTCTGGAGCATAAGGGATCGTAAAAAAGAAGGTAGCGCCCTCTCCTTCTTCGCTCTCCACCCCGATCCGCCCTCCCTGACGCGCGACAATCTCAGAGGCAATATATAACCCTAGCCCAAGACCGGAAGTTCCTTCCTGGCCCGGGCCACGCAAACGCAGGAAGTGTTGGAAGATATCAGATTGCTGGGCCAGGGGAATCCCCGGACCAAAATCCTGCACACGTACACCGATACTGTCTTCCCCCTCTTCGATTCTCACCTGGATCGTTGGAGATAAGGGAGCATACTTGCTCGCATTGATCAGCAGATTGCTCAGCACCTGGCCCGTGCGTCGTCGATCTCCATAGCCAGCGCGGTGGACTACTCCCTCAATCAGTATCTTCTGCTCCGGCCTGGTGAGCTGCACTGCCTCAACGATTTCATGTACCAGCGCATCCACATCGAACGCATCCTCCTCCAGACTAAAGTGTCCTGTTTCCAGGGCTGTGGTATCCAGTAAATCATCAACGAGCCTATTGAGCTTGTCCAATTGTATGTCCAGCTTTTGGAGAGAATTTGCTGCCTGAGCGATTCCTGCCGCTTTCATATGCTCATATTGGAGTTGCGCGTAGATTTTCGCCGAGGTCAGGGGTGTCTTGAGTTCGTGGGTAATCATCCCAAGAAACGCTTCCTTTTGCTCTTCCAGTTCTTTCTGCAAGGTGATATCCTCTATCGCGAGCAGGATCATGGGCTGCTGGCTCCCTTCTCTCTCCTCTATCATGTTGCGGGCATTCAGCAGCATGGTTCTGTGTCCAAGAAAGGGAAACGAGCCATCTACCTCATAGTTCTGGAAAGAGCGATGCTCGGGAAGAATCCTCTCCAGGAGCGCCCGCAGCGACGGTAAGTCCCATTGTCCATTGCCCAGGCTGTAGAGATAGCGCTGCTCCGTCTCCTGGGGCGTGACGCGAAAGGTCTGGTAAAAGGCGGTATTGGCACTCAGTACACGCAGATCTCCTGAGAGCACAAGCAATGGTTCACGAACCGTCTCTACGATCGCATTGGCATAGTCGCGTGCTACCCGCAGATCCTCATTGCGTATCTGCAGTTCCTGATTGACCGTCAATACCTCTTCATTCATGGACTGCAATTCCTCTTTGGACGCTTCTAACTCTTCATTGATGCTCTGGAATTCCTCATTGGTAGAGAGCAGTTCTTCGTTGATGGTCTGCAGTTCCTCGTTGCTGGCTTCTCGCTCCTCGATAATCGCTTGCATCTCCGCCTGCGTGTCCCTCAATTCCTGCTCCAATTGCGCTATCCGATGAGCCTCGCTTCTCTCCTCTGCCACGCTGGCCTTTTTTCCACGTGACCCCGTCGAGCGTGTTGGAGGAGATGAAGGAGCAGACGTGTCGGTGAACAGCACTAGAAAATAACGCTCGTTTTGGGCCTGGGAAGTCTTCAGCAGGATCACATCCACCGTCACCGATCTGATTGTCCCCTGGATGGTGATCTGGATCCCTGTCTTTTGCACCGCCCGCCCCTCTTTTTGTGCGGCGAGCAGGGCACTACGTAACCCAATCTTTAAACCACCTCGCGCCATGGTCAGCACATTAAAGCTGGCAACACCCGGCGCCAGTTCCAGATACGGGCTGGTATCTCCTCGCACATAGATGATCTCCATAGATGTATTAATGACGACACTGGCAGGGACATGGTTCGCCAGCAATAAACGATCAGCTTCTTTCTGAATACTCAAGCCGGGTGCCATGCCCTCGTCCATCATGTTCGTCTCCTCTGTCCGATCACCTGTATTTTTTGCGTCACCTATGGCAAAGTTGAGTGGAAGCAGTGCTCGGCCCTCCTTCCTGGCATAGAGCGGCATCTTTTTCTCGACGAGCGTAAAGAGATCCGCGCTGGTCCCCACCGTTTCTGAAGTTCCCAGCAGGAGAAATCCATAGGGCTTGAGAGCATAATGGCAGAGATGCAGGATTTTCTCCTGAAAGGCTGGTTGCAAGTAGATCAGCAGATTGCGACATGAGAGCAGATCGATCCTGGAGAAAGGCGGATCTTTCAGTATATTCTGCTCTGCGAAGATACACAGATCGCGGATGGATTTGTTGATCTGATAGCTTTCCCCTCGCCTTTCAAAGTAGCGTTGGAGTCGCTGCGGTGAGACTGGCAGGAGCGCATGAGAAGGGTAAATCCCTGTTCTGGCTCGCTTGAGGACAGTTTCATTGGCATCGGTAGCAAAAATCTGAATAGGGAGTTTGACATTCTGCTCCTCCAGAAACTCTAGCAAGCAGATGGCAAGTGAGTAGACTTCCTCACCAGTTGAACACCCGGCCACCCACAGGCGCAGAGCCTCCTCTGGCTTATGGCGCTCCACCATGTGGGGAAAGACTCGCTGTGTGAGCGTTTGAAAGAGCAGCGGATCACGAAAAAAACTGGTGACATGGATCAGGAGGTCCTGGTACAATGCTTCCACTTCTGTGGGACGGTCCGGCAGGGAAGCGGCATAAGCGCTTAGAGGTTCCATCTGCTGCAAAGTCATACGGCGCTGGATGCGGCGGGTCAGCATGCTCGGCTTGTAAGCTGAAAAATCTACCCCCTTCTTGTTTTGCAGGAAGGAGAACAGGTGAGGAAGGGCCTGCATGTCAAGAGATTCGTCTACGCTGCCCTCCTGAAGACCTTTTCCATCAGTAGTGTGGAGGTAGGGATGACGGCTGATGCGCACCAGTTCGGAAGCAATCCCTTCGAGTGGCAGGGTTACATCAACGCCACCAGCGGCAATGGCGCTCTGCGGCATCTGGGGGTAGCGCGCCTGAGCTTCATCCTGCGCGAAGGTCATACCACCTGCCTCCTTGATGGCTTCCAGTCCCAGAGTCCCATCGGAGCCAGTTCCTGAGAGCAGAACGCCAATTGCCTGGCTCTGCTGCTGCTCAGCCAGAGAGTAGAAGAAGGCATCAATGGAGAGGTGTGGCTTCTCACTCTGTATTCTTCTGCTAAGGCAAAAGACACCACTATCCAGGGTCATCGTGACATTGGGCGGGATCACGTAGACATGATCTGGTTCCACACGCATCTGCTCCTGGATCAGAGAGACGGGCATCTTTGTCGCGCGAGCAAGCAGTTCTGGTAAGAGGCTCTCGTGGGTGGGGGCCAGATGCTGCACAAAGACATAAGCCATGCCAGTGATCGCTGGCAGGTGCGAGAGCAGTTCTTTGAAGGCCTCCATGCCACCGGCGGAGGCTCCGATGCCAACTATAGGGAAAGGGCGAGGGGGAGATGCTCCCTCAGGTTCTTGAGAGAATATTGATGGGCGATCCATAGATCGGCCTCTTTCTTGCCATCAATCCTGCGCACCCTGATGCGCGCAGGCCACGCGTAAGAGTACTTTCAATCCAGGGCAAAGCACTATGCACGCGGACACCATCCGATTCAACGGGAAACCTCTTTCAGTTCGCGTATCATCTGCTCGTAATTCTGGAAACGGGGTTCAGGGCACAGCATAGCATGGATGGTCCATGCCTGTCAAATGCTATTTTACACAAGGTATGCTTATCGAGACGATATTCTCTCTTTATTGCCATTGTCTATTTTCTAATATGCTCATATGTTGACGCCAGATGCCAGGGAGAGATGTCTGGCATGTATTAGCGGGAGGAATAAATCTCATAACCTGTGTGTTCCTCTAGATAGAGAAGATACGCGCATTTTCCGTTTGCGCCACATATCTCCCACGGACTTTTTACCCACCTATTGGGAGGGAACACACTTGATGGAGAGCACAACTACTATCGCCGCACCGCGCGTAGACACACACCTCGCAAAATTTTCGCAAGGTTTGACGGTCGCGCTTACCGGCCTCGCTTTCATTTTGAATCAACCCATTATTGTCGTCATTGCGGCTATATTCATGACGCTGAGCGCTCTTGCTCCGGCAGTCAGCCCTTTCCTGTGGCTCTACAAGGGCATTGTAGTGCCGCTGCGATTGTTGAAGCCGCGCATTGTCGAGGATGATCCAGCGCCCCACCGTTTCGCGCAAGGGATCGGGGCAGCATTTCTAATTGCCACTGTTCTAGTACTCTATCTGACGGGTGCCAGTGTGGTTGGCTGGACGCTGGACCTTATCGTCTTCGTATTAGCTGGTATCAATTTGACAGTGGGCTTCTGTGCGGGCTGCTTCGTCTATTACCAGCTTGGGCGGCTGGGCATTCTGCCTCGGGTGCGCTACACAGGCGGATTTCACTGGCGCGGAGTTTAAGCAACATGCTTGAGACTATCATACGACTGGCGATTCTGCTCGGAGCCTGCCTGCTGATCTGGCTGCTGGTCTGGGGAGGGCGGAGTTTCGTAGCGCAGCGTCGTCAGCGTGCACTCTCCGCGACGCCTCTTGACATACTGCCTGCAAGCTTAAGCATCGAGCCTGACCAGCCTCGCGTGCATATCCTGGCCTTCAGCAGCGAAGATTGCCATCAATGCCATCAATTGCAAGCGCCAGCTCTGAAGCGCGTGTTGGCGGCTCGTGGCGATACGATCACCGTCACCGAGATTGATGCCACGACTGAAACTGAGATAGCACACCATTACCAGGTGCTGACCGTCCCAACCACCGTGCTGCTGGACGAGCATGGGAAGGCCCACGCCGTCAACTATGGCTTCGCCAATACCCAACACCTCCTCGAACAAATCGACGAAATCCTTCAACCTGCTCAAAAATAAGTTGGGAGGGTGAAAAATTTAAAATTTTTCACCCTCCCAACTTATTTTTGAGCAGTGTTTAACCCAGGAAATCCAGGGTTGCGCGCGAGAGCACTTCAACCGCGATGGGCAGAGAGTCCTCGTCAATGTTGAAGCGCGGATGGTGATGGGGATAATACGCCCCTTTCCCCTCGTTCTGTGCCCCGACAATAAAGTAGCAGCCGGGCGCAGCCTGCAGGAAGCAGGCCATATCATCGCTACCGGTCGTCATCACCTCTTCACCAGTTAAGACATGCTGCTCGCCTACTGCGGAAGTCGCGGCCCGCTTCACCAGTTCCGCCATCGCGGGATCATTGATACAGGGCGGGCAACCCCCATGCTGCTCGATCTCGCAGTCACCGCCCATCGCAGTCGCCACGCCTTTGGCCACCTCCTCGATACGACGCAGCAAATAAGCACGATGCTCCGGCGTAAAGGCGCGCATCGTCCCCTGCATCACTGCGACCTCTGGAATAATATTGAAGGCAGTACCCGCGTTGATCGTGCCGAACGTGATCACCGCTGGACTGAAGGGCGAGGTTTCACGGCTGATGAGCGTCTGCAGCGTCGTGGTGATATAGGCGCCAATCACAACGGGATCGACCGCGCCGTGCGGCATGGCGGCATGTCCCCCTTTGCCTTTCACATGCAGCGTAAACTTATCGGCGCTGGCAAAAACCGTACCAGACCTTACACCGACATAGCCGAGCGGCATGCTACTGAAGAGATGGAGCCCAATCACCCCATCGACCCCTTGCATGACGCCCTGCTCCACCATGGGCTGCGCGCCGCCAACATTCTCTTCCGCGGGCTGAAAAATAAATTTCACAGTACCCTTTAACTCGTCGCGCCGTTTGCTCAGAATATCGGCGACGGCGAGTGCGATCGATGTATGCCCATCGTGTCCACACGCATGCATTTTCCCATCAACCTGTGAACGATAATCGAGTTCATTCAATTCATGAATAGGCAAGGCGTCAATATCGGCGCGAATGGCGAGCGTCTTCGCACTGGCATCCCCGGCGCTGCCATGCAGCAGACCCACCACACCAGTTTTAGCGACCCCTGTTTGCACCTCCAATCCAAGTGAGCGCAGCCGTTGCGCGACAATGCCAGAGGTGCGCACCTCTTCAAAGGCCAACTCTGGATGTTCGTGCAGATCGCGACGGGTCGCCACCAGGTCGGGGACAAGTTCATCAATGTCAGACTTCAAGCGGTCAAGATCGGATACGGACATAGGTTCCTCCTGCAAAATACAGCGGTGCGCAGAAAAACACAACCAGAGGTGCCCGATTTCATCGTGGCACCCCGCCGAGGGCCGTTAGGTCATCCCTTGCGGATTCATCGGCCTATCTATTGGGGACTGCTGGCTCCCTCTTCCTGCGCGCCTGCTATAGGACACGATTCATCAATTGCAGACAAGATCAATCGGTCCTTACAAGTACAGTGATCTCTTCATAGTACCATAAACTGGTGGGATGTTGTCTGGTTGAAAGGTGAAACGCTGGCCGCTGGCCGCTATCATAACCTTTGATAGTATCACAATTATACAATTATCTAATTATCAAAAGCGGCATTACCGGTATTTTGCTTAGCCCACCTCAAAGTGTAACATTGGAATTCTGTAACATTCGCCTATCAACTGGCTCCACAGGCCGATCGAGACAATATTACACAGTGTTACACTCCCAAAAATGTAACATTGTGTCACCTTTGTAGTCCTCCTTAACCCAACAAACTCCCACTACGCGGCAGAGCAATGAATCAATATAAGATAGGAACAGCAGGATCGACGCAGATGTCCAGGAGGATGGGACCATCACTGGCAAACGCGCTGGTGAGGGCGGCGGCGAGATCTGCCGCCCTTTCGACGCGGCAGGCGGCGCAGCCAAAGCCGTGGGCGATGGCGGCAAAGTTGATGCCAGGAAGGTCGACTCCCGTGAAGTCGGGGGAGTCGAAGATCTTGCTGAAGGCTTTGAGCGCAGCATATTCCTGGTTGTTGAGGATAAGGAAGGTGATGGGAAGGTTATGCTGGGCGGCGGTCCACAGGGCCTGGATGGAGTACATGCTTGATCCATCGCCAATCAGGCCGATGACGCGTCGTGTGGGGTTGGCGAGGGAGATACCGACGGCTGCGGGTAGGCTATATCCGAGGCCGCCGCTGGCCCCGGTGAAGAAGCCGTGGGTATGGCGGATCGGCAGATAGTCGTGCATGGCATTGCGGTGCGAAGGGGCCTCTTCAACGATGATGGCATCAGATGGCATCGTATGGGCGATGGTGTGCATAACGAACTCACCCGCTATAGGGTCGCTGGCGGGCGGAGCAGCGAGATGCCTGGGCTCGGGTGCCGGACGAGTGGAGGGCTCGGTCAGTTTGAGCAGACTGCTTACTCCTAGTTTGAGGGTAGTGAGGAGACTGGCGCCGACGGGAGCCCAGGCGACGGCTTCAGGATCATCAATCAGTTGGAAGAGTTGGGCGCCCTCGGGGAGAAAGGGACCCTCGGTATGGACGTGGTAGGTGAAGATGGGGGCGCCGAGCGCGATGATGACGTCGTGGCCGCTGATTTTCTGGGCGAGCTGGCTTCGCACGGGCGGCAAGAAGCCCTGGAAGAGCGGGTGGTCTTCGGGAAAACTGGCGCGATTAGACATGGGACTGGCCCACACTGCCGCATGCGTTCGTTCGGCCAGCGCAACAACGTCATCCCAGGCGCCATCGCGATCCACGCTGGGTCCAACGATGAAGGCTGGGCGCTGGCTACGATTGAGAGCGTCGGCGACCCGCTGGATGGCGAGAGGATCAGGGGCGAACTCGAAGCTGACCTGGCGGGGAGAGAGTGGCTCAGCCTCGCGATCCCAATCGTCGACGGGAATGGAGACGAAGGTAGGGCCACAGGGTTTTTGCATAGCAAGATAGTAGGCGCGGGCAAGGGCGGCTGGAACATCCTGAGCACGGGCGGGCTCACAGCTCCATTTGACATAGGGCTGGGGAAACTCGGTGGCGCGACTGGCCCAGAGGTAGGGTTCGGTGAGATGCATGGCGCGCGTTTGCTGCCCGGCGGTGATGACCAGAGGGGTCTGGTTGCGGTAGGCGCTGAAAATGCTGCCCTGCGCATGACCGAGGCCAATGGCTGCATGCAGGTTGACGAAGGCGGCATTATGGGTAGCCTGAGCGTAGCCGTCGGCCATCGCGACGGCGGAGGCCTCCTGGAGCGCGAGGATGTAGCGGAAGTCGGAGGGCCACTGTTTGTAAAGCGGGAGTTCCGTTGAGCCAGGATTGCCAAAGATGGTGGTCATGCCGAGGGAGCGGAGCAGGGCCATGGTGGCGTCTCTGACGGTGTATGCTGCGGTTGTCGGATTCTGCACAAATTGCCTCGCTTTCTTGTTATGCAATTTCGCACAAGCTACATTATGTCTCGCGATTGTGTGCCAGTTCGAGGGCGACATCGAGGATCCAGTCTTCCTGACCGGCGACGGCCTGACGGCGACCCAGCTCGGTGAGGATGACGCGTGGATCGAGGCCATAGCGCTCTCCAGCTCGCCGGGCGTGGAGCAGGAACGTGGAGTAGACCCCGGCATAGCCAATAGTGATGGCATCACGACTGGGAATTGGCTGGTAGGGCATCATCGGCGCGATCACATACTCAGCGGCATCCATCAGTTTATAGAGATCCAGCCCAGGATTGAGGCCCATTTTATCCAGCACTGCTGCCAGTAACTCGGTCGGGGCGTTACCAGCCCCGGCTCCCAGGCCTCGCAGACAGCCATCCAACTGGTCCGCCCCGGCCTCCAAAGCGGCCAGGCTATTGCCCATAGCGACGCCCAGATTATTGTGGGCGTGAAAGCCAACCTCGATCGAGAGGGTATCTTTAAGCGCTTTGACGCGATCGTAGGCATCCTTTGGTAGCATGGCCCCGGCCGAGTCCAC
>Ga0070730_10005201_pt1 | contig 11257 bp, 5 predicted proteins | sample Coa_R1_3_FD_66447 | JGI IMG/M metagenome (GOLD analysis project Ga0070730, IMG submission 66447) | Surface soil microbial communities from Centralia Pennsylvania, which are recovering from an underground coalmine fire - Coalmine... | ecosystem: Environmental > Terrestrial > Soil > Unclassified ... | reverse complement strand
GAATCTGGATGCTCAGAGGCTGGCCGAAACCGCGGCGCAGAAGGCGGTGGAGTCCGCGCATCCACGGGAGATTCCGGCAGGGAAGTACACGGTGATTCTAGAGCCTGCCGCGGTGCTCGATATTGTGGGCTTCATGTTCTGGGACTATTCGGGGATGGCCATCCTGGATCAACGGTCGTTTCTGACCGGCCGAATCGGGACGAAGTTATTTGGGGACAACATCACGATTTGGGACGATACGACGCACCCATTGCAGGCAGGAACCCCGTTTGACGGGGAAGGCATGCCTCGGCACCGGGTTGGGCTGGTGGAGAACGGGATTGTAAAACGTGTGGTCTACGCCCGCGCGACAGCCGAGAGAATGAAACAGTCCGAACACAAAAATCGTGTGGGCCCGATCGCGGCGACAGGACATGGATTTCCTCTGCCGAACGAGATGGGAGAGATGCCGCTGAACATCGTATTTGCGCCGGTGTCCGATCCGCAATCGCTCGAACAGATGATTGCTTCCACGGAACGCGGCGTGCTGGTGACGCGATTGTGGTACATCCGCGAGGTGGAGCCATTTGAAAAAATGCTTACGGGGATGACGCGTGATGGAACCTTTTATGTTGAAAATGGACGCGTGCGCGGCGGAGTGCGAAATTTCCGCTTGAACGAAAGCCTGATCCACATGCTCTCGAATGTAGAGGCGATGAGCGTTCCGGTCCGAGCCTGCGGAGAGGAGTCTTTCGATATGGTGGTTCCTGCGATGAAGGTGCGGGACTTCAACTTCACCGAGGTTACGAAGTTTTAGGGGCATTCAGAACTCAGCAGTCAGCGCGGACTTATCCGAAATCATCTCCTGAAATCACCGGAAATTGACCCGAAAATGCCGTGAATTGACGGTAGAGACAGGGCTGTTTCCGGCTCAATTCGGGCTCGTGTGATTGTCGCTAATCCATTCAAACATAAGCAGTTATCCCCGTTTGTTCCATGACTTCGGTAACTTTGTTTGGGAGGTTGCGGGGTGTACGCTGCCCTTGAGTTTGGAACCGAAGTCTCACCAGCAAACGCGAGGTTTATCGAGAGTGGCAGCGGAAGGCAAAGCACCGGCGAAGGCGAAAAGCGGACGCTATGAAGATTTGCAGAGCGCGCCGCGATTTCCTCTGCAACTTTCGGCGTCGGTGAAGAGCGGCGAGGGCGCCTACGTGGCGCAGACAGAGAACATCTCGGCCAATGGTGTGCTGCTGGCGATGGAGAAGGATGTACCCGTTGGGTCGATGGTGGACTTCACGATTTTATTGCCTGGCGATGTAGTCGGTTCGCGCAGCGATGTGCAGATCGATTGCCGTGGACGCGTCGTCCGAAGCTTTGAGGATCAGGGACGACACGGAGTTGGCGTGGTAATCGACGAATACCATTTCGAGCGGGCATAAGGACGCAAGGAACTAAATGGCTACGATTCCGGTGGTGGAAGAAAATCTCGGAGCAGGCGAAGACGGCGGCAACGGACGGTTTGTCCGGGTGATCGTAGCCGATACGCAGGCCATCTTCCGCGCCGGCTTGCGCAAGATTTTTGCACTGGAAGATGACATCCGCGTTGTGGGCCAAGCTGAGACTCTTGCGCAAACGCAATCGGCGGTGAGCAAGTTCTCCTCGGATGTGCTGATCTTTGAGTCGGCGCTGGCGCCGAATCCGGTAGAGTTCGTGGCCGAGGTGATGCGGCAGAATTCGACATTGCGCGTGGTCGTCGTGACACCTGGAGCAGATGAGGAACTCACGCTGGAGTTGTTCCGGCGCGGGGCACATGGCATCGTTTCACGTGAGGTCGAGCCTGAATTGCTGGTTGATTGTCTGCGTAAGGTTGTGGCAGGCGAGGCGTGGCTCGATAAGCAAGGGATTCACTGGGTTCTAGAAGCATACCGCAACCAGGGCAATCGCCCGGCTGGATCTCGACCCAAAGTGCAATTGACGCCGAAAGAGTCATTGATCGTTTCGTGTGTTACCCAGGGCATGAAGAATAAAGAGATTGCCTTGCGCGTCGGCACTACGGAACAGGTTGTGAAGAATTATCTCCGCAAGGTCTACGACAAGCTGGGAGTGGCCGATCGTCTCGAGCTGGCGCTCTACTGCCTGAATCATCACGTTGTAGACAATACCAAGGTTCCACCATTGCCGACAGACTCGAACGGGGTTGCGCTGAACCGGCCGGCGGTGAATGCTGCCGCAGCGGGTGCCTCAACGGGAGGCGGAGTATCCTCGGTCGCGGCGCCTGGCATCAGTGCAGATTCCACGGAAAAGTAGCCGCTCGTTCCCTAACATACCTTCCTTTCCGGTTGCGGTTCGCCGACTTCACCCATAAAATTGAAAAAAGCGAGAATCGGCGCAGGTTAAGAGGATCCTCGCAATTTCTGATAGAAGTCCGTCCTTTTTAGTTCATTGACGACGGAGAGATGGCCGAGTGGCTGAAGGCGCACGCTTGGAAAGCGTGTTTAGGGGAAACTCTAACGTGGGTTCGAATCCCACTCTCTCCGCCAGATTGATTCCAAAGGGGATATCCCCCGAATCGCCCTATTAAGTCCGAACCTGCCGGCGAACAAGCGAGTTGACAAGCTCGTTTTCATCGAGCGACAAATGCCGCAACGCTTTGGTCAGCGTTCTGGCTAAAAGCCATGATGAAGGTTGGAACGCAGGTTCAGCGAACCATCCTGGTTGAGCTTCTGGCGACAAGCCCATTGGACTGGGTAACGCATACCTTTTACCTCCACTTCCGCCTTGAGTTTCAATCCTGCGAACTTTGTTCCCTGGGGCAGCACAAATTGCGCCTGACGGAGCTTTCCGGGCAAGGGATAACCAGGATCCAGGCATCCGCTGGTCAGAAGCTTGCCGTCTTCGCCCTCTACGGTTATCCGAAGCACGCCTGGAACACCGGCAATGCCATCGTTGGCGAAGGCGATAATGAGTCCCAGGTAGCCGCCGTCATCATAGCTCCAGATCATGGACGGCCTGACGCGATAGCCGATTCGACGGTTGATCTGATCGAATGATTTGGGGAATGCCTGGTAATAGCTCAGAAGATTCTTGGCGCTGATCGCATGAAAGTTCCAAAGCGACCAGTAGTTTGCCCCGACGTCGATCACGTGAGCAATCATGTTTTCCGCGGGGGACAGGCCTTCCTCCAACGGGAACGAGTCCGGACTCTTCGCAGGGATTCCTTGCTCGAGCGCTGCGGCGACCCATGGCGGACGATTACTAAGGGCTTCGATTTGCTCGTTCTCGATGAAGATGGTGTCGCTGCGAATCCAGTTGTAGCTGCGAATTGTACGATCGAGAACTTCGGAGTTGCCGACTCGACTATAGTCGGGTTGGGTATTGGTCATTAGCGGTGTTTTTGTGAAGTGCTCCAACTGCACTTCCAGCATTTTTACCCAAGTCTTCTCGGCGGTTTGGTAGTCGGGAAACGGAGTGTTGACGAACGGCCAAGTGTGGCCTTCGCCCCAGAATCCGTACATAAAGGTATCGACAAATTCGATGATCGGACTGCCATTGAATTCCGCCGCCAGAAGGCCGACCAGTTCCCCGAATGCCTGTTGGAAAAAGGGATGGTCGAAGCGGGGCTGATAACGGGAATATTGATTCTCTATAAAGCGCGCAGCCGCCTTCTTTTCTTTCTCATCAGGAACAAGGTCAACGGTCGGCACTTTCTCGAGAACGAAATCCGGGAGCGCCGGCTGGTGCTTGTAATCGGGAGCGCTCATCTGAATGCGGAATCCAATCCGTTTATTGTTCTTTCTGGCGAGATCGAAGATGAGCTTCACGTAATCGGGCAACTCGAGTCGCCCAGGCCGCGGCTGAACCTCGCGCCAAGTGGGTCGTATGTAAAGCTGCTGCCCCAAGGGAAATCGAACCAGGTCTTCGATGGCCTGGGGAGTGTTGTCCGATTTAATTTCGTCTGTGCCACTGTCGGCCGTGATGTACGTGATCAGTCCCTTGCCATAGTTCGGCACGACGTCTTCGGAAGGCGTCGTGGTCATCACCACATCATCCGTTGGGATAAGAGCCTCGGGCGCGTACTGTGGAAATGGCCCTTGATTGAGGCGGTCGATGACGGTAGGGCCAGAACCGAAGTCGTATTTGTCCCAGTTGTGGGCAGGAACAAAGCCATGAGCTTTGGTGGTTCCAAGTTCAGCGGCAACGGCTAACGCAACACTACTTTTTAAAAAGTCTCTTCGCTGCATCGAAGTGTCCTCTCCGGGCGATCCGAGTACTCCGCGCACCCGTGCTGGCAACAGCACGTTCCACGTTTTTCCGTTTATATCGTTCTATTTTGTTTTGTCCAGCATCAAAGCAGAGACTTTCATTCAATGAGAACAGTCGGACACAAACAGGGAGGATGGTTGCTGGGGTTGATCGCTGTTCGTTCACCGGCGAAGAAACCTTACTGCACCGTAATCTCGCCCAGGTCGTACCAACCGTCGCTTTGGCGTCCCGCAATCGCCAATCGAATCGCGGGCGTGTGGTTTGAAGGATCGAGCAGCGCTATGCGCAGGCGCTGTTTGCCCGGCTTAAGGTCCCACGGAACGGGTATCGTGTTCTCGTACACAGAATCTCCCGGAAGCCACTGCCGAATGTCGGTTTCGAGCGGGATGACGGTCTCTCCAATTTCGAGCGCCAGCCGATACTCGCGGTACACTGGTGCTACGCCTGCGTTAAACCACCACATGCTGACTTGAGCCATCGAACCACGGTTCACCTGCGTGGGATATTCCAGTTTTTTCAAAACGAAGCGGTACCCGATCTGCTTCTGGAATTCATCAAAGGCGGGTTTCCATTCCGGGGGAATGTGGCTTGACTTAATGTTGATCGTGGAAGCGTGCCAGCGCAGCGCCTGATCCAGGATCGGCTTCAAGGAAAAGCCCCACTGCTTCCATGACTCGGGTACGCCGCAAGTCTCAAGCGAGACTGGAGCAGTGCGCCAAACATCCTGCAGCTTTCCGCGGGCGATTTGTTGCGGGTAGAGATCGAGCATATGAGCAAAATTTCTGGATGGCCGTCCCATGTCGCCCCAGCAATCGAGACGCCAGCCGGCGCCTTTCTTTGTTCCGTAGACAAGCGCGGGCAACTCGTCGAAGTTCATCAGCAGCAGGGTGCGTGGAAAGACTCGAAAGTAGAGATCGATGAGTTGTTGTTGCACCGACCATTCCGGCAGGTACGGCCCCCAGCCTTCGCCCCAGTAGCCGACAGTGGAAATATCCACGTGGTCGAGATCGGGATGGCCGTCGTAGCGCTTGCCCAGTTCCCTGATGATCGCAGTCCATGCCTTGGTATAGGTCGGGTCATCTGAATCCGGAGACCAGATCTCGCCATCCTTGTCCGATGGTTTATTCGCGCGACGGGCGCCGGAATGGATATACCAATCTGGCAGAGGATTCTTGTTGTCATACGGCATCAAGCGAAGGGCAAGCCGCTGATGATGCCGATGGGCTTCGGCCAACGCGGCATCAATAATTTCCCAGCGGTATTTACCGGGTTGCGGCTCAAGTTGGGACCAGAACCAACGTAAATATGCGACGCTCGAGGAGGGGAAATCTATGGTGTCCGGCGGGGCGTCGGGAAGCGCCGTCTCCGGCCCGACTTCGGACCAGGTAACGCCTTCGTTCAATGGCTGCCCGCTAAAGCGGTTGAACGTCTCGATACCCATCCCGGGATTGACCAGGATGTCGCCGATTTCAGCGGGTCGAACAACGGTGGTCTGCGCTACACCAGCGGACGAAGAAAACAGAATCAAGAGGAGTGCGGATAGTGTTGTCATTCCTGCCGAAGGGAGGAATCTGCTGTTCTGCCTATCCCAGCATGACAGCCAATTCCTCAACGGCTGACGCCGTTTCGGGATGAGACGACTGGTGCGAGTCATCAGAAGGTGACGCGCAGGCGCAGGCGAATCTGGCGTCTCGATGTGACTCCTTCCTGATCGTATCCCTTGATCAGCTGGCCGAAGCTGGAATTGTATTCGAAATAACAATTCGGCCCCGAAATCGGACAGCTATTACCGACTGGGGGTGTATTGCTCGTGATTGGCACTAACACGGGCTGTTTTCCTGGCGGTCCGGCGACTGGGTCAGGCAGATAGAAATCTCCAACCATCGCAAACGTGCCACCCCCGCCGCCGTCATTGAGATCAGGCGCAAGCAGCGGATGGTTGAGGACGTTGTCGAAGTCCGCCCCGAGACTCGCACTCACTCGTTCGGTGATCCGGAAATTCTTGTGCACGCCTATATTCAGTCCCCAGAGGCTGGGGCCGATTAAGACGTTGCGTTTTGCAACCGCGGGATTGCTGAAGAAATCAGAACTCACTGAGGGGACGGTGAATGCCTGTGAGTTCCAGATCGTTGCTCCGCTGCCACTCTGGCCAGTTGAGAAACTGTGGCTGGCGATATTTGGCCGGAAGGTTGGGAAATTGAAGTCTCCGACGGCATCCATGGAACTGGACCCCACATTGCCGGGGAAAACTGGATCGCAATCGTCGCACAACCAGAAGGGGGTATACCCGGTTCCGGTCTTGGCAAACATCTGGAAGGTCGTCTGCCAGCCGCCGACAACAGCATCTTCAAGTCTCGAGAAACCTTGTCCCCATTTTCGGCCGCGGCCTACGGGCAGGTCATAAACTCCGTAAGCAACAAAACGGTTCTTGGAAACAAAACCGTCCGTGGCGTAATCCGTGCTCGGACTGAAGACATTGTAGGGGACGGACCCGAGGCTCGAGTTGGCCGTGTCGCCGATCGTGGACTTCTGGTCCAGATAGGTATAGGTGAAATGCAACATCAGGCCGTTCTTGAAACGGCGCTCGAGTTCAGTCTGGAATGCATTGGAATTGCCGTACGCGAAATTGCCGTAGGTCAGCAGGTTCTCGCCGATAATCGGAAACGGATACATGGCGAGGTCCGCCGGCGACAGCGCGCAGTCGCCCGTGTTGATTGGATCGCAAGGGGTAACGCCGTCGCCGCTTCCGTCGGGAGTGTTCGCTCCGCTGCTGGTGGCGAAACCGTTGTTGCTGGGCGGAAGCTCGTTCAGATCGCGTCCGGCAATCAGGCCGGACATGTGCGTTCCCAGATACGACGCGCGCACAACGCTGTTCCAGCCAATCTCGCGTTCAAAGGTTACGTTGTACTGATGAATTCGCGGATCCTGCAGATCGATGGGAACCGCGTTGGCGGTGGGAGTGTTTCCGAATCCTTTAATGGAGCCGCCGGAAATTGGGCTGATGCCATGGACGAAGCCAGGCCATCCGTTGGGAATCGTATTGCTGAGGTAACTGGCGCCCTGATTGAACGGATTCGTTGCGATTGGATCACGAATGCCTTGGGCTGCGGACGTCGGGTAGAAGAGGCCATAGCCGGCGCGAATCACCGACTTGTTTCCCAGCGCCCATGCGAATCCCAGGCGGGGCGCGAAATCTTTGTAGTAGGGACGGATCAGGCCTCGCCCGATGCCCTCGTGGGTTTGGGCTGCCGTGAGCACACCGTAGTTCACGATTCGTGTGTCGAGGTAGGGAAGAGTTCGTGATGAGGGTACGACGAACACACCTTTCTGGCCTGTCGGATTGGTCAGATTGGGATCAAAGTTCGCCATCAGATCGTTTTCTTCGACAAAGGGAGAGATCAGGTCCCAACGCAATCCGAGATTCAACGTGATGTGTGACGTTAGTTTCCAATCGTCTTGCGCGAAATATCCTTGTTCCCAATTGTGGACGGTCATTGGGGGGCGCGGCTTCAGGACGAAAGTTGCTGTGGTTGGTGGCAGCCCCAGCAGAAAGTCGGCGAACGGATCGGTGGGGCTGTCATTGCAGTTTCCGCTGGCGCAATCCGCCGGCGATTTGTAAGTCATCAGGCCCCGGGGATTTCCACGGTTTAGGGCAAAGCCATCGATTGCCCAGTTGCGAACCGCGTCACCGCCGAACTTGAAATTGTGCTTGCCTTTTACCCACGTCAGCGTGTCACCGAAGGTCCACAAGGCTTGGCTCAATGGCCGGTACGTGTTTCTTCCTCCATTTCCAAAGGTCGCAAAGTCGTTGCTGAAGCTGATTGCGGGATGACCGAAGGTTGACAATGCGAAAGAACCTACCGCTGAGCCGTACGCCGAAATATCGGACTGGTCATAGCCAATACCCGAAAGAAAACCTTGCAGGGTCGTGTTGCTGTGGCGCAGCAGGTTTTCTTTGTTAAAGCCGCCCCGCACTTCGTTCACCATGTTCTTGTGCATGACACGCGTGTAGGAGAGGTTCAGCGTGTAGTTCTGGCGATTATTCTGAGTGAGGCCGAGCCCCGTGTAAGGTACAACCACAGAATTCGTCGCGTTGGTTTCCGCGGAGGCATTAAAAGCAAGGTAGACGTGATCGTTGTCTGTGAAGTCGTGATCGAGGCGCAACGTCCCCAGGTCGAGCGTGTCTCTTCCGGGCAGGGTCGTCTGATAAGTGCCGGGGATTTGTCCGCTGAATGCGTCGATGGGTGCAGAGGTCCCGATGCGAGGAAAGTACTTGCCAATGAGATTCTGGACGGTTGGGTTCAGCAATCGCGACGGAATCTGGGTGAACTGCGCACCCAGACCCTGGTACGTGTCTGCGGCTTGCTCTTGAGCCGTCAGGGTTACCCCGGCGGGTACATCCGGCAACACGGAGGGATCCAATGCGGAAAAATTGCCCGTGTAAAGGTCAGGATGAGCAACTTTGTTCCCTTGAACATAGACAGGGGCAACGTTGTAGTCGCGCTCGTACGCCAGGAAGAACCAACTCTTGCCAAGCCTCGGAATCGGGCCGCCCAACGATCCGCCGAGATCGTTAATGTTGAACGAAGGGTTCGGATATTTTGGTTGCAAAGGAGAAGGAGCGAAGGCGGCTTTCCCGATCTGATCCTGCACGGTCATTGCAGCCAGCGCGGAGTTCACGTTGTTGTAAAACATGGACCCGTGAAGCGTATTTGTGCCGCGCTTCGTAGTGATGCGGATGTTGGCGATCCCGGCGTATTCGGCGCTGAAATTATCCGAAAGCACGTTCAACTGGTCGACCGCCTCTAACGAAGGTTCGCTGGCAGTCTGCGCACCAAAAATGCCGCCGCTCGAGCGCTGCCCGTCGAGGGAAAAACTTGCGCCGTAGCTTTGGAAGCCGGTGAACTTGAAGTCTCCGGGTTCGTCGGCTTGGGTGATGTTGGGATTCAGATAAAGGAAGGAATACACGTCGCGCGAGTCGCGGGGCAAATCGATGACGGCGGTGGACCCAATCGTGTCCGCAATCGTGGAGTTTTCAGTATTGATTGTGGGAGCGCCAGCGATCACTTCTACCGCTTGCTGAGCACTCGAAACTTTTAAGGTGACGTTAACGCCGATCACACTGCTGCCATTCACAACGATGTTGTTAATTTCCTGACCGGCGAATCCAGACGCTTGTATGGCCACGTTGTAAGTGCCGGACCGGAGTCCAAACACTTCATAGGCGCCATTCGCATTCGTCTTGGTTTGGCGACTAGCTCCGGTGGAGGTGTCGGTCACAGTTACCGCCGCTTGTGTAACAAGGGCGCCCGTCGAGTCGGCGACGGTCCCTCGAATCGTACCGAGATCGGTGCCTTGGCCGTGGAGAGAAGCGCTGCCGCAGATCAGAAGAACAATCGCGAAAGAAAAAGCGTGCGAGGAACGGACTTTCATTTACCCCTCCGTTCGTGCTGTGGGTTGTTGGAGTCTTGTATCACAGGAGAGAAATCACTCTCAAGAAAAAAACAATGAAACGAAAGCAGAAGCAAAAAAAAGAAGGTCTGGGCTGGTCTCAAGCGCTGGCGGCGAGAACTTGCTGGGGAATGAGGGTCCGGATTTTAGTGAATGTAGGCGCCGCCTGGCAATAGGAACTGCACAGGCCACACTTCTACCTTGTCGTCTACCAGTTCTGACCACCTCAAACTTTGCAGATTGGGTTGCGGAATCAACTTCATGTTGGGAAGGGTTTCGCTGACGGCATTCGCGAATGTGAAGCCGTCACCGATGCCGGTAATCGCAAAATCAGAAGTGTCGCCAATTTGCCGCCGGACGAAATGGGTAGCAATGTCGACATCCTCGATCATCTGCAGAAAATACGGTCTCCCTGTCAGGAGCGAGCTGTAGACATAGTCTGCCAGCACTCCTTCAATCGGGTTTTCATACGCACGATCGAAAGCCTTCCCGGCAAAGTTTCGGTCGTCTGGAGACGAGACGTTGTACAGCATGCGCGTTTCCCCTTGCGCTCGTGGGTCAATCGACACGATGTCATAGCCTTGCTCGAGATACTTCGAGACCTCCGGCCAGTCCTCGGGCGCGACTTTTCCCTTGGGCCCTATCCAAAAAAGAATCGGATGGTGCTCATTGCCTTTGTGAATGTACAAAAGCGGCATTTCGAGATAGCGACTGTGGCGAAGGAGGTATCGTTCAATCGTGATCCCTGAGAACTGAGATTGCCCCACAAGTTCCCAATCGATCTCGTGAGAACCCCACGCGGCGTGTTCATACTGCGAGACGCTCCACGACTGAATGTCAGGCTGAAGGTCGGAATAGTAGATCTGCTTGAGGCTGAGGCCCGCTTGTTTTTTCCTTTCCTCGTAGTACTCACGGATTACATCCATCAGGGATCGCGCGTTCGGGTATTGCGACACAATCTGACCTGTGGGTGTGCACTGCAAGCGCTCCTGATCCAGTTCTGAGACAGTTGCGAGGTCTGCATGGTATGGGACGCCGTTGAAGTGATCTAGAAAGTCGAAGGCAGCCTTCTGGTTCTCTGCGGAGTACTCGTGGCCGTGGTATCCCTGATGCGTCGCGATCCGATCGGAATGCCCGAAGCGCGAGTAGATCTCCTCGACTTCACGAAAAGTCTTGAGTGTCCCTTCAATGGGGAAAAAGTCCAAAACTGCGGCAGACACGAATACGGGGCGGGGATACATCAACAGCAGCAGGCCGGCATGATCGATTCCATTGGAGATCATTCCATACAAGTCCTGCTCCGGGTCGCTGTCGCCATCCTGGAAGATGCGGTTGTAGATGCGCATTGGAAGCGCGGTGATGTAACACGACGGCATCACAACTTTGATCCGCGGATCGAGCGCGGCGATGTAGGCCGTTTGAGTTCCGCCGCCACTAGTGCCGGTGATGTTGATCCGCTCTGGATCAACGTCTGCACGAGTGAGAAGGTAATCGACGGCGCGGATACCGTCCCAGATTTCCCACCGCGCAAGGTTCGCTCCTGCTAGATAAGCCAGGTTTCCCA
>Ga0070730_10005200_pt1 | contig 11260 bp, 6 predicted proteins | sample Coa_R1_3_FD_66447 | JGI IMG/M metagenome (GOLD analysis project Ga0070730, IMG submission 66447) | Surface soil microbial communities from Centralia Pennsylvania, which are recovering from an underground coalmine fire - Coalmine... | ecosystem: Environmental > Terrestrial > Soil > Unclassified ... | reverse complement strand
CCGGAATTCGGCTGCCAGGCCTGGGACCTGGTGTATTCGCCCATCGACGCCGAAACCATCAGCATGATGAGCAATTATGTAATCGAGGCGCTCAACCGTTGGGAGCCGCGCATCGACGTGGGCGACGTGCAAGCGTTCGGCGACCCGGCCGACGACGGCAAGCTGCTGGTTCAAATCAATTACACCATCAAAGCCACCCATGACCCGCGCAGCATCGTCTACCCGTTCTTTATCGTCGACGAACCAGACGTGGCCTAGGAGATTAACCGCATGCCATTGCCCGAGCCAATTTTGGATGACCTGCGCTTTCAGCGCGACCTGGTGGACGAGGCTCGCCGGCGCATCATCCGCTACTGTCCTGAGTGGACGGATTACAACGTCAGCGATCCGGGCATCACCCTGATCGAGCTGTTCGCCTGGATGACGGAGATGATTACCTACCGGCTAAACCTGGTGCCGGAGAAGAATTACATTCGGTTCATGGATTTGCTGGGCATCAAGCTCCAGCCGGCCAACAGCGCCCGCACCGAAATCACCTTCCGGCTGTCCACTTCCCTGCCGATCCAGCCTGGGGATGATACGGTGGCCATCGTGCCGGCCGGCCAGGAAATTGCGACGCGCGCGACGGACGAGGAGCCCGAGGTCACCTTTACCACCGACGAGAAACTGCAGATCGTGCCGCCCTTGCTGACCCAGGTGCGGCGCGACGACGAGTTCAACAAAAACTATTTGCCGCGCCTGGGCATCGAAATCTTCTATGCCTTTGCGCGGCCGCGCCCGCGGGTCGGCGACACGTTTTATCTGGGCTTCGACGAGACCAACAATATCAGCGGCCACATCTTGCGCCTATCCATCCAGGCGGAAGAGACCCAGGCCACCGGCGTACGGCGCAACGATCCGCCGCTGGTGTGGGAATGCTCCAGCGGCAATGGTCAATGGGAAGAAGTCGCGCCCAGCACCCAGCCCGACGAGCGCGATACCACCGGCGGCCTGAACAATGCCAGCGGCGACCTCACGTTCTATTTGCCGCTGAGCATGGCCCCCAATCCGGTGCAGGGTCGCAGCGCCTATTGGCTGCGCTGCCGGTTGGAGCAGCGGCGCAAAGAACAAGGCATGTATTCGCAGCCGCCGCGGATTCAAAACATTACCGCCTATACGTTGGGCGCCACCACCCGGGCCACGCACGCGGTGATTGTCAGCGACGAGCGTCTCGGCGAAAGCACCGGCGAACCGGGCCAGGTTTTTCGGCTGGCAAACGCGCCGGTGCTGGCCCTGCGCGAAGGAGAAACCGTTACGGTGGAGGAGCGGCGCGAAGGCGAGATCGCGCCCATCCAGTGGACGGAGGTAGCGGAGTTTTCTAACTCGGATCGTTTCGACCGGCACTTCACGCTCGATACCGCCACGGGCGAAATCACATTCGGGCCGGCCGTGCGCCAGGCGGACGGCTCGGTGCGGCAATATGGCCGCATCCCGGAGGCTCGGCGCGAGATCCGTTTCACGCAATATCGTTTTGGCGGCGGCGTGGCGGGCAACGTGCCGGCCGGCAAGATCCACGTGCTCAAATCGGCAGTGCCGTACGTGGCGGGCGTCACCAACCCGCGCCGGGCCGACGGCGGCCGAGACCAGGAGACCATCGAAGAAGCCAAGCTGCGCGCCCGGCGCGAGGTGCGAGCCCAAGAGCGCGCCGTGACCGCCGATGACTACGCGGTCCTGGCCAAAGGCGCCAGCCGGGCGATTGGGCGCGTGAAATGCGTCGCCCCAACCCAGTTCGCCACTTCGCCGGCCAGTAATCTGCCTCCGGGCATGCTGGAGCTGCTGGTCGTGCCGGCGGTGTTTGATAGCCTACGCAACAGCGATCTGGGTAAGCTGGCGCTCGACCCGGTTTTGGCGCGCCAGGTGGAAACGCACCTGGAGCCCTACCGGCTGCTGACGACGACGGTGCACGTCCGTGAGCCACGCTACCTCGGGGTTAAAGTTAGCGCCGAAATCGTGGCCACCGATTACAGCGATCCGGAAGTGGTGCGCGCCAACGTCAAGAACGGCCTGCGCGCCTATATTTCGCCGCTGGACCTGGCTGCACCGGACGAAGTGCGCGACGAGCTATTAGGCCCGCAATGGGAAGGCTGGCCGTTTGGGCGCGCGCTGTTTATCTCCGAGCTGTATGCGCTCATTCAACGCGTGCCCGGCGTCAAGCACGTCTTGGAGGTGCGACTGGCCGCCGGCCCCGTCGTGCCCAAGGAAGAAGCGCCGCAAAGCGGCGAGCAACTGGCGTTGGTGCCAGCCGAGGGCAACCCACCGCCCGTAGAAGTCGCCGAAAGGCCGCTCTCAGCCGTCAAAGAGCGGCGGTTAGAAATACCGGCCGACGCCCTGCTCTGCTCGCTGGATCATGACGTCCAGGTGGTTGTGTTATGACCGTGGCCGAAAAGCCCGCTTCCGCGACCGGGGTGGAACTCGAGCCGCTAGATCCGACGGCGGCTGGCCCCCTGATGCTGCGCCCGAAGACGCAGCCGTCGCTGCTGCTTGGCCATGTGACCAGCTCCGGCCGCTGCTACCCCGGCGAGACGATCACGCTGTTTACTAAAGTTACGGTGCTGACCCGGGTGCCGGGCTTCGCGCTCCAGGTCGGCGTGCCTGGCAACTTCAGGTTAGTCGCGTATCGCGCCGCTGCCACTCCTGGCGGGCCGGCGCCGGATGTGTTTTCCTTAAGACGCGGCCTCATCGTGCGCTGGCGGTTACAGCGGCCAATCGAAGCCGGTGACACGTTTGAATACGAGATCGACGTTGCAGCGCGCCCGGTTCAGACCGACACCCCCCTGGTGACACAAGCGCAAGTGTGGCTGGACGGCGCACCAGACGACGCACGGCCCATGGTGGAAGCCGCCGAACTCATGGTGCGGGCGAAAGGGAGCTATCTGCGCTATTTGCCCCGCATCTATCAGGAACAGGATGAACTGATGGGCCGGTTCTTGATGCTGTTCGAGAGCTTCTGGGCGCCGATTGAGGGGCAAATTGGCGGCCTTCCGAACTATTTCGATCCGGCGCTGACTCCGATCAAGCTGCTGCCGTGGCTGGCCTCGTGGGTGGACCTGACGTTGGACGATCATTGGCCCGAGGCCAAGCGCCGCCAACTGCTGAAAGCGGCTGTGTCGCTTTACCGCAAGCGCGGCACCCGGCGCGGCCTACAGGAATATCTTGAAATTTATACCGGCGCGCAGGTCCAGATCTCCGAGCATGGGGCGCACAATTTCTTGCTGGGTCCCGAGGCGCGTCTGGGGCCAGGTGTTGCGCTGGGCACGCTAAACATGCCGCACACCTTCACCGTGACCGTCTATTTGCCGCCGGCTGAAGGCGCGGCCGCCACAGACGCCGAACGCCAGCGCTACGAGGCCGACCGGCGCCGGATGATCGAAAGCATTATTGAAGCCGAGAAGCCGGCCCACACCAGCTACAACCTGCGCATCGAGGCGATGTAACCGGGACGGGCATTAGAGCGCTTACCGCTCGGATGTAAGGAATAACTATTCAGGCGGAGCGCACGATACGGCCGACACTTGCCTTACAGCCGAGCGGCGCGCGCTCAAATGAGGACAACATCGTGACTGAAGCAGAATACTTGAAAAGCCTCCCGACAAAACGCATCAAAGCGGTTGACGGCATGGCCGTTACGGCCGACGTGTGGGAAGAAGCGCATGAGTTTCACCGGCAACAGCAGCAGCTCCACGCTCGCTATGCGCACGGACCCGGCATCCTGTCGGGCCTGGAGGTGGTGGCCAGCGACCCGCCCGATACGTCGGTTTACATTCGGCCGGGCGCCGCAATCGACGCCGAGGGCAACACGATCGTGGTGACGGAGCCGCTCAGCTACGACGTGGCGGGCGCCGCCGAGGGGCCGCTTTACCTGCTGCTGACATTTGCCGAAAGCCGGCCACGCTCAGAAAACGGGCGGGTCCAGGAGGGCGCGCCACTGTATGTGCACGCCGAGTATGGGCTGGAAGCCGTCGCCAAACCAGCGGACAGCCCCACGGTCGAGCTGGCACGCATGAAGCGTTCCAAACGCGGCGCCATTGTGCGCGACGCCGCTGACATGTCGGCGCCCGCTACCGATGAGATTGACCGGCGCTTTCGGACTGACATTGGCGGCCGCCGCAACGCGCCCGCCAGCCTGGCGGTGGTGCACCTGGGCGGCGCGGGCGGGCGGCATGCCGCCGGAGCCGGCTACATGGCTCGCGCCCTGCGCGCCGCCGGCAAGCAAATTTGGGTGGACGATGGGGTGCAACTGTCCAGCGGGGTCAGCGGCAGCGGGCTGGTGTACCTGGTGGGCCACAACGGCTTCCAACTCAACAGCGACGAAATGAACGGCCTGTATACCTATTTGCAGGCCGGCGGCACCATTTTTGCCGAAAGCTGCCGGCGCGACGCGCCAGCGGCCGTCGCCGCCGACCACTCGTTCGACGATCTATTTTCGTCATTGGGCATCAAGCTCGAGAACGTGGCTACCGGCAACAGCCTGCTGGTTGAGCCTAACCTGTTTGCCGCGCCGCCAGCGGGCTATGAAACCGACGGGCTGCCGATCGTGCGGGCCGGCGGGGGTGTGGTGTTTAGCGGCGCGGATTATGGCTGTCTGTGGCAGGGCGAGCGGCGCAGCGGCGCAGCCGGGCGGGATGCAATTCGCACCGCGCACGAATGGGGAGGTAACGTGCTCGCGCTGGCCGAGGCACGCCAGCAGCAAGCCGCGGCGACCAAGGCCTAAGGACACGGGCTTATCGGCATGCCATCTTACGACCAAGTCCCGTATCCTAACTTGTCGCACGTTCAGAGCCATCCGGACTCGCTGGCCACGCTGGCCAGCCTGCTGGGGCTGTCACCGGCGCCGGTGGAAACTTGCCGGGTGTTGGAAATTGGCTGCGCTTCAGGCGGCAACCTGATCCCCATGGGCCTGAGCCTGCCAGGCAGCACGTTCTTGGGCATCGACTATTCAGCCCGGCAGATCGGCGACGGCCAGGTCGCCATCGAGGCCATTGGTCAGAGCAACGTCAGCCTGCGCTGTATGAACATACTGGAAATTACGCCGGAGTTGGGCGAGTTCGACTACATCATCGCCCATGGCGTGTATTCCTGGGTGCCAGACGACGTGCGCGAAAAACTGATGGCGGTTTGTAAGCAAAACCTATCGCCGGCGGGCGTGGCGTTCATCAGCTACAACGTGTATCCCGGCTGGCACATGCTGGCGAACATCCGCGACATGATGCTCTACCACACCCGGAATATCACCGATCCGGAGGAGCGGGTGGCCCAGGCGCGCGGCGTGCTGAAATTCCTGTCGGAATCGGTGCCGAGCGCGGATCATGTGCGCAGCCATTTGCTAAACGCCTACAGCAAATTTTTGCAGAACGAAATGGCGCGCATCGGGCCGCGGGCGGATTCCTTCCTGCTGCACGACGAGCTGGAAGAGATCAACCATCCGGTTTATTTTCACGAGTTCGTCAAACACGCCGAGGCGCACGGCCTGCAGTACGTGACCGAAACTGATTTTCGGGGAGCGCTGCCGAACTTTTGGCCAACGGAAGTGGTGCAGACGTTGACCCAGCTGGCCACCAACGTGGTGGAGATGGAGCAGTATCTCGACTTCCTGCGCAGCCGCACGTTTCGACAGACACTACTGTGCCATCAGGGCCTGACCGTCAATCGGACCATCGAGCCCGAACACTTGCGTAAATTTCACGTCGCCGCGCGGGCGGTGCCCGAGTCGGAACAGCCCGACATTTATTCGCGCACTGTCGAAAAGTTCAAGGGCCTGGACGGCGCCAAGCTGTCTATTGACCACCCGCTGAGCAAGAGCGCCATGATGTGTCTGGCGCGGCGTTGGCCGCAGACCGTGCCGATGGAAGAGTTGGTCGGCCTGGCGGCCGCGCTGCTGAATGGCAGGCACGCAGACGAGCCGGAAGCCGTGAGCGAAGAAGACTGGCATGTGCTCTCGTCGAATCTGCTCAAGGCGTTTGTCTATAGCGATGACCTGGTGGAAGTCCATATCTCCCCGCCAAAGTTCACGATCCAGGTGAGCGAGCGGCCGATTGCCAGCCCCTGGGCGCGCTGGCAGGCCCGCGACGAAGTCAAAGTCACCAATTTGCGCCACGAACGGGTGGAGGTTGACCCACTTAACCAGTATTTGCTGCCCTTTTTGGACGGCACCCGGGACTGCCAGGACCTGGTGGATCTGCTATTGGCAGGACCGGTCGCAGGCGGTAAACTGGTGGTTGAGCAAAACGATCAACCCGTGACGGATCCCGCCGAAAAGCGAGAGATTTTAGCCGACGAGCTGCAGGCCAACCTGGATTGGTTGGCACGCGCTGCCCTGCTGGTTGCTTAGCAAGGCGGAACAAGCCAGGACGAGAGCTGATGGCGAGTGTGATTGAGGTTACCGACAAGGCAGGCTGGACCAAGGAATTTCCTCTGGCCAAGACGATTGCCTATATCGGCGCCGACCCCCGCAACGATATTGTGCTGGATCCCGATCGGGGCGCAGGCGTGTCGTCACGCCATCTGCAGCTCATCACGGTTGCCAACGGATTCCGGCTGATCAACATGGGTGACACCGAGGTTCGGCTGGGCGCGAATGGGGAACGGTCGGTGGCGCCGCGGGCCTTCCTGGAGGTTACCGCCGGCGACCGGGTGAAGGTGGGGGATTTTATCCTGGCCTTCCAGGGGGCCGGCGGCGGCGGCCTGGGGGGCCGCGACGCCGACGGTAACTCGAAGTCGATTAGCCTGACCATGCAACTGGCGCAGACCAAGCTAGGGATCGATAAGCCATTGGAAGGCACCGTGGTGGTGCGCAATTGGGGCATCAAGGCCGGGGTGCAGTTCAGCCTGGAGGTCGATGGATTGGATCCCGCCTGCCTGGAAATTGGGCCCGGGCCTCTGCTCTTCCCGAACGCCGAGAAAGAGGTGCCGTTTAAGGTGCATCACCCGCGGGCCGCGAAGCCGCCGGCTGGCGACTATCGCATCCGCATTCGGGCGACTGCGCCGGCGGCGTATCCGGGTGAAGCCGCCGTCGTCTCGCAGATGATCCAACTGCTGCCGTTCTACAGCCATAAGCTGCGTGTTGTGACGACCTAGGCCGCGCGATGCCATGCTGCGCAGAGGAACGAGATTGATCATGTGTAATGCCACGCCGCTGGCCAGGTGGGGTGTCCGGCTTGCTGCCGGGCTCCTGTGCCTGACCCTGGGGCTGCCGCTGGCCACGACCGTCCTGGCCCAACAAGCCGGTCCAACCATCGGGGTTACCGGGGTCGACAGCAGCAATTTTCCGACGGTCACCGCCAACCTGACGGTCACGGGCAACAATGGCCTGCCGCTGGTGGGGCTGACGACCGCCAACTTCACAGTCAGCGAAGATGGCAAGGCTGTTGCGCCCGGCTCGCTGGTGCTAGGTAGCGACATCAGCCAGCAGCTCAACCTGGTGCTGGCCGTGGATATCAGCGTGAACGGGACAGCGCTGGCGCAAGTCCTATCCGCGGCGGACGATTTCATCAGCACGCTGGGCCCGAATGACCAGGTGGCCGTGTTGTCGTTTTACGACCAGGTGGATGTCGCGCAAGCCTTCACCAGCGACAAGACGATCTTGAAATCGGCGATCGATCATTTGACGGCCGGCGGCAATGGCACGGAGTTCAACCAGGCCGCCGATCAGGCGGTTAACATGCTGGCCGCGCTGCCGCCGGGGCGCAAGGCCGTCGTCATGTTTACCAACAGCGGCGATACCGCTAACAGCCTCTCGCCCGAGCCAACCCTGGCCAAAGCCCAGGCGGCCACTGTACGTATCTATCCATTCGCCTATAGCTCCCTGGTCAATGCGGACCTGATGCGCAACTGGGCGCGCTTTACAGGCGGCCAGGCCTATGTGCTGACCAGCGCCACCGAAATCCGGCCTAACCTGCTCACGTTGGGCGTCCTGCTGCGCCAGAGTTACAAGCTCAGTTTCAAGTCTGGGCTGACGGCCGACAACAAAACTCACGCTATTACGATTGGCTTCAACTATCAAGGGCAGTCGGCGCAGGGCCAAGGCAGCTTCACTGCCAACTCGGGGACGGTGCAGGTGGTCGGACCCGGTATTACCAACGGCCAAACCGTGCGCGGCCGGGTGTTCCTGATTGCCGAGGTCAATGCGCCCGCGCCGGTCAAATCGGTCACGTTTCAATTGGATGGGCAGGTGCTGAGCACGCAGACTGCCGCGCCCTACCGGTTCGACTGGGACTCCACGACCGCGTCGCCCGGCGTGCACACCCTGACCATCAAGGCGGTTGACCAGGTTGGCAACCAGGGCCAAAGCCAGGTGACGGTGAATGTGGTGCTGCCGCCGGTAGCGGTCGTCACCGCCACACCTGCCCGGGCTCAGGCCACGGCCCAGGCGCGAGCTTCACAACCCAACCCGGTGGTACAAGCGATCCAGACCAATGCCCTGCCGGTCGTAGGAAGGGTGGCGGCCGGGCTGGCCCTGCTGGTCGGCGCCTTAATTGCCTTTTTGCTGTGGTTGGCCAGCTTGCGCTCGCAGCGCCAGGTGCAGGAAAAACTCTGCTCCGTTGAAGTCCTCAACGAAGGCAACGTGCGCAGCCGCTACGAGCTGCGGGCCGAAGACCCCAGCGGCATGCTCAAGTTCGAATTCATGCTCAACGACACCGATCTGGCCCAACGCGTGGGCGAACCCGTTGACGCTAAAACCGCGGCCGCGGCGCCAGCGCGAGTCGATGCCGCCCCCGAGGGAAAACAGCCCAACGCGACCGTGGCCAAGGCCAAAGATGTTTTGAACAAGGCCAACGTGCTTGAAAACAAGGCCGTGGCAACGGTCAACACCGGCTCGGTCCTGAGCAACTGGATTGTGACCGTCAGCTACTTGCTGCCGGGAACCCTGGGCGAATCACTGCGCGAATCGACCGCCGGCATGCGCGCCACGCAATACGAGGTGCGCAATGTGGTCGACACGCCTGGGCGCTATCAACGCATGGTGGCGGCCGCCGCGCCCCCGCGCATCAGCACCAATCCCAACATGCCGCTGAACACCGGCAACCAACTGCCGGCCACATGGACCAAGCCCACCACCGGCGGCGGGAACGGCGCCTCGGCGGCCGCCACCACCACGGTGGCGCAACCGAAACCCGTGGCCCGCAGCGGCTGGTCGCTCACGCCGCCGGTTGACGCCGGCGGTTCGCTGCTGGTTACCTTGAAAGTGCGCCCGGGGCGTTTCCCCAGGTCGCAGCACTACGATTTCAAGGTATTGTCGCGCTCGGTGGACGGCAACGAGAACACGCCGATTATCGATCACGGCAGTGTGGCGCTCCGCGGCGGCCCGGTGTTCAGACGCATCCTGTCGTGGCTGCTGCTGATTGTGACCGCTGTCTTGCTGGCGCTGCTGGTCTGGTATCTGTTGACCACGTTTCACCTGATCCACTGATGTTAACCAGGGAAGCCTAGCCGATGCCGGCCTACGACCAGCTTGAGCTGATCGCCCCCAGCGGCGAGATCAAGTTCTACGATCTCGACCCCAGCCGAGGCATCACCAACATCGGGCGCCACCCCGAGAACGATATCGTTATCGATAGTCCATCCGTGGCGCCGTTTCACGCCGTGCTCGACCATCGCCAGCGGCCGTATCAATTGGTGGTTGTCAGTCAGGAAAGCCCAACCTCGGTGGGTGGCGAGCCGGTGGCGCCAAATGTGCCGCACACGCTGAACACGTGGGACACCATCGAGCTCAATGGGCATTCGCTGGTGCTGGTGGAAGGCGGCTCCGGCGCTCGCTCGCTGCCGGCTTCGCCGGCGCGCACGAGCGCGGCAACGCAATACGCAGCTGCTGCGCCAGCGGTGGCCATTGGCGCTGCGGCGGTGGCGGCCGGGGCGGCGGCCATGCCCGCGCCGACGGCGGCCAGCGCGGCCGCGGCGGTGGTTCCGGCGATGCCCACCGCACCCGGGGTCTACACCCGCCTGGCGACCCCGCCGCCCGACCGGGTGGATGAAACGATCCTCACCGAAATAACCGAGCGCGAGTGGATCATCGACGTCGAGCAGATGGCGACGACGCAGCTCACGATCGTCAATGGCGGCCCATTGGTGGCAACCTTCTTCGCGCGGGTGGAGGGGGTAGACCCCAACTGGGTGACCATGGAGCCGCCCCAGGTCAACCTATTTGAGGGGGAGCGCGCCACCGTCAGCATTTCGATCACGCCGCCCCGCCGGCCCGACACTTCGGCCGGCACGCGCTATGTGGCGTTCACCGTCAGCTCGCCCGACTACCCCAACCACCTCAGCTCACTGAGCGGCTCGCTGACCGTCAACCCGTACTACGATTTCACCATTACCGATATCGCTCCGCGCCAGCAAACAGTGGGCTGGCGGCGGCCGACCGGCCGCGTCAGCTACGTGGTCGCCAACCGGGGCAACAGCGAGTGCGTGTATCGCGTGGATGGCGATGACGACGAACGTGGCTGCCGGTTTGAATTTCGCGTGCCCGGTGAAGCGGCGGCCCTGATCGGCCATGCCGAGATGCGCCTGGCGCCCGATGCCTCGACCGCCGTGCCGATCTTGGTCACACCGAATAAGCGGCGCTTCTTTGGCGTGGGCAAGCACAACTACATGTGCACGGTGACCACCACGCCGCTGAGCGGGGCGCAGACCCCGCGGGCGGTGCTGGCACAGGTAGCGGCCGCGCCCTTGATCGGGCCGTGGTTTATCGTGCTGATGCTGATCCTGCTGGCGGTGCTGGTGGCGATCATATTCAAGCCGCGGGTGGACTACTTCGGCACCGACCCGCAGTTGACTACGCGCGACCCGGGAGCGATCCAAATCCAGGCCGGCCAGACGGTCACACTCTATTGGCGCACCTGGGCCCCGTTGGGCCATCTGCAGATCCAATCGTCGATCCCGCAAGACACCGCGGCGGGCGCGGTTGACGGCGCGACGGGCAGCAAGACCTTCAAGCCGATCGATAGCGTGACCTATGACTTGCAGGCCCAGAACTTCTTGACCAGCCTGTACGCGCCCCTGTTTAGCGCGCACTGGTCGATACCGGTCGAGGTGGCGGGTGTGCTGCCGGGTATCAGCTTTACCGGCACAACCACCTCCGGCAGCATCAATGCCCAGACGCGCACGATCACCATCGTCCGCGGCCAGTCGGTCACCCTGCTATGGACCGTGGTGCGGACCGATGAGCTGTTCCTGCTGACCAACGACGCGCCGCAAACCATCGCACCCGACAAGTACACTGGCAGCC
>Ga0070730_10005199_pt1 | contig 11262 bp, 11 predicted proteins | sample Coa_R1_3_FD_66447 | JGI IMG/M metagenome (GOLD analysis project Ga0070730, IMG submission 66447) | Surface soil microbial communities from Centralia Pennsylvania, which are recovering from an underground coalmine fire - Coalmine... | ecosystem: Environmental > Terrestrial > Soil > Unclassified ... | reverse complement strand
CCTGGTATCAGATCAATCTAATTTCAGACAGGTTATTTTGGACATCAACTACCGGCGTTTATGCAAAGGACCATACCCGATGAACTATGAAAATATTTTGCTCACTCACCAGGATGGCGGAGTCGCCCTGATCCGGCTGAACCGGCCCAGGGCGCTGAATGCCCTCAACCCCGCACTGATGACGGAATTGGGGCAAGCCTTCACCGCCCTGGACGGGGACGACAGTGTGCGCTGCATCGTCATCACTGGCGACGAACGCGCATTCGCGGCTGGCGCGGACATCAAGGACATGGCTGATGCCAGCGCTATAGATATGTTGACGCGCGATTCGATTGGCCTCTATGATAGCGTAATGGCCGTACACAAACCGATCATTGCGGCGGTGTCCGGCTATTGCCTGGGCGGAGGCTGTGAGCTCGCGATGTCCTGCGACATGATAGTCGCCTCGGACACAGCGAAATTCGGCCAGCCGGAAGTCAATCTCGGCGTAATTCCCGGCGCGGGCGGGACTCAGCGTCTAACGCGCGCGGTTGGCAAGGCCATCGCGATGGAAATGATCCTCAACAACCGCACGCTAACGGCGGAAGAGGCCGGACATTTTGGCCTGGTCAATCGGGTAGTGCCGGTAGAAGGACACCTCGATGAAGCCCTCAAACTGGCCCGTGAAATTGCTGCCCGCGCGCCGCTGGCGATCCGCCTGGCAAAAGACTCGATCAACAAAGCCTACGAAATGACACTCCAGGAAGGGCTTGCTTTCGAGCGTCGAAATTTCTACTTCCTGTTTGGCACCGAAGATCAGAAAGAGGGCATGTCCGCCTTCGTTGCCAAGCGCAGCCCGGAATGGAAAGGCCGCTAAAGGAAGTCAGCAGGGAAACCTTCCGACTTGCCCCAGGCCTGATCTCAAATTTCCTGCCTTCGCCAACAAACGATTTCCCTACATAACGTTGATAATCCATTGACAATTGATTAAGGAGCACGTATAATCTTAATCATCGGAGCGCATAAACGATCTTCTCCTCGTAGCCTCCAACATTGGAACCCATTGCCTTCAGAGGAACTTGAAACATGGCCGAGCCTTCCAACTCCCTCAACTATCAGCCAGTTAATTCCGAAGCAGGCAAGGGTTCCCTCGGTACACGTCCCCTCAATGAACCGCATCTTTGCCCGAACTGTCACGCCAAGTATGGATTCTTTCGCCTGTATTGCAAGCGCTGCGGCTGCATTATGCCCGATGCGCTGTCTGACGAATCCGAAGTGACCCGTTTGCTGCCAATCAATGGTGCCCAAGCGGTTAACCTGCTGTGGGGTCGGAGCTACTTTCACAATTATGCGCGGATGGCTCTGAGAAACGAAGCTTCCGATGAACTCATTTCGGTTCCTACAGACAATCCGCCAGCACTGATTGGCCGTGCAACCGCAACGTTCAGGCCAACAGTTTTCTTTCCCCGTACGCTCTCAACGCAAAAGGGCATCTCACGCGCGCACGCCAGGATTGACAAGGATGGTACAGCGCTGTACGTAACTGACCTGGACAGCACCAACGGAACTTTTCTTGACGGAGAGGCTCTTACACCGCAGATAGCGTACCTGCTGCATAACAAGGCTGCGCTCCAACTGGGGTCGCTCATACTGCGCGTCGAGTTCATCGGATAGGCTCTGCAATAAACAAAACGGCGACACGGATCCAGAAAAACATGTCGCCGACGTATTCAGCTTGTCCAGCAATCAGCCTAACTTTGCCACTTAATTCTCGGTTCTGGGAATGTAATTGTCCAATCTGCGTACCCGATCCGCGATCACGCTCATGAGTTCAATGGCAAAATAAGGCGTCTGCTGAATCAGGAATTGAAACCGTTTTTGGTTAATCGGCACTAATTTCGTCTTGGTCTTTGCAATGGCCGTGGCGCTTCGGATGTGGTTGTCAATCAACGCCATTTCGCCGAATACATCACCGGTCTTGAGTGTCGTCACCTGCGTTCCATGAATGAGTATGTTGACTTCGCCTTCGAGGATGACATACATTAAGTCGCCATTGTCACCCACCTGGAAAATCGTTTTTCCTGCGTCGAACGTCACAAAATCATCGGAATGCTTGAACAGATCAATCGTTGTCATCTTGATGTAATTCCTTGTGCTGGCTTGAGTATGGCCGCAATCTTAATACAGATGGTTCCAACGCACCAATTTTGGGGCGATCAATAAAGGGGCTATGTGTCCTACGCCGAAGGTGAGGCTGAGGTGGTTAACTCGTGGCCGGGAATTATGGTGGCAAAGACTGCCAACAATCGATCCGCGATATGCGTCCAGGCGTATTCCTGCGCAATCAGGTGCGCGTCGTGTCCCAAACGGTTACGTTCTTCGGGCTTTTCCAGGATCAACCTGATTTTTTCGGACAACATTTGTGGGTCGCGTACCGGCACCAGAAATCCAGTGACGTTGTCGCGTACCAGAAAGGCCAATCCGCCAGTTTCGGATGCGATTACGGGAGTCCCGCTTGCCATGGCTTCCAGTGCCACCATTCCGAAGCTCTCGTAATCCGACGGCATGATCAGGGCCTCGGAAGCCGCATAATAGTAATTAAGGGTATCCTGGTCTTTAGCACCCAGGAACATCACCAGGTCGCCCAGGCCCAGGGAATCCCGAAGCTCCTTGAGGCGAACCATCTCTGGCTCGTCATTGGTATCCGGGTCACCGCCGATAATACTGATACATAAGTTGTCCAACAGATGCGGCGCATCTTGCTTTAGGATCGCCATCGCCTGGAAAATCGTATCTACCGCTTTGAGCGGCTCGATACGCCCGACAAAGAGCAGCATCCGCTGGTCAACGGGTAGGCCCAATTCACGCTTCGCGGCCACCGAGGGGATGGGCCGGAAGCGGTTCGTGTCCACACCAGGTGGCACAACCTCGATAGTACGACGGTTGGCGCGATAAAGCCACAGCATCTGCGCGCGTTCCGCAGGGGTAGCGGCGATGATACGATCCACCCAGGACATAATGTCAGCTTCGTTGAAAGCGCGCAGGGTCACGGGGCGCTCGGTGGCTTCGTTTACGATACGATCCTTCATCATCCCCAATGTGTGGAACATTTGCGCCACCGGAACAGCCCAATCGGCGCGCAGCTCGTGAGCTACCAGACCGCTAAGCCAGTAGTGGCTGTAGATCAGGTCGTAGTGAATGTCTTCTGTGGAGGCGAATGTCTTTACATTACGCACAAATTCGGGCAGGTGTGGATAAATTTCGTCGGGATCGAGTGGAATTTCAGGCCCGCAAGGGATGTGAATCACGCGCGCGTTCTCGCCCAACGTATCGTTGACGTGCGGAATGCACGGGTTCTGGCTGCGGGTATACACGTCCACCTTGATCCCGCGACGTCCCAGCTCCCGACTTAGCTCACGTACGTAGACGTTCATGCCGCCCGTCTTTTTGCCGCCTAGTACCGCCAGTGGGCAAGTGTGGACGCTCAACATGGCGATTCGATTAACAGAATTCATGTCGTCCTGCTGGCTTCCAACATTTTCACGGCGCGATCTTGCCCGCCCATACGGTACTTGTACTCCTCATTACCCTGCAAGAAGTCGAATTCTGAGCGATGCCGCGCGATGGCGTGTTGAATGTTGTAGCACAACAGCACAATTCCAGGGCTGAGATAGGCGTATGTCTCCGGCAAAAGGCCAGAATTGTAAACCAGGATTCGGTTGTCGTAATCGAAGTTCAGGTAGGTTGCAACGGCATTCCCATTCACTGTCAGAAAGGACAGTTGCAGCCAGCCGCAGTCTGCAACGAGGGGAATTATGCTGCGAAAGAACGCCTGGTGGCCGGGATTCTCCAGGAATTTCGCCTTGTTAGGGTGACTGGCCGCCATCAAAGACAGGAATCGATCAATTTCCGCCATCAGGTCATGTTCTGGCCCTACGAAATACCAGTCTACCGCCTCGCCCTGGTCGCGGGAATTTTCGGCGCGGCGCAGTTTACGACGCAGTTCATGGCGGTTCTTCTTGTCCAGGCGTTCGAGATATTGATCCCAATCACCGGGCAATGTAATGTACGGACAAACGTCCTCTTGTTTGATTTCCACAGCAAAACCCCGCTCGGAAAGGGAGCGGGGCAGCATCTCGAAGGTCGGGGAATCCTCCGGAATATTACACAGGTTAACGTGGCTGTAGTCGGCGGCGTGCTGGATAAGGAAGTCGGCCAGAGCCGCATAAAAAGTCGGGCGAGCATCTGGACTGCAAAGTACGTCGAGGTAATCTGTCACCTCGGTACACCCGATGGTGCGGACAATCCGTGAATCCCGTTCGACAAACCATGGCGCGACACCGACGAGATTGCCCGCATCGTCGTGCGCCGTGACGATCCATAGGTCGCCGGGATGGTAAGCCTGCCACCACGTCGTTTGCCACTGCCAGGTCAGGAATATCTCGTTAATTGCGCTGCGGGGGACAAGGGCGTTCCATTCATCCTGGAGGGAGTTAAATTGTGCCGGGGTTGTATTGAGTTCCAGTTTCAAGAAAACGCCCTTCGATATGTGATTCAGCCTGGGATTTTGCGAAAAGAGGGTGCACGGTGGTCACGGATGGTCGCAGAAAAGATTATAGGGCTGCGATCCATGATTCACAAATATTCTTACGGAAAAATTTCGTCAGCCTAACTATTCTGCGGTAGACTGCCCTTATTCTATGCCAAACGAGGGAAAACTCAGCTATGATGTTCCTGCACAAAGCCTTGCGGAGCGGGGTATTCATACTAATCGCCATCGGGGCGATGGCTGCCGTCAGCTTGACTACCACTCATCGGACGGCGCTCGCTGCCGCCCAGCTTGCCCCCAGCCCAACTCCACCGTGCGATCCTACGCAGACGACCTGCACCTTCACTCCTCTGCCAGAGCCGAAGACGAGCAAATACAACGAAGCCGAGGTCAAGAAAATTGATCTCACCGTTTATCCCCTCCTTCCGGAAATAGATAACCATATCCTGGTGTGGTTCGAGGAAGGCCAGAAGCACGGCAACAACATCCATGTGTTCTCCAAGGTGGGCGACTGCATGACGGCTACAGCAAGTTTCCTCAGGCCGTTTTCGGGTGGTGATTACAACCTGGGCGACCATGCTTCGCTCGACAAAGTGATCAAACTGATCGTGGGAGTCCCGGCTCACGGGCCGGATGCCAAGGCCCCAGACAACCTCGACTCATTTGCCAACCCTGGCCTGGCTGCCTACAGCGGATTTGATACTGCGACTGTCCTCGATCCAGCGTTTTCAGACACGACAAAAGGCTGCAAAGCGGATGAATCATCCTTGGGTTGTGAATATCGCCTGTCGAAGCCGGGAATCGCATTCATCATGTTCGGTACGAACGATATTAAGGCAATCAAACCTGCCGATTATGATCTTTATTTGCGCAAAGTGGTTGTGCAAACGATCAACAACGGCACGATCCCGGTTCTCAGCACCTTCCCGACCCAACCAGGGCTGGAGGATAGCTCACTGCTTTACAACCAGATCACTGTACAGATCGCTCAGGAATACGATATTCCCCTCATTAACTTGTGGCTGGCGCTCAAACCCCTGCCAAACCAGGGCGTTGATCCGCAGAACCACACGCACATGACATCGCCTGGCGACGGCAAGGTTGCGTACTTCACCACGGACGATCTCCAGTCGGGTTTCAATGTGCGCAATCTGCTCACGCTGCAAACGCTTGAGGCGATCCTGATGAAAGTTGACCCGGCCCTGGCACAGTCCGGCACCGCGACTCCCGCCAGCAGCTAACGGCAATTTTTGGAGCGTCATGCATTCGTAGGGACACGGCAGTGGCGTGTCCTCCTGATTCCGGTGCCAAACCTTACGGCGTTTTTACCGTGATGGAGTTGACGACCGGGTTAAACACGTTCTGCTCGTAATATGAATAATTGCGCTGTAAAGCTTGAATCCCTACGTAGAGCCAGTGTCCGTTGCCCAGGTTGAGCAAGATGATCGTCAGTTCGTTGTCACGATCAAAGCCGACCACACTTGCTGCTGGATAATTCGCCGTGGTGAACGGACGCGCCCGCGTAAAGCTTGGCGCGTCCTGATTGATGCCCTGCACGAGCAAATCAAGCTGCTGCGATGGGTCGCTGATGTCCGAGCGCAGCGTGTAGCCAATTCGTGATTGGGCCAATTTGCCTGCATCGGCGATGAGCATGAATGGCCCGGCCGTGTAGGATGTGTCGGTAGAGCCAGTCGGCGAGAGAATCACGGCACTGTCAGCAAACGCGACAGGCGCGGGCCAACCGGAAGGGGCCAGCAGACTGATACCCACCTGCGGCGCGTCAACCATTGCCAGCGGACCGACGGTGGCTTTAGGAAGCTGTGTTGCCGAATACTCTAATTCTTGAGTTGGAGTCGGCACTGGCTGAAGCGCGTCACAGGCGCCCAGTGTCAGCGCCAGAATGCTTAAACCCAAACCGTACCAAACGCGCTTGTTGAGCAACATATCAAACTACACTTTCGGCAGGGTAATCCCTGTCTGCTTGTTGTATTTTCCTTTGCGATCCGCATAAGAGACTTCGCAGGGTTCGTCGGCCTCGAAGAACAATACCTGCGCGATCCCCTCGTTGGCGTAAATACGGGCTGGTAACGGCGTCGTGTTGGAGATTTCGAGCGTGACGAACCCCTCCCAGCCAGGTTCAAAGGGAGTCACATTGGTGATGATTCCACAGTTGTGGACGAATACTCCCGCTTCGAGGGCGAAATTCCCCGTTTCCGGTACGGTCAAACAGTAAACGTCGTGATCGCCAGGCAATTCGCGGATTCGGCGTACCCGCTGAGTGGGAGTTTGGTGCACACCTAATGTCTTGAGTGGATCGCCTGGGCGAAGTGAACCAGCTTCGATCATGTGACCTTCACGCATCATGATCAGATGATCCGGCGTGCAGCGGATCGGTAGACCGTTGTCCAGGATGAGTTCCAGGAGCGAATCGCGCCCAATGAATCGCGGCGATTCAAGCTGTGCAACAATGACCTGTCCACCGCCTCCAACACTGTAGCCCCAAAACATCCCACCGTTTTCCGCTCGGCGCGCCATGTCCTCAAGTGTGGGCGTCGTGCCGTCTACGAGTGCGACGCGCGTATCGCCTCTGAAACAACGCGCATATGTGCTTTTGCCTACGGTTAATGTGAGTACATCGCGGGGGATTCGGAAATATTCCACCGTGACGGCTAGAGCGAATGAGTTGGGCGGAATAATGCACACGTCGCCCTTAAAGGGGATCAGCGAACGCTCGTCAAGATGCTTGGGGTCTACGACGGTATTATAGGGATTTGCGGTGAAGATTTTGAATTCATCTGCTACACGAATATCGTAGCCGTAAGAAGATACCCCATAGCTCACGACCCCATCGCGCACCTGCTTTTCCACGAAGGGTTCGATCATGCCCTGTTCGAGCGCCATCTTGCGTATCCAGTGATCTGGTTTGAGTCCCAAGTTAAATTTCTCCTCGTTAAAGTTATTGGCCTTCGATCATCTCTCGTCTAGTCATCAACCGGAGGCTTCGTCACCACTCCCGGCTCAAGCTGATCTGCTTGAATTTCGCGCAGCAAAATAGATGCAATTTCTGGCTGTCGCGTAAGGTACACGATGATGTCCTCAATCGGCATATTGGGTGTCCCTTCAATAGCCGAAACTTTTGTAGTTATCGCAGACCTGTTTTTACCCGAAATGACAATCGTATCGCCTTTTCTCAAGGTACCGCTTTCCACTTTTCCAAGGACTACGATTCCGCGTCCCCTAATCGGAAAAGTGTCCATAATGGTCATCCGAAACGGCTCATGGTGGTCGCTCGATGGCTTCACCCTACGCTCCTTCCTCCGCCGCTTCGCCGCCCGACTGGTCCCGCTCGCGGCGCGCCATAAATTCTGGCGCGGACATGCCCATCAGGTGCAAAAGGCGCGCGAGGACGACTTTCGTCGCCCGGTAGAAGCGCAGCCGCGCCTTTTGCACGTCCAGCGGAATGGTCTCCACCTCCGACAGCACCCGCACCCGGTCATAGACGGGATGGAACATGCCCGCCAGGTCAAGCGCGTAATCTGCCAGAAGCTGCGGAGCCATGTTCTCCACAGCCCGGTCAATCACCTCTTCGAGTTCCAGCAGCTTGCGCACCACACCCAGTTCATCCGCGCCGAGTTTGCTCAGGTCGGCCCCGTCGTCGGTCAGGCCCGCCGCTTCTGTCTTGCGAATGATCCCGGCGCAGCGAACGTGCGCATTCTGGATGCGGTAGACCGGGTTTTCGTCGCCCTGCGTGCGGGCCAGTTCCAGGTCAAAGATCATGCGGGTATTTGGGTTCTGGGCCAGGATGAAGTAGCGCACAGCGTCCGGCCCCACGTCGTCCAGCAGTTCGTCCAGTTCCACGAAGTCGCCGCGCCGCGTGCTCATGCGCCGCGTTTCGCCGCCCTCGACCAATTCCACCATCTGATGGATGATGGTGCGCACCGCCGATGGATCGTAGCCGAGCGCCTTAACGCCCAACAGTACCTGGGGCGCCGTGGCGGCGTGATCAGCGCCGAACACGTCCACCACGAGATCAAAGCCGCGTTCAAGTTTGTTGCGGTGGTAGGCCATATCCGGCAGGCGATAGGTGGGCGTACCGTTCTGTTTAACGATCACACGATCCTTCTCGTCGCCAAGTTCGGTGGATTTGAACCAGACCGCGCCATCCTTGTCATAGGCAAAACCGCGCTTTCGCAGTTCGCCTACGGTCTCCCATACGGATTTGTCTTCGTACAAGCTGTTTTCGAGGAAGAATATGTCGTGGTTGATGTTCGCCCGCCGCATACTGGCCTTGATGCGATTCATGATAGCGTTGGCCGCGATCTCGCGGAAGTCGCCTGCCGGGGCGTTTACCATCTCTTGATTTCGGAAGGCAATGATCGTGGCCGCAATCATCCGAATGTAAAGGCCCTGATAGCCCTTTTCTGGGAAGGTAATGGGCAGATCAAGCAGTTCCAGGTAACGCGCCCGGACGCTCTCACCCAGCACGTTCATCTGTTCCCCGGCATTGTTAAAATAATATTCGCGCGTTACCGTGTAACCAACTGCCTGAAGCAGATTGGCAATCGTATCGCCGATGACGCCGCCCCGGATACGGTGGACGCTGAGCGGACCGGTAGGGTTAGCGCTGACGTATTCAACCTGGGCTTTTTTGCCCGCGCCCAAATCCTGCTGGAAGACCTGCTCTCCCGCTGCCAGGATGTGATCCACCTGGCGGGCCAGCCAACTATCAGCAATGCGGAAATTGAGGAAGCCAGGCGGCGCAACCTCCACGCTGGCGATGAAACCTGTTTGCGGCAAGTGAGCCTGAATTGCCTTGGCAATCTCGATGGGAGGCTTGCGGGCCAGTTTCTGCACCTGCATTGCCACATTCGAGGCATAGTCGCCCTGGCTGGCGATCTTGGGCCGGTCAATTTTGAGTTGCGGTATATCAAAGGCAGGCAACGCGCCCGCCGCTTGCGCTGTGAGAATGCCCTGCCGGACGACGGCAGCAATTTCCTGGGGTAGAAGTGTCACGAGAGTCTCCCGTTGTGAAAGTGGGAACAATTGTACATTGTAACAGGCGAGCCTGACGCAATCAATCCAGAGCAGGAGCGAAGGTCGCGACACCTGTCGCACCTGGAAACCATTCGATCATTATCAGTAAACGCCGTTTCTCTGTATAATCCATACAACTCATTGCAACAATGCAACCGTTGTTTCGTGACGAATTGATCGAACTTATTGATAGTTTGGAGGATGTAAGGTCATGAGCGAAGGAGTGCTGCCAGCCAAGCCCCCGACCGCCCTGGTGATTGACGACAATGTTGACGCCTGCCGGATCACAAAAATGGCGCTGGAGTCTATTGGTTATGAGGTAACAACCTTTGAGGACAGCTCTGAAGGACTTGAGTTTCTCAACTGGATGACCTTTGATTTGATGATCCTTGACCTGATGATGCCTAAAATTGACGGCGCCACAATCTTGCGCCAGGTACGGGAAATGCCTCTCCACCGCTCCCTGCGGGTTATTGTCTTGAGCGCCAACGTTCGCGTGGCAAGCAGCCAAATCACCGAGTTAGCCAACTATGTTTTATATAAGCCAATAGATGTTCCTTCCTTCGTGAAGTTGGCGCAGCGTTTGAAGGAACAACCGGAGGACGAAGCCAAGCCCGAAAAAGCTGGGGGTATCTGACACCAATTAATATCTTGCGGTGACCTCCGCAGGAATCTGCTGCCTGACCGAGAATGCAATGGCTCTGAAACAGGACTATTGGGATTTTGCGCGTTACAAGATCAGGTGTTATATTGCGCTGTATAGCTTGAGTTAAGCGCACCCGTAAATCCTTATCTCACAACCCTTTGGAGGAATATATTATGTTCATGCGGATTCGCGCCATTGCGATTGTCGCACTCTTAGCGGTTGTACTGTCGCTACTTCAAGGCATACTTAGCACTTATGCACAGACAGCGCCAACTGACGATGGTATCGGCCAGCCACTCTTTACCCAAATACCACTCAATGCCTCAGTCAGCCACACGGCCAACACAATTCCATACTGGAGCAGTTCCTTTACTTACGCGGGCCAGACTTATCCGTACAGCATGGTCGGTACCAATCCTACCACTGGTGGCAGTTCAACCATCACAACCGAGATCATCCCATTGAGCTTCACATTTTCTACCGGTCAAACCCTGGACGGGAGCACCAAGACCAATTTGACGCTTGGCTCGCCCATTTTCCAGAACGCAAGTTTCAGCAGCGGATTTACACAGTATGGTGACGCCATTATGCGTGCCGAGTGGTGGTCAACTGGCGGCAGCAGCGCGGGCTATCACGTACTGCTGGGCCAGCCGACAATCCTGGGAACGGAGCAGATAAGCGTGCCGAAGAACCAGGGCATCTTCGAGATTGGCCGTCGCTCGGGTGCGCCAATTGGCTTACTTGATATTCAATGGTTCTCTGCCCAACTGACTCAATTGCTCGGGCAGCTACACATCAGTTCGACGACCGTTCCCATTTTCTTGACTTACAACACCTTCCTCTACATTGGTGATAATCTCTCGAACTGCTGCGTGTTGGGCTATCATGGCGCACAAAATGGGGTAGCGCATGGCGGTTCGCAAAACGGAAACGGTAATCAGCAAGTTCAGACCTTTATCTACGCAGCTTACAGCGATCCGGGAATCTTCCGTTCAAGCATCATCCAGGACATCAACGGTCTGAGCCACGAAGTTTCTGAATGGCTCAACGATCC
>Ga0070730_10005198_pt1 | contig 11263 bp, 8 predicted proteins | sample Coa_R1_3_FD_66447 | JGI IMG/M metagenome (GOLD analysis project Ga0070730, IMG submission 66447) | Surface soil microbial communities from Centralia Pennsylvania, which are recovering from an underground coalmine fire - Coalmine... | ecosystem: Environmental > Terrestrial > Soil > Unclassified ... | reverse complement strand
TAGGAAAGTCAAGATCCCAGGAAGAACACCTGGTAGATAGACGGCGCGTGCAAGGCTGGTAACAGCTGAAGCGGAGCCGCCCTAATGATCGTACGGCTTGTCTTCCTTCATTTCTTCCCGGCTCTGATGAACGCTGGAGTCTGCTCTGACTTCAATTCGAAGTAGGCGGCGCTCAGCAAAATTGAGGTAAATGTGCTCATTCAGTGGTTCAAGCGAAACGCCCTGACGGACCTTCCAGATCTTCTGGGTTCGCCAGGGCGTTTTCGCTATTTGTAGGAGCTATTGGCTATGCTCATCGATTTCCATACTCATATTTTCCCTCCCCATATCTGTGAGCACCGGGCAACCTATTGTGCACGCGATCCCTGGTTTAACTCCTTGTACAGTAATCCCCGTGCACGTATGGCGACTGCTGAGGATTTGATAACTGAGATGGATTCCTCTGCGGTGGCAGCCTCGGTCACTTTCTCATTTGGCTGGTCTGATCCTGGTCTGATCGAGGAAACCAATAGCTATGTTCTTAATGCGATGCATCGTTATCCGGACCGCATCTATGGTATGGCGGTCTCTCAACCTCTGGCCGGCAAACGAGCTGTACGAGAGCTGGAACGATGTGCTGAAGCTGGTATGATCGGATTGGGCGAGCTAATGCCACACGGGCAGGGTTACAGGCTCAGCGATATTCATTTGCTGACTCCGTTGATGGAGGTTATTCGTCATTATCGGCTGCTCGTTCTTTCCCATTGTAGTGAGCCTGTAGGCCATATCTATCCAGGCAAGGGTGATGTCTCGCTACAGGATATTCTCGCCTTTCTCACGGCTTTTCCTGATATTCGTTTTGTTGCCGCTCATTGGGGTGGGGGTCTGCCCTTTTATGCTCTTATGCCAGAGATCCAGCGCATTGCTGCCAATGTGTGGTATGATACTGCCGCGACCATGTATCTCTATCGTCCTTCAATTTTCCCGGCTGTGGTGCATATGGTTGGCGCAGATCGCATTCTTTTCGCCAGCGATTATGGTTTGTTGCGTCAGCATCGTGTTATTGAGCATATTAGACGATCTGGGCTGGATGAAGAGGCAGTCGCGATGATTCTGGGAAGTAATGCACAAAGCTTGTTAGGTATATCCAGCGTCGATTAAGCATATTTCAAAGGTACTTTTTGTCATGCGTGTAGTATCATTAGGGAGTGGCAGTAGCGGCAATGTTTTGCTGGTCGAAGCTGGTCCCCACAGACGTACAAAGCTTCTGGTCGATGCAGGCTTGAGCGCCCGCCTCATTACAAATCGTCTATGCACGGTTGGTGTGCATCCCTCCCAATTGCAGGGTATACTGGTAACACATGAGCACAGTGATCATGTGATTGGCCTGCCTACTCTAATAAAATACTATGCAATCCCCGTCATCGCCGATCCCCGCACATATCAGTTACTAGAAGAGGGAATTGCCTCTGGCATGTGGCGCACAGACTCAGGTAGATTTGTCTCCTCAATAAAGGAAAGCGGCACTGGTCCGCTGACCAATGCTTTAAGTATGGATAACGGGGATGAGCCATTAGATGAAGCAGAAGATGGCCTTTCTAACAACCTTTCATCAACTAAATGTGCCTTGCCTGCTCTTCCTTTACCCGTTGGCTCCAGTTGTATGATTGGAGATATCGAGGTGACATCCTTCTCTATTTCGCATGATGCCGTCGCTCCCTGTGGCTATCTGTTGAATGCTGGCGGGTGTCGCGTTTGTGTGGTGACTGACAGTGGTGAAGTGACGCCAACGATGCTTGAAATGATGCAGCACGCTGACCTGTTAGTGTTGGAGGCTAACCATGATCGAGAACGACTCCTGCGCGGTCCCTACCCCTATCATCTGAAGCAACGAATTCTCAGTCCTACCGGCCACCTTTCTAATGATCAGGCTGCGGATGCTGTTCTGCGTATATGGCGTACCGATGGTGTGCGCTGGTTGTGGCTATCACATTTGAGTCGTACAAATAATACTCCCGCACTGGCGCTGACCAGTGTGCGTGCCCGCTTTCAGGCTGCGAGGGCTAACCTGGCCCAGATCCATATCTCTGTCTCGCCCCCAGGTATGGGAAACATCTGGGACTCTACCCAACTGTGGCAAAGCCCCTCTTTATGGGAGATGGCCTGATAGGCCATTGTTACAGCTATTCTTGCTAAAGATAAGATAATCATATCCTGGAGGTAGCGATGCTTATCTATTTTGCTGGTTCCCTCTTTTCGCAAGCCGAACGTTCTTTCAATCAACAACTGACCGACAAGCTAGAGGCGTCAGGCTTTTCGGTCTTTCTTCCTCAGCGTGATGGTGCCGAGAAAGGCAAACCTCCATTTGACACGATGACGAGAGAGGAACATGGGCAGGCTATCTTTCATATCGACAAAACGCAGATTCTTGCCTGTGATATCTTTTTATTCGTCCTCGATGGGCGCATACCAGATGAGGGAGCCTGCGTCGAACTTGGTATTGCTTATTGTCAAAAGGAACTGGTGCGGCCAAAGAAACTGCTCATTGGGCTACAAACAGATATCCGGGCCGCACTGCAGAGCTCAGATCTCAATCCGATGATACGAGTTCCGCTGGATGCCCTTGTTACTGATGAAACGATGCTATTAGACGCTTTACAGCGCTATCAGGAGAGCGGCCTACTCCCAAAGCTAGAGTGAGGGCCACTTCATCGCGGCAGACCGCGCTGCGAATTGTGTCAGGATGTGCTGCAAAACCCGGCTGATCTTTTAGACGATGGCTGTCGTATCTTGTATGAGAGCTAAACGGACTCGTCGCTCCCCTGGAGCCGCTTTCAGAGCTTCGAAAAAGCCTATCGCCTGCTCGAAGTGGTAGCGCGCTCGCCCCCAATCGGCATTACGTCGCTGAGGACGCTCGTCCTGAAGATGGTAAGCACGACGCTTGTAAAGTGTGCCCAGGTAATAGAGCGTGTTGGCGCGTTCCCAGAGAACATCCAACACCTCGCACAGTTGGAGAGATGCGCGTAGATTATCTTCTGCGAGTTCCCAGTTTTGTTGCTCTGTGTACATGCGGCCTCTGGCGCGTAGGGCGACCGCCAGGCTTTTACGCGCTCCAGACTGCTGTCCCAGGCTTACTGCACGCTCACAGATATCTTCCTGCTCCTCAAGAGAAGCCCCCGTCATGACAAGCAACTCCGCCAGGGTCGAGAGAACCTCAGGGGAAGGGAAGGGCTCGCTCAGTCGTAGCTTCTCTTTATAGTCCGCTGTGGCTCGCGTCCAATCCTCGCTGGCCAGATGGATAGCGTGCATGCCAGTGGTTACTTGCGATGGTAAGGTATCTCCACTGGGCTCTTCCTGCTGATCGAGCAGTCGCTTGCACTGACGCGCGTAGTAATCTCCCTGCTCCTGATCGCCGGTACGATAGGCAATGGTTGCCAGCGTCTCCAATGCCCAGAATTGCTTTTTTTCATCTTGTTGATATTGCTCGATGATCTGTAGGATTTCGTGGGCTACCTGACAGGCGTTATCCCAGCGGTTCCATTGACGCCACGCACGCATACGCCCCGTCAGGCTGGTGAGCAGCAACGAGGGGCTCTCCATATGTTGCGCATTGCTCCAGGCTCGCCCAAACCACATCAGTGCTGTTGGGTAGTCGGCTGTTTGCTCATAGACACTGCCTAACGAATAATAGAGGTCAAAGAGTTCTTCCCGCTCGGTTAACTGGTTCTCCAGCTTCAGGCGACATTGTTGCATATCGTGAGCGTCAGTATATCTATGATGCTTCTTATAAATGAAGCCCATGGTGTCCAGCGCCAACGAGAGTATTCGAGGATTGTTGAGTTCCTCCGCCATTCTTAATGCTTCGCGTCCACTGGCCAGTGCCTGTTCCACGAGATCACGCCTCTGCTCATAGGGAGCTGTTCCCAGGCGCCTGATATACCAGGACGCCTGGTAAGTCAGAAAAGCCACGCGCTCACGGCTAATCGGTTTCCCCTCTAAAAGTGCCAGCCCAGCTTTGATGTAGCCTTGTATTGCCTGTTCATCGGGAGGCGAATCGAACCATCCTAACCAGCGTATAAACTGTGCCAGGCGCTCATAGAGCATAATGAGGTCAGCGATCTCTGCTGACTTGCTCTCCTCTGTTACTAAGCGTAGCGCTTTGCGGTACTCCTGCCATGCTTCATCCATACTGATCTTTTGTGTATAAGCATCGCCTAGCTTAATATGCATTTTACTCAACAGAAGCGGATCAGCCTGGCTATCAACCAGCAGATCGAAGGCGTCATTATACGCCTGCAGGGCGCGAATGGTGTAATAACTATGTAGAGCCTGGTCGCCAGCAAGCGTCAGATACGTGATGGCACGGCGACGTAGTTCTGGTCGCGTGACATGGAGTGGCTCCGCCTCTGGATCATCCCCATTGTACACCAGGATGGCGTTCATCGAAAGGCTGGTTGACCAGAGGGCCAGGGCCTGCTGGTAGTGATAGGCCAGCACATCAATGAATGTCTCTGGTTGGTTGGCGGTCTTTCCCTCCAGCCATATGGCCAGGTGCGCATGTTCCTGTGAGCGACGCAGGCGTGGAATATTACTATAGACTACATCTCTAATCAAGATATGCTTAAAGAGAAATACATGATCTTTCTCGACCGGGCTGCGCGATTGTTTCTCTGCCTCTATCACAAGATCACGTTGCATGAGATCATTGAGCGCGTCCTGGAGCGTTTGCGGGTCTAGATCAGAGGCCAGTTCCAGCAGGGCTGAGAGCCAGAACGTCCTTCCAATGATGGCCGCATGCTGCAGTACCAGCCTCTCAAGAGGATTGAGCAGGTCAACGCGCGCCGCCAGTACGCCCTGAATAGTGTCGGGTACGCGTAACGGTAAGAGATAATGTACATTCAAGAGGCTGTCATCAGGAGCCTCACCTGGCGTGCTCAGTTCACTTACGGTAGTGTTAGGCTGGCCGAGGTGCCAGTAGGCAGCTTTTCGTTCCAGATCTTCGTCGCTGACGAGCAGCCCCTGGTCGATCAGCATGCGCACAATCTCCTCAACGAAGAATGGGTTGCCTTCCGCTCGTGCCAGGATGGTATTACGCAGCACTTCGGGCATTTCATTGGTATTGAGCAGAGCATCAACGAGATCACTGCTCTCTTCCCGAGAGAGTGCTTCTAGCTCAATGGTCGTGAAATTGCGTTTTCCCCCACCCCAATCGCGTTTGCGCTCAAAGAAGTCCGGACGAGCCGGACAGAGGAAGAGTATAGGGACGGTGATAATACGGTCGGTTAAGTATTCCAGGAAGGCCAGCAGTGCCTCATCTGCCCATTGCAGGTCGTCTATGATGATGATGAGTGGTTGCTGCTCTGCCAGCGCCTCAAAGAGCACGCGCCAGGCGCGCAGCATAGCTACCTGGGTGATATTCTGTTTGAGAGTGGCTGTATGCTTGCCTGATTGATGTTCCTGCTTGATGCCGTCACTGTAAACCGGGAGCTCCGCGGTATCTGTGAGTCCTCTGCCGATGCTGCGGAAAATAGAGTTTCCAATCTCATCGGCCGACTCGTTCCTTTTGGCCTGTGCCAGCGTCTCTGTTATGAACGCTATAAAGCGCTTTTGTAAGTCGTCATTGCTTTCGCCCTCCTGCACCTGGAGGAGCGAGCGCAAGATCTCGATGAGTGGCCAGTAGGTAATGCCCTCACCATAGGGGGGGCAGCGTCCCACCAATACTTTAGGCTCAACTCGCTTGCCCGTCGATGACGCACTTTTGACCAGTTCCAGTTCGCGCGAGATAAACTCCCGCACCAGGCGTGATTTGCCGATGCCCGGCGAGCCAAGGATTGTGATAAGATGTGGCCGACGTTCGGCCTGGACACGCGCGTAGTTTGCGTGCATCAACGTGAGTTCCAGTGTGCGTCCAACCAGGGGAACCTGTCGCCCTGCAATGCCACGTGGATGCTGGGTGATCGTCGCGCCAGGTTGACACAAGCCCAGGACAACGTACGCTGCGATTGGCTCTGGTTTGCCTTTGAGGTGCAGAGAAGCGATGGGGCGAAAATCGAAGACCTCGCGGGTAGAGAGATAGGTGCGCTCGCCCACCAGGATCGTATCCGGGGTCGCAACCTGCTGTAGACGTGCGGCAACATTTACCGCGTCTCCGGTGATCAGGAAATCCTGGCGCTGATGGGTATTGGCGCTGGGAGCTGCGACCTCGCCCGTGTTAATCCCTATGCGCATCTGCAAGCGTGTCGCCTCAGGATCCTGTATCTGGCGCTGTTCATTAAAGGTTGTGAGGGCAACCTGCATATCGAGAGCGGCACGAATAGCCCGATCGGGGTCATCTTCATGCGCAATGGGAGCTCCAAATACGGCCATAACGGCGTCGCCTATATATTTCTCTACCGTCCCACCATGCTTGCGTATTTGCTCTGTCATCAAATTGAAATAGCCTGTCAGGATGGCGCGCATATCCTCGGGGTCCAGGCGATCGGCCAGTGGCGTTGAGCCAGTGATATCGGCAAACATTACCGTAACCACACGCCGCTCTTCTGGGGGTGGCAACTGTGTAGCTATGGGCTCTGCCACTGCTCTTTGTATCTCCGAAGACCTGGACAGCTGAATAGTGCTCTCGCCTCTGGGTTGGAGCGCCGTTCCACATTCGATGCAGAATTTGGCTATCGGCAGATTCACTGTCTGGCAGTTTGGACAGACGACGAGACGGTTCCCACATTCGAGGCAATATTTAGCATTTGGTGGATTGAGGGTCTGACAATTGGGACAGCGCATGTAAATACCTTGTCTCTGCAGTGTGGCGTCATTGCCGTGGCTGACTGAAAACTCTCCCGGCTCCAACCGGGAGGTTCTGGTGGTGGTTCTCCCATGAATACTCCTCCATTTTACAACACCTGAGCGGAAAAAGAAATGTACTGGTAAGCAGCATCTCTCTCGCGGGCGGCTAAATGGATGAGGTAATGGCCTCGTAGGCCATTACCTCATCCATTTATTTGAACCTGACAGAGGCACATGGGGAGGATTGTCTCTGGGGCATGGAGAAGCCATAAGTGAAAAGAGGGGGATCTTTGTGAGAGGGAGATAGGTGTGTGCGTATATATAACGCTGAGCATACTTGTTGTAAACTTCCCGCGTAATAGAAGTAACAGACGGAAATGGTAGTAAAGATCTCACCTTCTATGAAAAATAGCTCTTTAATCTCTCATTCTATACACAGTTAATTGTGTCGATAGTTTTGAGTAATTATTGTTAAGCGCGCTGGGACTAATTACCTTTGATGCTTGACGATTTCGTCTTGTTTGCGTAGTATGATGGCTGACGGAAGGGAGAGCAGTCATGCAAAGAGACTTTCTTGTAGAGAGTCGTAGTTATGATCATATGTTGCGTGGATCATGGCAAGCGTATAGATTACACGAACACACACAACTCGGTGACGAACAACAGTCAGAGACGACCAATGAGGCTTTACGGCTCTGGTTGCCGGTCGGCACACCCATGCGTTGGGCGACCGGGACACGACCACTACGCTATAATTGTTTGCAGTTTTTCTGGCCAGAGCGCTGGTATATGCTGAGCGCCTTCTATAACGATAGAACGCTGATCCATACCTATGCCACCGTTATGCGCCCTGCGATCATTGAAGATGATCGCCTGTCCTATGTTGATCTGGATCTGAGCATCCTGGTCAAGCCAGATTTCAGTTATGAGGTGCTCACACAGGCCGAGTTCGATCAGGCGGCTGAGATGTTGCACTATGATGAGGAGACTCGTATAGGCGCATTAATGGCCCTGCGAACCTTGACCAGCTCTATTCAGATTAGCGTGGGCTTGTTTACCGTTGTGCCTCATCAGCTCAATCAGAATGATTTTCATCTGGTCGGGTGTGGTCACTAGCGCTGAAGATTGGTAGATAGAAGTCAAAGGAAACGCCTATGCCCAAACGGATTGACCATATCGCGATTATTGTGCGCAGTCTTGAGCAGGCTCTTGTCTTTTACCGCGATACGTTGGGCATTACTCCCCGTGAGATCAAAGAGGTGCCCAGCGAGCAGGTACGGATCGCTTTCCTGCCACCCGGTGATCCAGGCGGGAGCGAAATTGAGCTAATTGAGCCAACCACGCCAGATTCCAGTTTAGCCAGGTTCCTTGACAGGCGTGGGGAGGGTCTGCATCATATTTGTCTCGAAGTGGAGAGTATTGATGCCGCGCTGCAGGAGATGCAAGCTAAAGGGGCGCCGGTGCTGGATAAGCAACCCCGTCTGGCCGCGGAAGGGCGAGCAATTTTCCTCCATCCCAAAGGCACTAATGGCGTGCTCCTGGAACTGATCGAGAAAGAGCACTAGTATCTAAGCAGTCTAAAGAAGAGGATCACTGCGTACGGCCTTGCCCAGTGATCCTCTTCTTTGGCTGCAAGCCTGTAACCTGCTCATTTTACCTGCTCGGAAAACTGGCGAAAATACTGATATCATAGACCCTGCTGATCCTGTATACTTGCTATAAAGTTAAGTTTAATCCTCTGACATAACAAAATATATTTAGCCCAATCTTAAGGAAGAGGCATCCATTATGCAAAAACAAGCAGAGACAGAGGAGAAGGTAAATCCTGGGCCGCTCCTGCCGGGGGGAGGGTTAGGGAAGAGTCGTATTGAGGCACTCGCTGACGGTATTTTCGCGGTCGCTATGACCCTGCTGGTATTCAACGTCCATTTGCCCGATGCCCTCACAGGAATGTCTACAAGTGATGTAGGAAGTATATTGTATACGCTGTTCCTCGATAAAGGACAGGGTGCCGTACTGTTGGCCTATGCGATGAGTTTCGCGCAACTTGGCGTTTACTGGGTGAGTCATCAGGCGCAATTTCAATATATCAAGCGTACGGATCGTTACCTGTTGTGGATTAATATTCTTTTTCTGCTGCTGATATCTTTCGTGCCATTTACAACGCAGGCGCTGGGCGCTCATTGGTATGATCCGGGGACTCTATCTCGGACCGTCTTAATCATCTACGGCTCACATCTTATTCTCATTGGGGGTGTAGTCTCGCTGCACTGGTGGTATGCGACTCATCATCGTCGCCTGACGGACCCTGACCTCAATGTTCGTCTGATCCAGGTCGCGGCACGGAGAACCCTGGCCGGACCTGTTATCTGTATCATTGCGTTCGTATTTGCCTTTGTCAACCCGGTTGCCAGTATGGTCTGCTATCTGCTCATCCCGGTCTACTACATCCTGCCGGGCCGTGTTGATTGGCATTGGCGAGTGCAGCGCCATAATCATGAAGCACATGAACACCATGACGCTGAGGTAGCGGAAGAGCCGCATGAGGAGCAAGTTGGTTAATCTGTAAAATTGCTGAATAGAAGAGAGAATGGTCTAGTTGGACCATTCTCTCTTCTATTCAGCAATTTTACAGATTCAATCCTTCAATGCAGGGTGGCTAGAGCGGGATATTCCCGTGCTTTTTCGGCGGATTGCTATCACGCTTATTCTTCAGCATTTCCAAAGCATTGATAAGTTTTGAGCGCGTGTGGCGTGGCTCGATTACCTCATCGATGTAGCCACGACTGGCGGCGATGTAGGGGCTGGCGAACTTCTCAATGTATTCCGCGATCAGTTCTTTGCGCCTCTGCTCTGGATCGGCGGCCTTTGCGATCTCGTCTTTGAAGAGGATGTTGACCGCGCCCTCAGGACCCGTCACAGCGATCTCAGCGGTAGGCCAGGCATAGTTAATGTCTCCACGCACATGTTTGCTGCTCATCACATCGTAAGCGCCGCCATAGGCCTTGCGCGTAATCACAGTAATCTTGGGGACGGTGGCCTCACAATAGGCGTAGAGGAGTTTAGCGCCATGTCGAATAATGCCGCTATGTTCCTGAGCTGTGCCTGGTAGGAAACCGGGGACATCGACAAAGGTAAGAATGGGAATGTTGAAGCAATCGCAGAAGCGGACAAAGCGGGCAGCCTTATCGGAGGCGTTGATGTCGAGCACGCCTGCCAGGGCGCGTGGCTGTTGGGCAACGATACCAACCGGACGGCCATTAAGGCGCGCAAAACCGATAAGGATATTTTTCGCGAAGTGTTCCTGCACCTCGAAGAAATCAGCGTCGTCGACGATGTGATGGATAATGGCCCTCATATCGTAGGCCTTGTTAGGATTGTCGGGAATGATACTATCCAACGCCTCTTCCGCGCGTTTAGGTGAGTCGATAGCGGTAATGCGCGGGGGATCTTCGAGATTATTAGAGGGGAGGTAGCTGAGCAACTGGCGGATCATGCGAATACAATCAGGTTCGCTGGGGCAGGCGAAATGCGCGACGCCACTCTTACTATTGTGAACTCTGGCGCCTCCTAATTCCTCGAAAGTCACATCCTCGTGGGTTGCGGCCTTGACGACATTAGGACCGGTGACGAACATGTAGCTTGTTTCCTCGACCATAAAGATAAAGTCTGTGATGGCAGGTGAGTAGACGGCGCCGCCCGCGCATGGACCCATGATGGCCGAAATCTGAGGCACGACGCCTGATGCCAGGGTATTGCGGAGAAAAATATCGGCGTATGCACCCAGGCTCACCACACCCTCCTGGATACGCGCGCCGCCCGAGTCATTCAGTCCGATGACCGGCGCGCCATTTTTCATCGCCAGATCCATAACCTTACAGATTTTCTCGCCGTGCGTTTCTGAGAGGGAGCCGCCAAAGACGGTGAAATCCTGGGAGAAAACGTAGACGAGCCGTCCTTCAACCTGACCATACCCTGTGACAACCCCATCGCCAGGAATCTGCTGTTCATCCAGGCCAAAGTCGGTGGCGCGATGAGTGACAAACATATCTAGCTCGTTGAATGTGTCGGGATCGAGCAGGAGATCGATACGCTCGCGCGCAGTAAGTTTGCCTTTTTGATGCTGTGTCTCAATGCGTTTGAGTCCACCGCCTAGTAGCGCGCCCGCCTTCAATTCATGGAGTTCGGTAATCTTTTCTCGGGTTCCCCTGGTATTGTTTTTTGCTGCCTCTTGTGATGACTTCCGTTCACTCGTCGTCATATCCCTAATATCTCCGTCGATATACTGTACAAAATGTTAGTAAATACGCAGGCAGTATACCACACCACGAAATCAGCCGTTTTGGGGATAGGAAGCTGATCTCTATTGAGCGTAGCATCCTCCCTTTGACTGTTGTCTCAACTCGTCTGTGTCGTCTCAATTTCGCGTGTGAGGTGTCAACGAAACTGTCAAAACCAACCACGCCACAATAGCTTTACAAGCCACTTCATGCGAAGACTTTTC
>Ga0070730_10005197_pt1 | contig 11264 bp, 9 predicted proteins | sample Coa_R1_3_FD_66447 | JGI IMG/M metagenome (GOLD analysis project Ga0070730, IMG submission 66447) | Surface soil microbial communities from Centralia Pennsylvania, which are recovering from an underground coalmine fire - Coalmine... | ecosystem: Environmental > Terrestrial > Soil > Unclassified ... | reverse complement strand
GCAGAAGCGAAACAGGTCTGGTATAATGGCGCTAATCTGGAGCGTGGCCCAGATCATCCCACCTTGGCACGAACTTAATCAGGGCGTAAATTCTTGGCATACAACGCGCGGGAGGCTTGGGTCCCGCCGGAAAGTGGTACCGATGGACCGTTCAGACGCGATGCTGCGGCGCTGCCGGCGCAGCCGGCGTGCCGCCCGGCGGGGCAGTGCCATCCTTGAGCTGGCTTTCGTCATGCCGGTGCTCTGCTTCCTGTTGTTGGGCGTCTTTGACCTGGGCCGGGCCTTTTCGGATCAAGAGGCGGTGACCAATGCCGCCCGGGTCGGGGCGCGGCTCGCTCAGATCCAAGCCCAGCGGACCCCCCCCACCATTGACGACACAGCCGTGAGTCAGGCCGTGATTAACGAAGTGAACGGGGCGATTAGTGTTACGGCTGGCAACATCACAATCGCGCGCGATACAACGTGTAATTACCTCCCGGATGGTACACCGGCCTCGCAAGTGGTGGTCACGGTTAGCTATGCCCACACGATACTCTTCGGCCTGTTTGATAACCTGGGCAATGGTGGGCAGCTGAATCTATCCGCGAGTGCGACCATGCCGTACTGCGCTCCTTCTCCGTAGCGCAATTCAAAAATAAGAGGTCCCATGCGGAATCGTCAATCACATCCACCCGCTTATCGGTCCCCTTACCGACGTGGTCAGTCCATGGTTGAATTCGCCTTTGTGGCGATGATGTTCCTCTTGATCATCTTTGGCATCCTGGAGGTCGGGCGGCTGGTTTTCACCATTAACGAAATCAGCAACGCCGCCCGGGAAGGCTCCCATTATGCGGCGCTTCATCCCGATCAGAATGCGAACACCCTGCTGGACAATGTGACCCAACAGGTCCAATCGAAGCTATTCATCGTCGACCCGACCGGCGTCAGTGTTACGGTGGTCTGTGCCACCTGTACCGGAGGCGCTTTGCAATGCGTGGCGACGGATACGCCGCCCTGTGACGGCTCGGGGCAGCCGGTCACCGTCAATGTTCAATATACCTGGAGTACGGGCGTGGCTTTTCCAGGTTTTCCGTCGGGTATTCCCGTCAACGCGGGATCGACCGCAGTACGGGATCGTTAAGGAGGAGTTCGGATGAGGAGCCTACATCGCTGGAAAGGCCAGACAATTATTATCGTCGCCTTGGGCGCGGTGGCGTTAATGTCGCTGGTGGCTTTGGCCGTCGACGGCGGGAGCGCGTTACTCCAGCGGCGCAACATGCAAAATGGGGCGGACGCCGCGGCGCTCGGGGCGATCAAGCTGATCCAGCGCAACATGACGGTCGACTGTAATGATTCAGGCTCCTGTTGGCCGCAGCCCCTGGTCACCTACCAGCAGGTTCGCGACAAGGTCATGCAATTTGTCAACGACAACACGGGGGGCGTGATTGGCACCGCGGCCCCCGATGCCCAGATCGAGTACCATCTGACGACGGGCGGTTACGATCCGGAAGGGACTCTCTCGTCGATTGTCGAGTCCCACGTGGACGGCGTGCGCGTCACGGCCAACATCGGTAATCCGACGACCTTTGCGAGGGTCATCAATATCAATACCATTGCCGTGAGTGCGGTGGGCGCGGCGCGTATCTCGCCCACGTGCCGGACGGACTCGGCCGATGGCACGGTTCTGCCCTTCACCCGTTTCCGCCCCTTCCTCGAGCAGGAGATGCAACAGCAACAAGCCTGCAATCTGTTCTCGTTCTGGACCTCCCAACCAGATATACAGGGCGGATTCAAAAATTCGATCTCCATCAATCAGAATTATTTTACGGACTACCCCTCCGGACCACCCGTGGGCAACCAGGAGATCACCACGGCGGATACCCGTAACGGCCCCGCGCCTCCTGGCGTCGGCGGCAACTTCCACGCCAACGGCACGATTGATAATTGTACCTCCGATCCGACAACCTGGATCAATTGCGCGGATATGCGCGGCCATTCCCAGGATAATGGCACCCAGACACATCAGGACGTAGAGAACTGGATTTATTGGAAGTGGGCAGGGCTACTCTCTTATACTACAACCCATCCGCAGGATGGCGGGCCGCTCGACTATGGGGGCATTTACCAACCGTCGAGTTGGCGGACGGAAGGCGGGACGACGAATAACTGCTGTACGTACCCCACGGCCGACCCGTTGTCGAATTCAGAAAACCGGCATGGTGACTGGGCTGAAGTCTTCCAGCATGGGGATACCGGGCAGAATATCGAGAATTCGCTCTATAACCTGGCCGTGAATCCCCCGCCGCCCGCGCAGCCGCAATATGACGGGATGAGCACGCGCTACAACTGGGGCCCCTATGTCGACCGCATCATTTTCGTCTGGGGCGATCCGAATCGCGGCACGTTGTATCCGTCTAACAACAGTGCCCAGGTCTGGCGCCGCCTGCCGACCGGCAACTGTGGTCCGCCGCTGCAGACTGAGGATGAGTGCCACTGGATTGGCTGGGAAGACCTGACGATCGACAACCGGGGCAACAATAATTGGACGATCAGCAATCAATACGACAATAGTCAGTCTAATACGTCGGTCGACCGGGTCCACTTGACGTATTTCTACAAGTTCCGTTTCTACGCCAATCTGCAGGGCCATCCCGGCGCGATTGATCCGGGGTGCGGCCTCCCCAACACGACCGGGAACGACAAGGCGCTGGGCTATTTGCTGCCCCCGGATCAGGGAGGCGGACCGCCCGACCCGACTTGCAGCACCTGGCAACGCGGCGGCGGATCGACAGGCGGCAGTATCGATCCCGGCGCCCCCTGACGTGGCGCTGCCTTACTGTCAGCGGCAAACGCAAGAAGCACTGGCTTGTTGGGCCTAGTTACAAAGCGACGGGACGGCGGTGGGGGGCCACTCCACCGCCGCGGCCCATCTACCTACCAATCTAGCACCCAGGAGATTTTCGTTCATGAGACAACGTGGCTTGATGTTGATGCTGGCGGGGATGTTCGCGGCGGTCGTCGCGGGGCTGCTGGTCTTTGCCCTGAGCAACTCCCAGGTCCAGCGCACGCCGGTGCTGACGCCGGTGGCGGTGGTGCCGACGGCGACCGCCGTGCCGACCGAAGAAGTGCTGCTGGCGGCCAAAGATATTCCCCTGCGCCACGTGGTCGCGGCGACGGATGTGGTGACGCGCGATTACCCGCTCGGGCTGGCCCCGATCGACGCCTTCCACATCATCACCGATGTACTCAGCACGACGTCCACGTCGCCGGTCTTTGCCGGCGAGATCCTGGTCAAGCGGCAGTTTAACGCGGCCGGCGAGCGGACGGGGGCCTCGGTCGTGATCCCGCCCGGCAAGCTGCTGGTGGCCTTCCCAGCCAGCGATATGCTCGAGTCGACCGGGGCGGTGCAGCCCGGCGACAAGGTGGACATCCTGCTCACGCTGCCCGTGAGCGGCACCACCGTGCTGAACTCCAGCGACGCCGTGTCGCAGCAGCAGCAGGGGGCCAAGGAGCAGGTCTCCCAGGCCACGATGCAGAATGTGGAGGTCTATAGCGAGGGGGTTTGGACGCCCCAGGGCCCGGCGGCCACGGGCGGGCAGGGCGGCGCCAATAACGGCGGGAACGCGACGGAGGTTAAAGTGATCACCTTCATCGTCGACCACCAGGAAGCCCTGATCTTGAAGTACGTCAAAGATAGCGGCGGCACGATCGACCTGGCCGTGCGATCGCTCGCCGAAAAGGACCCGGTCAACACCGATCCCGTTTCGCTGGATTACTTAGTCGACCTTTACCATTTCGTTACCCTCAAGGGCCGGTAAGCCGCCCTCTGGCCGCCCGATAAGGAGAGATCCGATGGCCCTCTCATTCAACGCCACGATCAGCGTCGTCATCGCCGATGCCGATCCCGAGGAGCTGGCCCGCACCCGGTCGCTGCTGTTACAGGACCGCGGCATCCAGATCCTGGCCATGGCCCAGGAGCGCAGCCAGGTGCTGGCGCTTCTCGACCTGGAGCCGGACATCTTTTTGCTCGCGGCCAGTATCGAGCCCCGGGACACAACGACCCTGGTCAAGCAGCTGCTGGAGCTCGCCCCCCACGCCCAGGTCTTGCTGATCACCGACGATACGGACCCGTCCGATATGCGGCGGGCCGTGCTGGCCGGGGCCCGCGGCATCCTGCACAAGCCCGTCACCAGCGAGGACCTGCTGAGCACGATCCACGAGGTCTACGAGAGCGAATCGGCGCGCCGCCAGCGCATGGATCAGCTGGCCAGCCAGCGCAAAGCCAAGGCGACCCGCGGCCGGGTGATCGTCGTCTTCAGCCCCAAGGGCGGCACCGGGTGTACGCTGCTGGCCTGTAACGTGGCCATCGCCCTGGCGCAGGCCACGCGCAAGCGGGTGGCCCTGGTTGACTACAGTCTCCAATTCGGCAACATCGGCACGCTACTGAATTTGCAGTCGATCCATACCGTGGCCGAGCTGGCGCCCCATCACGACGAGATCGACCAGGCGATCCTGGACAATGTGATGGTCCAGCATCCGTCGGGAGTCAAGGTGCTGCTGCCGCCGGCCACCCTGGACCAGGTCGAGCTGGTCAGCACCGAGAGCCTGGTCGGCATCCTGGAGGGCATGCGCAGCAATTTCGACTACGTGGTGGTCGACACTTTCCATTCGATCGAGGACACCACGCTGGCGATCATGGACTTTGCCGACATCTTGCTGCTGGTGACGACGCCGGAGGTCCCGGCCTTGAATACCGTGCGCCGCTTCCTCGACTCGCTGCGCAACTATCCGCACCTGCGGCATAAGTCGCAGCTGGTGGTCAACCGCCACCCGAGCAAGGGTGGCGTGGCCCTGGGCGAGATCGCCGAGAGCCTGGGCCTGCAGCCGATCGCGACGATCCCCAGCGATGGGAACGTGGTAACCAACGCGATCAACGAGGGGCTGTCGGTCCTGCAGCTGAATAACCCGAGCGGATTCGGCCGCAATCTGCTCAAGCTGGCCGAGCAGGTGGCCCTCCCGGCTGACCTGGCGGCCGTGCCGCCGACGCCGCCGCCGCCCAGCGGCGCGAGCCGGCTGTTCCCCTTGTCGCGCCGGCGCACCTGAGCGCCCGGCGCCCCCTAGCTAGAAGAGGTTGCTAAATGCCGATTATCCGCCGTAAGTCCGATGGCTCGTCCACGACGCCGACGTCGTCTTCGCAGCCGAAGCCGCCATCCCAGCCGCCCCTGCCCGCCGGGCCGGACACCGGGGCCTCCGGGGACTCGCAGCCGTTCCGGAGCTTTCCGAGCAACGGGTCGAGCATGGCCACCAACACGAACGCCACCAACATGGCCACCCGCCTGAACGCGGCCCGCCTGGGCACGCAGACGGCCGGCGCCCGGACGCCCGGCTCGAATATGTCGCGCTCCAACCGGCTCGACCTGGAGCAGCGTCTGCACGGGCGGATCATCGCTGACCTGCGCGACACGGTCGATCTCAGCGACGCCGTGGGGCTGCGCGCCGAGATCGAGCGGCTCTTCAACCGCTACATGGCGGACGAAGACGTCGTGCTCAACCGCGCCGAGCGGGGCAAGGTCTTCGAGCAGGTCTATGCCGAGATCCAGGGCTATGGCCCGCTCCAGCAGTTGCTCAACAGCGACACGGTGAGCGAGATCATGGTCAACGGGCCGCACCAGGTCTGGGTGGAGCGCGAAGGCAAAATCAGCCTGACCGATATCACCTTCAAGGACGACGAGCACGTCATGCGCATCATCAGCCGCATCGTGGCGCCCCTGGGGCGGCGCTGCGACGAGTCGTCGCCCATGGTCGACGCGCGGCTCCCGGACGGCTCCCGCGTCAACGCGATCATCCCGCCCCTCTCGCTGATCGGCCCGGTGCTCACCGTCCGCAAGTTCCGGCGCGTGCCGCTGAGCGTGGACGACCTGATCAGCTCGGGCAGCCTCTCGCAGCAATCCGTGATTTTCCTGGAAGCCGCGGTGCGCGCCGGGCTGAACGTGCTGGTGGCCGGCGGCACCAGCAGCGGTAAGACGACGCTGCTGAACGTGCTCTCCTCCTTTATTCCCGAGGAAGAGCGGATTATCACGGTGGAGGACGCCGCGGAGCTCCAGCTCCAGCAGGTGCATGTCATCCCCCTGGAGTCGCGGCCGGCCAGCCTCGAAGGCATGAACCAGGTCTCGATCCGTGACCTGGTGATGAACTGCTTGCGCATGCGCCCCGACCGCATCGTCGTCGGCGAGTGCCGCGGCAAAGAAGCGCTCGACATGCTCCAGGCGATGAACACCGGCCATGACGGCTGTATGACGACCGTCCACGCCAACACACCGCGCGACGCGCTCTCGCGCATCGAGACGATGTCGATCATGGCGGCCGCCGAGCTGCCGTTGCGCGCCATCCGCGAGCAGATCTCGTCCGCGTTCGACCTGATCGTCTACTGCGAGCGGCTCGACGACGGCACGCGCAAAGTAACCTATGTGACCGAAGTCCAGGGCTTCGAGCAGGAGACGATCCTGTTGCAGAACATCTTCCAGCTCGAATGGGTGCAGCGCGGCGACCAGCGGGTGCGCGAACTAGTCGCCACCGGCATCCGGCCGCAGGTGATGCGCAAGATCGAGAAAGCCCGCATCTTCCTGGCGCCCGACTTCTTCCTGCCGCCGGCCGAGGTGCTGGCGAATCAGCGCATGACCCGCTAAGAAAGGGAGCGCGCGATGTTGATTTTCTTGGCCGGGCTGCTGGCCTTCGTGGCGGTCTTCGGCCTGCTGGCCGGGGGCCTCCTGCTGTTGAGCGGGAGCGAGGTGCGCGTGAGCTCGCGCGTGCGGCAATTTGTTGCCGCGGATGCGCCGCCGCCCGTGGCCGACGTCCAGAAGACCCAGAACCGCAAGCGTAATGAGCTCTTCTCCCAGCTCGACTCGCGCTGGGAGAAACAGGCGCGCGGCCGGCAGCTGGCGCACGCCCTGGAGCGCGCCGACGTGCACATGACGATCAGCGAATACACCGCGGTGCGCGCCGGGGTGGCCGTGGGCCTGGCCCTGGTCCTGATCGCCATCCTGCCCGACCTCTGGTGGCTGGTGCTCCTGCCGGCCCTGGGCGTCGGCTGGTGGCTGCCGAGCTTTTACCTGGGCTGGAGCGCCAAGCGCCGCCTGAACCGGCTCGACCGCCAGCTGCCGGATATCCTGAACATCCTGGCCGGCTCGGTGCGCACCGGCAGCTCGCTTTTCCAGGCCCTGGAGCGTATTGCCCGCGAGGCCGAGGAGCCCAGCCGCAGCGAATACCTGCGCGTCGTGCGCTCGATGACCCTCGGCTCGACCCTGGAGCGGGCGCTGGCCAACCTGGCCGAGCGCGTGCCGACCGAAGATATGGACATGCTGACCACGGCGATCACCATCCAGCAACAGACGGGGGGCAACCTCGGGCAGATCCTCGATATGCTGGCCACGACGGTGCGCGAGCGCCACCGGATTCTGCGCGAGATCGAGGTCTTGAGCGCGCAGCAGCGGCTCTCGGCCGTTCTGCTGGCCGCCTTGCCGCTGGCCATGACGGGCTTGCTCTTCCTGATCAACCCGAAATATATTGGCCGGATCTTCGAGCCCGGCTGGATCCTGGTGCTGCCGATCAGTGTCGTGATTCTGCTGACGATCGGCTTCATTGTCATGAACAAGATTGCCCAGATCGACGTTTAGCCGGCTCAAGGGGGCGACCCCCCGGGAGGACCCGCCATGCTGACGACCCTGCCCCGCCCGGCGCGCCCCGCGGCCGCCGCCGCCCTCCTCTGCCTGCTGGCCGGGCTGCTCGCCTTACCCCTGACCGCCGGGGCGCAGACCACCACCCGCCAGATCAGCCTGAACCAATTGCGGGCCTACGGCTGGCCGGCGATCACGGTCAACTTCAACCTGCGTAGTTTGAACGGGGCCACCCTCAACGACGTCGCCGCCGGCCAGTTCACGGTGACCGAGAACGACGTGCCTCAACAGGTGAGCACCGTGGCGATTGCCCACGACCTAGGCGTGCCGCTCTCGGTCGTCATGGTGCTCGACACCAGCGGCAGCATGGAGGGCGCCAAGCTGAGCGCTGCCCAGCAGGCTGGGATCGCCTTCGTGCAAGCCCTGGGCCCGAATGATCAGGTGGCGTTCTTGCCGTTCAGCGCCCAGGTGCGGGCGCCCACGACCTTTACCACCGATAAGACGCAGATCGCGGCCGCCTTCAACGCCCAGCGGGCGGCCGGCAACACCGCCCTCTACGACGCCCTGCTGGCGGCCGCGCGTCTGTCCAACACCGCGCCGGAGGGCAACCGGCGGGTGATCGTGCTGCTGACCGACGGGCAGGACGACGTGAGCCACAACGCCCTGCCGATCGCCGTCGCCGCGGCCCGCCAGGCTGGCACCCAGGTCTTCGCGATCGGTGTGGGCGGCGATACGAGCGACGCGGTCATGAGCAATATGAGCGGGCCCACCGGCGGCCAGTATCTTAAAGCGCTCAACCCGAGTGACCTCAAAGGCATCTATCAAAACCTGGCGCAGCAGCTCGCCGCCCAGTTTTTGCTGACCTATCAGTCGACCACCCAGGTCCACAAGATTTACGAGATCATCAAGGTCAAGATCCAGTACAAAGCGCCGACCGGCGAAGTCCTGACCATGGAGACCCGCTACCGCCCGCCGGCGTCGGCCGTGCTGCCCGAGCCCCCAGAGGCCACGCCGACGGCGCTCCCGCCGTCCAACCTGCCGCTGCCGGCCGGCTTCTTCCGCCCCCCGCCGGCGGCGGCCCCGACCCCGACCCCGCCGCCGGCGACCAGCAGCGGCCCGCTGCCGCCGGGGGCCCTGGCGGCGATCGCCGGGATCCTGGCGGCGATCGCCGTGCTGCTCGGCTTTGGCGGCGCCGTCCTGCTCGCGGCGCCGACCGCGGTCCGCGGCCGGCTGGACCGCTTTGTGGCGGCGCCCGGCCTGGTGGGCGTGCCTGGGGCCGCGCCCTCCAGCTTCTCGAACCGCGTGCTGTTGCCGATGTTCAGCACCTGGGGGAAGCGGCTGGATGCCCTCTCGCCCCGCGGCTACCTGGAACAGGTGCAGCGCCTGCTCTACCAGTCGGGCCCGCCCTACCGCTTGAGCCGGGTGAGCTTCCTGGGCCTGCAGGCCGCCGTGAGCGTCGGCGTCGGCCTGCTGTTTTTGCTCTACGCGGTGCTGGCCAAAGCGCAGCCCCTGCAGTTCGTGCTGGCGGCGCTGCTGGGCATGGCCATCGGCTTCTATGTCCCCTACTTCATGCTCACCCGGCGGGTCACCCGGCGCAAGAAGCAGCTGCTGCGGGCCTTGCCCGGCGCGCTGGACTTCCTGGCGATCATGGTTGAGGCCGGCAACGGCTTCGACACCGCCCTGACCGAGCTGGTGCGGCGCTGGCAGAATACGTTGACCGATGAATTTGCGCTGCTGCTGATCGACTTCCAGATCGGGAAGCCGCGCCGCGAGGCCTGGCGGGAGCTCACGCTGCGCACGGCAGTGCAGGAGCTGAACTCTTTCGTGGTGGCGATGCTGCAAAGCGAGCAAACCGGGGCCAGTATCGGGTCGCTGCTGCGCACCCAGGCCGACCAGATGCGCATCCGCCGTCGCCAGCGCGCCGAAGAGGAAGCCCGCATGGCCCCGGTGAAGATGCTGATCCCGATGGCCCTGTTCATCTTCCCCTGCATCCTGATCGTGATTCTCGGCCCGGCCATCCCGCAGATCTTCAGCAGCCTGGCCAATGTCGCCAAATAGCCCGGCCGTATGACACCTATTCGGTTTGGCTTCACCATGCCGCGCGGCGCCGTCGACCCGGCCCATCGCGCGACCTACCTGGCCGACGTGCGGCGCGGCCTGGAGCTTGTGCGCGGGCATTTTGATTCGGCCTGGATCATCGATCACCTGCAGTGGGCGGAGGCCGACTCCCTGGAGGCCTGGACCGCCCTGACCTATATGGCCGCGCTCTACCCCGACTTCCACTATGGCCACGCCGTGCTCTGCCAGGGGTTCCGCAATCCGGCGCTGCTGGCCAAGATGGGCGCGACCCTCCAGTTCATGACCGGCGGGCGCTTTATCCTGGGCGTCGGCGCGGGCTGGAAAGAGGACGAATACCGGGCCTATGGCTACCCGTTCCCCACAGCCGGCACCCGCGTCGCGCAATTGGACGAGACGCTCCAGATCGTCAAGGCGTTGTGGCGGGACCCGCAGGCCACGGTGCGCGGCCAGCACTATGAGGTCGTCGAGGCCTGGTGCGAGCCCAAGCCCGATCCGGTGCCGCCGATCATGGTGGGGGGCACCAAGCCGCGCATGCTGCGCGTCGTCGCCCGCCACGCCGACTGGTGGAATGTCTCCTGGGCGCCGCTCGCCGCCTATCGCGAGCAGGTGGCCGAATGCGAGCGCGCCTGTACCGCGATCGGCCGCGACCCGGCGACCCTGCGGCGCACCTGGTTCGGCGGCTGCTTTTGTGCGCCGACGGAGGCCGCGCTGGCCGCCGTGCTGAAGGGCCGGACGTTCACCGGCGACACCTTTGCTTTCGCCGGCACGCCCGCCCAGATCGTCGACCAGATGCGCCCGTTCATCGACCTCGGCGTCGACTACTTCATCCTGGGTTGCGGTGGCTTCCCTAACCTGACGACGCTGGAGCTGCTCGCGAGCGAGGTCTTGCCGCAGCTCAACCGGTAATGCGGAGTGCGGAGTGCGGAGTGCGGAGTGCGGAGTACGAAAAATAGATATTCCGCACTCCGCACTCCGCATTCAGAAAGTGAGACATGGTCCCGTGCAAACTCCCACCGATTTGGTCTATTTGGAGCAGGCGCCGCGGCAGCACGCCGGCGGGACGCCGCCGCTGCTGCTGCTGTTGCATGGGGTGGGCAGCAACGAGCACGACCTGATCAGCCTGGCCCCCGCGCTCGATCCGCGCTTCCACGTGGTGTCGCTGCGCGCGCCGCATACCCTGGAGCCCGGCAGCTACGCCTGGTTCCACGTGGTGTTCACCCCTGAGGGACCGCAGCACAATAGCGCCGAAGCGGAGGCCAGCCGCGAGTTGCTGATCGACACGATCCCGGCGCTGGTCGCGGCGACGGCTACCGATCCGCAGCGCGTCTACCTGCTGGGCTTCAGCCAGGGTGCGATCATGAGCCTCAGCCTCGCGCTGACCGAGCCCAACCTGATCGCCGGGGTCGTGGCGATGAGCGGGCGCACCCTGCCCGAGGTGCGGGACCGGCTGGGACGCGCCCCCGACCTGCAGGGCCTGCCCGTGCTTGTGGTGCATGGCACCCAAGACACCGTCTTGCCGATCCACCATGGCCG
>Ga0070730_10005196_pt1 | contig 11265 bp, 8 predicted proteins | sample Coa_R1_3_FD_66447 | JGI IMG/M metagenome (GOLD analysis project Ga0070730, IMG submission 66447) | Surface soil microbial communities from Centralia Pennsylvania, which are recovering from an underground coalmine fire - Coalmine... | ecosystem: Environmental > Terrestrial > Soil > Unclassified ... | reverse complement strand
CTGAACCTCTTCGTCGTGCTCGTCGGAGAATCCAGCAAGGCCCGCAAGGGAACCAGTTGGAACCAGGTAGCCCGCCTCTTCGCCGAAGTGGATCCCGCCTGGACAGAAAACCGTGCGACCAGCGCCCGTCTCACCGCCCACGGCCTCACTGCCGTCATGGGCCACCAGGCAGGCGACCGGCGTCTGCTCATACTCGCCGAGGAACTCGCCGCCGTGCTCCACACCATGGGCCGCAGCCGCTCCCCGCTATCGCCCCTACTGCGCAGCGTTTGGGATGGCGCAACCCCGCGCCTGCTCGACCGTGACCGCCTCCTTCCTGCCGGAGGAGGCCATCTCAGCCTCATCGGTCACATCACCCAGCGCGAACTCGCCGAGTCCCTTCGCCGCACCGAAACCCACAATGGCTTCGCCAATCGCTGCCTATGGGCCTGTGTGCAGCGCAGCCAGTGCCTCCCCGATGGCGGCAACGTCAACGCGGAACAACTATCCGCCGTCGCGCGCCGTCTCCGCCTCGCCATCGAATGGGTACAAGCCCAGAGCGAACTCCGCTTCAGTCGCGACCGGGCCGCCGCCGAACTTTGGAATGACCACTACTCGATCTTGAGTCAGGCTCGTTCCGGGCTCCGCACCGCCGCCACCGGTCGTGCCGAAGCGCAAGTGCTGCGCCTGAGCGCCCTCTACGCCGCTCTCGACCGCAGCCCCATCATCCAGTTGCCCCACCTGCAGGCAGCCCTCGCCCTCTGGGACTACTGTTCCTACTCAGCCGGCTCCCTCTTCGGTTCCTGTGCTGGAGACTCCGTCGCCGATCGCATCCTCGAGGCTCTTCAAGCAGCCGATAACGGCCTCACCCGAAAACAAATCCGCGATCTTTTCCACGGCCACCTCGGCGGCAGCTCCATCGACCAGGCCCTCGAAAAACTCCGCTCGCTCGGCTTAGCCACCTATCGATACGTTCCCGGCCGCGGCCCCTACACCACACTCTGGTCCGCCACCGATTACGAAGACCCCGAGCCGGCGGAAGAAGAGACCGCCGAACCCGAAGGATTCCTCGAGGAGGAAACCTAGTGCGCATAGAGCGCACATTTGAGCCATTTCCCGAAGCCATCAACCCTTGAGCTCAGGCATGTGTAGCTGCAAAGCCCCGGTTCAGGGTAGCGCGAAGGCAACATACATGAAGACTAGACCGCCCTCGGTAACTACCGGACCACCGTAGTTATCAGAGCCGGCGTCGGACATTCCTTTCGCTACGAGCTCAGGATAAGTTGCAAAGGGAATCTTTCCTAGATACTTGCCGGTGTTCAAGCAACAGAGCTCGTCAAGCATGTCGTGAGCGTCCATAGCAACACGCCGCCTGCAACCTCGGATCTTCGGTAAATCCCCGGCGACAAGGCAGCTATGTATACTGAGCTGGCGACCACGAATGCAAGCGGGTCGATCATCCGCGCTTTGGAGATGCTGTGGATTGCAAGATCTTGCCCATCTTCGACTGTCACCAGCATTTCTTCGACGCGCAACGCTTTCGGTACCCGGTCTTCGCGCAACGCAGCGCGGGGTTCGAGGCGTTAGTTGGCGACTACAGCGCCCTTCCCAGGGTCTACCTTCCCGAAGACTATGAACGAGACACCGGCGAATGGGACGTCGTCCAAACCATGTGGGCTGAGTTCATTTCCGACGATCCCATGAGCGAGGTCAGATGGGCAGAGGATCTTGCACGCACGCACCAACGCCCTGATGGCATCATCGCCCGAATTGATTTCCTGAGCCCTGATCTGGATCGAACCCTCGATACGTATGCAACCATGCAACACGTCCGGTGCGTGCGTCAGCATCTGGGCTGGCATCCAACGAATCCTCTTCTTCGCTTTGCTGCGCGATCGGACATCCTTTCGGATGGCGCCTGGAGACGCGGGCTCGCAACCCTCCGGCGTCGTAACCTGATCTGCGAGCTGGAGATTTTTGCTTCTCAATTACCGGATTTTGCAGCTGTAGCCGCGGCCTACCCCGATGTCCAATTTGTTCTTCCCTTGATGGGTTGGCCGGTTGACCTCACGAGTGAAGGTTACGCGCGTTGGAGACGTGACCTCGCTAGGGTGGGGGCTTGTCCCAACGTTGTTGTCAAAATTTTCGGGGTGGAGTGCCTCTTCGGAGTCGATTGGACGGTCAGTCAGATCCGCCCATGGATACTTGAGACCATCGAAATCTTCGGTCCAGACCGCTCGATGTTCGCGAGTCATCTGCCACTTTGCAAGCTTGCTCGCAGCTTTCAAGAGCTCTATACGGCTTATTGCGAAATAATCAAGGACTTCAGTCTCTCTGAGAAGCGTCAGCTTTTCCATGACACAGCCGCTGTGGCCTATAGGTTATCGGGTTGACCCGGCATTTGGCAGCGGAAAGCACGGCATGACTACGAATGGCGTTGGGCTCAACGATAGGTGTCGGCTTATTCCTCGGTTCCGCCAACGCGATCAAACTGGCCGGGCCTGCGACTCCGCTCTCTAAAAAACTCCGCTCGCTCGGGCTAGCCCCCTTTCGATACGTTCCCGGCCGCGTCCCTACACCACACTCTGGTCCGCCGCCGAATTCCCAGGGCCCCGAACCGGCGGAAGAAGAGACCGCCGGACCCGAAGAATTCCTCTGGGAGGAATCCTAGTGCGCATAGTGCGCACATTTGAGCCATTTCCCGAACCAACCCCGCTTCTGTACCGAAGCCGCAATTCAGGGAATGAATCGACGCGATTTCGTTCTTAACAGGCTGCGGAAAAACTCAATTTCTTGAAGGGGACGGCCTTCAGGCCGTCCGTAAGTGCTTGTAATGATGGACGGCTTCAGCCGCTGAGGGTACGGTCTTCGCTCGTATTCGACCTTTTTCAGCAGTCTCCTAAAGGATGGGCGCGGGGGAGCGAATGAGGGCCTTAGCCCCCTCGGGTATCCTTGCCATCCCATCCGGCATTTTTCCGCAGCCACCAGACAAAACCCTTTTTCCCGCACCATCCTCTTCCCGTGAGGTACATTCTTCCCAGCCAACTTTCGGCCCGTCGCAAGGAGATCCCTGTTGTATCAACCTCAGACCTACGCCATTGCGCTCACCTTCATGATCATCAGCATGCTCTGCTGGGGATCCTGGGCCAACACCATCAAGCTTTGTCCCCAATACCGTTTCCAACTCTTTTACTGGGACTACGTGATCGGCCTCATCCTCGGGACCCTGGTGTGGGGGCTCACCCTGGGGGCCCTCGGCAGCACTGGCCGGCCCTTCCTGCAGGATATTTCCGCAAGTGATCTTCACCACATCGGCCTCGCGGTCATCGGCGGCATCATCTTTAATGTTGCGAACCTCTTGCTGGTGGCGGCCATTGATATCGCCGGCTTGGCGGTAGCTTTTCCCGTCGGCATCGGGCTTGCTCTGGTCGTCGGTGCGGTCAGCAGCTACATCCTCATGCCCGCCGGCAATCCCCTGATGCTCTTTGGCGGCATCGCCCTGGTCGTCACAGCCATTGTGCTCGACGCCGCGGCCTACCGCCTGCGCGAGGCCGAACGGCAAAGCATCAGTGTCAACGGCGTGGTCATCAGCCTGGTGGCTGGCCTGCTCATGGGATGCTTCTATCCCTTTGTCTCCCGCGCCATGAGTGGTGCGGACGCCCCTGGTCCCTACGCTACGTCGTTCTTTTTCGCGCTCGGCGTCGGTGTGTGTGCGCTGGTCGCCAATTCCATCCTGATGCGTCATCCATTGGACGGGAAAGCATCGGTAAGCATCAGCGGCTACACGCGCGCGCCCGGGATTTGGCATGTATGGGGAATCCTCGGCGGCATGATCTGGTGCACGGGCGCAGTCCTCAATTTCATCGCCTCCCGTTCCAATATCGTGGGCCCCGCGGTCTCCTACTCCATTGGACAGGGTGCCACCATGATTTCCGCAGCCTGGGGAGTGTTCATCTGGCACGAATTTTCCGCAGCCCCCTCCCGGGCCAAGACTTTGCTCGCGTGGATGTTTGCCGTGTTCCTTTGTGGATTGTCGGCGGTCGCCCTGGCGCCACTCTTTTGAAACCGAAAGGCACCCATGCAGCGATTATGGACGCGATCCCTGGCATCTTTATCCTTAGCCTTCCTCTTCCTGAACCCGCCGGCCAAAGCGCAGGACTCACACTACGCTCCCCACGGCAATGTGCAGCAATTCGCCGCCCCTGATTGCTTTATCGAGAAAGGTGCCTGGGAGGGTGGATCCCGTCCCTGCACCCCCCAGGATTTCGATGCATGGCTCGCCGATCTCACCCACTGGCGCGCAGAGCGGAAGATCCGCATTGGCTTCAATGATCAGCGCTATCAACTCCCCGCATTCCGATGGGCTCAGTCGGCGTTCATCCAGCCTCAGATGATGGCCCAGGACAGATACTTCTATGATCCGGTCGCGGGCAAATACACCATCGATCGCTACCTCGATGACCTTGAGAAAAGATTCGGCGGTATCGATGCCGTCCTCATCTGGCCCACCTACCCGAACATGGGCATCGACAACCGCAACCAGCACGACATGATCCGCTCCATGCCGGGAGGCATTCCCGGAGTGCGCAACATGGTCCAGGATTTTCATCGCCGCGGCGTCCACGTTCTCTTTCCCATGATGATGTGGGACCAGGGAACCCGCGATCCAGGCATGCCGTGGCCCCAGGCCATCGCCGAGACCATGAAAGAAACCGGCGCTGACGGCGTCAATGGCGACACGCAGGACGGAGTGCCGTTGGCGTTCTCCCTTGCCGCGGATGCCGTCGGGCACCCGCTGGTCTTCGAACCCGAGGGAAGTCCGAGTGATGAAGCACTCGCTTGGAACCTGCTCACCTGGGGCCAATACAAGTTCGGCTTCGTGCCCCTCGTCGACAAATATCGCTGGCTCGAACCCCGGCACCAGGTGAACATCTCCGACCGCTGGAGCCGGGACAAAACCGACGACCTGCAGTTTGCCTTCTTCAACGGGGAAGGCTGGGAGAGCTGGGAGAATATCTGGGGTATCTGGAACGGGATCACACCGCGCGACGCCGAAGCCACGCGCCGGGTGGCCACCATCGAACGCGCCGTGGCTCCGTTCTTTTCGAGCACTCAATGGCGGCCGTTGTATCCCACTCTGGGTTACGGAGTATTTGCCAGCCAATGGCCGCAAGGGCAACAGACCGTGTGGACCATGGTCAATCGCAATGAATACGACGTTGCCGGCCGGCAGATCTCGGTTCCGTACACCGCGGGCATGCGCTATTACGACCTCTATCACGGCATCGAATTGACGCCCGAGCATGAGGGAGATGAGGCAGTCCTGACTTTCCCCATCGAAGCGCACGGATACGCCGCCCTGCTCGCCGCGCAGGGCGAACCGGGGCCAGAGTTTGGGCACTTGATGGATAAAATGAAGTCAATGACGGCGATGCCCCTGGCCAGTTATTCGCACGAGTGGAAGCCACTTCCGCAGCAACTGGTGGAGATCCCAAAATCAGCTCCCGCCGGTTCCGCTCCCGAGGGAATGCTCCTTGTTCCAGCAGCAGATTACCTGTTCAAGGTCAAAGGCATTGAGGTCGAGGGCTTTAATGATGCGGGGGTAGACGTGCAATATCCCTGGGAAGACATCCCGCGTCGCTATCACGAGCATAAGATGCATATCCCAGCCTTCTATATAGACAAGTACCCGGTGACCAACGCGGACTTTAAGAGATTCTTAGACGCGACTCACTATCATCCGGCCGATGATCTGAACTTCCTCAAGGGCTGGAAGGATGGAAGCTATCCCCAAGGATGGGCAGAAAAGCCGGTGACCTGGGTTTCTCTCGAGGACGCGCGCGCATACGCAAAATGGTCCGGCAAGCGCCTGCCCCATGAATGGGAGTGGCAGTATGCCGCGCAGGGGAGCGACGGACGTATCTATCCCTGGGGCGACGACTGGGATGCGAGCCGCGTTCCCGTTGTCGATCACGGGCGAACCATGCGCGGGCCTGACAACGTGAGCGCCCATCCAACGGGAGCCGGTCAATCCGGAGTGATGGACCTGGTAGGCAACGTCTGGCAGTGGACCGATGAATATGTGGATGAACACACCCGGGCTGGCATCCTGCGTGGTGGAAGCAACTATCAGCCCCTGGGCTCCGTCTGGTATTTTCCCCAGGCCTATCGCAACGATCAACACGGTAAGTTGCTGCTGATGGCGCCAAGCTACGACCGCTCCGCGGCTGTAGGCTTCCGCTGCGTAAAAGATGCCGAATAGCGCCCTGGAAGAGCCTTACCGTACTTATGTTTCCGGGGTCCGTCCTGACGCCGTTTCGCGAAGCCCCGCAAGGGGCGGCTGATCTTAGCCCAGGATGCAGTGCGCAGCACGAAATCCTGGGTTCTGACCGCAACCTGACACAGCCCCGCAAGGGGCGACTGACCTTTTCCAGGGTGAAACCCTGGGCGGGCAGCGTTGCCCAAGGCGAGACAAGCTTATCGAAGTCCCGCAGGGACGGGACAATCAAGAGCCCGATACGGAAGTGCCGGGTAAGCTAACGCAAAGGATCGAGTCCCGTAGGGACGGCAAAGGATTAGACGCGCCCAATCAGCCTCTTCGCTTCTTCGACGCCGCCCCCCCAAGCCATAGCGCCGCATGCTTCGTTCGGATCGCAACATCCGCGAACAAAAAAAAGCCGGAGTCGGCAAGCCAACTCCGGCAACAGTGATTGCTACTCAGGAGAACTATTGAGAGGGAAAGACAAACATACTCATCAGGTCATCGAGAGCCGGACTATTAGTTGGCACATACGGGTTATCCTCAGTGGCAACCGGGTTGGGGAAATTGTCCCGGCTGCGCGCGGTAACTGGGGGAAGAGCCCAGTTTGCTTCGATGAACTTGATGATCGAAACATGGTCCGAGTAGTCATGAACCACGCGGCCACCCTTGGCGTAGGGAGAGACCACAATCAGGGGAATACGAGGCCCGTCGCCAAAGAAGTCGACTGGTTGCACGTATCCCGAGTCATAGTAGCCGCCGCCTTCATCGAAGGTGATGAAGATCGCGGTGTCCTTCCATAGAGCCGAATTGGACCTGACTTCATTCACGATTTTCTTGGTGAACCCTTCAAACAAGTTGAGCTTGGAGGAAGCGGGGTGTCCGTCCACCAGGCCACTTGGCTTCACGATCGACACCGCCGGGAGTGTTCCGTTTTTGATGTCGCTATAGAGATTCGCCGTGTCCTGAATGTGAGCCGTGCGAATCGCGGCGTTGGTCATGATGGAAGTGTCGTACTGGAACGGGTTGCAAATGTTGCAGTATTCGTCGGTATTTTTACCGATGGCGTTGTAGTTGAGTTGATAGGGATCGGGCAAGTAGTTGTTCCACTGGTCGCCGTAATATTTCCAGGAAACATTATTCGCAAGCATGGTGTCTCCGATGCTCGGAGTTGACGACGGCGGAACCGTGAACACGGTGTTGTTGGCGTTGGTGTCGGTGTAAGCGTTGGCGCCGTTGCCGAAGTAGCCGGGGTTGTAGTTGTTGAGCAGGTAATAGTGTCCGGCTTCACACCGCGGATCGATGGGCTTTGGCAGCGATTTCAGATAGTTCACGATCGGAGCGACGCCCGGCTGGGTGGTGTCCGAGCAGTTGGAGTAGGAGCCGCCACCGTAGGACGCTGCACCGAAGGAACCACCACCATAACCATCTTCCGCATACCAGTTATTGGTGCCGGCCTGCGGATTCGGGTTCTCAATCTCGTCCACAATACCCGCATTGGGCGTGCCCGCGGCTACCGTGACTTTGTGAGGTGGCACCGCCGGGTTGCCCTTGCCGTCGCTGAACCAGATCGCGTCACCATGGCCAAACATGATGTGGTTGGCGCCGGTTCCACCATTTACAGACTGGTGGAAGTTGTCGCTCATCGAATAAGTATCGGCCAAGTACTTGAAGTAAGGAGCGTCGCCGTTCTGCACGTTATAGAAACCCATTGCCGTGGAACCCTCACCGGTGGTGGTGGCGTTGGGCGCATAGTTCGTGCTGAAGTTGGCCGGTTGTTTGAGTCCGTTTGCGCCGGCCCCTACGGTCGTTTCCACGAACGGAAACAGCGCTGCGTCGCAGCCCGAAGGATTGGTGGCCGAAGCGTGAGCAACGCTGCAATCCAGTTGCTGCCACATCTGGTAGAAGCGGTGCACCGGGCTGGCCGCGTAAGAGTTGTAGGTAAACGTCGCTTCGTTCGTCAGCTGAAACGGTCCGGGCGGTAGTGCGTTCACGTTCTTGATGCGCGTATCCGGCACTTTCCCTGACAGGCCTGAGCCGCCGGTCACCAGATAAGCGTAGTAATCCGCCGGGAGCCCGTTCTCAGACTTCCTCGCAAGACTGAGATCATCATTCTTCACGAACGAGGTGACAGGTCCGCCGTTGAGTGGGGCGGGAAGCACAGAGTAGGAACTGGTCGGCGGGGTCAACATGAAGTCGTCTGGCGCCGCATTGTTGGCATTCTTTTGTTCTGCCAATGGGAAGTTCGGGCCGGGCGTACCATCAGCCTTCACGATTCCCTCGGAGAGAAGATTCCAGATCGTCTGGCCATTCTGGGGGACATAGGTGGCGAACACGTGATCGAAGCTACGGTTTTCACCAATGATAACGATGACATGTTTGATCGGCGTCGTCGTGGCGTTGTCGCGGGATACTGCGGGTTCTGTCTGACCAACGGCGAATGCGCTGCCAATGGCCAGTTGGAAGATCATGGTAGATATCAGTCCCGTCTGTACAGCCTTCACGGCTGTAGACGCGATTCTCTTTGCAGTCATTACTTCCTCCTGAGTCGGAGCTTGCGGGCCTCAACTCCGTCCCGAGGAATAGCTGCGCCAAATTAACCTTGGATCTTTAGACAGTAAACACGCGGTGAATAACGCTGCAGGTGTTGAAAATCGCAAAACGGTTTTTGATTGGATAGTCGCCGAGTAATTATTGCTGACTAGTTTTTGCTGACGCGGAATTCCTTACACGATGTTTTGCTGTCGTGTCTCTCGCATGGCGCTCCCGCATTCTTCTCCGGCACAGTTGATGATGCCGGATCCACACGTATCGATCCCATCATCCCCTTGTCCTCATGCTCGAGCAGATGGCAGTGATAGACAAACGTGCCCACGATATTGGGGTCGCGAAAATCCATGCGCACGCGAATGCTTGGATACGCAAGCGAGCGGCCATCGTAGTACGGCACGTTCACCGTGTCGCGCAAAAAGTCTTCATTCACTTGTTTGCCCGCGTATTCGAGCAGCAGAAAGTGCAGCTGGTGAATATGAAAGGCGTGTAACTCACGCGAACGGTTCTCGATAATCCAATCTTCGACCGTTCCTTGCTTGGCAACGATATTAGGAACGTCCGAACTCATGTCGAAGATCTTGGGTTCTTGACCGTCCAGCGTGAGGTAAAACTCCACCGCGCTCGTTGGATTGTTGGGATCGGTTAACTTCTCGGAAAAATACAAATGGCGTACCAGCACCGGCGCTACACTTCCCAGCCACGCTTCGCTCGCAGGGGGAAGAGGAATGGGAGAGCGCTCTAACCTTGTGCTCAATTCCGGCGCATCCGGAGAGGCGACAATCTTCGCCAGCATCCGGTTGGTGTCATTCTCGCCGCCTGGACCTGTGTCCACAGTTCTGGTCACGAACAAGCCCGTTACACCTTCCGCTGGACCATCCACAATAAATTCCACTCGCGCACCGGGCGGCAGAGCGATATGGTTCTGCGGGTCTACCGAATCCTTCAGGGAATCATTGAGGTTCATCGGTACGCCATCCATGGCGATCAGACCTAGTGGCTGCGGCTTACGATTAAACAGAACCGACAAATTCAGATAAGTGATCGCGGAAGCGTTCAACACACGCCAAAGCTGTTTTTCGCCAGGCTTCATCTCGATGGTGGCCGGAGGGTAGCTCGGGTAGGGAACCGGCACGTAGTTGATGGAGAGATCCTTCGCCGGTGTACCGAAGCCGGTGCCGTTGTTGGCCGTATCACCATCGACGTCGATCAGGTTCTTCGGTATCACCGGTTCCGATTTATCAGGAGGCGCATGGGGGTTGATCAGGTCCTGGTCGCGGATAATAAACACCCGCTCCGGCAATCCGGCCGCCGCTTTCTTGGCACGCTCGATTCCCTCAACGATAAAGGCGCCCGAGGCTCCGCCGAGGAGTTGTTGTTTGCTGAATCCGTGTATATGAGGGTGATACCAGTAGAGACCCGGCGGCTCGTTCTCCGGAACCTTAAAGCGATACTCGAAGGGCGCATCTCCTGGCTGCACCGACGTCTTCATCACATCATCCTGATGACAGACCGGCGGAATCGTCAGACCGTGAAAGTGGAGATTGGTCGACACCGGGCTCATCATTCCACTCGTGCAGGGATTCGTGGCAGCGTGACCATGCATGTGTGCGGGCATCGTCCCGCCGCCTCCCTTATCCGTGAGCTTGTTGACCAGATGAAGAATGACCAGGTCGCCGGGATGAACCCGCAGGTTCGGCGATTCGTGGCCCGTGGCATCGGTGTAGCAATATCGAATAGTTCCGTCGAGCTGTACAGCGTTCCTTGCCGTTAACTGCGCTTCCAGAACTCCATTCGTGCTGCGCAGGTCGGCTGGTTCTTTGACGAGGCTCCCGGGCTCCGGCCGCGGACATGCGCTTTCGGCGTGGGCGCACCACTGCGCAAGACAAACCGTAACAACAGTGGCCCACACGGATATTTTCATTCGCTCTCTGATTGGTGTAGCAGACTTCGGCGGGTCAGCGCATGGATAAACTGCCTTTCCACCAGTTTTCGACAATCACGTTAAACTGGGGTGAATCGGAGGCGGAAAGTTCGCGGATGACGGACAGCAGCAATGGCATGGAGACTATGTTCAGCCTAGCGGGAAGGACAGCCATTGTCACCGGCGCTGCGACCGGAATTGGGCAAGCCATTGGCATTCGACTGGCCCGGGCCGGAGCCACGGTCGCGGTGGTCGATCTCAACTTGGCGGGAGCACAGGAATCGGCTGCGGCCCTTCCCAACCGGGCATTCGCGGTGCAGGCAGATGTCGCCGAGGCGACCTCGGTTCGTCAGGCTGTCGATAAGGTGTTGCAGCAAACCGGCCAGATCGACATTCTCGTGAACAACGCCGGCATTGCGGGTCCCGCCGCTTATATCTGGGATCAGACAGATGAAGACTGGCAGCGCAACATCGCTATCAATTTGACCGGCGTGTTCAATTTCTGCCGCGCTGTCATCCCCCATATGCGCAAACGATCCTATGGCCGCATTGT
>Ga0070730_10005195_pt1 | contig 11269 bp, 3 predicted proteins | sample Coa_R1_3_FD_66447 | JGI IMG/M metagenome (GOLD analysis project Ga0070730, IMG submission 66447) | Surface soil microbial communities from Centralia Pennsylvania, which are recovering from an underground coalmine fire - Coalmine... | ecosystem: Environmental > Terrestrial > Soil > Unclassified ... | reverse complement strand
AAAGTGACCCAGTTGCCGCTCGACTGCCATCTGATGATCGAGAATCCGGACGAATTCATTCCGGCGTTTGCAGATGCCGGAGTGGATTGGATTTCGGTGCACCAGGAGGCTTGCCGGCACCTGAACCGCACTCTTCACTTGATTAAGAGCCATGATTGCCAGGCGGGCGTCGTCATCAATCCGGCAACTCCGGTAGAGACGTTGTCGGAAGTGCTCGATATTGTTGATTACGTGCTGGTCATGTCGGTGAATCCCGGATTCGGGGCGCAACAGTTTATTCCGTCGACCTTGCACAAAATGCAGAGGTTAGCAGAGATTCGCAGCCAGCGTGGGCTGTCTTACCGCATCGAGGTGGATGGCGGCGTCGCGCTCGACACGGTGGCCGACGTGGTGCGGGCCGGGGCGGAAATTCTGGTGGCGGGCAACGCCGTGTTCGGCAGCGGCGATCCAAAGAAGAATGCTGAGGCGCTGCTCAAGGCCGCGACCGAGGCAGCTCTACAAAAAGTCTAGCGGTTGGGTGGGGCGCCCGAGCATGCCCCACAAAAGATTCTCCCGAGGTCTTATGTCGCGTCGAATTCCGTTGTTTGTGCTGCTGGGCGTGCTGCTGGCGTTGACTGCCGCATGCACCAACAAGAAGTCCGTGAACCCGCTGGCTAATATCGGCTCCAAGCAGCCCGACAAAGTGCTGTTCGATAAGGCCATGGATGCCATGCACCACAACCGGTTCGATGTGGCCCGGCTGACCCTGCAGACTCTGATTAATACTTATCCGGACTCTGAGTTCATCGCCCGCGCCAAACTCGCGGTGGGCGACTCCTGGTACGCCGAAGGCGGGACGGCTGCGTTGGCCCAGGCGGAGCAGGAATACAGCGACTTCGAGATCTTCTTCCCCAACATGCCGGAAGCGGCAGAAGCGCAGTTGAAGATCGCCAACATCCACTACCAGCAGATGGAAAAAGCCGATCGCGACTATACCCACGCCAAACGGGCGGAAGATGAATACCGCAAGATGATCCTGCAATATCCGGACAGCAAACTGGCGCCGGAAGCGAAGCAACGCCTGCTGGAAGTGCAGGAAGTGCTGGCTGACCGCGAATACGGAATTGGACGGTTCTACTATCTGCGCGAGTCGTATCCGGCCTCAATCGCACGCCTGCAGTCACTGGTAGAAAAGTACCCGCTGTACAGCCGCGCGGATGAAGCACTGTATCTATTGGGACAGAATTACGAAGCGCAGATCGCTCGCGTGAGGAGTGGGGCGACATGCACGGCGCCCGGGAAGCCCCCCAATTGCGTCCCCGAAGAAGTAAAGGCGAAGTACATTGGTGAACTCACTAAAGACGCGAGCAGAGAGTACGACAAGATTCTTACGCGTTATCCCATGATGGATCGGGCCGATGACGCCCGCAAGCGGTTGACCGCTCTCCATCAGCCCGTTCCGCGACCCACTAAGGCAGCGGTCGCTCAGAACAAAGCCGAAATGGCCAGCCGCAGCGAAGCCTCACTCACAAAAAAGATGATGGGCCTCATTAAGAAGGGGCCGGACGTAGCGAAGGCGGCTAAGGTAGGGGAACCGACGCTGGTAGAGCCGGAACCGGTAGCCGCCACGACAGTAGTCCGTGGAGAAACATTTGGCGCGGCCGGGATGAGCGAGAAGTCGGTGGGAGTCGAGGTGATTAAACCCGATGAGGCGGGGGCTGCCGGTGGTGCTCCCGCTGGCACCACCACTCCTGGTAACGGTTCACCATTCGGAGCTGCGGCCACGGGCACGACTGCGCCGCCCGCCAACGATTCCAATGAGCTGAAGCCTACCGCTCCTGCCGATGCCAACGAGTTGAAGCCGACGGACACGGGCGCTGATCCCTCGCTCCCGCCGCCGGTGCAGGTCAATGAAATCCAGAACGGGCAGTCCTCGTCGTCCGCGACAACGGCCAACGCCGACAACACGCCCGCCAGTGACGAGGACCTTTCCAGCAGCAAGAAGAAAAGAAAGAAGGGGTTGAAGAAGATCGTGCCATTCTAAGCGGCCGTCAGCTTTCAGCCGTCAGCTATCAGCTGAACCGCGATTTTCGGGCTGGCTTTCAGCTAAGCCGGTGGTGCTTTAGAATGTGCGACCTCCACTGGTCACCGCCTCACGCACAAGGTGTTGTCCACTGGTAACGTGTTACTTCCCTTTTGCATCATTGACTTAGGTTGAAGGTCGGGTTACCTTCGCGTTATCTCCCCTCATCAGAGGACAGCCTTGGCCCGGAAGATATTGCTCGCCGATGACAGTGTGACCGCTCAAAATATGGGGCGGAAGATCCTTGCCGATGCGGGGTATGAGGTTATCACCGTCAACAACGGCTCCGCGGCGCTGAAGAAAATTAACGAGCAAAAACCCGACCTGATCGTACTCGACGTTTATATGCCCGGTTATAGCGGGCTGGAGGTGTGCCAGCGCCTCAAAGAAGTCGGCGAGACTTCGCGCATTCCAATCCTGCTGACCGTGGGGAAACTCGAACCGTTCAAGCCGGAAGAGGTCAAACGCGTTCGCGCGGACGGATTCATTGTTAAGCCGTTTGAAGCCAGCGAATTGTTGAGCGCCCTCAGCAAGCTCGAAGATCGCATTGTGCCTCGTTCGGAGCCCTCGAAGCCGGGACGGTTTGCCCGTGCCACCGCTGCCATCGACGAAGGCCGTTACGACAAGACGGTTGCGATCGAAGAAGATTCGAGCTGGAAGAATCGCATCGCCTTTCCGTCGAAGAAGAAGGGGAAAGACAAGGACGTGGAGCCCGAAGCCGATGAACCAGCGGCTTACACGCCAACGAACAAAGATCTGCGAAGCGTGATCGAGAACAAGCTTGCGGAAACTCCGGGCAATGGAAAAACGGAGGACCGGGTCGATCTTGGGGCGCTCGCGCCTGTGGGATTGCCCAAAGATGTCACGCCGGAAGAGATCGCAGCACTGGCGGCGGCCGCCGCACAGATGCAAGGGAAGATCGCGGAAAGTCGGGTTTCTGAACGCGCGCCCGATACAGTTTCAACTCCAAAGGTGACCGAGAGCGCCAAGCTGGAGAGCAGGCAAGAGGTTCGCTCCGAATCACAGCAGGAAGCCTCGGCAAGTGCTGCCACTTTCGCGGAACAAAAGCCCCAGGAGCCGGTCGAGGCGAAACTGGCTGAGGCCACTTTACCTTCTTCCGCTCTGAATTCAGGGAATGGGTCGGGTCCGCATGTCGCAGGTAGTGAAGCTGCAGGCGATGAACCGGTAACCATCGCGGTCGGGGGACCGACCGCTGAGACAGCACCCGGGACATCGCGTTGGACCGCGGTGCCGATTGCCCTGGCTCCCGAAGACGCGGCAATTTCTCTCGAGCAGGAAATGCAAAAGGCCTACTCCGCGTTTGCCGCTGCGGAGACCGGTCATGCGGGTAGTGTGACGAGCTTTCGCGAGGCCGAACCCGTTGTGAATCAGAGCCCAACAGAAGTCGAGAATGCCTCGCCCGATCCGGTTGTGCAGGTGCCGGCTTCCGCGGCTCCTGAAGTGGCGCAGACGTTGACAGCGGTGGCCAACGCTGCGACCGACGCGATGAGTGCGGCAGCGGAGAAGCTGGAGGCCGTAGCTGACTCCTATGTCGAACCGAAGGAACCAGCCGCCTCCGTAGCGGAACCGGCTGCGGCGACGTCAGTCGAAGCAGTTGCGCAGATGAATGAGCCCGTGACTCCGCAAACCGAGGCTGTGGAGGCAGAGAAGGCAAATGTTCAAGCGACCTCGCAAAGTGCCCACGAAGATTTGAGGAATGAAGAATCGAAAGATGACGCGTCGCATGCGGATATTCCGTCCGTGGGGCTAGCTGGAATTCCAGTGGGATCGGCGGACGCGAGCACTTCTGCGAGCACCGAACACGCTTCCGCAGGAACGGCCGAATCTGCCGGTACAACCGTCGGAATAGAATCAGACATTGCCGCGACGACAGCGGCCGCCTGGGCGACTTGGCGCAGCAACCGCGAGTCCGGCCATCCCGACAGCGCCGCTGAATCGGCCAGTGCTCAAGAGATCGTCGCCAAGGCGGTGGCCGCCGGTGCAGAAGGCAGCTCCGCGGAAGTGCCGGCGGACGCCGCATCCGACCCCTCCATTGCCAGCATCGTCGATAGCATGCTCGCTGATCTTCGCCCGAAGATCGTCGAGGAAATCTCCCGCAAACTGGGAAAGAAAAAGTAGTTCAGCACAGAACTGCTCGTCTGCATCCCCCAACATCACTGACTAAAAATCCCTCTCTGGCGTTTCCTTCGGCCCAAGGAAAGCGGGTTCTCGAGTGAAAATATTTGTTTGATCGCTTTTCTGCAAAATCTTGGATCCATTAGGGTTATTGCCTTGCGATCACCTTTCAGGCGCGCAAAATATTGGAAACAAGGCACTTACAGGTAAAATCTTCAAAACTAAGGACTTGATAGGAAGTGTCGACTCCGGAAATCTCCGAGGTGTGACCACCGTCGCGGATCGCTTTGCCACGTCGATGCCCTTTTGCTCCTTTAGCTGCGAAGCAGGAAGTTTTCCGTTTCGGCTTTCCGGGAATGAAGGCCACCCCCTCCCCTCCACTGTGGTCTATTGGAATCATGGGGTTAGCGGGAAATTGAAATTTAATCCCAGGGCTGCAACGAGATACGGGCAAAATATTGAAAGCAAACGAGTTAGGAATGGAAAATTCCAGGCCGCGTTTTGCAGCCAACGCTCTGCCCGGCCTACTCCTGGCTGGTGAGGGCTAGGGCAGGCCGTTTTCCCGCGATGGGTTTTCAAAGAACTGGATTTTGTTCGTGGAGCATTAGCTCCAAGACAAAGCCCCCAATCGGACGCTGGGTCCGTGGAGGCTAGCCACACGAGTGGCTTTTGTCAAAGTTTCAGATGATGAGGGGAGAAGTCAGTGAGAAGGGTCACGCTGCAGCGTGATGGGAAGCACTGGGCGGTCGAATGCGCGGTGGAGCAACAGCAGAAGAAATGGGGTCAGTCCCGTCTGTCCTTATCCCCCCGTCTATCCCGCTTTCCCGCAGTCAATTGCCTAGGAGAAAGGTTCAATCCCCGCTACAATTCGGGAGCAAGGAAATCTCTGACTGGCTTCCCCCTCTAGGAGCCAAGGCGTGTCCGGAATCGCGAGCGGATCGCACGTTGACGAAAAAAAAGTACGAGCTCAGCTAAAAAAGTGGCAGGAGCGCCTGCTTGATCTGACCAAGGGCAACCCCTTGCTTGGTATGAATCGCTCGCGCGTCGGCAAACTACGCGTGACCACACCGGCCCTGACAGAAGTGTTCAGTTACATTATCGCGGAGTCTGAAATCCGGCTGCCGATGGCAGTACGACAGTCTCAGCGTACCCTCTTGGATGGCCCAGAGGCTGGACAGACTGATGGTTACGAGATCGAACCGGGGGATATTGAATTCGAGGTACCTCCGGTGGAGCTTGCTCGAAAGCTGAGACGAATTCAGGACAATGCGCGAACAAGTGTGGAGGAACGCGGCGTTACAACCCTTTACCTTACGTTTGGCGCGCTCAGTTGGCACGACGACTGGCTGGGCGACTCGATTTCTCCAATCTGGATGGTTCCAACCCAGCTTATTAGCAAAGGACCAAACGCTCCCCTGCGGTTGACACTCGCCGATGAGGAGATGCAACTCAACCCCGCGCTAGAGTTGTATTTGCGCGAGCGGCACAAAATAAATCTTCCCGAGTTGCCAGAAGAGCCGACCGATGATTCAGTGACCCGATATTTGAACACGGTTCAGCGTGCGGTTAGGGATCAGCAATGGTCGGTGACACCCGAGGTTTGGCTCAGTACGTTCAGCTTTGAGTCTCTCGTTATCTATCAAGACCTGAAAGCGTTGGCAGAGGTTGCGATTGGGCATCCTGTAGTCGCAGCACTGGCGCGAGCAACAGTAGTTGGCGTCGGCTTGGATGACATTGGGGACGCGTTGGACGATCTGAAGTCACCCGAAACCGTCCCAATTCCGGTTCTACCGGCCGACGGAAGCCAGATGCAGGCTCTAACGTACGGTGCCGCCGGCGCGCATCTGGTGATTCATGGCCCTCCAGGGACCGGCAAGAGCCAGACGATCAGCAATCTCATCGCCGATTCTTTAGGTAGAAACAAAAAGGTTCTTTTTGTTAGTTCAAAGATGGCTGCGCTCAACGTTGTCCATCAGCGTCTAGCAGAGAAGGGTTTGGAGCGATTCTGCCTCGAAGCACATAGCACGAAGGCTGGAAAGGCAAGAATCGTCGATGAACTGCGGCGAACGCTGGAATCCGATGATGTCTCTGATGGAGGGCGTTTCGAGGAAAGTCTGGCATCCCTGGTTCGGGTCCGCTCCGATCTTAATCGATACGTTCAGGAACTACATCGGGTGCGGGAACCCCTCGGCAAAACCGTCTTTCAGGCGATAGGACGGGCGGCGAAGCTGGCTGCGGCGGCGGAAGTACGAGCCTCATTGCCTTGGTCGGACGTTTTGACCGTTTCTCGCGATGAGCTTGTTGAGCGCCTCGACTTGCTTAACGAACTCGGAGCTCAAGGCGACGTGTTCGATGTTCGAGCCAATCACCCGTGGCGCGGGTTCTCGGCGACGGCCGTAACGGTGACTGATCGGGAGCAGATCGAAGAGGATATGCGTGTCCTACTCGCAACCGCAAAACGCATTCAGGACTTAGTTCCCAATTTCACGAATGTATTGGAAGCAGATGACCTCTCAATTTTGGATTCGCTCCAACTGCAGCCAGCATTTTCTTCGGTTGCCGCTCTTGACCGATTGCCCCGCGGCTGGTTTGAAAGCAAGACTGAGCAATTGGAGGAAAAGGCCAAACTCTTCGAAACAGCCTCGGCGTTCCAAGCCGAGTTCGAGTCCCAGCTTGCGGTCTTTAGAAATTACTTTGACTTGCCTGTCGAACAAGCTGCGTCCCTTCTTTCGCCGGCTACTCAGCAGTTTTCAAGGGAGTATCGGTGGTTGCTCCCGTCGTACTGGAGATGGCGATCGGCCGTAAAGCGACAGGCAAAGCCGGCAATAAAAATTTCGCATTCGCTCGCGGTCAGTCTCCACTCGATCGTCTGTCGCTTGCTAGAAATCAACAATTGGTTCCAGTCTCACCAAAGGGACCTTTGCACCGAGGTTGAGAGCTCCCAAATCCGCGATAAGAGCTCGATGCTGCAGGCGGTCCAGAGATGCCGGGTAGGGGCGATGCTCAAGAGCACCTTGATCGCTATCAAGAAAGAGCCTGCACCCTCGGTTGAAATCTCGGACTCCTTTCGCCGCGCGACCGTTGAGCTTTCGACGATCCTTTCTGAAGGGCTTCGTCATTCAGTCGAGCGGCTAGATCAAGGTTGGCCTGCGGGATTCAGTGCCGGCAGAACGGCCGAGTGCACAGTAAGCAAGGGGCTCGGTGAACGCATATCCGAATTGCTCGCTAACTTCTCCCGAATCCAGGAATGGGTCGTTCTGCAACGATCGATTCAGAAATGCGATAGAGCGGGGTTAAGCCCATTCCTCAACGGTCTCGGCTCAACAAGCGCTAAAGACGCAGCTGATGCTTTTGAAAGGAGGTTTTATCAGCTCTGGATAAGCGCCGTAATGGCGCGGTCAGACGCTCTGACAATATTCAGTCCTGCCCAACGTGAGGAGCTTGTGAAGAAGTTTGAATCATTGGATAAGTCAGTTCGGGCACTGGTCGCTCTTCATATTCAAGAGAAAGCGGCGGATTCGGCTCGGCGCCTGCGTGCGGCGCAGTCAAGTGTCAGCGGGAGTGAAGTGGGCGTGCTCAGGCGCGAATTACAGAAACGAAAGAGAATCAAGCCGCTGCGTAAGCTCTTCGCGGAGATTCCCCATGCTCTACAGGCGCTGAAGCCTTGCATGTTGATGAGCCCAATTTCGGTGTCCACATACCTCAAACCGGGCAGTGTGACCTTCGACCTTGTGGTTTTCGACGAGGCTTCGCAACTTCCGACACCCGAAGGCATCGCCTCTATCTTGCGCACGAAACAGGTGGTCGTCGCCGGCGACCGAAATCAACTGCCGCCGACCTCATTTTTCCGAGCTCAAATCGACCTCGATGAGGACGACAGGGACGATGATGAAGAGGCCGAAGCCGGCGAGGAACCCCTTGAATCGCTGCTCGACGATGCTGTCGCTACCGTGCCGCTCTTCAGGGAGGCGTACCTCAAATGGCACTACCGTAGCAGGGATGAACGGCTAATCAAGTTCTCGAATGCTTTTTTCTACGACAACCGCCTTGTTACCTTTCCATCTGCATGTACGGACACCGATGGGCGTGGGGTTCGCCTGGAATCCGTGCCTGATGGCGTATGGGATCGCGGTCGCAGTCGCACCAATCGGGTCGAAGCCCGCAGAGTCGCTGAGTTGGTAGTCGAGCATTTCACTCGTTTTCCTAATCGCTCGCTGGGCGTAGTCGCGATGAACGCATCGCAAAAGGAAGCCATTGAAGATGCGATTGCCGAGGCTCTGGAGCACCATGCCGACATCCTCCCCCTGATGGATTCCTCCTTGCATGAGCCGTTCTTCGTGAAATCACTGGAGAACGTGCAAGGCGATGAGCGGGACGCAATGATGATTAGCGTCGGTTACGGGAAAGACGCGAACGGTCACTTGAGCAAGAACTTCGGGCCTCTGAACATGGACGGTGGCTGGCGGCGCCTAAACGTCCTGATCACACGCGCTAAGTGGCAAACAACGCTCGTGACCGGTATCAGGTCGCACGAACTCAGCGATATCAGCCCCAACAATCGGGGCGCTGTCGCACTGCGTGACTTCATTGCGTATGCGGAAAAAGATTGCGAGTTGCCTCAGTCTCCCTCCATTCCCACCGCAGAGGAGACCAACGATTTCGAGGACGCTGTTGCGACCGCACTTCGCGATCGAGGGTTGAAGGTAGACCAACAAGTTGGTGCCAGTAAGTTTCGGATCGACTTAGCCATTCGAGGCGAACGGGACTCCTCCCGATATGTGCTGGGCGTCGAGTGCGACGGAGCGACGTACCACAGCACACGAACTGCGCGCGACCGCGACATCCTCCGAGAGAACGTCCTGCGATCGATGGGATGGCGCATCCACAGGGTCTGGTCCACGGAGTGGTTTCATGATCGGGATCGCGCAATTGGACGCATTCTCGCTAGCCTCAGCGTGGCTGAGGCCGGACCAATCGAAGATTCGGTCCAGGGCGTGCCTCTGACGATTGATCCACCACCCGTTTTCGTGGCTACTCCCTCCGCGGCACGTCCGAACCAAGTTGATCCTCTACCTGCCCTGCGCCGCTATCAGCCAGGCGTGGATTATCGGAAGTTTACCGCCACAGCAGACCGCGACTTATTGATCCAACCGCGCAACAAGTATCCATTGTCAGACCTCATTGCGCGGGTTGTAGAAGCCGAAGGTCCTATCCATGAGGGCTACCTGGCGGAGCGTTTGAAGGAGATCTGTGGGGTGGACCGTGCCGGTTCAAATGTGCAATGCAATATTGGAGAGGCCATTCACGGTGCCATCCTCCGCAGGCGGATCGAACGACGTCGTCAAAAGGATTTCCTCTGGGTCGTAAACGCCCAACTAAGCGGGTTCCGAGTTCCTGCGAACTCGCATAGACGGCCTCTGGAGTGGATTCACAGTGACGAAATTGCGCTGGCAATCCTCTACCTTGTCGAAGATCAATTCGGCGTTGTGAGGTCTGAGCTGGGAAAGGCGGTGGCAAGACTATTTGGCCTCGAACGAACCACGGCAGAAGCTTGCGATCAAATCGTGGAAATAGCCGATGAACTGGCCGAACGTTCCCAGCTACGCGAAGATGCTGGCCGATTCTTCATACCAGAGTAGGCCCCATCCCTCTGCCGGTTTGACCCTTCTTTTCTTGCGCCTGTAAGATCAATGGAGCACTCAGCAGTCAGCACTCAGCAGTCCCGTCACACGAGGTCCCTCGACTGCGCAACCGTTTCGCGTGGCTACACGGTTGCTCCGCTCGGGATGACAGGGTTCCTTTGCGACTGGCTGATTGCTGACCACTGAGTGCTGAATGTTTCTATGCCTCACGAACTGCCCAAAGCCTACGAGCCGGGCGCGATCGAGACGCGCTGGGCTGACTACTGGATTCAAGAAAAACTGTTCTCGGTGCCCACGCCGGCGCCGGGCGAGACGCGTCCGGTGTTCACGCTGCTGCTGCCTCCGCCCAACGTGACCGGGCGCCTCCACATGGGGCACATGCTCAACCAGACGCAGATGGACATTATCGTGCGCTGGCATCGCATGCGCGGCTTCATCACCCTGTGGCTGCCTGGGACCGACCACGCCGGGATCGCTACCCAGATGATGGTGGAGAAGCAACTGGAGAAAGAGGGGAAGAAGCGCCGCGAGATGGGGCGCGAGAAGTTTGTGGAGCGCGTCTGGGAGTGGAAGCGCGAGTACGGCGGCGCGATTCTCGACCAGATGAAGCGGCTCGGCGCGTCCGTCGATTGGGACCGCGAATACTTCACTATGGACGAAAATCTCTCGCGGGCGGTGCGCGAGGTCTTCGTCCGGCTATATGAAGAGGGCCTGATCTATCGCGGAAACTACATTGTGAACTGGTGCCCATGGCACGAGACCGCGATCTCCGACCTCGAGGTGAAGCACGAGGACGTGGCGGGAAAGTTGTGGGAGATTCGCTATCCCGTCATTGGAACGAGCGAGTTTATTACGGTGGCGACCACGCGGCCGGAGACGATGCTGGGCGATACGGCGATCGCGGTAAACGCTAAGGACGAGCGCTACACGCATCTGCACGGCAAGAAGGTCATGCTGCCGCTGATGAAGCGCGAGATCCCGATCATCACCGACGAACTGGCTCAGCCCGAATTCGGCACCGGGGCGGTGAAGGTCACTCCGGCGCACGATCCGAACGATTTTGAAGCAGGCAAGCGCCACAACCTGCCGCAGATCAATGTGATGGACGAGCATGCGCACATGAATCAGAACGCGGGCGCTTACGCGGGACTCGACCGCTTCGACGCGCGCAAGCGCGTGCTGCACGATCTGCGGGAGCAGGGATTTCTAGTTGGCGAAAAGGATTACGCACTCGCCATCGGCAAGTGCGACCGCTGCGGGACGGTGATCGAGCCGCGGCTGTCCGAGCAGTGGTTCGTCAAGATTCAACCCCTGGCTGATCGGGCGAAAGAGGCCGTCGAATCGGGCGAGATTACGATCGTCCCCGAAAACTACCGCACCATTTATTTGAACTGGATGAATAACATCTACGACTGGTGCATCTCACGCC
>Ga0070730_10005194_pt1 | contig 11269 bp, 9 predicted proteins | sample Coa_R1_3_FD_66447 | JGI IMG/M metagenome (GOLD analysis project Ga0070730, IMG submission 66447) | Surface soil microbial communities from Centralia Pennsylvania, which are recovering from an underground coalmine fire - Coalmine... | ecosystem: Environmental > Terrestrial > Soil > Unclassified ... | reverse complement strand
AGCGTGCGCCCGCGCATAAAGGCAATCGGCGCGATCTCAATCACGTTGCGCTCCAGAAATCGGTCCACGCGCTCCTGGTCCATCAGGTCGTAAAGCGCGTCATACAGCGGACGCAGATAGGGATCCACCTTCTCCTGCAACGTTCCCGGGAGAAAGCCCAGGCGCTCGCCGGCCTCGACTGCCGGCCGCGCCAGGATGATGCGGTTCACTTTTTTGGCATTCAGCGCCGAGACAGCCATCGCCACGGCAAGGTAAGTCTTGCCCGTGCCCGCCGGCCCGATGCCGAACACCATGTCGTACTTTTCAATGGCGTCGATGTAGCGCCGCTGATTCATGCTCTTGGGCTGGACCTGGCGCTTGCCAAAGGAGCGCTGCTTGCCTGCTTCGGCCAGCCCGCGCAAGGTGGCGGTCTGGTCGGAGGTCACGACGCGCAGCATTGAACTCAAATCTGCGTCGCTGAATTCGTGGCCGGTGCGGCCCAGCTGGTCAAAGTCGGCGAAGATCTGCTCGGCGCGGGCCACGTCCCGGGCGGCGCCCTCGATTTGCACCGAGTCCGACTTCAGGTCGATCGCGACGTTCAGCCCGTTCTCCATCATCTGCAGGTTCTCATCGCGAATGCCGAAGAGCTTCTGGATATCCGGGACGATTTCAATATTCTTCTTCATCTACCTTGTGCTGTTTCCTCCAAACGCCTGCGCGCGCAATGGCGCCGCTCCGTGCCGTAGCACAGAGAACATGAAATTGCTTTGTGCATGGAAAAGACGGTTAGCTGGCCCACCGAAACGCGGAGGTAATACCATTGGCCTGAGAGTACCCCGGTTATTGCTCCAAGTCAACAAGTGTCACGCAGCTTTTACGCCGCTTTCATATTAGATGCGGAAAAACGGAGCACGGGGCCTGCAGGCTGGCACTCTGCACTCTCCGCCCGCCGCGCACAGCGGTTACTGGATAATTTCACTGGCAGGAGCAAGGGTCGCATCCAGTGAAACCGAGACTTGTTTCGCCCCTTGGCCACTGATGTAAAGGGTGTCTTTGTATCCTCGTGGCTCTGTTCCGGTGAAAGTGACGTAAATATCGCAGGTGCCACCCTCGCTCAATTTCGTGCAACCGGACTTATAACTAAAGAACTTATTCTCCTTGTTAAAAGGCTCCAGGTATACCAAGAAGGTCTTGATGTCCCCCGGTCCATCATTGCGCACGGTAATTGGCCCGGCGGTGAGTGTTGTTGGCTTGCCCGGCGGGGCCGTCCCGGAGAAACTTAGACTGGCGGGTTCCAGGCTCAGGCGGGCGTTCGCGTTCGCCGCGTTCTCCGTCAGGCGCAGAGCAACGGTCTGCACTGCGCTTTGGTTGGCATCGTTGTCATGCACCCGTAGCTCGGCAGTATAGGCGGTCTTCCTGCGACCGAACCATTTCCCACGGTAGCCCACACTGATTACACATTCGCTGCCGGGTGTGATTTCTGGACAGGACTGCTTATCGGCTCGAAAACGGTCTGCATCATCCCCAGCCATCTCGATCTGGCTGACCGCCAGCGGAGCATTGCCCTGATTGCGAACGTGCACTTGTTGTGCAGCGCCATGGTTCTGGCTGAAATCTAGAGAGAGAGGATCGATTACCGCCTTCGGTGCGGGGGGCGGCAGCTTTGGAGGTTCCGGTGGAATCTCGGGCGGGATCGCTTTACCGCGCAAAGTGACGGCATGCGGTGCCCCGACGCCGTCATCATTGATGCGAAGCGTAGCCGTAAAATTGCCTGGTGAGGACGGCCGGAACTCCACTCTGATCACGCATTGTTTGCGCTTGGCTGAGGGTTCCCGGCACGTGCCCGGGTAGGCTTTAAACTGCGCCTGGTTTAAATCCTGAAGCGAGACGCCATGAATGTGGAACCAAGTTTCGCCACTGACCGTTACCTCAGCGTCTGAAGATCCCCCAACAGTCACGTCAGGGAAGTTGACCTCCAGAGGCGCGACCGTTACCCCGGCCGGAAATGCGATCCCTCGCAGTGCTACCCTGCGCGGCTCCTGGCTGCCCAGGTGGATCACCATTGTGGCCAGCTTCTTGCCCGGCTCCTGGGGAGCAAATTGTACCGGCAATCGGCAGCGCTCGCCGGCCGCGATCTGGGCACAGGCCGAACTTTCGTACTGAAAGTCGGAGGCGAACTCGCCTTCAACCCGTACGTTCGGCGCGACCGCAGCGGAGCTTCGATTGATGATCTCCACGGCCTCCACAACATCGTTCTGGCCAACGCGCTCGCCGCCAAAATCGAGTTCGGACGGGGAGACGCTGAATCCGGAAAACGCCCATGCCAGTCCAGCCAGTGCGAGGGCCGTCATCAAAGCCCGAGCGGCCCGCCTGTCCTTTTTTCTGTTCTGTAACGGCTCCGCCGGCAGCGTGGTTTTAAAATGCAGGCGTCGAACCGTCATGATGCACCGGCCGAGCCCCGTTTCAGTGCATCATTTTTATCGATCAGCTGAAGGTCGCCCGTAATCACAATTTGCTGGGGCTGGGGGATCGAGTCCGCCGAATCGCTACGGCTCTTGAGCAAGTCTCCGAGCTGGTCTGCGCCGGCCGTCAAAACCAGCCAGGTAAGCGCGAAGTCCAGAAGATCGCCGCTTCCCTGCACCCCGAGGGCCTCCAGGATCCTCACGCCCGGCAGCAGGCTGAGCGCCGCCATGGCCAGCACTCCAGCCACCACAAATTCCAGGACCTTAACCTTCCGCTGCGCTCGCGAGCGCTCGCGCCCATTCTGGAGCAGAGCGGGGTCAGGAAATATCTTTTGCCAGCTCTCTGGACCTGAAACCAGAAAAAGAACGCCTGCCTTCAGCCGCTCAATAGCAAATGAGGCCAGCACAATCATGGCCGTGACACTGATGCCGTCGTGGTTCATGGGAACCTCCGCCGAGCCGCACCGCACGCCGTCCACCCTTCGCCAGCTGAGGCAAAAGCGCCAGTGACAGCTCTACGTTGAGTTAGTGTCGTTGAAATATAAAGCGTTTCACTGCCGGGAGAAATAATCAGGCATCGAGACCGCAAGCTGTGTATCTTCTGATTGGCTCGCGTGGATCCGGATGAATTGCTCGTTGCCACGGGCCTATTGCTACACTAGACCTGCATGGCTACCGCAACCACACCCAAAGAGACGCCCACTTCGCGCAAGCCCGACCTGAGCATCAGCTTTTGCGGCATCAGCTTCAAGAACCCGGTGATCGCCGCCGCCGGCACCTTCGGCTACGGAATCGAGTTCGAAGACATCGTTACTCTCGAAAAACTGGGCGGCTTCGTTACTAAGGGGCTTTCGCGCGAGCCGATGGTCGGCAACCCGCCGCCGCGCCTGTTTGAGACCGCCGCCGGCATGCTGAACTCCATCGGCTTGCAGAACATCGGGGCGCGGGCCTTTATCGACGAGAAGCTGCCCCGGCTGGCAAAGAAGCACAATGTCGTGGTGATTGCCAACGTCTTCGGCTACACGCGCGAAGAATACGTCGAGACCATCCGCATCCTGAATGAAGCAGAAGGCATCGCCGCTTACGAGCTGAACGTCTCCTGCCCCAACACCCACCAGGGTGGCATGGTGTTCGGCACCGATCGCGTGCTGCTGGAAGAGCTGGTGGCCAGCTGCAAAGGCGCGGCGCGGCGGCCGCTGATCGTGAAGCTCTCGCCCAACGTCACCAGCATCCCGTCCATGGCCAAGTCGGCCGAGAACGCCGGCGCCGATGCTGTCTCGCTGGTCAACACCTTCGTCGGCATGGCGATCGACGCCAAAGCGCGCAAGCCGCGCATCTCCAACGTCACCGCCGGCCTCAGCGGGCCCGCGATCAAGCCGATCGCGCTGCGCATGGTCTGGGAGGCCGCGCACACCGTCGAGATCCCGGTGATCGGCATGGGCGGCATTACCACGGCAGAAGACGCGGTCGAGTTCATGCTCGCCGGCGCCGCTGCGGTGCAGGTTGGGACCGCAAATTTCTGGGACCCGTGCGCGACAGAGAAGATCGTCGACGGCCTGCAGCGCTGGTGCTTTGAAAATCGGGTGAAGAAAATTACCGACCTGATTGGCGGGCTGGAAAGCGGCGCCTAGTCGCCACGTCATTGGCTGCTTCTCAGTACGTTCCGCGATCTTCGATTCTCTGAAAAATTCCCTCTCGTCGTCACCGTCCTCCCATCAGGAATGCTGGATAACGCGAGTTGCTCCGCGCCTGTACTCGAGGGCCAGCTAAGTACTAAGTGCTCAATACCATGTACAGCCGTTCCGCAGCTCTCGTTTCATCTCTGCAATCGGCCAACCCGCGTAGTCCCTACAACCTTCGAACTAAGTAACCAAGCAATCGTGCGTTTATGCCGTTTGGCCGGCTGGGGTACGCGCGCGAGGGGAAAACGCCAGTTCGTCAGAAAGCTCTGAAGCATTTTCACGGGAGACGAAGCATATGAAACGCACATTCACGCTCTTTGCGGCCACACTGCTTCTTGCAGTGACGCCGCTCTTTGCTCAAAAACCGATGGATCAGGCCAGCGAAAAGGCCGTCCAGATCACCTCAGGCCCGAACATCACCAACATCACGCCGACCGCAGCCACCATCAACTGGACCACGAATTCAGCCGGGGCCAACCACGTGCGATACCGCGTTGCCGGAAGCAATGATCCGTGGCAATCCGCTTATCACTCGGGTGGCGGGACCAGCCACTCGCTCCAGCTTTCGGGATTGCAGCCGGGGAAGACCTACGAGTGGCAGATCCTGACGCGCGATGGCGACCTGCGCACCGCAGGCCAGTTCCAGACGCCTACCAGCGGCACCGCCCCCGATGTGAACGCCACTTCGACCGCGCCGGTAAGCACTCCGTCCAGCCCGGCGGGAACCAGGGTTCCGCTCTATCGCGGCGTCAGCAACACCGCGGGAACGCACGTGTACAGCACGAACCCCAGTGACGCCTCGAACGGCGCCAGAATGGAAGGGGTCAGCGGCTATCTTATGCAGTCGCAGACTCCGGCAACGGTCCCGCTTAACCGGCTGGTAAACGCCGCGGGTGATGAGCTGTTGACCGCCGATCCGAACGAGCGCTCTTCCGCTACCAGCGGCGGTTACGGCGATCAGGGCGTTCTGGGCTACGTCGCCACCTCCCAGCAGCCGGGGACCCAGCCGTTGTACAAGGTCGCCAGCCCGGACAGCAAGAGCCACTTCTACACCACCAACTCCGGCGAACGTGACCAGGTCGTCAGCCGGGGATGGAGAGACCAGGGCGTTGTGGGCTACGTCTGGATCTCGCAGCAATAGAAGGCACAGCAAGCAGAGCTGGGGATCGGGAATCCCCAGCTTCTTTTTGCCTACCGCTCTTTCAGGAATTCCTGCGTGATCTCAGGCAGCTTTTCGCGGATGTTGCTGGGAAGTTTGTCATGCAGGCGGCGCGCATGAATGCGGGCCACGTCGGCCACCACCACCGGCGCAGGAGTGGCAACGGCGACGATCAGCCAGACCACGCTGAAGAAGAGAAAGCCGGCCAGCGCGATCAGTTCCAGCACCAGCGCGTGCCGCGGCGAATAATGCCGCACCGCTCCGAAGGCCACCAGAAAAACCACGGCGGAAACGCCGGCCACGATCATCAATCCAATGTCGATCGTGCGGTGCAGGGACTGGCGTGAATGGCAGTGATCGCATTCGGCCAGATGGGCTTCGTAGTCGGAGCGCATGTCCAGCGCCAGGCCGGAGATGTCGTACCTCCATCCCGCCAGGATTTCGCCTATTACCCTATCTGTACAAGCTGTACTCATTACTTACCTAGACTTCGAGCCCGAATCCTATGGTTTATCCACCTATTCTCAACCTAGTTTACCCTTTCGTACAGGGATATTTTCAGCCCAGGCAGAGCGGGGCCATGGGCTGGTCCTGGCGGGCCAGGCTCAGGTTGCAGGATTGGAAAAGGTTCATCCGGCCACCCAGCGCTTTCCAGGCGGTCTCCCGGGCGAGTTCAGGGTGGTTATTGTGCTCGGAAAGGTGGGCCAGCACCAGGAATTCCGCCTGTCCGTCGTAATCGCCGGTAAAGAATTCGGCCAGGGCGGTGTTGGAAAGGTGCCCTTTCTTGTTCATGATGCGCTGCTTCACCATCCACGGGTACGGCCCGGTGCGCAGCATTTCCAGGTCGTGGTTGGATTCGATCATCAGCCCGTCGCAGCCGCGGAGCGCGTCCTTCACGTTGGCGCTCATATAACCCAGGTCGGTCACGATCCCGAACTTGATCCCCTCGGCGCGGAAGGTAAAGCCGCAGGGGTCCACCGCGTCATGCGACGTGGTGAACGCGCTCACAGTAATGTCTCCGATGGAGAAGGTCTTTCCCGCGCGAAAGTGCTCCAGGCGCTCAATCTTCTCAGGCTTCCCTTCGGCGTCGCGCGTCGACCGCCGCCAGGCATGGTAGGTCGCTTCCGTGATGTAAACAGGAACGCGCAGCTTGCGTGCCAGCACCGCCAGGCCGGTCACGTGGTCATTGTGCTCGTGCGAGATCAGAATGCCGGTCAGCGTCTGCGGGTCCTCGCCGGCGGCCTTCATGCGCTTGAGCGTCTCCTTGCAGGAGATGCCCGCGTCCACCAGGATGCTGGCCCGCGAACTGGAGAGAACTGTGGCGTTGCCCCTGCTCCCGCTCGCCAGAATCGTCATGCGCATGGCCATTCTTCGCAGCATAACGGTAATCGCCCCGTCCAGGGAGTAGCAATTTAGTTAATAGGAGGAAAACGCGGAGTGAATTGCTGTTCTCTCAATTCTGGCAATCTTTGGCACCTCTGGCGATTTTGGCAATTTACAATAGTCTTGATGTCACCGAACCCAGCCTCAGACACGCTCTGCCCCGATTGCAACGTCGAGATGGACCAGATCGAGAAGACCACCTTCACCGGTCGCGACATGCGCGAATACCAGTGTCCCAAATGCGGGCGCACGCAGATCATGGACCGCGGACAAGCGCTGTGGGAGATCCTCTCAGAAGCCAATCGTAAGGACGATCAGGACTAGAAGACCAGCAGCAACTCGCGAAAACCCAGAGTCTCTGGGCAGCATCTATGGATTTGCCCCTGGAGAAAGCTGGCCGGAATGAGTTCGCATCATCTCAGAATCTATTCTTCAGCCTTTTTACTTTTTGCTTTGCTCGGCGTTGTTCTTTGCGGGTGTGCTGGAATCAGTTCGCAAGCTGAGAACCAACCGTCCCCGACGCCTACTCCGATTCCAGCAGGCCCGGCCGACCACGTTCTGCTCCAAACTGGTCCAAAAGGAACTGACTATAAGGAATTCGCGGTCAGCGACTCCGGCCTTCAACAAGTGGGCCAAGACGTCACGCTGCCCACAGCTGCTCGCTCATCTGATCCAAACATGGCAAGTGCTCACGGCTTTCTCTTTGCTTTGGATTCCGGACCAGTTGCTGCAATCGATACTTTTGTTGCAGACGCGACGTCTGGAACTTTTTCGTTAGTGCGCCAACAGGCCCTCGAACCGGGAGCAGGGGCTTTTTCTATTGATCCCTCGGGGACTTATCTTTATGTGAATGAATCGCATGACGACCCCCTCACAGGCCCACCCACAGGATATGAATCGAATTTGAACGCTTTCCATATTGAAGCTAACGGCACCTTGACTCAGGTTCCGGGCGCTCCATTTGTCTTTGCCGGTGGTCCAAACACAGGTCTAGACTGCTGTCTATCCCTGGGCAGCAGGCTGGCGTTCACCCCGGACGGAACCAGGGCATATGCAGTCACGGTTGAGGGCTGTCCCTGTCATGGTGCCCCGGGCTTCTGGACGGTTCAGCCTTTTGTCCGGGATGCGAATACGGGCGCCATTGCCAAAAACAACCTTCAACAAGGTCCGCCTCCCACTTCAGAGTTCTCTATTGGAGGCGTGGTGGTGGCCAAGCGCGGCAAATATGTCATCTTTCCAACCATTGACGGGTTGACGGTTTATTCCATCGATCCAACAACAGGCTCTCTCACCCAGGCTGCCGTCCCTTCACCGGTGCCCGCAACGGACACCGGCCATCCCTATGTCGATATTTCAGCCACGGCGGACGGTGAATTTGTCTATCTCGATCAGCCGGGCAGCAAACTGATTTTTGGCTTCCACGTGCAAGCAGACGGCTCGCTGGTGCCGGTACCCGGCTCACCCTACAACGCTGGAAATATGGGGCATCTTACGCTGAGCAACACAGATCGATTTCTGTTTATCCAGGACTTCACCCAGGGATTCATGGCCTTTAAACGTGATTCTGATAGTGGCGCTCTCGTCCAGTTAAGCTCTTCACCGGTCCCTGCCGTATGGAGCATTCTGAGCTTGAATTGAATGATGAGGAGGATGTTCCTCTTTTCAAGCCAACGCCAAACTTTTCCCGGCAAATCAGCAGCGCCTATCCCACCTTCGCCGTTTCCGGCTTCGGCTTGCCGGCCAGAAGTTGCCGCAAAACGAATTGCAGGATCCCGCCGTGCTCGTAATAAAGGATTTCCTGCGGCGTGTCGATCCGCACCAGCGCGCTGAACTCGGTAGCCACGCCCTCTTTGTTGGTCGCGCGCACCTGCACCTGGCGATCGCCGGCGAGCTTGCTGAGCAGCAGCTCCGGCAGCCCCACGATGTCATACACCTCGTCGCCCTGAAGTCCCAGCGCTTCGGCGTTCTCTTCCGCCAGGAACTGGAGCGGCAGAATGCCCATGCCCACCAGGTTCGAGCGATGTATGCGCTCGTAGCTCTCGGCGATCACCGCGCGCACGCCCAGCAATAGCGGCCCTTTGGCTGCCCAGTCGCGCGACGAGCCTGAGCCGTATTCCTTCCCTGCCAGTACCAGTAGCGGCACGCCGTCGGCAATGTACTTGACCGAAGCATCGAAGATCGACATCTGCTCGCCGTCGGGAAAGTGCCGCGTAACGCCGCCTTCCGACCCGGGCGCAAGCTGGTTGCGCAGGCGCACATTGGCAAACGTTCCGCGCACCATCACCTCATGGTTCCCGCGGCGCGAACCGTAGGAGTTGAAGTCCTCTTTCTGCACGCCATGGTCCAGCAGGTATTTTCCCGCCGGGCTGCTCGCCTTGATGGAGCCTGCGGGCGAGATGTGGTCGGTGGTGACGCTGTGTCCCAGCTTGGCCAGCACGCGCGCGCCCCGAATTTCTCTCACGGCAGCCGGCCGCGCCGGCATATCGTCGAAGTACGGCGCCCGCTTGATGTAAGTCGAGTCGCCGTCCCAGGCGTAGGTCTCGCCCTGCGGCACGCGCAGCTTCTTCCACTCTTCGTCGCCGTCGAAGATGGTCTCGTAGTTTTTGGTAAACATCCCGGAGTTGATGGCGCCGCGAATCGCGTCCGTCACCTCCTGTTGCGTAGGCCATATGTCGCGCAGGTAAACCGGCTTGCCGTCTTTGCCGCGGCCCAGCGGATCGTTGACCAGGTCCATGTCGATCCGCCCGGCCAGCGCGTATGCCACCACCAGCGGCGGCGACATCAGATAGTTTGCCCGCACCTCGGAGTTGATGCGCCCTTCAAAGTTGCGATTGCCGGAGAGCACCGAGACCGCGACCAGCTGTTTCTCGGTAATGGCATAAGAGACGTCCTGCGGCAGCGGGCCGGAGTTGCCGATGCACGTGGTGCAGCCGTAACCCACAATGTGGAACCCAAGCTGCTCCAGATAGGGCAGAAGCCCCGCGTTTTTGTAGTACTCAGTCACCACCCGCGACCCCGGCGCCAGTGACGTCTTGACCCACGGCTTCCGACTGAGTCCTTTTTCCACCGCCTTCTTTGCCAGCAGTCCCGCAGCGATCATGACCGAAGGATTGGAGGTATTGGTGCAGCTCGTGATCGCCGCAATCACCACTGACCCGTCATGCAGCTGCTCAAAAACGTCTTCGCCGACATCTTTGTGCGCCGCGGGCGCGTTCGGGTCTTCCGCCACCGCCACCGGCGTTCCGCCTTCACCTTCAAACCGCTCCACCTGCTGCGGTGCGACCTTGCGGGCCGAAGTTGCCGGACGCGGGCCGATCAGCGTCGGCAGCGCCTGCTCAAACGACTCTTTCGCTCTCGAAAGCGGCGCGCGGTCCTGCGGACGGCGCGGCCCGGCGACGCTGGGCTCTACGGTGCCCAAATCCAGCTCCACCACCTGCGAATACTCCGCGTCCGCGCTCTGCGCGCTGTGGAACAGCCCCTGCTCTTTGCAGTAAGCCTCCACCAGCGCAATCTGCTCCGGCTTGCGGCCGGTGGTGCGCAGGTAGTTCAGAGTAGTTTCGTCCACGGGGAAGATGCCGCAGGTCGCGCCGTATTCGGGCGCCATGTTGGCAATGGTGGCGCGGTCGGCCAGCGGCAGTGACGCCAGGCCCGGTCCAAAGAACTCGACGAATTTTCCCACCACGCCGGTTTTGCGCAGGATCTCGGTGACCGTGAGCACCAGGTCGGTCGCGGTCGAGCCTTCGCGCAACTTTCCCGTCAATCTGAACCCGACCACCTGCGGCAGCAGCATGGAAACAGGCTGGCCGAGCATCGCCGCCTCGGCTTCAATTCCGCCCACACCCCAGCCCAGCACGCCCAGGCCGTTGATCATCGTGGTGTGCGAGTCTGTCCCCACCAGCGTGTCCGGATAGGCCACGGTCACGCCATCGCGCTTCTCAGAAAAGACGACGCGCGCCAGGTATTCCAGGTTCACCTGGTGCACAATGCCCATATCGGGCGGCACGACCTTGAAGTTGCGAAACGCCGATTGCCCCCAGCGCAGAAAAGCGTAGCGCTCCTGGTTGCGCTCAAATTCCAGCCGCGCGTTCACGGCGAAGGCACCGACGGTGGCGAACTCATCTACTTGCACTGAGTGGTCAATTACGAGCTCAGCCGGTTGCAGCGGGTTGATCAGCGTAGGATCGCCGCCCATCTTCCTCATGGCATCGCGCATGGCGCCCAGGTCGACCACTGCGGGCACGCCGGTGAAGTCCTGCATCAGCACCCGCGCGGGGGTAAAGGCAATCTCTTTCTCCGGCACGGACTGCGGCTTCCAGCCGGCCAGAAAGCGGATGTCGTCTGCCGTCACGCTGCGGCCGTTTTCCGTGCGCAGCAGGTTCTCCAGCAGGATCTTCAGCGAGAAAGGAAGGCGATGCGGCGGGCAATTGTGTTTTTCCAGGGCGTCTAGACGATAGATCTCGTAATCCTGATTACCTGCGCGCAACTTCGAGCGGCTGCCAAATGTATTCATGAGTCCACCTTCTCTATTAGATTCATCGTTACCCGCCAGCCGATTCAGCAATCGTGCGCGCCATCTCCATCTTTTTCGCGGCCGCGCCGGGCAC
>Ga0070730_10005193_pt1 | contig 11271 bp, 10 predicted proteins | sample Coa_R1_3_FD_66447 | JGI IMG/M metagenome (GOLD analysis project Ga0070730, IMG submission 66447) | Surface soil microbial communities from Centralia Pennsylvania, which are recovering from an underground coalmine fire - Coalmine... | ecosystem: Environmental > Terrestrial > Soil > Unclassified ... | reverse complement strand
CAACGAAGATCAGCCGGAAGATATAGAAGCCGGTCAGGATCGCCGTCCCCAGCCCCACCGCGTAGAGCGCCAGATACCAGGGACTGCCGCCAGCCGCCGTCGCGCGCGCCAGGAGCGTGCCCAGGATGGCGTCCTTGCTCCAGAAGCCCGCAAAGGGCACGATGCCAGCAATTGCCAGACCGCCGATGATAAAGGTCCAGTAGGTCCAGGGCAGGCGCTGGCGCAGGCCGCCCATCTTGCGAATGTCCTGCTCGCCGCCCAGCGTGTGAATCACCGCGCCCGCGCACATGAAGAGCAGCGCCTTGAAATAGGCGTGCGTGGTCAGATGGAAGATACCGGCAGAGTAGTTGCCCGCGCCCTCGGCCATGAACATATAGCCAAGCTGGCTGATCGTCGAGTAGGCCAGGATGCGCTTGATGTCGTTCTGCACCAGCGCGATGCTGGCGGCGAAGATCGCCGTTGCGCCCCCGATGGCCGCGACGACCCAGAGCGATACTGGCGCGTACTGAAAGAGATTGCTGGCGCGCGCCACCAGATAGACGCCCGCCGTGACCATCGTCGCCGCGTGGATCAGCGCGCTGACCGGCGTCGGTCCTTCCATCGCGTCCGGCAGCCAGACATGCAGCGGAAGCTGCGCCGATTTGGCGGCGCAGGCCAGGAAGAGCAGCAGCGTGATCGCAATCAGCATCGGGTCATTGACGCCGAAGGCTTGCGGCGCGGCGGTGGTGGCGCCTGGATCGGTAAAGAGGATGCCGCCGTAAGACAGCGTGCCAAACCTGTTATACAGCAGGAAGATCGCCAGCATCAGGCCAAAGTCGCCTATGACGTTGACGACAAAGGCTTTCTTGGCCGCCGCCACCGCTGTGGGCCGCTGATACCAGAAGCCGATTAGCAGGTACGAAGCCAGGCCGACCAGCGCCCAGCCGATCAGCAGGAACAGGAAATTATCCGCGCTGACCAGCAGGACCATTGCAAAGATGAAGAAGTTCAGGAAGGAGAAATAGCGCCAGTAGCCGGGGTCGCCGTGCATATAGCCAACTGAGTAGACGTGGATGAGAAAGCCCACGCCGGTGATGACCAGCAGCATGACCGCAGAGAGCGCATCCAGCCGCAGCCCAAAGTTGATGCTCAGGTTGCCAGAGACGACCCAGTTCCAGATCGTCGTGTCGTGCGCCTGGGTCAGCGAGTTGATCAGCGTGGCAAAGCTGATCGCCGCGCAGATGAAGGCCAGCGCAATCGACCCGCAGCCAATCCAGCCAATCGCCTCGGTATGTTCGTGCGCGTTGAAGAGCCGCAGACTGCCGATGATCAGAAACCCCAGCAGGGGGAGCAAGAGGACCAGCGGCGTTAAGTCAAATACCGACATCGCTCATCCCTTCATCGAATCTAGTTCGTCGATGTCAATGTTGCGGCGCGCGCGAAAGATCGAGACGATGATCGCCAGACCCACGACGACCTCAGCGGCAGCGACCGTCAAGACGAGAAAGACGAAAATCCAGCCATCCACCGAGTCCAGGTAGTGAGCGAAGGTCATAAACGACAGGTTCACGGCATTGAGCATCAACTCAATCGACATGAACATAATCAGCGGGTTGCGCCGCACCAGCACGCCCACGACGCCAATCGTGAACAGCACCGCGCTGACAATTAAATAGCCTGTTGGTTGATCTGGAGGCATATTATAAATCCTTCAAACAGTGATTAGTCCTTCGATGCTCTTCTTCCCAGCACCAGCGCGCCGATAATGGCGACGACCAGCAGAATGCTGGTCACTTCAAACGGGAAGAGAAAGCCATGAAACAGGCCCATGCCGAACGCCTGGATGCTGCCGAACTGATCGATCATCTTCGAGAGGCTGTTGGCGGTCGAGGCGCGTGCCGCCGGGCTGATGACGCTGCTGAACAGGATGTAGGACAACCCTCCGGCCAGAATCACCCCCAGACCCGCCGCCGCGCCTTTCTGCCAGCGAATCGGGTCGCGCTGCTCGGTTTCCTGCGCTTCTGGCGCCAGCATCGTCACGACAAACAGGAACAGCACCATGATGGCGCCGGTATAGATCAGCACCTGCACGACCGCCAGGAAGAGCGCGTTCAGCAACAAAAAAAAGAGCGCCAGACTGAACAGGTTCAAGATCAAGCTGAGGGCGCTGTAGACCGCGTTACGGAACAAGATCACGCCCAACCCTGACAGGGTGGCCGTGACCCCCAGCGCCACAAAGGCAAAGGTTGCGGAGGTGTTCATTTTTCTTTTGGGGCTTTTTTGCCCTATTCCTCCTCGATTGGTTCTGCCTTCGCCGGAAGGTCGCCTTCGCCGACGGCTGCCGCCGAGGCTTCCAGCCCGTCGAAGTAGCCGCGCCGCTCTGGCACGGGCTGTGGTGTCTCCTCTGGCGGTGGATTGTTCCAGACATCCAGCGTGCCGCGCGTTGACTGGCCCAGCGGCTCCAGCAACTGCTCTTTGTGATAGACCATCTCTGCCGGGTCGTAGGCGGCCAACTCGTACTCGTGTTCCAGGGTGATAGCGCCGGTGGGGCAGGCTTGCTGGCAATAGCCGCAGAATATGCAGCGCAGCAGGTTCACGTCAAAGATTCGCGCGTAGCGCTCGCCTGGCGAGACAGCATTTTCCGGCGTGTTTTCCTCAGCCTCAATGTAGATCGCGTCGGCGGGGCAGGCGCCCGCGCACAGGTAGCAGCCCACGCAGCGCTCCTGCCCATTCTCGTAGCGATGCAGCACATGCCGTCCGCGAAAGCGCGGCGGCAGTTCCCGCTTCTGTTCCGGGTAGGAGATGGTGGTCTTCTTGCGCCCGACGTTCTTGAGCGTCGTGCCCAGACCCTTGACAATATCGAATGCCATGATGGGATCGTCCTTCTATTGCTTGGCGACTGGCGTCTTCGACGCCTCATTGGCCGCTTCAGCCTCGGCAGTTTCAGTCTCAAGTTGCTCATCAGCGCCCGCGCTATCCTGGGCTGCCAGGCGCGCTTCGCCAGCCGCTGCAAAATGCACCAGTTTCACGCTGGGCGGCATGATGAACTTCTCGACCCCCATTTGCGGCTTTTCGCCCTGCTCCCTGGCGCGGCGCGCACCCCAGACGCCAGCAATGATGATAAGCACGCCCAGCCCGAACGCGCCGCTGGCCCACCAGGGCCAGCCCAGCGAGACAGCAATGGCGGTGAAGAGCATATTCAGCACAGCCAGCGGCAGCAAAATCCGCCAGCCGACTTTCATCAACTGATCATAACGGATGCGCGGCAGCGTGGCGCGTAGCCACATAAAGAAGAAGAGGGCAATGGCGACCTTGATGAGATACCAGATAAACGGCCAGCTCAGGAATGAGCCAGCATTGGTCGGCCAGAGGGTCCAGCCGCCCAGGAAAAGGGTGACGGCAATCGAACTGACCGTAATCATGTTGATATACTCGGCCATCTGATAGAGGCTCCAGCGCAGCCCGCTGTACTCGGTCAGATAGCCAGCGACCAGTTCTTGCTCGGCTTCCGGCAGATCGAACGGGGCGCGGTTCACCTCAGCAACGGCAGCGACACAGTACAGGACAAAGCCCAGCGGCTGAGCGAAGATATAGGGCAGACCGAGATCGACCTGCGCCTTGACGATGCCGAGCATGCTTAGTGTGCCCGAAAGCATCAGCACGCCCATGATTGCCAACCCCAGCACGACTTCATAGGAGACCATCTGCGCCGCGCTGCGCAGCGCGCCAAGCAGTGAGTATTTGTTGCCGGACGCCCAGCCGCCCAGCACAATGCCATAGACCCCCAGCGAAGAGATAGCAAAAATGTAGAGCAGACCAACGTTCAAATCGGCGATAAAGGGATCCCAGGGGTTCGAAGTATTCCCACCGAGCCAATGCCCGCCAAGTGGCACGACGGCAAAGGCCGCAAGCGCCACAATAATGGAGATCAAGGGGGCGATCAAATAGACCAGCACGCGCGCCTTGGTGGGGATGATCTGCTCTTTGAAGGCCATCTTGAGCGCGTCGGCCAGTGGCTGGAGGAGTCCAAATGGCCCGGCGCGGTTCGGCCCCAGGCGCGTCTGCATGAAAGCCACCACCCGCCGCTCGATCAGCGTCAGGTAGGCGAACGCCGTCAGCAGCGCGCCGATCAAGATGATCGACTTGGCGACCGTCGCCAGTAAATAGATCGTTGTATCCGACATACGCTTTTCCCTCAGCAGGCCAATTGAGCAGTCCGCCTTCGCGGGCTGGGGCGATACACCACTCCCGTCCTAACCCTCGTAGGCGGGTTTCGTGGCGGAACGCCTCTGGCGCGACTTTAGTCGCCAGCGGACTTGTACATACTCTTTTCCCTCAGAGCGCGACCTGCAATTAGTCGCTGGCCGCCGCCGTCTCGGCGGGTTCTTTCGCCTGGGGCAGCCCATGCTTGAATAGATCAAGCGTCAGATACGTCGAGCCGCCTTCTGCCGCGTTTTCCGCCAGCACGGGCCAGCGAATGCCTTCGCTCTTGTTCACCAGTTCCCAACTCAAGCCGCTGTAGATCGGCACAACGCGCGCAATCTCCGCCAGAATCCCGCGCGGGCTGGTGTAGTTCCAGTCCTGCTTCACGCGCCGACCAAGCTCGGTCAGAATCTCCCAATCGGCCTTTGGCCCTGGCAGTGGGCGCATCGCCTGGCGCACGGCCTGTACGCAGCGTTCTGTGTTCGTAAAGGTGCCCTCTTTCTCCGCGAAAGATTGCCCCGGCAAGACGACATCCGCGCGCTGCGCCGTTTCGTTCAGCGCGAGGACTTCTACAACTAGAAACTCCAGCTTCTCTAGCGCCGCCGGATCAGCCAGATGCCTGGCCGGGTCCGCGCCCAGCACGTAAAGCGCCTTGACGCCGCCGCCCAGCATCTGCTCATAGGTCAGCCCCGGCTTCTTCGGCGCGCTCAGACCCCAGACCTGCCGCAGCAGCACCCGCGTAGCGGCATCTTCCAGCCCAGCGTAGCCCGGCAGACTGTTGGGCAGCAGGCCCATATCGCGCGCGCCCAGCGAGTTATTATCTTCAAAGAGCGGACCAACGCCTGCGCCCGCCCGGCCAATGTTGCCTGTCGCCAGCGCTAGATTAAGCAGGTCACTGGCAAGGGTCGGCGCTTCCTCCTCCTGGGCGGCCATCTCGTCGTAGAGCAAGACCGCGCCCTTCGCGCCTGCAAGCTCGCGTGCCAGCGCGCGCAGCGCCTCAGCCTCCACTCCGGCAATTTTCGCCAGGTGGTCCGCTGCGCCCGCTGGAGAGGCCGCGCGCAGGTCGTTGAGGAACTCAGGATACTCTTCGATGTATTGACCGCGCGCCAGATTCTCGCTCAAGACCACATTCAGCAGCGCGCGTACCACCGCATCCAGGTGCCCGGCCTGGTATTCGAGTTTCAGCGTCGCCAGACGATCCAGTCTGGTCGGCTTAGCGGAAACCACGTAAATCTTCGCGCCTGCCCGCAGCGCCTTTTTGATGCGCAGATCGATCACCGGCTGGCTCTCGTAAGGATTGGCGGCAAAGAGAACGATATGCGACGCCCCATCCAGCCCAGCAATGCTGTCGGTCCAGACCCAGGGAAGCTGCCCTGGCTCAGTCGCCGGGAAGGCGCCGTGATGGTGATCGACGTTGTTGGTGCCGATGGCGGCGCGGAAGAGCTTCTGGAAGAGATAGCTTTCTTCGTTGGTCGTGTGCGTCGAGCCGATGCCGCCGACGGCATGCGGGCCGTCGCGCTTGACAATCTCCTGGAACTTTGCGGCGACCAGATCAAGCGCCTGGTCCCAGGTGGCAGGGTGCAACTGGCCGTTCTTGCGAATCAGCGGTGTGCGCAGCCGTTCTGGGCTGTTCACAGAGCCATAGCCCCAGCGGCCCCGGTCACAGAGCCAGCCATCGTCGATGCTGTCGTTGGTGTGCGACATCAGCCGCAGAATGCGGTCCACGCGCACATCCACGCGCACGTTGCAGCCCACACTGCAATTGGCGCAGACGCTGGGCGTCTTGCGAAGTTCCCAGGGGCGCGTGCGGAAACGGAAGTTGCGGGCCGTCAGCGCGCCCACCGGGCACATCTCGACCGTGTTGCCGGAGAAGACGCTCTCAAACGTCCCGCCGGGTGTGACGCTGATCTCGGTCTTATAGCCGCGATCCACCAGGATCAGGCCTTCTTCATCCATCGCTATGTCCTGGGAGAAACGCGCGCAGCGCTGGCAGGCGATGCAGCGCTCGCGGTCCAGGAAGATATTGTCGCTGACGGGGATGGGCTTGACGAAATGGCGCTTGGTCACATCAAAGCGGCTGCCTCCGGGGCCATGCCTCAGGGTGAAGTCTTGCAGGTCGCACTCGCCGCCCTTGTCGCAGATGGGACAATCCAGCGGATGGTTAATCAGCAAGAACTCCAGCGTGCCCTCGCGGGCTTTTTTGACCAGCGCGGTATCGGTATGGATAACCATGCCCTCAGCGCAGACCGTTGTGCAGGCCGTCTGCGGCGGCTTGGGGGCCTTCTCGATCTCCACAAAGCACATGCGGCAGGCGCCCAGCGGGGGCATTTTGGGATGATAGCAATAAATCGGAACCTCGATCCCCAACATCTGCGCGGCCTTCCAGACAACTGTGCCTGGTGGCACGCTCACTGGCCGCCCATCGATGGTCAGGTTGATGAGTTGTGGCTTTTCTTCTTCTGGCATATCGTTTTAACTCGTATTCTGATTCTCTACCCCCAGGCAGAGTGGGCATTCTTCCCCGCCCCCAGGCGTTCTGGGGGTTCTGGGGTTCTTTATGAGGCGCCAGCTATCTGCTGACTCCTGCCGCTGCCAGCGCGCCAGGGCCAACTATGCAGTGGCCCTCACGAATATGATACAGGTATTCGTCCTTGAACAGCTTGATGCTGCTGATGATGCTGGAGGTGGCCGCGTCGCCCAGCGGACAGAAGGACTTGCCTGCGATGTTATCGCAAATATCCAGCAGCAGTGGCACGTCCTGCTCTTTGCCGTGCCCGGCCTCCAGCCGCTCCAGCAACTCGACCAGCCAGTAGGTGCCCTCGCGGCAGGGCGTGCATTTGCCGCACGACTCGTCGCGGTAGAACTCGGTCATGCGCAGCACCGCGCCAACGATGCATGTATCTTCATCCAGCGCGATCACACCTGCCGAGCCGAGCATCGAACCAGCCGCCGCGATGGACTCAAAATCCATCGGCGTATCGATCTTATCGGGCGTGAGGAACGGTGTGGACGAGCCGCCAGGAATGATGGCCTTCAGTTGTTTGCCCTTCCAGATACCGCCGCCGCACTCCTCAATCAAAACGCGCAGCGGTGTGCCCAGCGGTAGCTCGTAGTTGCCAGGGCGGTTGACATGCCCGCTCAGGCAGTAGACGCGCGTACCCTTGCTCTTCTCGGTGCCAAAGCTGGCGTACCAGTCGGCGCCGTTTAGCACGATGGCTGGGATAGTCGAGAGCGTCTCGGCGTTGTTGATGACCGTCGGGCCACCGTAGAGGCCAACAACTGCCGGGAACGGCGGCTTGAGGCGCGGATAGCCGCGCCGACCCTCCAGCGATTCCATCAGCGCGCTCTCTTCGCCGCAGATGTACGCGCCCGCGCCGCGATGCACCGTGACTTCCAGATCATAGCCGCTGCCCAGAATATCTGGGCCGATGTAGCCCGCCTCGTAGGCTTCGCGCACGGCGCGCTCCACCTGGCGTCCCGCCAGGGCGAGTTCGCCGCGCACGTAGATAAAAGCGTGATGCACCTTGGTGGCATATGCCGAGAGGATGACCCCCTCGACCAGCAGGTGCGGGTTCTTCTCCATAATCATGCGGTCTTTGAAGGTGCCCGGCTCGCTCTCATCGGCATTGCAGCAGAGGTAGCGCGGCTTGGGGCTATCTTTTGCCAGGAAGCTCCACTTCGTGCCGGTTGGAAAGCCTGCGCCGCCGCGCCCACGTAGCCCTGATTTTTTGACCATTTCCACGATGTCATCAGGCTGATAGGTTTTTAGGGCTTTTTCGAGGGCCTGATAGCCGCCATGCTGGCGATAGACCGGCAGAATATCGAGGTTCGGTACATCTATATGCTTGGTAATAATCAGTTCAGGCATCGTTCTCGACTCTTTCAATGCCGCTTTGATCCGGCAGGCTCGGTTTTGTTTTGCTCCTGCATCTCCAGCGTGGCAGGCTTTGCGCCAGCAGACGTCTGCCCGGCGCTCTCGCTCGCCAGTTCCTGGTTGAGCGCGTCGATCAACTCGTTGGCCTGCTCAAGCGTCACCTGCTCGACAAACTCGTTATTCACTTGCAGCACCGGAGCCGTGCCGCACGACGCCAGGCATTCCGCCGTCAGCAGCGTATAGCGCCCGTCAGGCGTCGTCTCACCGCGCTTGATGCCCAGCCGGTTTTCCAGGTACTCTACCAACTGATCGCAGCCGCGTAGATAGCAGGAGATGCTGGTGCAGACTTTGATGACGCGCTTGCCAGGCAGTTCTTTGAAGAACATCGTGTAGAACGTAGCGACGGACTTCACCTCATCGACGTTCAGGTCCAGGACTTCGGCGACGGCATCCATCGCGGCCTGCGTCATGTAGCCCTCTTCACCTTGCGCGATATAGAGCGCCGGTAGCACAGCTGAGCGCTTGGTGGGATATTGGGCCGCGACGGCGCGCATGCGTTCTTTCGCTTCTTCAGAAACCACTGCTCCCCTATCCTTCCTTCTTAACGTATCCTGCGAGCGTTCCATCGCCAGCCCTTTACTTTAGAGCAAGCCGCTGCTACCGATCCACCTCGCCCAGTACAATATCGATGCTGCCAATTGCCGCGACGACATCCGAGAGCAGCGCACCCTCGACCATTTTGGGCAGCGCCTCTAGATTGGCGAACGATGGCGCCCGGACGTGCATGCGGTAGGGCCGCGCCGTGCCATCGCTCACCAGATAGTAGCCTAGCTCGCCCTTGGGCGACTCGATGCGCTGATAGACCTCGCCCTTGGGAGGCCGGTAGCCTTCGGTGTAGAGCTTGAAGTGGTGGATCAGCGCCTCCATATTGGTGGCGACGGCCCACTTGGGCGGCGGCACGATCTTGCGGTCGCTGATCTGATACGGCCCCTCCGGCATGCCCTCCAGCGCCTGCTGGACGATCTTCAAGCTCTCTTCCATCTCCAGCATGCGCACCAGATAGCGATCATAGACATCGCCGTTCGTGCCCACCGGAATATCGAAATCAAACTGCTCGTAGCCCGCGTAGGGAAAGGTCTTGCGCACGTCCCAGGCGACGCCGCTGCCGCGCAGCACCGGCCCGGAGCAGCCCCAGGCGATGGCGTCTTTGGCGCTGATCGCCCCGACGCCCCTGGTGCGCTCCAGCCAGAGTTGATTGTTGGTCAGCAGGTCGTGATACTCGCGCAGGCGTTCAGGGAAGACGCTGGTAAACTCGCGCACCTTCTCGTCGAAGCCAGGCGGCAGATCGGCCTGAAGGCCCCCTGGCATGATATAGCTGGTCATCAGTCGCACGCCGGAAACCAGCTCGAAGATGTCAAGGATCATCTCGCGCTCGCGGAAGCAGTAGAGGAAGACGCTCTGCGCGCCCAGGTCGAGCGCGCTGGTCCCCAGCCAGACAAGATGGCTGGCGATGCGCTGAAGCTCGACCAGCAGCACGCGCGTATAGACGGCCTTGGGGGGCATCTCTTCAACGCCCAGCAGCTTCTCGACCGCCAGCGCGTAGCCCAGGTTGTTCGAGAGCGGCGCCAGATAGTCCATGCGGTCGGTGACAACCAGCGCCTGAAAATAGCTTTTGCCTTCTGCCGTCTTCTCGATGCCAGTGTGCAGATAGCCAATATCTGGCACAGCCTTGACGACCGTTTCGCCCTCCAGGGTGAGGATCAGGCGCAGCACGCCATGCGTCGAGGGGTGCTGTGGACCCATGTTGATGGTCATAGTATCGACACGGGTCTTCTCGTCAAGTTTGACACTATCGGTGATATGGAGTTCGGTTTGCTCTCCAGTTTGCATAGTTCGTGTCCTTGCCCGGCTACTCGCCCGGCTCTGGTTCAGGGCGCGGTGGCGTGGGCGGGCGGCTGTCGTTCACGCGCATCGTCTGCCGACCCAGTCCCTCCGGCAACGGCTGGTTGAGTGGCACCTGTCCGCCCCAATGCGGCTCCGGCAGTTCGATGCCGGTCAATGGATAGTCCTTACGCAGCGGGTGACTGGTCCAATCCTCTGGCATCAGGATGCGCCGCAGGTCGGGATGGCCGCTGAAGGTAATGCCAAAGAGGTCGTAGGCTTCACGCTCGTACCAGTTGGCTGTCGGCCAGATATTGCTGACCGTTGGAACAGCAGGATGTTCCTCGCCCGGCCCACCGATGCGCGTCTTCAGCCGCATGAAGGCGCGGGTATCCAGTGAGAGCAGATGATAGACGACATCGAAGCGCGGTTCGCGCTCCGGCCAGTCCACCGCTGTCAGGTCCGCCAAGAAATTATAGCGCAGCGCGGGATGATCGCGCAGGAATTTGGCGACCGCTGGTACTTTTTCCGGCGGCAGCACAATGGTGGTTTCGCCGCGATGCTCAACCACATCCAGCACGGCCTCGCCAAACTTCGACCGTACCGCTTCCACCGTTTTTGCCGCCAGGTCTTTTGTGGTTTCGGCCATCTTAATTCTCGCTGCCCAGGTCTTTCACCGCGCCAACCTTGAGCGGGTCGGGGGGATTAGGAATGCCCAGGCGAATCTTCTCCTGCAACTGGTTAAAGCCATACAGCAGCATATCAGGGGTTGGCGGGCACCCTGGAATGAAGATGTCCACCGGGATGATTTTATCCACACCCTGCACAATCGCGTAGTTGTTGAAGACGCCGCCGCAGGAGGCGCAGGCGCCCATCGAGATAACCCACTTGGGGTCGGGCATCTGATCGTAGATTTGCCGAATGACTGGGGCCATCTTGACCGAGCAGCGCCCGGCTACAATCATCAGATCAGACTGCCGGGGGCTGGCGCGATAGACCTCCGCCCCAAAGCGCGCCAGATCAAAACGCGCGGCGCTGGTTGCCATCATCTCAATGGCGCAGCAGGCCAGGCCAAACAATGCCGGCCAGAGCGAAGAACTCCGGCTCCAGTTGAGTAGCTTATCGACTTGAGTCAGCAAAATACCCGTCCCGGACTCCACATGGACGCCCCGCGACAGGCGGGGCGTCTGGGCGTTCGAGATGGTTTGCACTGGCTCCCAGGGGTTGGTCAATCCCATTGGAACGCTCCCTTGCGCCAGACATAGACATAGGCAATCAATAAGATTGCCAGGAAAATTACGAGTTCAATCAATCCAAACACCTTCAGGTTGCTC
>Ga0070730_10005191_pt1 | contig 11271 bp, 1 predicted proteins | sample Coa_R1_3_FD_66447 | JGI IMG/M metagenome (GOLD analysis project Ga0070730, IMG submission 66447) | Surface soil microbial communities from Centralia Pennsylvania, which are recovering from an underground coalmine fire - Coalmine... | ecosystem: Environmental > Terrestrial > Soil > Unclassified ... | reverse complement strand
GGCGACGGCTACAGATGCCAACGGGAGTACCGCCAGTACCAGCGTATCAATCAAGCTGGATCAGACAGCCCCAGCAATCAGCGTTTCGTCTCCTCAAGACGGCGCCCTGCTGCGCACCGCCGGGACGCTCATCAAAGGAACGATCTCTGATTCTCTCTCCGGCCCCGCAGCCATCAACTGCAACGGCACTCCCGGGACTATCATTGGCCCGTCATTTACCTGCAGCCTGACGCTCGGCCCAGGGGCCAATAGCATTAGCATCCAGGCCACCGACATAGCGGGGAATACCTCGTCAGCATCGACCTCGTTCACTTTCAAGAAACCGCCTCAGGTATTCATCGCCACTCCAACTGTTTCAAGTTTGTTCAGTCAGAGTCCAGTCAATGTGACCGGGACTGTGGAAGATCCGGGAGCGCAGGTCAGCGTGAATGGAATTACCGCGCCGGTCAGTGGCAACAGTTTTCTGGCGACCGTCCCGCTCCGCGAAGGCGTCAACACGATCACTGCGGTTGCCCAGAACAGCGATGCAACCACCAGCACCGCCAGTGTGGAAATCAACCTGGACACCACGCCCCCGCACGTGATGATCTATTCGCCCACCGATAATTCGATCACCACGGACTCTTCGGTCACAGTTACTGGACTCGTGAACGACATCGTTGTTGGAACGGTGAATCCCCAGCAGGCGACCGTGACTGTGAACGGCGTAGCTGCCCAGGTTGGGAACCGCAGCTTCACTGCGGAAAACATTCCGCTGACCGTTGGGCCAAATGTAATTCAAGCGGTTGGAGTGGATCGGGCCGGTAACCAGCAGACGACCTCGATCACGGTTACCCGTCAAGCAGGCGGTAGGCCGGCAGTGAAGGTGTTCTCCGGCAATAACCAGTCGGGCTCAATTGGCGGTACGCTGCCGCAACCATTGGTTGCACAATTGTTAAATGCTGCTGGCCTGCCTGTGCCCAACACTCCCGTTGTCTTCCGTGTCATAGCTCAGGACGGCACCGTCAACACCAGTCCTGGTCCCGGCTTGGCCGACATTGCCGTCAATACCGATGCCCAGGGATTGGCGACTGTGTTGTTCACCTTGGGTTCGCACTCTGGGGCAGGGAATAACCTGGTCGAAGCTTCCTCTGCAGGCGTGCAGGCGACGGCTGTTTTCAACGCTTCAGCCACATCAACCGGAGCCACGCTCATTAACGTGGATTCGGGCAACAACCAGTCTGGCGCTACCGGACAATCGCTTCCGTTGCCCTTTGTTGCGGTCGTGACCGATAGCGGCCACAACCGGATCGCGAATGTCCCAGTGACATTTTCAGTGAGCAGGGGCAATGGCGTGCTCGATGGACAATCCTCTGTAACCGTCACTTCCGATAGCGATGGCCGCGTGCAAACTCTCTTGACCCTGGGGCCCAGTCAAGGGGTGAACAACAATGTGGTCGAGGCCACGTTCCCTGGAAACACCGGATTCCCTGTTGCCTTTTCCGCTACTGCGCGGGATTCCGGGGCAGCCTCTGACACTGCCATTTCCGGCGTAGTACTGGATAACAGCAGCCACCCGATCCCCGGCGTTACCATGCGCCTGTTTCAACTGCATCAGGGACCCAGCGGTAACCTGCCACAACAAGTTGGAACACCGGTACTCACCAATCCCCAGGGCCAGTTCATGATCAAACCCGCCCCTGTGGGCGTCTTCAAACTCATGGCCGATGGCGGCACGGTGCAGCAGGAGGGCACATACCCGTGGCCGACCCTGGAATACGACATCGTTACTGTTTCCGGCCAGAACAATACCGTAGGTTCCCCGATTTATCTGCCTCGGTTGAATCTCACCAACAGGGTTTGTGTCTCTGAAACCACCGGCGGAACGCTTACTCTCCCGCAAGCGCCTGGTTTTTCTCTCACTATCGCGCCGGGATCAGCGACCTTCCCCGGAGGATCGCGCAGTGGCTGCGTGAGCGTTACACCCGTGAACATGGACAAAGTGCCCATGGCGCCGGGCTTCGGACAGCAACCGCGATTCATCGTCACCATCCAGCCGGTTGGGACTACCTTCAATCCTCCAGCAGCCATCACCATCCCCAACGTGGATGGCCTCGCGCCCCGCGCTGTCACGGAAATGTATTCCTATGACCACGATCTTGCTTCCTTCGTCTCCATTGGCACGGCCACCGTCAGCGCCGACGGGTCCGTAATTAAGTCGGATCCGGGAGTCGGCGTATTGAAGGCAGGATGGCACTGCGGCGGCAATCCCAACTCCACTGGCTCGGCTGCAACTTGCCCTAGTTGTCAAAAATGCGATGGCAACAATTGCGTGGCCGATCCCGGACAAGACGGCTCGCAGGTAAGTGATGACAAATGTAAGGTCTGTAAGAACGGCAGTCCTACGCCGATTGATGTCAACAACACCGAAACCGAGGTCTCCTTTTCGTTCGAAGTGCCCAACGAAGCCACCAAGAAGCTCAATGAAGATCTGGAATTGCTCAAAGATTTTGGCATCGACGCCAAATTCAACCTGCTCACCATCACCGGGAAATTGAAAGAAAAGGATTGCTGTGAAAAGGAGACAGGAAAGGGAAAGGAGTCAGAGGGATCGGTCACCGGGGACTTTGGCGGCTTTTCCATTGAGGTCCATGTATGGCCGCCGCTAGGCCCGATTCCGCACTTTGACCTGACGATCAGCGTGATCGGTGTGGCCTCGGTCGAAGTCAAGGGCGAATTCAAAGGCGGAGTCTTTGTCAAACTGGAAGGCAAAGTGAGCGGTACCGTCGGCCATAAGAAGAAAGAGTGTGACAAGAACGAAGCCAATCGCGCCGGCTGCTTCTTCGCCAACCTCAAAATCGGGCTTACGGTTGGGGCTTCGGCAAAACTTGAGGGCAGCGGCAGCCTAACCTACGACTGCATCTTCTGCGACAAGACCACAATTGCTGTTGAGGCCTCTTTCGCGCTGGGAGATTTTAGCTGGGACCTGAGCATCGCGGATGTGACCTTCAATGATCCGGATTGCAATAGCGGCCTTAAGGGCGGGTTTTTCCATCCGGGCGATGGCAAGTTCCGCATAGGAGGGAAGTTCTCTGGCAGCTACACCACGCAGGGTGTGAAACAAAAAATTGAATTCACAAAAGATATCCTTGGTTGCACGATCAACAGCAAGGGAATTGACTGCAATCTATTCCCATGAGGCGCCCATTGAACTTGAAAGAATCCATTCGTCGTGTTGCATTCCTGGCATGCAGACCACTGGCAGCGATTGCTTTGCTGGTCGTCGGGTGTTGCCTGGCTATGGGGGAGACTGCCCGCATGGTGCAGCTACCCATAACTCTGCGCACTGAAGCTGGCCGCGTCCGGACCAGTGCATGTCTGCAGATAGAGGAGCGGGTCTACCCGCAAACGCCCTGGTGGGAAGCCGCCAACAGCAATGCGGATGCGGCAGAGCGGGCTTTTAAATCGGTCCTGGTGGCCATCAAGCGCAAAGACCGGGACGAACTTTTTCGGCTGTCGCACCCCGCGCTGGGCCGGGATCCGAAGCAGTTCGATCAGCAGGCGGGAGCCCTTTTTCAGCAGTTCACCTTGATTGAACTGGTCTCCGTGCCTCGCGCTTATGAACTGGATGGACTGGTAGTGTTTTATGGCAAGATTCGCTCTGCGAACGGGCAGGAAAGTGCATTCGCGCCCTTTGTTTTCGGGCAAGAAGAGGATGGGTCGTTTGGGTTTTTGCCCTATCGCACAGACAAACTGACTTATCAATTGCTCGACGATTGGTTTCAGGAGCCGTGGGGGCCGTCCAAGACCGACCGACCGGCCTACTGCTCGGATGAAGAGATTAAACATACTACCTATGCCGTCGCGCTCGGCTCTTTAGGCGGCGCTTCGAGATCTGACTGGCGTTCGAGCCGGGTCTTGCTCAATGGCGCGCCCCTTGATACCCGGGGAGAACTGGCCAAGACGGCGGGGCAACTCAAAACAACGATCGACGAGATGAAGTCTGCCCTGGTCGGCGGACGGCTCGATGACTTTGTGAAACGTATGGCTCCCGAAGATGGAAAGCGCCTGAAAGAGTGGTTCACATCGGCCAGCCAGTCCGACATCGGCGGTTATACGGCCGCCATCACAAAGCAACAGCCTTTCTTTTTCTTCGATGCGTCTCCACTTTTCGTCGTGTATACGAAATCATCTGCTGGGGCCGTCCAGGTGATGTATTTCACGCTTGGGCCAAGGAATGCACTGCTTTGGACGAATTCCTCCTACATCACGATCATCGATGGAGTTTTTAAACAGGGTCCCTTGAAAAGTGCAGCTTCATTAGAAAGACCGTTCAGCAGCATAGCAATCAAATGAGCACTCGTGTGGCAGATTCGGATTTGGAATCTATGCAGTCGCATATCAGCCGTGGTTATTGGAGCTGAAAGAAGACTATGAGAAAACTACAGGGGTCTATTCGTGGAATTGGCAGGGTGGTAAGGCCGGGTTTGGTCCTGCTATTGGTCTTGGTTGCAGCTCTCGCTGCCGCGCCTTCCGCGATGGCGCAACTCAACGAGAATTGCACGGTGAGCGTTTTGAACCGTACCGTGCAGGTCAATCCCGATGGAACCTGGATTCTTCCCAATATCCCTGCCAATTTTGGCCCGGTGCGGGCGCGTGCGACCTGTGTTCAGAATGGAATCACACAATCCGGACAGTCTGACTTTTTTATCCTGCCTTCCAATGGATCTGTTACCCTGCCTCCGATAGTCCTGGGGCCGACCACTCCTATCCCAACTTCACTTTCTCTGACTTCTCCTGCCGCGACTCTTACTTCCGCCGGAGCCACGGCCCAGCTCAGCGCTTCTGCAACTTACACAGATGGATCGGTAGCCGACGTATCTGCCGCCAGCACCGGTACGGTTTATACGATCAGTAACTCTTTCATAGCAACTATCACACCCGATGGCCTGGTGACGGCCGTGCATAGCGGGACCGCGTTGGTGCAGGCCACCAACGAAGGAACTCAGGCCTTGATTCTGGTCCAGGTAGTGCTCGGTGCTTCCCACGGGGGGATTCCGGATTCCTGGGCCATCGGTCATGGACTCGACCCCAACGATCCCAACATGCCCTCCGATGATCCTGATCACGATGGGCTGACCAATCTGGAAGAGTTCCAAAACGGCACCGATCCGCACGTCGCCGATACCGATGGTGACGGGTTAAGCGACGGTGACGAAGTGCATCTGTATCACACCAACCCCCTGATTGCCGATACCGATGGCGACGGCATTCCGGATGGACTGGAAGTCCGGCTTGGAACTGATCCGCTTGATCCCAACAGCTTTGATTATGCGCGCGCCCTCAGCAGCCTGGAGGTCTCGCCCGGCTCATTCACTCTGGTAGTGGACACCATCACCGGCGTTGCCTCCGTGCAACTGTCGGTCATTGGTCATCTGATCGATGGCCATACTGCGGACCTGACCACCACTCGCAGGCGCACGAATTACTTGAGCAGTGACGTGAATGTATGTAATTTTGGCGGACAAGACGGGCAAGTCTTTGCCGGCGCTAACGGTCCGTGTACCATCACAATTTCCAATAGTGGTTTTTCAACCACGGCGCAAGGGACGGTGCAGACCTTCTCGCCGTCGCCCGTGTCCTTTGTTTCTATCCCCGGTTACGCTAACTCGGTCGCTGTTTCCGGCGCGTTTGCCTATGTCGCTGCTGGTGGAGCGGGACTGCAGGTTGTCGGTGTTCCGGCTGGCAGGAAAAACCCGCAGATTGTAAGTTCACTGGCGGTCTCCGGAAATGCCAATGACGTCACCATATCTGGCAACACGATCTATCTGGCTATGGCCGATGCCGGTCTGGCTGCGGTCGATGTGACCAATCCCTTGACGCCACAACTTCTAGGCACAGTGGCCCTGTCCGGCAACGCCATGGACGTAGCCGTGCGTGGAACCACGGCCTTTGTTGCCAATGGTAACAATCTGGTGCTGGTGGATACGACCAATCCGCGGGCCATGAGCGTGATCTCTACGCTTCCCCTGAGTGGCTTTATCTGGGGCGTTGATGTCGATATAGATCGTCATCTGGCTGCGGTTGCGGCCGGTTTCAACGGTCTCTATCTTGTCGACTTCACCGACCCTGCCTCCCTAAAGGTGCTTGGCAATGTGAGCACCGGTGATGCGCGGGACGCCGCCATCCGGGGCAACTTCGTAATCGTTGCCGACCACTCCAGCAGCATGACCTCCGTCGACATTTCCGATACGGCGCATCCTGTGGTTGTCTCCAATACGCCGCTGAGTCTGGGCGGAAGGCTGAACGACGTTGTACTGGATGGCAATTTCGCGCTGGGGGCCGATGTGTTTTTCGTCAACGGCATCCCAATTGTCGATATCTCCCATCCGGCCTCCCTCGCTCCCCGCGCCATCCTGAATTTCCCGGCGCGCGATGACAATGCCATGGGAATAGCAATAGAGGATGGCTTCGCTTACTTGGCGACCGACCATAGCGGTCTGGATAAAGGCGGGTCATTCGGCGATAGCAGGCTCTATATCGGTGAATATCTTTCTCCCCAGGGTGAGGCCGCTGGACATGGGCAAAACATTACCAAGGCGCCGGTAATTAGCGCCATTCAGCCCCGCATCCTTCTTGAGAATACTGTCGCCAAGATCGTATCCAATGTCTCGGTGACCGGCGCCAACCTCACGGGGGCGACATTTGCCTTTCAACCTGCAACTCCATCGACCCCGCAGGCTGTCTTCGTTACTTCATTTTCGGTCAACTCCGTGGGAACCTCGGCTACTTTGAACCTCGCAGTCGCCCCGAATATTACCGGCACATTTATCTTGGTGGCCGGCAATAGTGTTGGCAACTCCGGCATAGTGGCGGCCCCAGGTAACACGCTGGTCGTATTGAACGCGGCCCAGGCCGACGATGATGCAGATGGACTGAGCGATGCGGTCGAGCTGGCAATTGGGACCGACCCCCAGAATCCCACCACGATGGGCGATGGCATCACCGATGGCTGGAAGGTCTTTTACGGATTTGATCCGCTCGATCCCAGCATTGCCGCACGCCGTAACGATGGCGATGGGCTGACCATTCTGCAAGAGTTCCAGCAGAATCTGAATCCGCGCATTGCCAACCGGGTTCCTCCCGCAGTCACCAAGATATTCCCTGCGGATCAGACGACAAACTATCCCACCAATGGGAAGATCATTGTTCGCTTCACAGAGCCGTTGCTGACGGGCGTCGACCTGAAGGCCGCATTGGCCGTGATTAACAGTGTTGCTCCCTTGCTATCGGATCAGGACAAAGCTGACTCCGCCCGGGTATTGAAAACCTACCTGGAGAGCTCCTGCTGCGGGAACTCCGTGCTTCCGGGCGTAGTCATGGTTTCCGGCCCTAGCGGACCGGTGAGCGGAAATCTGCAGATTTCTGAGGATGGCCTGACTGTAAGTTTCCTCCCGGACCAACCGCTGGCAGCCTCGACCACCTACCAGGTTCAGGTGAACAATGTGCGCGATCTGGCCGGCAATCGCATGACTCAGATGTTCCAGAGTTCATTTACGACCGGACAATTTGCCGACACCACAGCTCCATTTGTCGTCCGCACCAGCCCCAGCGACGGAAACACGAATGTTCCCACCAATGCGGCGTTCACATTGTTGTTCAGCAAGCCGATGGATCCGGGGACGCTGACCTCGCAGTTTATTACATTGACGGATTCGTTCACCGAACAGAGCGCGCCCGGAATGCTCCAGGTAGATGCCACCAATACCTCTGCATCCTTTATTCCAAATCCGCCGCTTCTTGTGGGCCGGACCTATTTCGTGAGACTGACCGCCTCGGTTCCAACCGCAAGCGCCGCGATTTCCAAGAACGTATTGGTGTCATCGACGTCCGGACTCCAGGACACTTCTGGAAATGCCTTGGTCGGGCAAACATTCTTTGAATTCACAACTGCTTTCGCCCAGGACACCGATGTCCCGCACCTGATTGCAACCAGTCCGGCTGATGGTGCTGGCAGCATTCCAACCAACTCCGTGGTCGTCCTGCAGTTCAACGAGCCGTTGAACGTCCTCAGCGCATCCAGCGAGATCCAGGTCTTGGCTGGCGGCCAACTTGTCCCCGGCTCCATCGCGTTATCGGATGCCGATCGCCGGGTGATATTTACTCCCGCAGCTCCGCTGGCGGCCAATACGCTTCACACTGTAACCGTCGGTCAAGGCATTGTCGACCTTGGTGGCAACATTATTGACAATCCTGGCAGCTTCAACTTCCAAACAGGAGACACGTCCGACCCAACTCAGCCCGCGGTACTCACCGTGAGCCCCGACAATCTGACAACTGGCGTGCCGATCAACACCTCGGTGCAGGTCCAGTTCAACAAACCCATAGATCCGATTACCGTGAACGGAACGACGTTACAAGTAGTGCCAACGGCCCTGCTCCAGGCTAGTGTCGTGCCTGAATCTCCTGTCAATGCCCTCGCGGAAACCGTCGCGCCGGCGCCCAGAGCTCCATCAGGGACGTTGACGGTGTCGTCCGACGGAACAAGTGCTACCTTCCTGCCCAGTGCTCCATTGGTTCCTGGCACCTCTTATACGGTAGTGGTCAGCGACGCCATCAATGATCTGGCGGGGCAGAGTGTTGTGCCTCTGCAGAGCACCTTCACCACCGGAGTCTCGTCGCAACAAAGTGGCCCGGTCGTGCTCCAGGTCAGTCCTCAGAATGGCGACACCAATATTCCTGTCAATCCGTTGGTGGTAGTCAAGCTCAATGAACCAATAGAACCCTTGAGTGTCGGAAGCAATGCTATTCAGTTGCTCGCCGGCGGAGTTTCAGTGCCGGGCACAATCGACATTACTCCTGATCGCACCAGGCTCTTCTTCCGGCCCACAAGCCCGCTGGCTGTGAGTACGAGCTATACGATCGTCGTATCGGGATTCACTGACCTAGCAGGCAATTTGGTGACTCCATTTGCCAGCAGTTTCACCACTAGTGCATCTCCGGTTCTCGATACAGACCCGGTTGGTGTCCTATCAGTGGATCCTCCCGACCAAGCCAACGGCGTGTCCGTGAGTGCGCGCGTCGTGTTGACATTCAATGAACCCGTGGACGTAACTACAGTCAACGCAGACACCATCCAGGTGCAGGCTATCGGCGACAGCGGAAGCGTGGCCGGCGAATATCAAGTGAGCGGCAATGTGGTGACATTCACTCCTTTGTCGGCTCTGCCGGCGAACACGACCATGCAGGTTACCGTCATTCATGTTGAGGATCTCGCCTGGACGCATGCTGATCCGCCGCTCTTCACCAGTACCTTCACAACCACCTCGGGAAATGACACCATTCCTCCGCAGTTGGTGAGCGTAAGTCCTGTGAACGGTGCTACCGGTATTGGCCAAAATGCCACGGTGGTGCTGACCTTCTCCAAGTCCCTTCGCCAGGCTTCTGTAAACAACACCACCTTTGCCTTGCTGGCTGGAGGCGTCTCTCTTTTCCCGCAAATCAGTCTGTCCTCAGATAACCGTACCGTGACCCTCAATGCCGGTGTTCTGCCGGCTTCTACGGTTGTTACCGTAGTGGCGACTAGCGATGTCAAGGACATCTCCGGAAACTCTCTGGCTGACTTCCGCAGCCAGTTCACGACCTCGCCGGCCTTTGATACCGCCCATGCCTTCGTAGTGAGCCAGCGCCCCGGTGACGGTTCGTTGACGGCCAACCTGAACAGCAGCGTAGTGCTGTTCGTGAATGAACCACTGGATGCCTCAACTGTTCCCAGCGCCCTCCACATATCTCAGAATGGCGCGCTGGCAGATGGCCAGGTCACTGTCAAAGACAACGGGCAGACGATTGAGTTTGTGCCCGCATTGCCCTGGCAAAACGGTGCGTTGATCCAGGTATTCCTTGACGGCACGGCCCTTGATGCCGATGGCAGCCCCATCAATAGCTATCAGGCGTCGTTCCGCACGGTTAGCGACACCAGCGCGATTCCGCCTTCCATCGTGAGCCTGAGTCCGCCCATTTGCCCCATTCCTCTCAATGCCGTGTTCGAGCTTCAATACAATGAGCCGTTGGATTCGAGCTTTGTAAATGCCAATACTGTGATGTTGAGCGGCGGTAACGTCCCTGTTACCGGAACGTTGACTCTGGATGCCAGCCTGACCCGCATACGCTTTGTGCCCTCTGCGCCTCTGCAGCCGGGAACATTCTATGTGCTCAATACAACAGGCGCGATTCAGGGCACAAATGGGTTGGCGCAAGGCTTCCGTACCACCAACTTCTTCCAGACCGGCAGCGTTACTGACACCACTCCGCCGGTAGCTACGCTTGTCTCGCCCCCGGATGGATCACAGAATGTGCCGGTCAATGCCGATATCCACGTCCGCTTCAACGAACCGGTCAATCCTCTGACCGTGAATGCCGATAGCATCCACGTGACCGGGGCAGGTCAAACCGCTGTTGTCAGCAGCATCAGCTTCGGCAACAACAATCAGGAAGTTGTGATGACGCCGCAAGAGCCCTTCCCGGTCAATGCTCCTATGACCATCACGATCTCCGGCGTAGAAGACTTCGCTGGGAATCAGGTGCTGGCCAGGACCACCCACTTCACCACTGCGGCAAGTCCGGCGACTGCGCCCGCCTTCATCATCAGCGCCAATCCATTCGACGGGGCATCGAACGTGCCGCTGAATACGCCCATCGTTCTCCAAGCCAATGTTCCCATCGATCCGGGGACCCTGGACAATTTCTTCCTTGCTGATCCAAGGATCGAAGGCCGCGTGGCCGGAACCCGGTCTTTGAGTGCCGATGGAAGGACAATCACCTTCCTGCCCAATGCACCCTTGGCGGTAGAGCACTTCTACGAGGTGATTTTTGCTGGCGAACTTACCGATCTGGCGGGCAATCCGGTGCTTTGCGTCGGCCCTGGCTCCTTGTGTAACCTCAGCTTCACTACCGGCTTTGCGTCGAATGCAACCGCACCCACCGTGGTAGGAATAAGTCCAGCAGATCAATCGACCGGAGTTCCTGTTAATGCTCAAGTGCTGGTCCAGTTCAGCAGTCCTGTCAACCAAACCACTCTTGGGCAGGTAACGTTGAGCAATGCCGGTGTGCCCGTGCCTGTAGTTCCCATTCTGGTGAACGGACAAACCACGCTGATCTTGAGCCCCATAGTTCCGTTGACCGAGTCCACGCCTTACACGGTAAGTGTCGCCGGGGTGCAGGACCTGAGCGGCAACTCATTGCTTTCCCCAACAACCGCAACCTTCACTACCGGAAGCGTGGCCGATCTGGTTC
>Ga0070730_10005190_pt1 | contig 11274 bp, 9 predicted proteins | sample Coa_R1_3_FD_66447 | JGI IMG/M metagenome (GOLD analysis project Ga0070730, IMG submission 66447) | Surface soil microbial communities from Centralia Pennsylvania, which are recovering from an underground coalmine fire - Coalmine... | ecosystem: Environmental > Terrestrial > Soil > Unclassified ... | reverse complement strand
GCATCCAAACCTGGAAAATCCTTGTCAAATTCTTCTGGCAGACCGCCCGAGCTGAACGCTCCAATCCACGCGAATTTGTCCAGGTGGTTCAATCCCGTTAATAGCGATTCGCTGCCGCCCATGGAAAGCCCCGCAATGGCCCGCGAATTCCTGTCCTTCTTCACCAGGTAAGCGGATTCGACGCGGGGCAATACCTCGCTTAGCAATGCCTGGCTGAACTTGGCAAAGTTGCGGTCGCGCAGTTCGGCATTGCGAAACGCGCCGAACCCGCCGCGCAGAAGTTCCGGCGCGCCGTAGCCCAGCGGCATGGCCACCAGCATGGGCCTGATCTTTCCCTCCGCCATCAAATTGTCCAGTATTACGTAGGCGCGGCCCACCGCGGTCCAACCGCTCGCGTCGTCGCTGAATCCGTGCAGCAGATACAGCACCGGATAGGTCTGCGTCCCGCGGGGGTCATAGCCTGGCGGCGTATAAACGTAAAAATCGCGTTGATCTCCCACCGCCGCCGATTTGTAAAAATGGTGGTGGACTTCCCCGTGGGGCACGTCATTGATTTCCCACGTCAGCGAGCCCGGCCCCGGCACATGTACCTGACTGGTGGTATTGAGCAGGTTCGGCTTCATCAAGGAATTGGATGGATCGATCAGGTGCACGCCATCGGCCACGAATGCATAGCCGTAAAAATCCGGCGCCAGTGGCTCGGAGGTGGCGCTCCATACCCCTTGCTCATCTTTCTGCATCGCTACATCTTTCGCCGAGCCCTCCAGGGATAGAACGACTTCCTTGGCATTCGGAGCGCGAAAACGAAATGTCACGCGATTGTCCGGGTGGACTTCCGGCGAAACCACCGGCGCGGGCGGGGTCTGCGCTAACGCGGAAAATGAAACAACGAAACTTGCCAATGCAAAAGAAAGTATGCGATTCATGGCGCTCCCAGTTCTAAGGCGGCAAGATGTTAGCAGACGTGCGGCGCTAAAATCACTGGCTTCCCAAAGATAAAGCCGGGAGCCGATTGCCGGCATGGGACCCATTGCTGCGGCCGGCGGCGGAAGGCAAAAGTGGAGGGAGCAAAAGTTATGGCGAATAAAAAGCGAATATGCTATTTTGCTCCCATGGCGCTTCGCTCTTGCCGCGTCACGATTCAAGACATGGACGGCGTCTTCCACACCGTGGACGTCACCGCCGCCACGCTTTATGAGGCGGTGGCCCAAGGCCTGGCCGCCATCCGCGGAAACGATTGGGTGGCCGGCGTGGCGCAGGGACTCAACGTCGTTAAGGTGGCAGTTGCCGACGTGCGCGTGGAACACCAGGTCAAGCTCAACGATTTCACCAAGTGGATCGACCGGACCGGCGGTTCGCCGCGTGAAATTAGCGACCGCCACCGCATCCGAGCCATTCTGGGCATGCCGGTATCCCGCTAGGCGAGCGCGTCAGGTAGCGTTGCGGCTCAGGACGGCCGCGGCGAATTCTGCGGCCGTTTTGGGTAGCGGGTCCTTTCCTGGGGGTCGGGAGGTTGCGGCGGACGGTGCTGCCTCTTGCTGCCGGTGGGCGACATGGCCTTCGGCTTGGGGGTCTGCACTGTTGTCGCCGTCGACTTCTACGTCGTCGTCATAGGTGTCTTCCGCGTCGTCGTAATAGCCGCAATATTTCTTGTCGTAGTCGATGGCGGGGAGGGTGCGGAGCAGGAGGTTGGAGATGTAGGCGAGGACGGAGGCGCGGCGTGGAGAGATGGTAGAGGGTGCCGAGGGAGTTGTTCAGACGGGTGAGGAAATCGCGAAAATAGTAGCCGTTGCGGTAATCCAAGCGGCACTGCGGTGCGTGTTGGTAATAGTTCAACTGCAGATGGTAGTCGCGCTCGGCTTCCAAAGCCTGTTCAATCAATGCTTTGAGCTGACTGCGCAGTCGCTCGGTCATTTCGGTTTCAAAGAACTCTTTCCACTCGGCCAAGTCCAGTCTAAGATGGCCGTTGCCGAGGACTTCCAGTTCTCGCATCAGGGTGTACCTCCTCCTCTGTGAGTTCGCGCTCCAAAGAAAAGTACGCCCTTTTTTCTGCTTCAAAACCCAAATTTACACAAAAGAATTTACGCTACCGTTGGGTATTGGTATTAACGGATTGGGTATATAGCGAGGGTGTTTGGACACATCCATCGCCTCATCTGGCGTGCCAAGCATCGGGAAACTGGAGATGGTGTACCAATACCCAGATATCCGATGTCGAGCGCGTTAGGGGATTCCGAGTGGCCCGTCACTCGGGCCCTATCGACTCAGCCACATATCCGATAGACACACGAACCCTGAGACTTGCAACAGCGAGCACTCTGCTACCACTTTGCGACGGTTTCAAGCGGAATCGCCTCGAAGTACTTGGGCACGACGATCTTTGTGTTCGGCGAAGCGGCTCGGATCTCTTGTACAAAGGACTGTAAGGCATCGAGACTCGGTTGCTGAGAAGCGCCATATGGCGCCAAAAAATTGTCCCAATGAGTCGGCAGAACCATGGATGGATAATGTAGGCCCCGCATGAGGCGACCGCAGTAGTCGTAGACTTCGTTTCGGGAAGCGCCGGCTCCGATCAACGCGACGTCCGGCTCTAGTCCTACAATCTCGCGTTGGATATAGTTCATCCCACCAAACGCGAGAATCTGATGACCGTGAAAACGAATCAAGTAAGCGAGAGTGCCTCCCTCTGGGTGGATTTGTTCCAAGGTCAACGGTGCTTTCATTCCAGCCGGTGCTGTGGCGGAACTGAAGTAGCGCTTGTGGTCGAGAGGGCTGTGAATGCTGGGAATGACTTTGAGGGAAAAGGAACCGAACTGATAGTCCTCTCCGCCCCGGACCGTAATTAACTGCTCTTCAGGCACAGCGTAAGCGCGCATCACATTTTCGGTGCTCTCGGTGCCGATCACCGCTGCCCTAGTTTTAAGGGCAATGTGAGGAACATCCAGAATGTGGTCGTAATGTGTATGAGTAACGAGAACGAAATCTGCTCGTAGAATGTGCGCATCAATTGCCGCCACGTCCGGCGAGGCAACGTCACCCCATCCATACGCCCGGCGAGTGTCCCCAGCCATGGGGTGGCCTCCGGGTGGCGGCGGTCCGTTGATTCGCGACAGATATGGATCGATCAGAATATAGGTCGTTCCATCGGTGATCTCCCAGCCCGCCGCCCCCAGGTATTTCAGAGTGACTGGGCTGTTTTTTTCCGTGTTCGGTTGGTTCTGAGCGGCTTGAGTTACGAGCACAGCCAGCGTGAATATACAGCACGCGAGTCCAGACTTCATCATGGCATGCACCTCCAGGTCGACCCTGCCGTGGAGTGCATTTTGAGCAGAGCAAGCCGGTTAATCAACCCAAATCGCGGCGGTCATGGCCAGAACAACGGTTTCGAGGACTTGAGAATGGAGGTCGGCTACTCGCAACGTATCGCCTCGGGCAATCCTCATCACGGTCCCCGGTTGAAGCGTGGGTTGGCAGGTGGGGTCCCAGTTAGAAAAGCAAAAGGCGAAAGCGAAAAGCGAAAAGCGGATCCCTCGAAAACTCGGGATGACAGTGGCTTTCGTGGTGGGATCTATTTTTACTGTGGGGCTGAACGTGTGTCGCCTCCGGCGCTCGATTTGATTTGGCTTGGCGTACCCGGCGCTTACGCACTGGGCTAACGTGTGTCGCACCTCCGGCGCTGCGCGAACCAAACAGGGATGGGTGGGCACCCGGTGTTGGTGCAACGGCACGGAGCGCGGGCACCGGTGGCGAAGAGCGAGGAAAAGTCCCCACACGCAGAACCCGCGTATGGGGCACCCCAGATATGGCGAGGGTGCCTGGACACATCCATCGCCTCATCCGGCGTGCCAAGCATCGGGAAACTGGAGATGGTGTACCGATACCCAGATATCCGATGTCGAGCGCGTTAGGGGATTACTTCCGCGTGGCCCGTCACTCGGGCGCAATCTCAAGAGGCGTGTCCCTTCTTGATTTCAGTGAGCTCACGAAAAGCCGACTATCCGGCTACTCGCACAGAACGGGCACGCCTGCCTTTGGTTTGCTCCCGCGTTTTCCGACCGAGCTTACTGTTAATTTGTGCCTCCGGCCCGATGCACTTAGGAACGGAGCGAGTTGACCGGGAGCTGGGAGCGCGCCGCTAAGAATGGCGCTAAGTTTGTCGATTTTCTGAAAAGCTTACGGCCCATGAGAGCGGGGTTCTCCTCCGGCAATTTGATCGTCGGCCTAATGGTCGCCAAAAAGGCCTAGCCGCCTAAAAACAGTGGATGCTAACATTCGTCCGCCACTGTATTGAAAAAGTTCGTATATAAATACGCGCGAATTGGAGCCTGCGTGGCTGTGAGGTGGTCATGCAATACGACCTGATCGCTGTGGGCGGCGGCATCGCCGGTGCGTCGCTAGCCCAACGGATGGCGAAGAAGGGTGCGCACGTGCTGGTGTTGGAGCAGGAAACGGAATTTCGCGACCGCATTCGCGGTGAGTGTTTGCAGCCGTGGGGGGTGGGCGAGGCCCTGAAACTGGGCGTTGCCGAGGTGTTGCAGGGCTGCGCCAACGAAATGAGGTGGGTCGATCTGATCATCAACGGGCAGCACGCGATGAAGCGCGATTTTGTTGCCACGACGCCGCATGCTTCAGGGATGTGGGCCTTCTATCATCCGCGCGCCCAAGAGGCGTTGCTCTCCGCGACAGTGGCCGCCGGAGGGGAAGTGCGCCGCGGCGCGACAGTGCAGCGTATTGCCCTCGGAAATAAGCCGAAAGTCAGAATTGCCCAAGCCAACGGAACCACTGAAGCGGAAGCTCGATTTGTTGCGATTTGCGCGGGCCGCAATCCGGCGTTGCGGACCGAACTCGGCTTCAAGACTCAGCGCGGCTCGATCCCGCTGTTCCTCTCGGGAGTCTGGGTGACGAACCTGCCCGTCGACATGGACCCTGCTGTTGCGTACATCGCCAATGATCTCAGCAGCGGTGCGGTGTCGGCCCTATTTCCGCAGTCAGTCACCAAGGCACGCGCGTACTACGGTTTCCATCCACAGAACTGCCCGCGGCTGCAGGGCGACGGCGACTTTGCGCGCTTTTGCAGGGAGTTCAATCGTGCCGCGGGTAACGCCATCCCCTTGGGGGGCGCGCAGCAGGCTGGGCCACTCGCATCGTTTGAATGTGTTGATGTTTGGGTTGACCGCCCCTATCGCGACGGTGTAGCTCTCCTCGGCGATGCCGCCGCCTCGAACGACCCTTCCTGGGGACAGGGGCTGGCGCTTGCCCTGCGCGATGCGCGCGTGCTCTCGGACGAGTTGCTCGCCAACCCTGACTGGGTGGTCGCCGGCGAGCGCTATGCCGCGCGTCATGATCAGCATTACGGGACCATACGGACAGTGAGCGGCTGGTTCTACGACGTGTTTCAGCGTCTCGGTCCTGAGGCGGAAGCGCGGCGCGCCCGCGCTCTCCCGCTGATTGCCCAAGACCCGACGCGAGTGCCCGATATGCTGTACTCTGGCCCCGACCTACCTGTCGCTGCCAACGCCCGCGCCCGCTTCTTTGGCGAAGACGGGGCCGCAGCAACCTGACCAGCTGGGATGTTTTAACCAAGGCGACCATCTGCTTCTATCTTACCGATCGATTCATCGAAGCAAACTTGGCAAACACCCGTTCACTCGCCTGAAGAACGGAAAGAAACCTTACCTTGCCTCGCGATCGGTCATGTTTGTTACCCGCCGGAATCGTTTCAAGAAAGCTTCACGGTTTGCAACCCGAGTGTCGGCTGCCGAGCTTCGCCACGTTCCGCTTTGACGAAAAACTTCGTCGAAGTGGTTGCACTTGGCGGCTCTATTCCAGGCTGCTACGCGAGGTAGCTTCCGGATGGCAATCCTTCCCTTACCGGATTACGGAAGGGTTGCCCGTCCCTCGGGAACAATCGCCAAGGTGACAAGGCCGACCACATCTCCGATTAGCAAGTAGCTTTGGGTATTGACGGGCGCCCGATTCTCCGGTGGTGTGCCTTCGCGTAGCGCCGCTATCCGAGCGTCACTGGATTGTCATGGCTTGAGGTCCAGCACCGCTTTGCCGCTGTCCAGATCAACAGGCACCGAAATGTGGTCATGTATCGCTAGCCAGTGGCCATTGGTCTTACGGTAGCACTCGGTGAAGCGCACCCACGCGTCGAATTTCTGTCCATTCTTTAGTGTTCCAGTCATGCGCTCCAGGCCGCGGCTAAAGGCTACAGTGTCGCCCGCAATGATGTTCAGGTCGCGATATTCGACGTCAATCGCCCCCTGAAACTGGTCTAGGAATTCCTTATAGTCCTTCTTATACGCTTCGAACCCGGTGTATTGCAGCGGCGGCACGATGTCAAACGACACCAGAGCTTGCCCCGGTTCGTAAATGGACATGATTCCATCGAGGTCCCTGGCACGGAAGGCTTTGGTCCACCTGTCTAACAACTTCCGGATTTCTGCGTCATCGTTCGCAGCGGTGTGTGCCTTCGGCATCCACAGAAGCAACACCGACGCAAGCGTCAGCACATAAAACACAAAGAACTTTCTCATTGTCGGCTCTCCTTTCCTTCCCATGATTACGCGGGAACTGATCCAGGCAGTAGTGACTATGCGCGGAGGATCCACGGAACGGGGTCGATTATCTGGTGGAGAGTTCGGCGGAGTCAAGCCAACTGCATCAGGTTCATCGGTTGCGGAGCGGATCCGACGATTCTGGACGGGTACTCGGAACGTAGCGTCCCGGGCACATTGGAATCCTCATCACGGTCCCCGATTGAAGCGTGGGTAGGCAGGTGGGATCCCAGTTAGAAAAGCAAAAGGCGAAAAGCGAAAAGCGATCGCTCGAAAACTCGGGATGAGAGTGGCTTTCGTGGTGGGAGCTATTTTTACTGGCGCTGAAAGTCGCAGAACCCGAGTACGGGGCACCCTGCGCGCAGAACAACGTGCCTGCCTCAGCGCCTTTAACAAAACGCGCGTCCGATAAAGCACTAGGGTCATCCGGCCAGGTTGCGCAGCGCTCGATCCAGATCGGTTCCAAGGTCCTCGCCGTGCAATCGGCGACGAAGTTCATCGGTGGACACTCGGACCTGCTCAGTGGCGGCGTCACCGTGCGCGACCGTTCGGGAGGTTTTGGTTAAAGGAGGACAAGACCGATGGAACCGTTGCTCCGTCTTTGCGTATAGGTGGTTGTGGAGGATTGGGGATGGAGATGCGCGGGTGGGTGGAGACGGTGGGGCGGGATTTTGGGTATGCGCTGCGGACTTTGCGGCGGAGCCGAGGGTTTGCGGTGGTGGCGGCGCTGACGTTGGCGCTGGGGATTGGCGCGAACACGGCAATTTTTACATTGCTGGACCAGGTGTTGCTGCGCTTGCTGCCGGTGAAAAACCCGCAGCAGCTGGTGCTGCTGACCATGCGCGGGCACCATTACGGCAGCAACTGGGGCGGAAACGCGATTTCTTACCCGATGTACCGGGATTTTCAGGATCACAACGAGGTCTTTTCGGGGATGTTCTGCCGCTTTCCGGACCATGTCAGCTTGACGTTCGGCGGACAGTCGGAGCGAGTGGCGGCGGAACTGGTTTCCGGGACGTATTTCCCGGTGCTGGGCGTCAGCACGGTGCTGGGACGGGCGTTCACGCCGGACGACGATCGGGTGCGCGATGGGCATCCGCTGGTGGTGCTGAGCTACGACTACTGGAAGCAGCGGTTTGGGGGCGATGCGCAGATTGTCGGGAAGACGGTGCTGGTGAACAACTACCAGATGACGATTATCGGGGTGGCGCAACCGGGATTTGACGGCGTGGAGCTGGGGTATGCCACCAAGATTTTCGTTCCGGTGATGATGCAGAAGGAAATCATCATCGGGAACGACAAGATGCTGACCGACCGAAGGTCGCGCTGGGTGAATGCGTTTGGGCGGCTGAAGCCGGGAGTTTCCGTGACGAAGGCGAAAGCTTCGCTGCAGCCGTTCATGCACTCGATGCTGGAGATGGAGGTCAAAGAGGCGGCGTTTCGCAATGCGTCGGCATACGACCGGGAACAATTCCTGAAATGCTGGATCGATTTGTGGCCGGGATCGCAGGGGAGAGCGCAGTTGCGGGCGGAGCTGTCCACGCCGCTGTGGGTGCTGATGGCCACCACGGGGATGGTGCTGCTGATCGCTTGCGCGAATATCGCGAATTTGCTGCTGGCGCGAGCGACGGGAAGGCAGAAAGAGATTGCGGTGCGGCTGGCGATGGGGGCCACCCGCGGACGCATCGTTTCGCAATTGCTGATCGAGACTTTGTCGCTTTCGGCGCTGGGCGGGATTTTGGGACTGGCGCTGGCCTTTTGGGCGGACAAGGCGCTGATGGCGATTTATCTGCCGTCGGACACCAATGGCTTGAATATTTCGACGGCGCCGGACTTCCGGATTTTGTTGTTTACGCTGGCGGTTACGGTGGTGACCGGAATCGTTTTCGGATTGGCGCCGGCCCTGCAGGCCACGCGACCGGATGTGGGGCGGACGTTGAAGGATCAAGCGGGCGCGGTGGTGGGCGGAGGGCACGGGAGGCTGCGCAACGCGCTGGTGGTCACGCAGGTGGCCATGTCGCTGCTGCTGCTGATCGGCGCGGGATTGTTTTTGCGGAGCCTGAAGAATTTGAGCAACCTGGGCCCCGGGTTTCGCGCGGAGCGGCTGGTGGGATTCAACATCGATCCCTCGCTAAACGGCTATTCGGTGCCGCGGCTGAAAAATTTCTACCAGCAATTAACGGACAACCTCAGCTCGCTGCCGGGAGTGCAATCGGTTGGGCTGGCTTCCATGCGCATTATGGAAAACAACGAGTGGGACAGCTCGATGACGGTGGAGGGTTACACGGCGCCCAAGCCGGAGGATCGGGCGCAACCTTATATGAACATGATTGGGCCGGGCTACTTCGCGACCATGGGCATTCCCATTGTGGCCGGTCGCGACTTTCGCTTGAGCGACGATCGGGAAATGAAACGAGAAAATCTTAGCGATGAACCGGAGAATGAACGCTGGACTCCGACGGCGGTGATGATCAACGAGAAGTTCGCGCGAAAATACTTCGCGGGGCGCAATCCCGTTGGAATGCACGTGGGATTCGGCAGCGATCCGGGAACGCCGACGCAAATGGAGATTATCGGGGTGGTGAAGGACGTGAAGTATACGAACTTGCGCGACGAGATTCCGGAGCAGGCATTTATTCCGTACATGGGCAGCCGGTTTGTCAGCGACATGACGGTGTACCTGCGGACGACCGGGGAGCCGAACCAGTTGATGACCTCGATACGCGCGAAGGTGCGGGAGATGGATGCGAATCTGCCGATCTATGCGATGCGCACGATGGACGAGCAGATCAGCAATTCGCTTTCGACCGAGCGGATGATCGCGAGTTTGTCGACCGTGTTTGGATTTGTGGCGACGATGCTGGCGATTATCGGGCTGTACGGGGTGATGTCGTACAGCGTGTCGCAGCGCACGCGGGAAATTGGGATACGCATGGCGCTGGGGGCGGAGCAGCTCAAGGTGATCGGGATGGTGATGCGCGAAGTGCTGCTGCTGATCGCGATTGGGGTGGGCCTGGGCGTGCCGGCGGCGCTGGCGCTCACCAGCGTGGTGAAGAGCCAGCTTTATGGATTGCAGGCGCATGATCCGTGGACCTTGGGATTGGCGACGGCGTTGTTGGTGTTGGTGGCGTGCGCGGCGGGGTACGTGCCTGCGCTGCGGGCCAGCCGGGTCGATCCGATGAAGGCGCTGCGTTACGAGTAAATCCAGGCGCTTGGCTGGAAGCCGCGGGTTTGCAGGCGCGACTGTCAGAACGGAGTTGTGAGCGGCCTGCCAGCGCCCTGCTACACTAGAGCAATGGCAGCGATTCTTTGCGCGGTTGCACTATTTTTCTTTCCACCCGAGAATCACGAAGCCGCAAGCCTGGCGGCGCGCATGGAAGCGCGTTATCGGAGCGCGAAAACTCTGCAAGCCACCTTTCTGGAGCGTTATTCGGAGAACGGGAGCGTGCTTCGCGCGGAATCCGGAATCGCCTACTTCCGCCGGTCGGGGAAAATGCGCTGGGAATACGAGCGCCCGGAAAGAAACTTGTTTCTGGTGGACGGCAAAAGCGCCTGGTTCTATGTGCCTACCGATCATACCGTTACTCGCGTGCCGGCCAAGCAAAGCGGAGATTTGCGCACGCCGCTGGCATTGCTGGCCGGCCAGATGAAGATTTCGCGCATTTGCGCGCGGGTCGAATTCGCGGAAGGGGAGAAGCCGCTGCAGGAAGGAGATGCGGTGCTGCATTGCCGGGTGCGAGCACAAAAGCAGAGCCGGGGTTCGAGGGAATCGGAAAATGCCCTGGAAGTATCCGAAAGCGACGAGATTGTTTTTGAAGTTGTGCGCGATAGCGGGGAGTTGACCCGCCTGATCGTGCGTCAAGCAGGCGCCGTGGAGGTGGAATTTCGCTTCGAGAACTGGCGCTTCGATCCCGCGATCCCGGAAAGCATGTTCCGGTTTGAGCCGCCCGCGGGGGTGGCCATCGTTAACGGGGAGTCCGCGGACGAAAAGACCCCATCGAACTAGATCACACCTGGTCGGCAGCCCGTCGGTGCTATTCAATTAGCGGCCAACCTCAGCGCGCTTCACCGCATATCAATCAGATGAGGTAAACTAAAGACTTATGGCTGAGTTTGTGTGCCGCGTGGCAGACGCCAACGGCCGCGTATTTTCGCATATAGAGGCTGCCAGTTCGACCACCGAGGCGCGCCAGAAGCTGGCCGACCGCGGCCTGTACGTCTATGCGGTCGATCAGCGCAACCGGTTTTTGTCCGGACTGTTCCGGCGCCGCGAGCGCGCGGTGGGCGGCAGCGATTTTTTGATCCTGAACCAGCAGTTCAATACGCTGATCAAGGCCGGTCTTCCGATTCTTCGCGCCCTGGATTTGCTGGCCGACCGCGCTTCCTCTCCGAAGCTGCGTCCGGTGATCTCGCAGATTCGCGACCGGGTGCGCGAGGGTAGATCGCTCTCCGAAGCCATCACCGAAGCGGGCTCCTTTTCCAAGGTGTATTCGACGGCGATCCTGGCCGGAGAGAAAAGCGGAAATTTGTCCGGCGTCCTCGAGTATTACATCGCCTACCAGAAGGTCACCACCGGGGTACGCAAGAAAATCCTCGCGACGCTGGTGTATCCGGCGCTTTTGATCGTAATGGCTACGACCATCGTCTCCTACCTGGTCACCGCGGTGATCCCCAAATTCGCTACTCTTTATAAGGATCTCAATGTGACGCTGCC
>Ga0070730_10005189_pt1 | contig 11275 bp, 8 predicted proteins | sample Coa_R1_3_FD_66447 | JGI IMG/M metagenome (GOLD analysis project Ga0070730, IMG submission 66447) | Surface soil microbial communities from Centralia Pennsylvania, which are recovering from an underground coalmine fire - Coalmine... | ecosystem: Environmental > Terrestrial > Soil > Unclassified ... | reverse complement strand
CCCAGCCGCGCGCGCGAGGTCGCCGAGCCTGTTGTGGCTGACCGACAGGTCGCGCTGCCACTGGGTGTTGGTGGGGTCGGCAGCAGCGCGGGCCTGGGCTTGGTGAAGTATGGCGCGTAGCTGCTGGGCGGCCGATGGCAGGTCCCCGGCGCGCAGGAGCGCGTTGACCTCCAAGTCGGTCACCAGCATCCAGGCTCGTTCTGTCTGTGGGATCAGGGGGCGGGTCTCGGCTAGGTAGGCCACCACGGTCAGGGTGCCGGGGAGCATCTCGGCTGCCTGCCCGGCTACATCGGCGACCTCGTCGTATCGGTGCAGGGCGGCCAGGTGGCGAGGGATGTCGAGCAGGTCGTCGTAGCTGCCGCGGGCCTGCTGGAAGCGGCGCATCCGCATGGCCAGTGCGCGGTCGTGCTGGGCGGTCAGGCCGGTGGGGGTGTTGCGGGTGATGAGGGTGGCGGTCCAGGGGTGCATCACGATGCTGTCCCCGGGGTCGATCAAGGTGAGGTCGGCCAGCCGGGCCACATCCCGGCGCAGTTCTGCCGGTGCTGGTGCGGTCTGGCCGGGTCCGGTGGATTGCGGGGCGCTGGGAGTGAGGGCGAAGGCCAGGTCTTCCAGGGTCATCGGGGCCCGGCTGACCGCGATCTGCCGTAGGATGGCCTGCTGCCTGGTGGTGAGTATGGCGAGCAGTTCGGTGAGCAGGATGTCGGCGCTGCCCAGCAGCAGCGCCTGGTCCACTGCCCCGGCCAGCGTCTTGCCGCCGGTCACGTTGATCCCGTGGGCCTGGGCCAGGTCGCGGAGCTTGATCTGGACGTGGCGCAGGCTGGAGTGGCCGCTCCTGAGCAAGGCGTCGGTAAACTCGATCAGGCGGGGGTGGCCGCCGATGGTGCGCGTCAGCAGCCGCCGGTCCCCCGCTTCCAGGTCGGCCAGCGCGGGCAGCCGCAGGAACATCCGCCGCAGCTCCGAGGCCGACAAGGCGGGTACCGGGACCGGGACCAGGAAGCGGTCCGGTCCGGGCAGCGGGTAGCGGCAGGTGACCAGCAGCGCGCCGGTGCTGGCCGCATCGGCCAGGCTGGTGAGGATCCCGGCGAAAGAGGGGTCGAGGAAGTCTTCCCCGCCGGGGGTGAGGTTCTGCTCGAAGTCGTCCAGCACCACCAGCACAGAGCACCGCTCCAGCAGGGTGCCGATCACGGCCAGCTTGGGTTCGTCGTCGAGTTCCGCATTGGTCAGCACCGCCAGTACCCCCGGAAACACCTCCGGCTGAGCCGGCGCGTCAGCCTCCAGTGCGGCATGAATGGCCTTGGCAGTGGCGGTGATCAGCGCAGTGGGGTTCCACCGGCCCTCATGCACCACGATCAACCAGCCCTCGTCCCGCAGCCGGGACATGACTCGCCCGGCCAGCGCGGTCTTGCCGATCCCACCTATTCCGGTCAGCACTGTTCCGCTGGCCACACCGAACTGGGTCATCGCAGAGGGGATGCGCCGCAGCACGCCCATCAGGGTGCGCAGTTGCCGGCGGCGGCCGATCAGCACCCCCATCGGCAGTTCGTGCACTTGCTTACCCCCCGGCGGGGTCGTCGCTACGGGCAGCGGCTGAGGCGGGGCGGCAGGATCGGCCAGCGGCCCGTCGGCAGCCGACGACAGCAGAACAGGCAGCCCGTACTCCGGCCGGGACAGGTGATCCCTGTCGGCGGTACGTTCGTCCTCGGCCCGGTAACGGGCCCGCGCCAGGGCCTGCCCCGCAGAGGTTCCTGGATGGGTGGCCAGCTCGTGGTAGAGGTGGCGGGCAAGCAGGGTGGCATAGCCGTCGGTGACCGGGGCCAGCATGGCGATCACCTGGTTCGCCCCCCGGGCCAGCAACCCCGCCGCCATGGCCTGCGATCCAGCAGCTCCGCCCGAACACGAGGACAGCACGATCAGCGGCACCATTCTCCCGGCGTGCCGCAGCGCCTCCAGCAGATCACCAGTGGACACCGTGACGGGGTTACCGTCCTCGTCCTCCAGTTCCACCGATTCCGGTGACCCGTGTGCCGACAGGTGCAGCACGTGGTAGGCGTCCCGCTCCAGCGCCTGGCGGATCGATGCCAGCGACGCCACCTCCAGAATCCGCACCTGCGCGTCTGTCCTCCCGGCCACGCCGGTGACAGCATCCAGCACCGCCGCCATCTCCGCTTCCACATCAAGTGGCACGTTGCGCGTCTTGGTCTCATCCGGCGCGGCCACCGCCACCAGTACCTTCAGCGGGCCGGCCAGCGCAGCGGGCGGGGCGGCCAGGCGCGGCCCAGTTCCCACCGGCTCCCCAGCGGCAACCAGGTGGCGGGACACGCTCACGCCAGCCAGCAGACCCAGCGGTGCCAGGCTGGCTCCAGCTTCAACGGGAAGCTGGAGCAGTTCCACCGGCAACGCCAGCGCCGGGCCGTTAGCTATGAGCACCACTTCGACCCAGTCCCCGGCGGCCCGGTCGCGCAGCACTGCGGCCAGCGCCTGCTGTGCGTCTTCGTCCAGTAAGGCTGCTGCTAGCCGCTGACCTGCCCCGGCCATGCGCGTGCCTGCTTCCAGCGGCGGCAGCATCAGCGCGTCCCACACTCGGGCAACCTCGCTAGGAAGCGGCACCTTTCGGGTGCACAGTTGTGCTCCCGCCAGCCACACTGCCGACTGCACTTGCCCTTCGGTCACAGTGGCCTCGATCACCACACTCGTGTGCAGCGCTGGCCGGGGGAGAGGGGCAGTCGTGCTGCTAGCGGTGCCGCGCGCGGACAGCACGGGCACCGGACCTAGCGGCGGCGTGGTTTCCCGTGGCTGGCTGGTCAGTACCCGCAGCAGCTTCTCCGCACCGGGCATGGTGTACTCGCTGACCTCGTAGTACGTTCCCCCGGCCGGGGCCAGCCAGTTCGGGATGTCCTCCCGCTCGCAGCCGGGGAGCACCACCGGCAAGATCTGCCGCATCCCGGCGTCCTGGTCAGCGTAGAACCGGTCCTGGATCAGGCGGCTCTCCCACTGAACGCCCCGGCCTTCGTCTGGTCCGGCGTCCCCTTCGGCGCGCTTGCGGTACTGCGGGGAAGCGATCACCAGCACATAGGCCGCGTCCCGGACCTCCCGGCTCATCCATTGCGGCCAGTCCATCCGCCGCTCGGCGGCGGGCATGTCCAGCCGGGCGTCGACGCCGTGCGCGCGCAGGAATAACCAGAACGACCGCACCCGCTCCCCATGCACCTCGTCGTCGTGGGCGTAGGAGATGAACACCCGCACCGCTGCGGCGCTTGGCTCCCCGGCCATCCGCTACCCCCAGTTCGTCGCTGGCTCCAGCTGGAACCAGCCACCCCGTCGTTACCGACACATTACTCATGACACCTTCGGGCCACGAGTACCTCAGAAAGATTCCACCAGAAAAGGAACGCCACGTCCTCGCCGCCAGCCTCCACGCCGGAAGCCGCCGACGATGCTGTTCCTGCTAATCCCCGCCACCTGATGCCATTGAAAAACGTGCAGTATCACCTAATCCGACGACGAGAATGCGACTGCAATTTCCGGGTACCGTGGCGACATGACGGCCACGAGCCAGAAGCAAGATATAGGGTAACGTTCCCTTTAGGTCCGGACCGGGCGCGGTCCATGGAAATGGTTGTGGGCAGCTGGATGACGAAAGAACATTCACCAGCACCTGCGGGGAAAGAATGGCAGAGCTCGGAAGGGTGCATCATGGAATGGGATGGTGCGGTGATGAATGGCACAGGGAACAGGCGGCCAATTCAAGCATTCCGGCGGAGGGCTCGTCAGCCAGTCAAGCGATGCCGCACTATCCGCTTCGCGCTCAGCGACGAAGAGTTCCGCGAGGTTGGTGCTGCTGCTGAACGAGCCGGACTGGCCAAAGGTGCATACGCAGCCCAGGTAGTCCTGTCCGCCGCTCGTAGCGCCACGATTCCCACGGACTCCCCACTGCGTGAAGCGCTCGGCGAGTTCATGCGCGCTGCTGGGCTGGTCCGGCGAATCGGCGTGAACCTGAATCAGGCGGTGGCGAAATTGAACGCCACCGGCCAGCGCAGCGCCGACCTGCTTCCCTACGCTGCTGAGAGCCTGCGCCGTACCCACCTCCTGGACCAGGCAGCCGAAGAAGTCCGCAAACGGATCCGGCAATGATCGGCAAGGTCAGCAAGCGCGGCACCCGCGTCGCCGGGCTGATCTACTACCTGTTCGGCCCCGGCCGCAACGAGGCCCACACCGACCCGCACATCGTGGCCGGCTGGCGCCACCCCGCCGAACTCGAACCCCCACGCCACCCCAGCGGCCACCGCGACTTCCGCCACCTGGCCGGCCTGCTCCAGCAACCGCACGACGCCCTCGGCCCGCGCGGCTTCACCCACCCGGTCTGGCACTGCTCGATCCGCGCCGCTCCCGAAGACCGGATGCTGTCTGATGATGAATGGGCGCAACTCGCCCACGACATCATGCACCGCACCAGCCTGGCACCCTACGGTCACGACGATGACGCGGTCCGCTGGGTCGCGGTCCGGCACGCTCCGGATCACATCCACTTGGTGGCCATGCTGGCCCGCCAGGACGGCACCCGCCCGCGGCTGTGGAATGACTACTACCGCGTCGGTGAGGCCTGCCGGGCCGCCGAGGAACGCTACGGACTGCGGCGCACCGCCCCCCGGGACCGCACCGCGGCGCCCCGTCCCACCCGCGCCGAGTCAGAAAAGGCACGCCGCCGCGCGTTCCGCGAACCACCGCGTATAACGCTGCGCCGCACCGTCAGCACCGCCGCGGCCAGCGCTGCGACAGAGGAGGAATTCTTCACCCGGCTCGCCGAGGCCGGGCTGCTGATCCGCAAACGGTTCAGCACCCGCACCCCCGGTGAGGTCACTGGATATGCCGTCGCCTTGCCCGCAGACACCACCTGCGCAGGCGAGCCGGTGTGGTTCAGCGGCGGCAAGCTTGCCCCGGACCTGACCCTGCCCAAGTTGCGCCGCCGTTGGGATCCGTCCCGTTCCGCGAGCGCCCCGCATCAGCGGAGCACCATGGCTGACCAGAACGCGATCTGGGACCACGCCGCCCACGTCGCCGCTGAGGCCACCCACCAGATCCGTCTGCTGGCCGCCTCCGATCCAGCCGCAGCGGCCGATGCGGCTTGGGCCACTGCAGACGTACTGCGCGTCGCCGCGTCCACCTTGCACAGCAAAGCCCTACGCCAGGCGGCCGAGTCCTTCGACCGGGCCGCCCGTGCACCGTTCGCCCGCATTCCCCGCTCCACCCGAACCGGGAGCAGCCTGCGTCACGCTGCCCGACAGCTCTCCACTCTGGCGGCCGTCACTGGCGATCCAACCCTGGCCCAGATCGCCCTCATCGTCCGCCTTACGGTGCTGGTCGAGACCATCGCCAGCCTGCACGAGAGCCAGCGCCACGCCGCCCAGGCTGCTGCCGCTCACCGGGCCGCCCAGCACTTGAACGCCATGCGGGCCGCGCATACCGCCCACTCGCCCCAGCAGCGCACCCAGGCCCGCAAGCCAGCCACCCTGGCCGCTCTCGATGTTCCGTTCTCACCACTCCACCCCCAAACCGCCACGAGCAACCCGCCGAGCCCGAACACCCCCACTCAGCCACGCCCACACCTCGGACGCCGCCCAAGATCACAGCGGCACCGCGGCCCAGGCCCATAACACTCACCAGCAACTGCGACGGTTCGTCGCGGCCAAAACCCAAACTATGTGCTATGCATCGCCGCCATGAGCGCCTTGGCGTCACTCACCGTGAGCATGGGTGGGACCGTAATCCTCCGTTCGGCCGACGACAACTGGCCATCACACTGGCTCGGCAACGAGGCCATCCCTAGCGCGACCGGAAAACCGTGGCCCGGCCGACCGGGCCACAGAACCGATATTCCACCAATGAGGCGACGAGACAAACCAGTACGCCCACCCGCGCACCGTGTCATCCGGCTTTGTACGCCAGCTCGTTAATCGCCTCAGCCGCCTGCTCCCACGGGAACAGGTTCAGATACCGGCTGCCGGTCCCCGGATCATGCAGCGGGTACACCTCAGGCCCGAGCAGCACGTTCACCCCCCACGAGCGCAACTTGCCCACGTTCTCGCTGAACGCTGGATGCGCCGCGTGCGCCTGGTTGGTGAACGGCAGCGCCACGATCGGCAGCTGCTTGCCGATCGCCTCGACCAGGATCCCCAGCGCGAGGGTGTCGCAGATCCCCGCCGCCCATTTGTTGATCGTGTTCACCGTGGCCGGCGCCACCACGATCGCATCGGGGGAGGGCAGCACATCCGGCTCCCCCGGATTCTTGTACTCGCTGCGCACCGGATGCCCGGTCAGCTCCTCCAGCCCCGCCACATCGACGAACTTGCGTCCCGACGGCGTGGTCAGTACGCACACATCCCACCCGTCCCCCTGCGCCAGCCGCACCAGCCGCCCCACATCCCGGCCCGGCGGAGCGCCACACACGATCACGTACAGCACCCGCCTCGTCATGGCCGTACCCCGGCTCGCTCGGCCAGCCGGGCCAGCGGCAGCGGCGGCCCGCCCGGGCAGCGGCGCAGCAGATCGGCGATGGTCGCCTGCGCCACTGGCCGGCACCGCACCTCGGAGGCGGCGATCTCCTCGGCGACCAGCAGCCGCCGCAACGCCTCATCCCGCTGCCCGCCCAGGCTGCACGCCCGGGCGGTGTCCACCAGCAGCGCGGCCCGCCGCTCCTTGCGCAGCATCCGCAACCCCTCACCACCAATCCCATCCGCCACCCGCACCGCCTGCCCGTACTCACCCAAAGCCACCAGCGTCCCCACCTGGTGCAAGGTCACATTCACCGGCCCGAACGCCAGCCGGTAATAATTACTCCCCGGCGTCACGAACCGGGCCACATCCCCCGCCTCACTGATCAGGTCACCCGCCGTGCCCTGGTCGCCCAGCGCCGCAGCGGCCATCGCCGCCTGCAGCACCACATGCCCATATAGCGCCCGTAGCTCCTCGGCGCCCGATTCTGGCTGCAACTGCCCAGCCAGCGACATGTTCAGCTCCAGCGCCTGCGCTGACCGCCCCATCGACAGCAGCGCGTTAGCGACCCGGAACCCGGCCGCCGCCACCGAGGCCAGGTCTCCGGCCTGCTGGGCCACGCTGATACCCCGGTCCCCGGCCAGCCAGGCCAGCGTGTATTCACCCAGCTTGCGCAGCGTCGAGGCGATCACCTGATACACCTCACCCAGCAGCCGCACCGATTCTGCGTCACCCAGCTGCGCATGTGCCTGCTGTGCGTCTCCGAGCAGGCCGGGCAGTTCGGCTCCCATCACCTGGTAGTCGCCGAACTCGAACGCCGCCCACACATGCTCAAGCTGCCGCCGCACCTGCACCAGCCCCGGTGCTTCCGCCGATTCGGGCCCCAGCGAGTACCGTTCCAGCGCCGACTGGATGCGCTCGACCTCGGTGTCATCCAGGCATTCGCCCGCCCGCCGGGCCGGGTCCTCGCCGATCAGCGCGGTCAGGTCGATCTGCAGCACCGTGCAGATGTCATCAAGGACCGACAGCCGCCCGGCGCTGCGCTCACCCCGTTCGACCTTTTCTACCCAGCTCTTGGATTTGCCGAGCCGGTCGGCGAACACCGCCTGGGTCAGGTTGCGGCGGCGGCGCCAGTACCCGATGCGCCGCCCCATCTCACGGTCATTCACCTCTGCCGGCCCTCACGACCACCGATAACCCACCGTGCTCACCTTGCCGAATCCAGCATGACAGAAGCCGCACATCGTGTGCGAGTGCTCACACAGCGGCAGCCATACCGTCCCGGCATGACCGATCTCCCACCGGCCGAACTGGCCAGCATGCGGCATGAGTTCCCCCAGTTCCGGATCTGGCAGGAAGCCTTCGCCGACCGCCAGCCTCGTTTCGTGGCCCGCCGCCGCTACCCGGGGATCAACCCGCATACGGTCATCACCCCCGACCTCGCCGAACTGCGCGCCGCGCTGGCCGGCTCACCGCCCCAGCCCGCTTTGGACCTCTCCAAGTTCGACCCGCACACCCCGCACCCAGCGCGGGTCTACAACGTCTGGCTGCGCGGCAAAGACCACTACCAAGCCGACCGCAACGCCGCCAGCGAAGTCGCCCGCCACCGCCCCCAGGTCATCACCGGCGCCCAGGCCAACCGCAACTTCCTCACCCGCGCCGTCCGCTACCTGGCCGCCGAGCGCGGCATCCGCCAGTTCCTCGACCTGGGCACCGGGCTGCCCGCCCCCGGCAACACCCACGAGGTCGCCCAGGCTATCGCCCCCGAATCGCGGATCGTGTTCGTCGACAACGACCCGCTCGTCCTGGCCCATGTCCGGGCCCTGCTCACCAGCACCCCGCAGGGCTCGTGTGACTACATCGACGCCGACCTGCGCGACACCACCGCCATCCTCGACCAGGCCGCCCACACCCTCGACCTCACCCGCCCCGTCGCCGTCCTGCTTCTGGCGGTCCTGCATTTCATCCCTGACCCCGCCGAGGCCGCCGCGATCATCGGCACGCTCGCCGCAGCCCTGGCACCCGGAAGCTGTGTTGCCATCTCCCATCTCACCGCCGACTTCGCGCCCGAGCCGGTGTTCTGCGGCGTCGCTGCCTACAACACCCTGGTTCCCACCCCACTCACCCCGCGTACCCACGCGCAGATCAGTGCGCTGTTCGGCGGGCTGCCGCTGATCCCGCCCGGCGTCGTGCCCATCACCGAATGGCGGCCCGACCACCCCCGTCCGGTCGCCCAGCCGCACGACCTGTACGCCGGGCTCGCCGCCATTCCCGGACGCCGCCGGTGACCCTCCAGCTTCCCGGCCGCGACGAGATCACCCTCACCACGCCCCGCGGACGGCACCTGTGCAACGACCGCGCCCACCGCGAAGCCGGCAGGCTCGCCGAGCTGATCGTCACCTTCGGTATCCTCGCTGACCCTGGCTCTGACGCCTTCAGCCCCGGTGCCCTGTGGATCGAGTGCTGGGGTCACGCCTACCCGCTGTGCGCCGAGTGCTGGGAGCGCACCCGCCAGATCGCCATCGCGCGCCGCCCCACCCTGATAATCCGCGATCTCACCTCCCCGGCCTCTCCACCAGCCCGCCACTGAAATAATTTTTAAACTGAACGGTGCGATACTAAACAACAGCGAATGAACTCCGCCGGGCGAGTTTAACCTTAAAATCAAACCCTCATGAGGTACTGGCCACTGTCATTCCATTTGACAATGATGCAGGCCGTTCGCCTAACTTGAAGAACCACCCCGTCGCAGGTAAGCGCAGGTGAGAATCACCTGGTGATGGGCCACTTCGAGATGCTAGGCGGATCACAATGGCGGCTCAGCTTCACACCGTGGCAGAGGCGGCGGAAATACTCAAGGTCCGTGAATCCTGGCTCAAGACCAAAGCCGCAGCCCGCCTGATTCCATGCACGTTCGTTGGCAAGCACCTGCGATTCAGCGACGACGATATCGCTGCCATCATGAACGCCGGATCACGCCAGCCCATCACCCTGCGCCAGCGCGCCCCGCGCAGCCATACCGCCTGACACCCAGGCCAGCGCAGGGGAGCGGGCGATGGCGTACGCGGAAAAGCGCGGCAAGGGCCCGGCGCCGTGGCGGGTGAAGTACAAGCTGCCCAGCGGCCAGGAGACCAGCGAGTCCGGCTTCGAAACCAAGACCGCCGCCCTGGCCTGGGGCCGCGACCAGGAAGCCCGGATCCGCGAAGGCCGCTGGACCGACCCCCGCGCGGGCAAGATCACCGTCAGCGACTGGATCGACCGCTGGCTGCCCACCCAAGACGTTGGTCTCAGCACCGAGGAAAACCGCGAGTACCTCATCCGCCGCTTCCTGTGCCCCGCCTGGGGCAGCACCGAACTGCAGGCCCTGACCACCGAAGACATCACCAAGTGGGAGAACAGCCTGCCCGCGGCCACCGGCGTCTCCCGCCGGGTCGCCCGCGACGCCCGCAGCCTGCTGTGCACCATCCTCGGCGACGCCGCCGCCACCAAACCACCCCTGATCCGCTACAACCCCGCGCTGCGCCCCCGCAACCGTGGCCGCCGCACCGGCCGCCGCCTGGAGCGCACTCCCCAGCGTGTCTGGGCCACCCCCCTGCAAGCCCTCCTGGTCGCCGAACGCGCCGCCCTCCTGTCCGGCCGGGCCGAGGACTTCACCATGGTCATCACCATCGCCTACACCGGCCTGCGCTGGGGCGAGACCATCGGCCTGGAAGCCGCCTACCTGCACCCCGGCGAGCTGCACGTCGAATGGCAGCTACGCGAGATCCGGTCCACCTTCCACCGCCTGCCACCCAAAGACGACTCCTACCGCAGCCCCGCCTGGGAACCCTGCCTGCCCGTCGACCTGCCACCCTTCCTCGACGCCCTGCTCGCCAGCCAGGCCCCAACCCAGGCCCAAACCGGCCGGCAGTGTGCCTGCGCCGCGCAGCACGGCGGCAGCGGACGCTACCTGTTCCTGGGCCCCGACGGCGGCCACTACCGGCGCAGCAACTACGCCCGCCGCATCTTCCGCCCCGCCAGCGACGGCCGCCACGAGGCCATCCCTAGCCACCCCGCCCGGCTCATCGTCACCGACGCCACCCACTGGCCCGGCACCCCCATCGCCACCTGGCCCGCGCTCCCACCAGGCACCAGCGGCCAGCCCTTCACCCCGCCGCGCGGTCACGGCATCCGCCCCATCCCCGGTACCACCCCGCTCGCCTGCTGGCTGCCCGTCCGCCTCGGTCTCACGCCCCATGGCCTGCGGCACAGCCATAAGACCTGGATGGCTGAAGATGGCATCCCCGAGATCCTCGCCGAGCAACGCCTGGGCCACGAAGTCCCCGGCATGCGCGGCCTGTACGCCCACGCCTCCGGCCGCATGCGTGAGGATCTCAAAGCCGCCCTCCAGGCCCGCTGGGAAGACTCCCTGCGCGACCGCGCCACCCTCCACCCCCACTCACCCGTCCCCCTCCTTGACGAACTTCTGACCCCGTTCCGGCCACAAATTCGTCAGGACATTGAGCAGCAAGCACTCCACGAGACTCCCAGGCAGACCTCGGCACCACCCAGCAGGGAGAAGATGATCTCCCAAACGCCTCCCAAATCAGCAGAAGACCCCGCCCCGGAACCCGGGACGAGGCCTCAACGTCGTGCATCTGACCTGGCCAGACTGGATTTCCCAGCAGTGGAGCTGAGGGGATTCGAACCCCTGACCCCCTCGATGCGAACGAGGTGCGCTACCGGACTGCGCTACAGCCCCAACGAACGCGGTTCACTGTAGCAAACGACACTGTTAGCCTGCGCC
>Ga0070730_10005188_pt1 | contig 11276 bp, 8 predicted proteins | sample Coa_R1_3_FD_66447 | JGI IMG/M metagenome (GOLD analysis project Ga0070730, IMG submission 66447) | Surface soil microbial communities from Centralia Pennsylvania, which are recovering from an underground coalmine fire - Coalmine... | ecosystem: Environmental > Terrestrial > Soil > Unclassified ... | reverse complement strand
TCGAACGGCGTGCCGCCGCGTAACCTGGAAGACACGCAGATTCAGGAGTGGCTCGAATCGCTCGACGCCGTCCTCGAGTCCAGCGGCCCGGAAGTCGCCGCCGAAATTCTCGAACGCCTCCGCGCGCACGCCACGGTATCCGGCATCGACCTCCCGTTTTCCGCCAACACGCCGTACGCCAATTCCATTCCCGCGCGGCTCGAACCGCTCTTCCCGGGCGATCAGCAACTCGAGCGCCGCATCAAGAGCTTGATCCGCTGGAACGCGCTCGCCATGGTCGTGCGTGCCAATCGCGTGGAGCACAATATCGGCGGCCACATCTCGACATACGCCTCCGCCGCCACGCTCTATGAAGTGGGCTTCAACCATTTTTTCCGCGGCCGCTCCGAAGACTTTGAAGGCGACACCGTCTACTTTCAGGGCCACGCCGCGCCCGGAATGTACGCGCGCGCGTTTCTCGAAGGGCGAATCTCCGCGCAGCAACTGGAAAACTTCCGGCGCGAATTAAAACCCGGCGGCGGCTTGTCCTCGTATCCCCACCCGTGGCTAATGCCGGATTTTTGGGAATTTCCGACCGTCTCGATGGGCTTGAGCCCGCTGATGGCGATTTACCAGGCGCGCTTCAACCGCTACCTCGAGGATCGCGGATTAAAGCCCGCAACCGACGCGAAAGTCTGGGCCTTCCTCGGCGATGGAGAAACCGACGAACCGGAATCGCTCGGCGCCATCACCTTGGCTTCGCGCGAAAAACTCGACAACTTGATCTTCGTCGTCAACTGCAATTTGCAGCGCCTCGACGGTCCGGTCCGCGGCAATGGCCAGATAATTCAAGAACTCGAGTCCGCTTTCCGCGGCGCCCGCTGGAACGTCATTAAAGTTCTCTGGGGCAGCGAGTGGGATCCTATTCTCGAGCGCGACACCGAAGGTCTCCTCGTCAAGCGCATGGGCGAACTGGTGGACGGCGAATACCAGAAACTCGTTGTTTCGTCCGGCGCGTATGTCCGCGAACATTTCTTCGGCAGCGATCCGCGCCTGCTGGCTCTGGTTGAGCCGCTGCCCGATGAAGCGCTGCGCCGGCTGCGCCTTGGCGGCCATGATCCCCGCAAGGTTTATGCCGCGTACAAAGCCGCGGTCGAGCATAAAGGCGCGCCGACCGTCATTCTCGCGCGCACCATCAAAGGCTACGGCCTCGGCGAAGCCGGAGAAGGCAAGAACGTCACGCACCAGCAAAAGAAGCTGAACGAGGATGAGCTGAAGGAATTTCGTTCGCGCTTCGGCGTGCCTCTGAACGACAACGACTGCGTCGAAGTTCCTTTCTATCGCCCGCCCGAAGACAGCATCGAGATTCAATATCTCAAAGAGCGCCGCGAAGCGCTCGGCGGCTATCTGCCGAAGCGCAGTGTGCGTTCGAAGCCCATCGTTGCCGACCAGGAAGAACTTTGGAAGGAATTTTTTGAGGGCAGCGAAGGCCGCGAAGTTTCCACCACCATGGCCTTCGTGCAGATGCTCCGCAAAATGCTGCGCGATCCGGAGATTGGCAAGCTCGTTGTTCCGATCGTCCCTGACGAAGCGCGCACCTTCGGTATGGAATCGCTCTTCCGCACCGTCGGCATTTATTCCAGCGTCGGTCAGCGCTACGAGCCGGTCGACGTCAATACGCTGCTCTACTACAAGGAAGCCAAAGATGGCCAAATCCTCGAAGAGGGCATCACCGAAGCTGGTTCCATGGCCTCGTTCATTGCCGCAGGCTCCGCGTACGCCACGCACGGCATCAACACCATTCCGTTCTTCATCTACTATTCGATGTTCGGGTTTCAGCGTATCGCGGATTTCATTTGGGCCGCCGCGGATATGCGCACGCGCGGCTTCCTGCTCGGCGGAACTTCCGGTCGCACTACGCTTTCCGGCGAAGGGCTCCAGCACCAGGACGGCAACAGCCACGTCCTCGCGCTTCCTGTGCCGAATCTGCGCGCCTACGATCCCGCGTTCGCCTACGAAATCGCCGTCATCATCCAGGACGGCATCCGCCGCATGTATAAAGACCGCGAGAACATCTTCTACTACATCACCGTCATGAACGAGCCGTACGCCATGCCCGTGATGCCCGAAGGCGTCAAGGACGGAATCCTCCGGGGCATGTACCGCTTCCGCGCGGCCAGCAATCCGAAGTCGAAGCTGCGCGCGCAACTTTTCGGCAGCGGCGCCATCCTCAACGAAGTTCTGCGCGCTCAGGAAATTCTCGATACGAAGTACGGCGTTACCGCGGACGTCTGGAGCGTGACCAGCTACAAGGAACTCTACGTTGACGGCAACGAAGTCGAGCGCTGGAACCGCTTGCATCCTGGCGAAAAGCCGCGCGTGCCGTACGTAACGAAGTGCCTGGAAAACGCTCCGGGCGTGCTCGTCGCCGCGACCGACTATCTCAAGACGCTGCCCAACATGGTCAGTAAGTGGATGCCGCGGCGCCTGGCAACTCTCGGAACCGACGGCTTCGGCCGCAGCGAAGGCCGCAGCTCGCTGCGCGATTTCTTCGAAGTGGATTCGAAGTTCATCGCACTCGCTACGCTCCACGAACTTTTCGCCGATGGAAAAATCGAACGTTCCGTCGTGGAACGCGCCATCAAAGAACTCGGCATCAACCCCGACAAACCGAATCCAGTGATTTCCTAGTCCGCGGCGCGATTTCAACGTGCGCCGGGCGCATCCAGAAATTCGGCAGGCTTCAGACGTCCGGTGGCCAGCTGCGCGATAAGCTGCGTGTTCGCGGCGAGAAAATCGTAATCGCCCAACTCTTTTGGAAGCACCCACGCGATCTGTTCGAACGCTTTTGGCGTAACTTCCGTCTCTGCGATCGACGCGGCGTAAAAGCGAATCTCCAGCTCTTCCGGTTTCGATGCGTACTTGTGGCGCGTGCGGCCCAGCTCTGCGCACTTCGTCAGCGTCACGTCCAGTTCTTCGCGCAGCTCGCGAGCCAGCGCGGCCGCTGGTGCTTCGCCCTCGCGCACTTTCCCGCCCGGAAATTCCCATTTCAGCGGGGAAGTATCGTTGCGTCGCCGCTGCCCGATGAGAATCCGCCTGTCGCCGCGTTCGATGATCGCTGTGACCACCAGGATCATTTCAGGTCGCCCTCAGCGACGCGCTCGAAAATCCTCAGGAGCTGCCTCGCGCCGGCGACCAGTGGCGGCCCGGGCGTGTTCAGCAGCTCGTCGCGCACGACGTGCACCTGCTTATTGCTGATGGCCGGAATGTTTTTCCACGCAGCGACGCCGTACAGCTTCTCCGCTTTCGCTTTATCTCCCGTGGCGGCCCACGCCACGACAATCACGTCCGGCCGCGCTTCGGCAACTTGTTCGTCGGAAATTGTCTGGCCTGCCGGCAGCACCATTTCGGCGCCGCATAGCTCCACCAGTTCCGCGACCCACGGCGGCGAACTGATCCGCGGGTTCGGCCACGCCTCGCAGTAAACGCGAAGTTTGCTTCTACTGCTGCGCAGCGCACTGCTCTTTTTTCTAATCGCCGCAAATTCGGCGCGCAGTTTGTTAATCAGCAGCGCGGCCTGCGCCTGCCGATTGACAATTCCACCCAGTAGCCGAACGTCCGCTTCAATATTCGCCAAAGACCGTGGATTCATCGCCAGAAAGTTGACCGGCTTTTCGAGCAACTTGCCGACCGTTTCCTGCTTGTAAGGCACCGACCCGATGACCAGCGACGGCTTGAGCTTCAGAATTCGCTTTACAGAATCCATGTGCCAGCAGTCGCCCAATTTCGGCAATCCGCCGACCGGCGCCACGTCCGCGCACCATTTCGTCACGCCCACCAGATGCTTTTTTGCCCCGAGCGCGCACAGAATGGAAGTCGCGCTCGGTGCCAAGGAAACGATTCTCAATGCGGGCCCCGTCGGCATGCGCATAGCAAGAGTGTATCTCAGGCCACAGATGTGGTCTTCTGGACTCAGCGACCAAACAAAACGACTCGCTTACTCTGTGAGCTAGGCTCCGAGGAATACAGGCGCATCGCGGAAATCGGGCAACCGGTCGGGATTTGGAGTAATAATTGCCATGTTGAAATGTCGTTATGCTGAAACACTGCCCGGCTATCGTGCTTACTCTCGCTGTCTTGCTTTTTACGCACCACACTTCAGGCGCTGGAGCCCAGCAGCAAACCCCGATACCGCAACCGAGCACTGGGCGCATTGACAAACCGTTGGATACGGACCGATACATTGAAGACCTTTCCGAAGGAGCTACTTTTCGATTCGAAATCGCGCCGAAACTCCCGCTCTTTACCTTTGAGATCATTCCCGACGTGCGCGACGATCAGAATGGGTTTCCGCAATCGACGGTACAGGAGATCGAAGTTTTCAAGGGAAATTCCGACCAGCCGTTACAGCGCCTTTCTGGCTGCGATCTCGACGAGATGTGGCCCCCGGAGAGACACGCCGACTGGTTTCACACGGACGACGTCAACTTCGACGGCTACCAGGATATTTATTTGATGACAAACTACGGCGCCACGGGCAATCACTATGGCTGCATCTGGCTTTACAACCCCGCCACTGGGAAATTCGACTACAGCAAGGAATTCAGCCAGCTCTCCAGATACTGGCTCGACGCGGCGAGCCAGACTATTCGTACCTTCGATAGGGGCGGAATGGCCGGACTCGTCTACACGGCCAACCAATACAAGGTGGACGGCAATCAGCCCATTTTGTTCTGGTCGGAACACCAGGACTGGGATTTTGATAAGAAGCAGTTCCATTGCGTCTTGCAGGAGAAGCGCAACGGCGCGATGGTAGTCACACGCGACGTTTGGGGAGACTCCGACGTACCCGCATGTGAATTACCTTTGAGCTGGTTTCAAATTCGCAAAGCCGACAACTAGATCATTCCCCCGCATTTCGGTGCGCAACTACTTCTGATCGTAAATGTCCACTGCCCGCGTATCGTTGCGCAGTTGCTCGAGATTCACCCAGTAGTACGCGCCAAACGGTTTCTTTTCCGGCCAGACCTCATCCAGCGAATCCGCGTCGTACAATGTTCCCGCCTTCATCACCATCGCGATCTTCACCGTGTTATGAATGTCGTCCAGCGGATTGGCGTTCAGGATCATCAAGTCCGCGAGCTTTCCCGGCTCCAGCGTCCCGAGATCTTTGTCCGCGCCGAGGAAGTGCGCGCCGTGTACGCTGGCTACTTCCAGCGCGCCCATATTTCCCAGCGCAATGGCCAGCATCCACACTTCCCAATGGGACCCGATGCCGTGCGCCTGGCCGTGCGAACCGATCGCGCCGTATCCGCCGTTCGCGATGATGTCCGCGAGCCCCTGCGCCTGCACGCCGAAGTGATAATCCGTCAGCGGCCGCATCCAGCGCCGCCGCAAATGTGGCATCAATTCACGCCACGGTGTCCAGCGCTGCAGTTTCGCGTCTTTCCACACATCCGAAATCTGGAAAAAATATTCCTCGTTCCACGGAGCCGTCCCGCCCACCGTGAACGTCGGCGAATACACCGTGTGCGCTTGCCCAAAGAATTTCGCCACGTCGCCGTACAACGGAACATACGGCGTGGGATGTTCGAAACCAGTCTGGCCGTCCATCAGCATCGTGACTTTGTGCAGCAGATCGCTCGAACCTTCGCCTGTCACGCGCAGATGCTGCTTGCGCGCGATGTCGGTAATCCACTGCCGCTGTTCGCGGTCCGGCTGCAAATATTGCTTCAATGCCACCACGCCGTACGACGCCAGCCGCGTAATCTCGTGCTCCGTCGCTTCGTAGCTGGTCAGCTCGTTGAAGTTTGTTCCGCTGCCGTTCAGAAGGGGAGTCGCCGTCGAAAACGTCCGCGGTCCAACGGCCGTTCCCGCTTCGATCATTTCCGCCAGCGGGAAAACTTCTTCTGACCACGTGGAAGGATCAAGCGTCGTCGTTACGCCGTAGGCCATATACACCGCGGACTCGAAGTTGTGCGTCGGCGTGATGCCAGCGGACTCGCGGTGATGATGCGCGTGCATATCAATCCAGCCGGGAATGATCGTTTTTCCCTTGGCGTCAATGACACGCGAGATTCCTGCCGTCGAACACGTTCCCACGCACGATATGCGGCCCGCTTTGACCACGATCGTTCCCGACTCGATCACTTTTTTATTGGCCAGCGTGATGATGCGCGCGTTCGTCAAAGCAACGGAGCCTTGCGGAATCGCGCGTGGCACACTCAGGTGGATTTCCGTCGTGTCCGTTTTTCCGCTGCCGACGTGATAGACGAAATATTTGTTCGCGTTTCCAAATTCCACCGTCGCGTCGTCTCGCCAGTGCGGATACATCCCGCCGTCGAGGCTCGCCGTCGTAATCGTGAACACCGGCGCCTTGCGGTCCAGACGCACGCCTTCCTGTCCGGTCGCGTTGAGGGGCAATGGCGCAACGTAAATGTTGTCGCCCGCCTGATATACCACTTGCTGCCCGTCCGGACTCACCTGGGCCTGCATCGCGTAAGGAATCGTGGCGTGCAGGCGGCGATCCGTGCCGTCTTTCAGCGTCGAGACCAGATCCAGGACGGGCTTGCCGTCAAACGGCCCGTCGCCTTTCTCCGAGCGCGGCTCGGTGAAAAACATGCGGCCGCCGGGACCAAACTGCGGATTCGCGCCAGGACCGGCCTGTCCGCTCAAGCGCGCGATCGCTTGCGGCGCGCCGCCGCTCACCGGTTGCAGCACAACGTCGTACCACTCGTTGCGCGCCCAGTCGCGCCCGCGCAGCGTTGCGCCGGAGCCGCGCGAGTAAGCCAGCGTCGCGCCGTCGTGGCTCCACGCTGGATTTAGATATTCGCCAGGGTCGCTGGTGACCTGCCGCGGCGCGCCGCCGCTTGCGGTGACCGTCCACAACTGGCCGTGATTGCCATCGTCCCAACTCGCGAAGGCGATCGATTTTCCATCCGGCGACCACGCCGGTGAGAATTCGCCGGGCGTGAACGAATCGGGCGTCAGGCGATGCGGCTTGCCGCTTGGCAAATCCATCACCCACAGTTTGTGAATCGCCTGAAAAACGATTTGCTTCCCGTCCGGCGAAGCCGTTTGCCAGCGAATGAATTTCGCGTCGAACGCGCCATCGCTCAGCGGCAACGGCGAATACGCCATCTCCGAAATTGTTCGGTGCACGTGCGCGGTGAAGGGAATCGTTTCGACTTTTCCGCTATCCACTGCCAGCCGGCGGAATTTTCCGCCTTGCGAAATAATCATCGCCTTGCCGTCCGCGCTCCACGCCATTCCGGGAAGAATCGGCATTTGCCGCGAGATTTCTTCGGACTCGTCCAACTCGATTGGATCCATCAGCAGACGCTCCGCGCCCGTCTGCATGTCGCGCAGCCACAGCGCAGTGCGCGGGCCGAACACATGTCCTTTGTAGGACTCCGTCCCGTCGGGAATCCGCCGCCCGAACGCGACAAAGCGCCCGTCCGGCGAAATTTCCGGCGCCACGCCGCCGCCGCTGGTGCCGCGGTCCTGCTGCTCCGCGCTCCCACCCGTGATTTCCTCGATTTTGCGCGTTTGCAAATTCATGCGGCGGATTTGCGAGCAGCCAAGCACGGGATCGGTGTGGCCGAAGGGCAGCGGCGAGCAGGTCTGCGCGTCGAAATAAAGATATTTGCCGTCCGCGGAGACGGAATGCCAGCCGGGACTCTTGTCGCCGCCGACCAACTCAACGCCTGAGCCGCCGCTCTTGTGATACATCGCGAGGCTCCACGAAAATGGCGAGCCCATGCCCGGACGCGTGCCCTGGCGCTGCACGATGATGTAATTTCCGTCCGGCGTCCACACCGGACTGAGCGCGCGCTGCGTTTTGTCCGTGAACACCGCGCGCGGATTCTTGCCGTCTGCGTCCATTAGCCACAGATTGTTTTGTCCTTTGCGGTCGCTGATGAACGCAATCGTCTTGCCATCGGGCGAGTAGCGCGGCGTTTCGTTGATAGCGATGCCGGAATCCTGCGTCAGGCATTCGGCTTTGCCGCCGCTCGACGGCATGCGGTAAATGTGGCCAAGCAGATCGAACGCGATCCACTTGCCGTCAGGCGAAAGGCTCAACGACATCCACGTGCCTTCGCTGGTGTCGAAGTCAATCTCGCGCGTTGCGCCGCGCGCCAGCGTGGTGTCCCATTCCGCGGCGGGCTTGTCTTTTTCCTGTGCTGGCTTTTCTTGTGCGACAGCGCAGAAGGGCATTTCCGGAACGCCGAGTAGAAATCCACCAAGAACGCAAAGGAGAATCCGCATCAATCGTTGCATGAAAGCTCCCGGAACAGTGATAGGAAGTGGTTTGCGCGCGAGGCCCAAAAGTTGACCCAGATTTGTGAGGAGCGGCACCACTCTTGAGCGGCTTTCTATCACGCGCCTGAAGCAAAGGCAACACCTTCAGCCAGCAATGAAACGATTGTTGCAGGCGACGAGCGCACGTGCTGGGCCAGTTTGCATTTTCTGTTTCGTGACACAATCAGCCAAGAATCCAAACTGACCCAGTGCTCAAGCGTAGGTGGTGGCCAGCTTGGATTTCTTTGATTCGTGGCACAATGAGTCAAGAATCCAAACTGACACACAGCTCAAGCGCACTTGTAATTGACTTCACCTGACGCGTGTGATGGAGGCACGAAAATTCGCTTGGAGAGGGAATCATGAGAGTGTTGAAAATTCTTTCCGCAATGAGTCTGCTGATCTGCGTGGCCTGCCTGGTAGCGGCGGAGGCACGCCAAAGCGGCGCGCCGGAAGTCGTGCGTTTCAAAGGGACGATTGACAACGTGAAGTACGTCTTCGGCGTGGCGCCGCCGGTGGCGCGGCTCAAGCCCGGAAATATTCTCGAAGCGAATTCGTTGGACTGCTTCGGCAACGGCATTCAGAAGCCTGGCGACACCACCGCGAACGCCAAGGGTGATAATCCGCTCACCGGGCCGTTTTTTATCGCGGGCGCGGAGCCGGGCGACACGCTCGTGGTAAAAATTCTCGATTTGCAGGTGGACGGCAATCAGGGCGTCGGCGCGCTTTCGCCCGGATTCGGCGCCATTAATTCCACGCATTACACGCCGATGCTCGAGAAAGAGCCGCTCGTCGAGAAAATCTGGTTTTATCCCATCGATCACGCGGACAACACCGCGACATTTCAGGCGCTGGACTCCGGCTACAAGGTAAAGATTCCCATGCATCCGTTTCTTGGCTGCATCGGCGTCGCTCCGGCCAATGGCGAAGCGCGCAGCTCGCTCGTTCCGGCGGAGTTCGGCGGCAACATGGACGCGCCGGAAGTCAGCGTGGGCAATACGCTGTATTTGCCCGTGAATGTCGCGGGAGCGCTTTTTTATTTTGGCGATGGCCACGCCGCCATGGGCGACGGCGAAGTTGCCGGCAGCGCCATTGAAGTGCCCATGCGCGCGCGCCTGCAATTTGACGTCGTGAAAGGGAAGAGCACGGGCTGGCCGCGCTTCGAGAACGACAAGGAGATTATGACCACGGGCATCTACCGCCCGGTGGACGACGCCGTGCGCATCGCCTTCACCGAGCTGGTCCACTGGATTCACCGCGACTATGGCCTTTCCGAGATGGACGCCTACGAACTGCTCTCGAAAGTCGCCAAAATCCATCTGACCGAAATGGTCGATCCCAATTACGTAGTCGTCGCCTCCGTCGAGAAAAAGTACCTGCCGAAGAAGCAGTGAGTAGTGTATGTGGAGGATCTATGTCCAACGTGAATCGCGCAGCTCGGATTGGTTCCTTACTTCTCGTGGTGCTTGCCAACGCGCCGCGGACTTCCAGCCAGGTCGCAAATGAACATCACCCTTTAACCTTGGCGGCGGATAAAGACGCCGTCGTGCGCTTCTTTTTTGTGCCTGCTTACAACAGCTATTTTCACTATCCGCTACTCTTTCGCGTGGTCGAAGAGAACGACCCGCGATGGAACACCGCCCCCCTCGTCGACGTGGGACGAACCGCGTATATTTCTTTTTCGGAAATGCGGGCACTCTTCGCGGCGCTGTCTGCCGAACCCCTCTCTTGGGAGGAGTCAGCGAAAATCGAAGAGCTTGAAACCTATAAGACGATTCGCAACGACGGTCGCGTTGACATTAAGTTACTATCCTCCGGGGGAACCGCGAAGTCTGGAATTCCTCCAAAGGAGATGTGCGAGACGCTAGCGAAGTTCGACGCGGCATTGCGAACACCGCGTGCTCTCTGGGAATTTCAGCTCTTTCGACGCCAATTTGACTGTCGTGTTCCGGACTTTGATCCTAAAGCTTACCCAGACCGCTCTCATTGAAGTCTCGTCGGCGCAAAATCAGGGCACGCTAATGCCGTGGCCCAATTGGTGAACGCAATGGTCATGAAATCAGCTTGGTTGCTCTTCGTTTTGTCCCTAGTTTCGGTAGGGGGATTCCCGCAAGAGCAGCCGCCCTCCTGCCCTTTGGAAAACGCCAAGGATGGTCAGACGATAACCGTGCGTGGCAGAACGTTGGATGAGCCTCACGACCTTGGATTCGCTGTGGCGGGTTGCGACGATGTCATCATTCTCACATTCGCGGGCGATCAGGATACCAACATCGGAGCAGCTGAGCTTCGTCGCGACAGAAGCCTTAAAAACTTCGAGAAATTTACGAGACACGGCAAGGTGGTGGGGGCTACGCTTACTGGAAAGCTGGAGATCGCCACGATCCCGCCAGGCACCACGAAAGACGGGATGGGTTTCCTCCGGGACGCAAGCGGCAAGATAGTAGGAACATCCGGCTTCGGCCATCCATCGAGAATGTTCAAGTACCGACTGGTGATGCTGTCCGTCTCCGACGTTAAATCTCTGAAGCTCCCGAACGGGCACTGACGGGGGAATTATGATCGCGGAGCATCAAGCTGCGCAGGCATATCAACCATGACGACTATGCGGATGGTCCTCATGAACAAGCGCGTGTCTCGGACGATCGACGCTCTAATCGTCATTCTCGGATGTCTGCTGGTGCCCTATACCCATGGATACCTTCAATACTTCGGACTGATAGTCGCTGCCCTTCTACTCGTGGTCGTAAAATACGCGATCCTCAAGAGCCGGTATAGGTGAGGGACCGCTGGATCCACATAGACGGGCGGGGCGCCGCAACCCTTCGGAATGCGGGGGACCAGAAGGGACGTTTTCCTGACTGAACGCACAAGTGGCCGTGACCTGCTCCCCAAAATCCGCGCAGAGGTGTATATGAAGAACGCAAATTGCGGGGAGGTGTGGCATGGCGAAGAGGAAGTATAGCGAAGTGGAGATGATTGGTGCGTTGAAACAGCTC
>Ga0070730_10005187_pt1 | contig 11276 bp, 6 predicted proteins | sample Coa_R1_3_FD_66447 | JGI IMG/M metagenome (GOLD analysis project Ga0070730, IMG submission 66447) | Surface soil microbial communities from Centralia Pennsylvania, which are recovering from an underground coalmine fire - Coalmine... | ecosystem: Environmental > Terrestrial > Soil > Unclassified ... | reverse complement strand
GACGGCCCAGACGGCCCAGATGCCCCGCTCAAAGCAGCATGCCCGCGAGGGTGGCTGACAGGAAGTTGGCGAGCGTCCCGGCGAGCATGGCGCGGAAGCCGAGCTTCGCCAGGTCGTGCTTCCGGTCAGGGGCCAGCGCGCCGATGCCGCCGATCTGAATTCCCACCGACGACACGTTGGCGAATCCGCAGAGGGCGAACGTCGCGATGGTGAAGGACACGGGGTCGAGGGCCCCCTTCAGTGGACCGAGCTGGGAATACGCGATGAACTCGTTCAACACCATTCGAGTGCCAAGGAGGCCGCCAATGGTTCCAGAATCGCGCCACGGCACCCCCATGACCCAGGCAATGGGCCGGAAGATCCAGGCGAGGATGGTCTGCAGATCGGCGGGGAACCACGGGAGCCATCCGTGCACAACGCCGAGGATGCCATTGGTCAAGGCGATCAAAGCGATGAACGAGATGAGCATCGCGATCACGTTCAGCATGAGATGCAGGCCTTCGACCGTCCCGCGTGACGCCGCGTCCACCACGTTCACGTCGGTCCTGGGAACGTCGAGCCTCACGCTCCCCTGAGTCTCCGGAACCTGCGTCTCAGGCTCAAAAATCTTGGCCATCATGATGGTACCCGGAGCGGTCATGATCACGGCGGTCAGCAGGTGCTCGGCGCTGATACCGAAGGCGATGTACGCCGCCATGATGGAACCCGAGACGTGGGCCATGCCGGAAGTCATCACGGTCATCAGCTCCGACTGCGTCATCTTGGGAAGAAAGGGCCGGATGGTGAGTGGGGCCTCGGTCTGGCCCATGAAGATCGACGCCGCGACGTTCAGGCTTTCCGCCCCGCTCGCCCCCAGGACTTTGTTCATGACGATGGCGAACGCCTTCACAACCACCTGCATGACGCCCAGGTAGTACATGATCGCGAAGAGGGCCGACACGAAGATGATGGTGGGAAGGACCTGAAAGGCGAACACAATACCGATGCTCGAGTGCTGCTTGCCAAGCTCCCCGAACACGAACTCCGATCCCGCGTAGGAGAAGCCCAGGAGCTTGGTCACCACATAGCCCAACTTGGAGAAGGCGTCCCGGGTCCAGGGCACCCGAAGAACGAACACCGCGAAGACGAACTGCAACCCCAGTCCCCAACCCACGACGCGCCAGCTGATGGCGCGACGGTTCCGGGAGAGCGCGACGCCGATTCCGAGAATCACGAACATCCCGATCAGGCCCGTCAGCCGCTGCGGGATGCTGCGCGGAGCCGCGACGCGAGCGGCCGTGTCCGCGGGCGCCTGTGGCACTGGTGCCGGGGCGGCTGTGGCCTGCGTCGCCGGCGTCTGTGCGTGCAGCGTGTTCCACACCGCCCGCGGGAGCATGAACACCAGAAGCGAACACAGGAAGGTCACGCCGAACGCCATCACCACGCGTCGCCAGGTCAAAGAGCCTCCAGGTCGCTTTGGATGCGCGCCACCAGGGCCACGCGCTCGTACTCAGGGAGAAACGCGCTCTCACAGCCGTTCAGAACCACCCGCGCCAGCTCGGCCTTCGTGAAACCGAGCGCGGTGTGGGCCAGATGATACTCGTCGGTGAGCGTGATGCCGTCCATCAGCCGCCCATCGGTATTCAGCGTGACCCGGGCACCCTGAGCCAGGTACTTCCGTGCCGGATGGGCCGCCAACGTCTCGACGGTATGGGTATGGAGATTCGACGTCAGACACATTTCGAGCGCGATCTGCTTCTCGACCACTTCGGCGAGCAGGCCGGAGTCCTCTCCGACGCGGGTCCCGTGCCCAATCCGCGTCGCCCCGCACACGTGGATCGCTTCGCTGACCGAGTCGGCCCCCGCCCCCTCCCCCGCATGACAGGTGCAGAACATCCCGTGTCCCGCCGCGTACTCGAACGCCGCCCGGTGCTCCCCCGCCGGATGGCCCCGCTCGGCGCCGGCGAGATCGTACGCTACCACTCCGGCACCCCGGTACCCGGCCGCTGCTTTAGCGAGCTCGAGCGATTCGGCGGGCGAGCGCGTGCGGATGCCGCACACGATGACGCCGACCTTCGTACCGGTCTCCGCCATGCCGCGCTCGAAGCCGCTGAGCGGGGCCTCGATCGCTTCGGTCAGCGTCATCGCCGGCCGGTGCAGGAGCGGCGAGTAGCGCACCTCGACGTACCGCACGTTTTCGGCGGCGACATCCTGGACGAATTCGTACGCGATCCGCTCGAGGGCCTCGGGCGTCTGCATCACGGAGAGCGTCGTCCCGTAGGAGAGCAGGTATTCCTCGAGATTCTTCGCGCCCTTCACCGAGAGCTTGGCGGCCAGGGCGTCGGGAGTGTCGGCCGGCAGCTTCACGCCCTGCATCCGCGCCAGCTCGATCATCGTTTCGGGACGCAGGCACCCGTCGAGGTGGACGTGAAGCTCGACTTTGGGCCAGCGACGCAGCATTTCCTTCGACAACGCCGCGCCACCGGGACGGGCGGACACCACCACGCGATAGACCGACCCCGCCTCACCAACCGGGTCATCGCCGGCGACCTGGATGCCGCGTGCGTCGGTGACGTACGCCTCGCCGGCGGCCACCTGGTCGGCCAGGCGCAGATCCAGTGCGGCGATCGCATCCCGCACCCGTGCACCCCGCTTCACCTCCACGGGCCGCTCGTTCACGAAAGCCCGCAGGGACGGCTCAGCCATCAATGCTCCAGGTGGAATCGGGCCTCCGCGGGGGCATCCACCGGCTGGGGCAAGACTCTGAGATAGGAGATGAGGGCGTCCAGGTCCGTGATCCCGACCGGCACCGCGGGCACGCCCTTCAGCATGGCGAATCCGGAGCCCCCCGCCGCCATGAAGTCACTGACGATCAGGGTGTAGGTCTGCTTGGCCTCGATTTTCCTGCCGTTGGTGAGCCGGGTCTTCGTAATTCGCTTCCCAGGTTCCTTCCGCGAGTCGTACCAGACCTCGACGCCGCCGAGCTGCGCCCGTTCCTGGCCCCCCGCCACCGCCCAGTCGAGTGCCGAGAGCAGGACGGCTCCCGAGATCGTCAGCTTGACCAGCTTGTTGCCGAAGGGTTGGACCTGGAACAGGTCCCCGTACGTGACCGTCCCCGCGGGCAGGTCGGCGCGAATGCCGCCGTTGTTCATGATGGACACATCCCCACGGCCCACGTTCAGCTGCGCGTCCGCGATCAGGTGGCCGAGCGGGTATTCGTCACCCTTCCGGACCAGCGCGAACCGGAGGCTGGCGACGGGGCGGCGGGTGAGGGAGTCGACCCGAGCCTGAGCGTGCGAGACCAGACTGGCCACCGCGGTGTCGGTCCCGACCTGATCCGCGTAGGCGTCGATGACTTTCGTGCGGACGGTGCAGCACCGGCCCCCGGAACGGATGAAATCGGCCACCGCCACGTCGCGGGCGCTCGAGGCCGCTTCGACGATCGGGATGCCGTTCACCCGTGTGTCGACCCGGCGGTGGGTGTGCCCCGCGACGATCAGGTCCACCGAACCCGAGTCGAGCTGCCGCGCCAGGTCGATGATGTCGCCGTGACAGGCGCCCGAATCACAGATCGCACCCTCGTGCGCCAGCACGATCACGAAATTCCCCGCCTTCCGAGCCGCGGGGAGCTCGCGCTTCACGGCCGTCGCGAGGTCGCCGAAGGTCAGGCCCGCGACGTTCCGCGGATCCGTGCTCGTCGGCGTCGTCGTCGTGGTGAGACCCATGACCACGATTTTCAGGCCGCCACGGGAGATGATGGTCCACGGCTCGATCCAGGAGGGCCGCGCACCCGAGGCGTCGGTGATGTTCGCGGAAAGGAAGGGATAGGTGGCCTCGCCCATCCTGGCACGCAGGGTATCGATGCCCCAGTCGAACTCGTGGTTGCCCAGCGCCGCGGCGTCGATCTCGAAATCGTTCATCGCCCGAATCACGGGCCGGCCGAACGCGAAGTTCGACACCGGGGTACCCTGCATCTCGTCGCCGCCGTCGAGACGGACCGCGGTGCATCCACAATCCTTCGAGAGCGAATCGATCCACACCTTCAGCGCCACCGCTCCGCCCACCGGCCTTCCCTGAGACCAGTCCCAGGTCCGGGAGGCCAGCTGGCCGTGGAGGTCCGTGATCGCCACGACCCGGAGCATCGTCGAATCGGCGGCGGAGACGGGCGGCGCCGCCGGCCCGAAGGTCTGCCGCACCGCGGCGTACGCGGGCGTCAGGATGGACCAGTTCCGGTGGTAGTAGGCGGCCGCGGTGACGTTGACGTCCTTCTTGATTTCGGCCGCCAGGAGATCCCGAATGTCCTCGCCCCGGTCGTAGACGACCTTGGCGCCCTTCAACATGTCGTACCCGCCACCCCCGGCCGCGCGATAGTTGGACAGCGCGATCGTGAACGTGTCCACGGCCGTCACCGCACGCCCCTTATAGAGGAGGCCGCGGATGCGCTGCCCTTCGGGCTGGCTCAAGTCGATCTGGTAGTCGACCCCCGACACAATGTCGTAGTTGTAGCCGGGCACGGCCGGGTTGATCACGGCCTGCCCCGGAACGTAGGTCCGGAAGTACTTCGCGCTCTGCTCGAGGAACTCCTTCAGCTGCCGGCCGGTGATTCGCACCGCCATCAGCGTATTGTCGAACGGATAGACCCCCGCCAGATCGCGGAGGTGGATTTCGCCCGGGAAGGACGCGCCCGGATCAAACGACGGGGTCGCGGACAGGTCGGCCCCGGCGTGGCGCCGCATGACCTCGTTCACGAAGTCGATCAGCGGCGTGTCCTCGGCCCGCGAGTAGCGTCCCTCGAATCCGGCCGCGGCGTTCCCCAGCGTCTGGTCGGCCCAGATCCGGACCCGCTCGTGCGACGGCCCCTCCCGGCGCACGAATGACGGCAGCTCGGCGACGGTCGCGAGCGGAATGAGGTCCGCCCGCATCTGGTCCACCGCCCACTTGCCGTTCGTCCGCTTGAGCGAGACGTGGACCACGGAGAGCGAGCGCCCCCAGAATCCCGGCTGAACGAAGTGAACCCCGTTGATCACGCTGTCTTTGACTTCCCGATGCGTGTGGCCGAAGACCACGAGGTCGGGCTTCGAGGGCATCCCCGCGAGTGCGGCGGCGTTGTTCTCCGGCCCCACCCCCGTGGTGTCGTAGGACGACGCTTCGTTCAGGCCGGCATGCACGAGCACCAGCTTGAAGTCCACGCCCTGCCGGTCCAGGCCTGCGAGCGCGGCGGGTGCCGCCTGCGCGATCGGGAGAACCTTGATCTTCCCCCCGAGCTCCTGGCGATCCCACACCATGACCCCGGGGGTGGTGAGGCCCGTGATGCCGATCCGGATCCCGTTCCGAACGATCACCGCCGTCGTCGAGAAGAGCGGCGCATCCGCGCGCTCCGCCTGCGTCGCCGGAACGATGATGTTGGCGCTGAGATATCGGAACGTGGCGTCGGCGACCGCGTTGCGGAGTACGTCCACGCCGAAGTCGAACTCGTGGTTCCCCGGAATCGCCGCATCGTAGTCCAGGGCGTTCAGCGCGTCGATCATCGGATGCGGACGAGCCGGCGCCACGCGCCCGTAGTAGGTCGCGTAGAGGTTGCCTTCGATCAGATCCCCCGCATCGACCAGGACGACCTGTCCCGGATACTGCGAGCGGAGGGTCGAGAGGATCGTCGCGGCCCGGGAGAGCCCGCCCGGTGCTTCGGCGTCCCGGACGTCGTCCCAGCCCAGCAAGCGCCCGTGGAGATCGGTCGTCGCGACGATCACCAGGTGGGCCGTGTCGGGCGTGGTTGCGGCGGGCGGAGGCTGCTTGGGTGCGGTCGTCGTCTGCAAGAGCAGCAGCAGTGCGGCAATTGTCGTCATAGTGCGGTCTAAATTGCCAAGCCACTTCGCTTCGCGCTACCTTCGTCACAGTCGTGTCACGGGCATCCGGCAGTCGTCCCCGGCACCGATATCTTCATGCGCTATGCCAACACCCTCGAGTAACCGGTGAATCTGTCGGCACGAGTCCTGGTCGTCGATGACGAAGCGGACATCACCGCCTTGGTGGCGTATCACCTGGCCAAGGCGGGCTACCGCGTCAGCACCGCCGCCTCGGGTGTCGAGGCCCTCAACGCCGTCCGAGAGGAGCGCCCCGATCTCGTGGTGCTCGATCTGATGCTCCCCGGCCGGTCCGGCTTCGATGTCCTGTCCGAGCTCCGCGGCCGGCCGGAGACGAAGGACGTCGGTGTCGTCCTGCTCACGGCCAAGAAGGACGAACCCGACCGGATCAAGGGGCTCTCGCTCGGCGCCGACGACTATCTCGCCAAGCCATTCTCGCCACAGGAATTGGTGCTGCGCGTGGGGGCCGTACTTCGGCGGCTCACCGCGCCCGCCGTCAGCGCCGGTGGCGTTCTGGCGGCGGGTCCCGTCCGTCTCGACGTAGCGGCCCACAAAGCCCAGGTGGATGGCGATACCGTGGACCTGACGGCCACCGAGTTCCGGCTGCTGCGCCTGCTCATCGAGCGCGAAGGCCGGGTCCAGGATCGCACGCAGCTCCTCGAGACCGTCTGGCGGGCCCAGCCCGACATTCAAACCCGGACGGTCGACATGCACGTGCAACGTCTGCGGACCAAGCTCGGGCGCGCCGGCTCGTGCATCGAGACGGTTCGCGGCGTGGGCTACCGGTTCCGGACGCCCAACCCACCGCCCGCGGCCCGAACCAAGAAGCGGTGATGCGGCTCGCCACTCGCTTCTTCCTCGCCACCAGCGCACTGGTGACGGTCGCGGTGGCGACGCTCACCATTTCCGCCGACCACACACTGCGCCGGGAGCTCGTGACCCGTCTGGAGGGCGCGCTCGAGAACGACGCGCGCCTGATCGCCGCTCAGGTGCCGGCGGACTCCAACACCTGGTCGGAGGTCGCCCACCGGCTGGGTACGGTGATCGGCCGCCGCGTCACCCTGATCGACCCGACCGGCCGGGTCCGCGGAGACGCCGACTTCCCGCCGGAAGCCCTGCCCCACCTCCAAAACCACCTGATGCGCCCCGAGGTCCAGCAGGCGCTCAGGCAGGGCGTCGGCACGTATCAGCGGTTGTCGGCCTCGACGAATGAACGGCAGCTCTACGTCGCCGTCCGGGAGGGCCCTCCCGGAATCGCGATCGTACGCGTGTCCGCCACCCTCGCCAGCGTCGATACGGCGGTGTGGGAGACGGAACGCACGATCATCGGCGTAGGAATCATCGCCGTCCTCGGCGCCGCACTGGTCGCGTGGATCATGGGGCTCTCCTTGTCTCGTCCCCTGGTACAGCTCGCCGGGAGCGCCCGGGCCATCGCAGCCGAAGGGGAGCCTGTGTTTCCCGACTCCCGGATCCGTGAGGTCGCCGACCACGTGCGCGCGCTGCGGGCCATGCACGAGGAGCTCCAAAACCGCTTCTCGGACTTGCGGAGCGAGCGGGAGGAGTCGCGGACGTTGGTGGAGTCCATGACCGATGGCGTCATCGCGGCGGATTCGGCCGGCCGCATCGGAACCTGCAACGCCGCCGCCCGCCGGATGCTCGATTGGAAGTCAGACGAGCCGATCCCCGAGCTCGCCCTTCTTTTCCTCGAAAAGGGCTCGCGGGACTTCGTCCGCGACGTCGTTGCGGGCAAGGAAGTGGACGAGCGCGAGTTGATCGTGGGCGGACGCGTGCTGCTCGGCACCGGCCGCATGCTGCCCGACGGTGGCACGTTGTTCGTCCTCCGGGACATCACCGCGCTCCGCCACCTCGAAACCGTCCGCCGCGACTTCGTCGCGAACGTGTCGCACGAATTGAAGACGCCCTTGACCTCCATCGCCGGATACGCCGAGACCATCGTCTCCGAAGCGGAAGCCGAGTCACCCGCGAGGCATTTCGCCGCCACCATTCTCGCCAATGCCAAGCGCATGCAGCGGCTGGTGGAGGATCTGCTCGATCTTTCAAGAATCGAGTCGGGTGGCTGGCGCCCGGTGCCACGCGTCGTGGACTTGAGTGCGTCGGCTCGGGATGCCTGGACGGCCTTCGCGGAAACCGCGCAGGATCGTGGGGTGACCTTCGACCAGAAGGTGCCTCCCGCGCTCTCGATCGCGGTAGATCCCGACGCGCTCCGGCAGATCCTCACGAACCTGTACGACAACTCACTGCGGCACACGCCGCGCGGAGGCACCATCACGGTGTGGGCAGCGCCCGCCGGGGAGGGTGTGGTCCTCGAAGTCCGGGACACGGGGTCCGGTATCGGAGCCGAGCACATTCCCCGCATCTTCGAGCGGTTCTATCGCGCCGACCCCGCGCGCTCCCGGGACCAGGGAGGCACCGGGCTCGGCCTGTCCATCGTGAAGCACTTGGTGGAAGCGCACTCGGGACGGGTTGATGCGGAGAGTGCGCCGGGAAAAGGCACCACCGTTCGTATCGTGCTCCCCCCACCCCCCTCCTACCCAAGCGCTTCTGTAACAGAGTCTTAGAACGTTGCGCGGCCGTGACGAATCGGGGCTAACTTCCCGGTTTGAGGGCCCGATGACCGCCATTCCTCTCACAACCTCACCCCACCCGGACGCCTCGACCAGGGGCGGGGCGAAGCACACTTCGCCCCGCATCGCCGCGATCGATATCGGGACCAACTCGATCAGGCTGGTGGTCGCAGAGGTCCAGCCGGACGGCACCTACCGGATTCTCGACGAAGACCGGGAGATGACGCGGCTGGGACATGGTCTCTACGCGGAAGGCCGAATCGGTGAAGAGCCGATGGCCCACTCCCTCCGCGTGCTCGGCCGGATGAAGGCGATCGTCGAGGGATTCGGCGTCCATGATCTCCGCACCATCGCGACGAGTGCGGTCCGCGAAGCCTCCAACGGCCGGGAATTCGTGCGCGAAGCCTGGAAGCGGTACCGGGTTCGCGTCGACGTGGTTCCCCCGGAAGAGGAAGCCCGTCTGGCCCTGCGCAGCGTTCGCCGTCACTACGACCTCGGGGACCGGCGGACCGCGGTCGTCGACATCGGCGGGGGCTCCGCGGAGGTGGTGCTCGCCGTCGGGGGGCTGGTCGAGCTGGTCGTCTCCATGCCGCTCGGCGCGGTTCGCCTCACCGAGCACTACATGAAGTCCGACCCGCCGCGAGGCAAACATTGGAACGCGCTCCAGCGGGGTATCGACGGGGTCATCAAGACGAGCCTGGGAAAGGTCCCCTTCGTGGCCGAAGTGATGATCGGCTCGGGCGGGACGTTCACGAACATGGTCGAGATGGTGCAGTGCGAGCGTGAGGGGAAGGCGGGCACCCCCCGCGACTACCCGCTGGCGCGCGCCGAAGTCACCCGCCTGCTCGATCGCCTGCGCGAAACTCCGCTCGCCGCCCGTCGCGAAATCCCGGGACTCAACCCGCAGCGCGCGGACATCATTCTCGCGGGTGTCGCCGTAGTCGACCGCCTCGCCAAGCGGCTGGGCACGCAGCGCGTCCTCGTGAACGATCGCGGGATCCGCGACGGCGTTCTGCTCGCCCTGATCGAAGAGCTTCCCGGCATGGCCAGGCCTCGGCGCGTAGCACCGCCAGACCGGATGGAGTCGGCGCGCCGTCTCGCCCGTCAGTGCCGTTCGAACGAGCGCCACTGCGAGCGCGTCGCGGCGCTCGCGGTTCAGCTCTTCGATGCATTGCGCCGGCCCTTCGACCTTCCCCAGGAAGGGCGGGAAATCCTGATGGCCGGCGCGTTGCTGCACGACATTGGCTACTTGATCAATCACGAACGCCACCACAAGCACGCCTACCACCTCATCATGCATGGTGACTTGCCCGGGTTCTCGGCCCGTGAGGTAGAGCTCATCGCCAACGTGGCGCGGTATCATCGCCGGGCGGCACCCAAGAAGTCTCATGCCAATTTCGAAAAGCTGAGCAAGGACGAACGCCGGCTCATTCGCCAGCTGTCGGGCATCCTGCGCATCGCAGACGGCATGGACCGGACGCATGGCGGCGTGATCAAGACCGTGCGCGCCCGCACCGACCGGAAGAAGGTCCGCATCTCGGTCACCGCGTCCCGAAACCCATCCATCGAGCTGGACGACGCGCGGCGGAAGAGCGCCCTCTTTGAAAAGGCCTTCGATCGCTCGCTGGTGTTCTCGATGCCGCGGACCCCTGGCGGTGCCAGGAGACGTGCATGACCGACCGCGCCCCCGCCGCCTTCCCGGCCGATCACTACATCAATCGCGAGCTCTCGTGGCTGGAGTTCAACGCCCGGGTGCTCGAGGAAGCGGCCGACCCCACGAATCCGTGGCTCGAGCGGCTCAAGTTCATGTCGATCTTCAGCTCCAACCTGGATGAGTTCTTCGAGATCCGGGTGTCGGGCCTGCAGCAACAGGTCTACGCGGGCGTCGAACCCCAGGACTTCGGTGCGGAGGGGATGGCGCCCGCCGAGCAGCTCGCCGCCATCGAGAAACGGACCCACGAGCTGGTCGCCCAGCAGTACCGGGTCCTCATGACCGAAGCGTTTCCGGGGCTGGCCGAGGTGGGGATCGAGCGCGTTCGCTGGGCAGACCTCACCCCCGCCGAGCGGCGGCACGCGGTGGGATTCTTCCGGGCGAGCGTATTCCCGGTGCTCACGCCGCTCGCCATCGACCCCGGCCATCCGTTCCCCCACGTCCACAACAAGAGCTTGAACATCGCTCTCCTGGTGGAGCGGAAGAATGGCGGTCTGCCCCGGCGGCACTTCGCCGTGGTGCAGGTACCGGCCGTATTGGACCGCGTCATGATCGTGTCCCGCGCCGAGAAGAAGGTCCGGTTCATTCTCCTCGAGGACGTCATCGCCGAGCACCTCGGTGAGCTGTTCGGACACCTGAAAGTCGTGAATCACACCGTCTTCCGGGTCACCCGCAACAACGACCTGTCGATTGAGGAAGACGAAGCCGAAGACCTTCTCGAGACCATCGAAGAGAGCCTGCGCCAGCGCATGCGCTCCGACCCGGTGCGGCTCGAGATCTCGGCGGACGCGAGCGATCTGTTCGTGGACATGCTCACCGAAGCTCACGACCTCGAGCCGCGTGACGTGTACCGGGTGGATGGACCAGTGGACCTCACGGCCCTGATGGCGCTGTACCGGCTGGAGGGATTTGGGGCCGCCAAAGACGAACCGCTGGTGCCCCGCGTGCCTCCTCCCTTCGCCGCCGCGGACGACCTCTTCCAGGTGATTCGCGGGCGGGACGTGCTGGTCCATCTGCCCTACGAATCGTTTAACTGCGTGGTGGACTTCATCAACCAGGCGGCGGACGATCCCCAGGTCCTGGCCATCAAGCAGACCCTGTACCGCACGTCGGGCGGGAGCCCCATCATCGCGGCGCTCG
>Ga0070730_10005186_pt1 | contig 11277 bp, 9 predicted proteins | sample Coa_R1_3_FD_66447 | JGI IMG/M metagenome (GOLD analysis project Ga0070730, IMG submission 66447) | Surface soil microbial communities from Centralia Pennsylvania, which are recovering from an underground coalmine fire - Coalmine... | ecosystem: Environmental > Terrestrial > Soil > Unclassified ... | reverse complement strand
TTACCTGGCCGTCACCCCGCCCGGAGAGTTCGTCCAGGTGTTCGGCGGTGTGCTGGTGGGCACGGTCGTTTCCTTCCTGGTGGGTGCCTTTATCCTGCGGGTCAACCCCGTCAAGGAAGACGTGGAAGAAGGCGCAGCGGCTTCCACAGCGGCCGTGGGTGTCGTGCCCGGCCTGGCGACGAACTAACTTGGGTTGTGGGGGCTGGCAGGTGCGGCGGCGTTTCACGCGAGCGAGCGGGTCCGCTGCCGCACCTGCCTTCACGACACAGCTGGTCAGGAGAGTAAATATGGCACAGTCAATTTCCGCGGCGCAGGTCAAGACGATTATTTTCGCCTGTGAAGCCGGTATGGGCTCCAGCCTGATGAGCGTCAATTCTCTGAAGAAGAAACTGAGGGCGGCCCAGATTTCAGATGTGACCGTGGTGCACAAACCGGCGCGCGAAATCCCGGCCGACGCCCAGGTGGTCATCGTCCACAAAGGACTGGCCAAAACCGCGCGCAACAAGGCGCCCAATGCCGTCGTGCTGGCCTTCAATCATTTCCTAAATGACCCGCTATTCGACAAGCTCGTCAAATCGCTGGTCGACAAAACGGATATCGTGACCACTGAATCTTGACGCCGGCCAAGGTTTCGTTTTACCTGTCCTTCGTCACTGATACTATACTTATAACCATGCCAATTCTTTCTAAAGACCGAATCTCCCTTCAAGCTACGGCCACCGACAAGGCCGGCGCCATCCGTCGGGCCGGAGACCTGCTGGTCACATCCGGTTGCGTCTTGCCGGCGTATGTGGACGGCATGTTGGCCCGTGAACAGTCCATGTCCACTAGCCTGGGCAACGGGGTGGCCATCCCGCACGGCATTTATGAAAACCGCGAGCACATCTTGCAGACCGGCATCTCGGTGCTGCAATTGACCGACGGGGTGGAATGGGACGACGGCGAGAAAGTATTCATGGTCATCGGCATCGCGGCCAAATCGGATGAACACGTGGGCGTCCTATCCAACCTGGCGGACGTGATTGACCATGAAGAGACGCTGGCGGAACTGCTCAACACGCGCGACCCGAATGTCATTCTAAAACACCTGGGTGAAAAACAGCCCTCCTGAATGTCGCTGGCTTCGCGTGGACGGCGGCCGCACGGGCCGCGGCGGTCCGGGCGGAGTAGACCGAGTTTGCCATGAAACAGATCGAGGTTGTGCTCCAGAACCGGACCGGCCTGCATGCCCGACCGGCCAAAGTGCTGGTCAGCCTGGCCAAGCAATTCAAATCGGATATTAACCTGCAGCATGGCGCCAAGCGCGCCAATGCCAAGTCCATGGTGTCCGTGTTGACCTTGGGCGCGGTCAGCGGCAGCGGCCTCACCGTTCAGGCCACCGGCGTCGATGAAGACAAGGCCATCGCCGAAATTGAAGCCGCCATCCAACAGGGCTTAGGCGACACGGACCCTCCGGCTGAGCCGCGGGCGGCGTCCGCCGTGACCGCAGCGCCAACCCTACCGGCCGCTGGGCCGGGCGATCCTGGCGTCATTAAGGGCGTCGGGGCTGCGCCGGGCATCGCGGTGGGCCCCATCTTCCATTTTCAACCCATCGAATTCGATCTGGAGCCGCCCGCCACGGCGGGCCATGACGGCCAGTTGGACCTGGTGGAGGCCCTGGCGCGCGCCAAGGCCCAACTGGGCGAGCTGCACCAGCAAATGAGCGAAAAACGGCTGGGCGCCGAGGCGGCCATCTTCGAAGCGCACATGGAGCTGCTGGACGACCCCGAGCTGATCGCAGCCGTCAAGGCGCGCGTGACCATTGGCCAAAGCCCGGCCAAAGCCTGGAAATCCACCATTGACGAGCGCACCGCGGGCATTGCCGCCCTGGGCGACCCGCTGCTGGCGGCGCGCGCCGACGATCTGCGGGATGTGGGCCGGCGCGTGCTCGGCCTGATGCTGGGCCACGACAAGAAAGGCGTTTCGCTGCCGGCCACGCCGGTGGTGGTGGTGGCCCGCAAGCTGTCGCCGTCGGACACGGCCGCTTTCGACCCGGAGCGCGTGCTCGGTTTCGGCCTGGTGGAAGGCGGACCAACGTCACACATCGCCATCCTGGCGCGGGCGTTGGGCCTGCCAGCCATCGTCGGCATGGACGAGACCCTGCTGGCCCTAACCGCCGAGACCCCGGTAATCTTGAACGGCAACGACGGCACGCTGACGGTCAACCCGGCCGCGGATGTGCTGGGGCGCGCCCAACAATCGCAGCGCCGCTGGCTGGAATATCGCCGGCTGGCGCAGGAGCAAGCGGCGGCGCCGGCCGTCTCGCTGGACGGCCGGCGCGTGGACATCACTGCCAATGCCGGCTCCCTGGCCGACGCGGCCGAGGCCATGAACATGGGCGCCGACGGCATTGGCCTGCTGCGCACGGAATTCCTGTTCCTGGAGCGCACCACCGCGCCCAGCGAAGACGAACAATACGGCGTCTACCGCGCCATCGCCGAGACGATGAAGAACCTGCCGGTCATCATCCGCACGCTGGATATCGGCGGCGACAAGCCGTTGCCCTACATCCATCTCAAGCCGGAAATGAACCCGTTCCTGGGCGAGCGCGGCCTGCGCCTGTGCCTGAACCGCCCCGAGCTGTTCCGCGAACAGTTGCGCGCCATCCTGCGCGCCGCGCCGTTCGGTAATCTGCGCATCATGTTCCCCATGGTCAGCGATATCGCCGAGCTGCGCCAGGCGCGCGCCATCATTGACGCGCTGCGGGCCGAAATGGAGGCGCCGCCCATCTCCATCGGCATCATGGTGGAAGTGCCGGCGGCCGCGCTCATGGCGGACGCGCTGGCGCCCGAGATTGATTTCTTCTCCATCGGCACCAACGACCTGACCCAATACACCCTGGCCATGGACCGCGGCAACTCGGCCCTGGCGGCCAAGCATGACGGGCTGCACCCGGCTGTGCTGCGCCTGATCGCGCAAACTATTGACGCCGCGCACAAATTTGGCAAGCGCGCCGACATCTGCGGCGAGCTGGGCTCGGACGCGGCCGCCGTCCCCATCCTGCTTGGCCTGGGCATGGACGAGCTCAGCGTCAGCATTCCCTCCGTGCCGACCGTCAAAGCGCAGGTGCGCCTGCTCAATATCGCCGGCCTGCAATCGCTGGCGCGCGCCGCGCTCAATTGCGCCACCGCGCCGGAAGTGCGCGCGCTTGTCAAGCAGCAGCTCGGCTAGGGGCCGCTTAATAAAGCGGTCCCTAATCCGCACCCGAACCTCGGGCGGGCGTTTGACATTGTCCCGTTAACAGGCCCCAAACCAGGCTCTTTAGCGGTATCCCCGCTCGAGTTCAACAAAGCGGTCGCGAGCGGATTAGGCAAACCAGCCAGTCCAATATCAGGTTTGTTTTTGATAGATCAACGGACGGACACTTGCAAAGGACAATTTCATGGGTCAAAAATTCGACGACTATCGGCGGCTGAACTACAGTCTGCCGGAACAAAGCTGGGCCTGGAATCTATATGGCGCCGGTATGGAGAATCTCGGGCGCGGCGGCCAGCCGGAGCCGTTCGCCATCCCCGAACCGGACGACAATCAACTGCTGGTCCGTATTGACAGCATCAGCGTGTGCTTCTCGGATGTCAAGATCCTCAAACAGGGCGGCAGCCATCCCAAGCTTTACAACCGCGACCTGGCCGCCCATCCCACCCGCCTGGGCCACGAGATCGCCCTGACCATCGTCAAGGTCGGTCGGGACCTGCAAGCGCAATACCACCCAGGCCAGCGTCTGGCGGTCCAGCCCGACATTTATCAGCAGGGCAAGAGCACCGCTTACGGCTACACCATCCCGGGCGGCATGGTTCAATACCACCTCATCGGCGACGAAGTCCTCAAGACCGATGCCGGCGCCTGCCTGCTGCCGGTTGAAGACGATATGGGCTACGCCGAGTCGTCGCTGCTGGAGCCGTGGGGCTGCGTCATGGCCGCCTATACCCAGCGCCGCCGGCTCAGCCCCAAACCGGGCGGGGTGCTGTGGATCGTCGGCCAGCCCGGTGACGCGACGGCGTATACCTTTTCCGCCGGCCTGGACGCCCCCGCTACCATCGTCCTGACCGATGTCCCGGCCTCCGTCAGGCGATTGGCGGCCGCCACCGCGGCCAGGGTCATCGAGCGCCACGGCCTAGCCCCCGCCGGCTACGCGGCGCTGAGCCAGGAGTTTACCGGCGGCGCCGGCTTTGACGACATCGTGCTGTTGAACCCCGCCTCGGCCGGCGCCGTCAGCCAGATCGCGCGCTGCATCGCCCGCCGCGGTACGTGCAACCTCGTCGGCACCCAGCCGCTCGACGGCCTGGTCCAGGTTGATTTTGGCCGGCTGCATTATGACTACATCGTCTTTGCCGGCACGAACGACACCGATATTGCCGCCGCCTATGGCGATGCCCGCAACCGCTGCGAGCTGCGCACCGGGGGCACCGCCGTCTTCATTGGCGCCGGCGGCCCGATGGGGCAGATGCACGTCCAGCGCGCGCTGGAATTGCCCAATGGCCCGCAGACCATCATCGCCACCGAGATCAGCAACGAGCGGCTAAAGACCCTCAGCGACCTGTTCACGCCGCTGGCCCAAAAACATGGCCGCACGCTGCTGTTCTTCAACCCCAAGACTGCGCCGCAGTCATTCCGCGATTTCGTCCTGCACGCCACCCACGGGCAGGGCGCGGACGATGTCGTCGTCAGTGTGCCCGTGGCCGGCCTGATGGAGGAAGGCGACACGGTCATGAAGCCCGACGGCATGCTGGTGCTGTTCGCCGGCGTGCCCAACGGCACCCTGGGCGCCGTCAACCTCAGCAACGTCTATCTCTCCAACGCCCAATACACCGGCACCTCCGGCTTGACCATTCACGACCAGGCCTCCGTTATGCAGCGTCGCGTGGCCGGGACGCTGTCGCCCGGCCGTTCGGTGGCCGCCATCGGCGGCCTGGAAACGGCGGCCCAGGCGATTGAGTCGGTCATCGAGGGCAAGTACCCCGGCAAGGTGGTCATCTTTCCGCAAATCCACAATCTGCCCTTGACCGGTCTCAAGGAGCTCAAAGAGCGCCTGCCCGACGTCGCCGCGCAATTGGGCGAGGATCAGATGTGGACCAACGCGGCCGAGGCAGAGCTGATCGAAGAGCTGTGGGACCGGCCCGCATGATCTTCACCGTTACGCTTAACCCGGCGGTGGACCGCGAGCTGACGGTGCCGCGGCTCGAGTTCGATTCTGTGCTGCGCGCCGGCGAGGCGCGCGTGGATTTCGGCGGCAAGGGGTTCAACGTCTCGCGTTTGCTCAAAGGCATGGACGCCGCCAGCACCGCCATCGGTTTCCTGGGTGGTCGGGCGGGCGCGCTATTGCAAGACGGTTTGCAGAGCCTGGGCATCGCCACCGACTTCGTGTGGGTGCCCGGCGAGACGCGCACCAATGTCAGCTTCGTGACCCAGGCGCACGACCACTACATCAAGGTCAACGACAAGGGGCCGGTGGTCCCGGCAGCCCAGCAAGGCGAGCTGCTCGACAAGATCGGCGCGCTGGCGCGGCACGGCGATTGGTGGGTACTGGCGGGCAGCCTGCCGCCGGGCGTGGCTGATGACTTCTACGCGCGCATCGTGGACCTGCTCAATCGGCACGGGTCTCAGGCCATACTGGATGCCACGGGTGAACCGTTCCGCCTCGGCTGTGGGCAACGCCCATACCTGGTGAAACCCAACGCCGAGGAAGCCCGCGCCCTGACCGGCCTGCCCATGGACACACCAGCGGAGATTGCCGCCGGCGCCGCCGCCATCCGCAGGTTGGGCGCTCAGAACGTGGTCGTTTCGATGGGCAAGACCGGCGCCCTGCTGCAATCCGCCGAGGGCGCCTGGCTGGCCTATAGCCCGCCGATCGTCGAGGCGAATCCCATCGGTGCCGGCGACTCCATGGTCGGCGGGCTGGTCTGGGCGCTCACGCAGGGCAGCGCGTTGAAAGAGTCGCTGGGCTGGGGCGTCGCTAGCGGCGCCGCCACCGCCAGCTTGCCCGGAACGGAAGTCGGCGCGCGCCCGCTGATTGAGAACCTGTTTGCGCGAGTTCGTACCGAGCAACTCGAAATCGCCTAAAAAGGATGTCCGAATGCCCTTCGAAGCACATCAGGAAAAAGAATACTCAAAAGATGCCCAAAGCATCTATCAGGCTGGCTTGAAAGCTACCGAAAAGCTGGGCGGGAAAATTATCAGCTCGGACCCCGACCAGCTCCGCTTTGAAGCCCGGTTTCCCAAAGTCATACTGGGTAAGACGCTCGGCGAGCGCACCCAGCTGGCTTGTGCCGTGCGAGCCGGCAGCGGAAGCGGCACGCTGATGGTGGATGCATTTCCGCTCGACGCGCTGGAGCGCAAGCTGATGTTCGGCGCGCGCAAGGGCGTCACACAGACGATCGTCACGTGGTTCATCGCGCACCTGGAAAATAATCTCGGAATGCCGCCCGCTCAGTAGGCATTCTGACGACCGCCAGGCGAAACATTTTCGTTGCGGCCCGCCGAAAGGCCAGGGGACCACCATGGACAAATGGGTCTATCTCTTCCAGGAAGGCGATCGAAGTTTGCTGGCTCTGCTGGGCGGCAAGGGCGCGGGCGTGGCTGAGATGTCGCGCGCCGGGCTGCCGGTGCCGCCGGGTTTCATCATCACCACCGCTGCCTGCAACGCCTATTACCAGCACGACAAGCTGTTTCCCGAAGGCATGTGGTCGCAGAGCAAGGTGGCCCTGGCCGCGGTTGAGGAACAGGCCGGCAAGCGCTTTGGCCAGGCGGCCAACCCATTGCTGGTATCGGTCCGCTCGGGCGCGGCCATCAGCATGCCGGGCATGATGGACACGGTGCTCAACCTGGGCCTGAACGCCCAAACCCTGAGTGGCCTCGCCCACCTGACCGGCGACGAGGCGTTTGCCTGGGACGCCTACCGGCGCTTTGTGCAGATGTTCGGCGAGATCGTGCTGGACGTGCCCAAGGATAAGCTCGACCGCGCCAGCGATGCCATCCGCGACCGCGCCGACGGCCAGCGCGGGGCCGAGCAGAGCGTGGCCACCTCGCGCCTGATCGTCGAGCGCTACAAGGAAGTCATCTTCGGCGAGGCGCGCCAGGAGGTGCCCGAGGACCCCGAGGAACAACTGCGCATGGCCATCGCGGCCGTGTTCGATTCGTGGACCAACCGCCGCTCGGCCGACTACCGCCGGCTCAACCGCATCCCCGACGACCTGGGCACGGCTGTCACCGTGCAGTCCATGGTCTTCGGCAACGCCGGCCAGGACTCGGGCACCGGCGTGGCCTTCACCCGTAACCCCAACACCGGCGAGCCGAAGCTGTTCGGCGAGTACCTGACCGATGCCCAGGGCGAGGACGTGGTGGCCGGCACGTTCACACCGCTGCCCATCCAACACATGGCCGAGGCCTTGCCCGGCACCTATCAGCAGTTCGTGGACATCACCCGCCGCCTGGAGACGCACTACCGCGATATGCAGGACGTGGAGTTCACCATCGAGCGCGGCAAACTGTGGATGCTGCAAACGCGCAGCGGCAAGCGCACCGGCCAGGCCGCCACGCGCATCGCGGTCGACCTGGTGTCCGAAGGCTTGATCACCAGCGCGGAAGCCATCTTGCGCGTGTCACCCGAGCACCTGGAGCAACTCCTGCACCCGATTGTCGACCCGGCCGCCCACGCTCCGCTCATTGCCACGGGACTGCCCGCTTCACCGGGCGCGGCCAGCGGCATCGTCGTCTTCAACGCCGACGAGGCGCAGGCCCGCGGCGAGGCGGGCGAAAAGGTCATCCTGGTGCGGCACGAGACCAACCCGGACGACTTTCACGGCATGGTGGCTGCCCAGGCGATCGTCACGGCCCGGGGCGGCATGACCAGCCACGCCGCGGTGGTGGCGCGCGGCATGGGCAAGTGCTGCGTCGTAGGCGCCGACGCCATCGAGATTGATTACCCCAAACAGCTCTTCACCGCCGGCAGCCTGAAGATCTCGCACGGCGATTGGATTACCGTGAACGGTACCAACGGACAGGTGCTGCAGGGCAAGGTGGCCACCATCAAGCCCGAGTTGGACGATAACTTCCACACCTTGATGACCTGGGCCGACGAGGCCCGCACGCTCAACGTGCGCGCCAACGCCGACACGCCCACCGACGCCCGCCAGGCCCGCCAGTTCGGCGCGGAGGGCATCGGCCTATGCCGCACCGAGCACATGTTCTTTGAAGGCGACCGCATCCAGGCCATGCGCGAGATGATCATGGCGCCCAACGCCGTGGCGCGGGCCGAGGCCCTGGCTAAGCTGGAGCCGCTACAGATGCAGGACTTCGAAGGCTTGTTTGAAGCCATGGACGGCTACCCGGTCACCATCCGGCTCTTGGACCCGCCCCTGCACGAGTTCCTGCCCCGGCGCGAAGAGACCCAGCTGACTATCACCGACCTCAAGCTCAAGCTGCGGCTGGCCTCGTCGCTGGAGGAGATTGACGCTCTGCTGCGCGATATCAATATCCATAGTGCCATGTTGAGCCAGATTGAACGGCTGGCCGAAGCCAACCCGATGCTGGGCCACCGCGGCTGCCGGCTGGGCGTGGTTTATCCCGAAGTCACCGAGATGCAGGCGCGGGCCATCTTCACCGCCGCGGTTCACTGCCGCGAGCGCGGCCTGTCCGTCATCCCTGAGGTCATGATCCCGCTGGTGGGCTTTGTCACCGAGTTCAAACACCAGGCCGCGCTGGTCCGCAGGACGGCCGAGGCGGTGTTCGCCGAGCACGGGGTGAAGCTGGATTACACCCTGGGCACCATGATCGAGCTGCCGCGGGCGGCGCTCACGGCCAACGAGATCGCCGAGGCAGCGGAGTTCTTCTCGTTTGGCACCAACGACCTGACCCAGACCACGCTGGGCCTGAGCCGCGACGACTCGGCCCGCTTCCTGCCCGGCTACGTGCAGCGCGGCCTGCTGGCCGACGATCCGTTCCAGACGATTGACGCGCAAGGGGTGGGGCAGTTGGTGAAGATGGGTGTCGAGCGCGGGCGTGCCAGCCGGCCGGGCATGAAGGTGGGCGTCTGCGGCGAGCATGGCGGTGACCCGCGCTCGGTGGCCTTCTTTCACGCGGTTGAGCTAAACTACGTCAGTTGCTCGCCATTCCGCGTGCCCATCGCGCGCCTGGCGGCGGCGCAGGCGGCATTGAAGGATCAGCACTCAGATTGACCACATGTGTAAGGAGCCACCCGAGGCGGCATTGCGAATGGAAAGTAGCGGTTCCTGATGATCTCTGGCTGGCCCGTTCGAGAAGGTCCCGTCAGCATAGGCAAAGTCGTCTTTGTGGCTGCTGTGAGGTGGACTGGACGACTTGATTTTCACGGCCGTACCGAGAGGAATGAAAATTTCGGTTCTGGATACGGCCGTGCCCACATATAGGCTTGTGCTTCGATTTAGTTCACAGCCAAAACGAACTCGATAGCTCGTGGCATCCCCAGCCAGTCGTATCTCTGCCGCGTTTGCGTTCGCCAAATTCTCAATTTGAATGGGCCCCGTGTCCGCAGTCACCTTCATCCGTCTCATTGGCTGCGTGTTTGGGTACGAGAAGTCGATGAGTTGATGGCCTAGCCCATATTGAATGTCCAGGCACGACAGCGGCAGGCCGCCGAAATCCAGTTGGTTACTGATGTCGCCAGCAGTGACGAACAATGAAAACGGCTTTAGTCGGCCAAATGACAGCGTCATCTGAGGTAGGAGTTTTAGTGGGGTCTTATAGGCAAAAGCACCTACGGCAATAATCTCTGCGACATTCCCTGATTGTTTGACTGCGAGTGGGATGACTTCTGCGGGATCGCGAAACCTACCCGTTGCCCAGGCATTTCCTATTCCGGGGGATATGACCAAGGAACTCATCGGGGCGGTGATCTTGAACTGTAAGTCCTTGGCCTTGGGATAATGCACTTTGATGAAGGTTAATTCGCTCGGGTCCATTTTCGTGCCTGTATCTCGCAATACCAGGCGCGTCGGCGCCCCGTGGGACACATCCTTCGCCTAATCTTAGGTTTCCGGACGGGTGTGAGCAATTGACAAATATCCTGTTTTTCTGTGACAGGAGCCCAGCCCGGCACCCCGGCACCCCGGCTCGTGAACTTCTCCCGTATCCCAAAGTGAGCTACTCACGGTAAATGTAGTGGCCGTTCCAGAATGCGCTCGGAGCTGAGGAACAGCCGCCGGCTGTCGTGCGACGGCAGGGTTATGGAAAGACGATCCACGGCAGTGGGCCAGGCTTGATTCAGTGTCCAATCAAAGACGTGCCGCGGCCCGTACCGTCCGGCTTGGCCGGCCGACAAAGTGCGCGACCCTATCCGGAAATTGTCCGGCACCCACTTCGATCCGCAGGTCGTTGAGCCATTTTTGCAGCTTGAAATATCGCCCTAACGCGGCATCTGGAAGGTCTCGCCGGGAGCCGTCAAGGCGCTGAACAGCAGTCCCATCTGTTCGGCTGAGAAAGACATTTTCTGCGTGACCCACTCGGTCAGCAACATATACGCGCCGCCGGCCACATAGCCGACGATGAGTTCCTGTAGGCGCGGATCACGCGCCGGCTTGCCCGACTTGGCCGCCAGCTCATTCATCATCACCCCCAGATACGCTTTGAGGCGCTCCAAGAGAATGTCCGGATTGCCGGCCTGGATCACGAGCCGCAGCGTTTCGGCGTAGCGCTCCCAATATTGGAAGAGCAGCAGGCTGAACTGCTTCCGGTCGCCTTTGCCGCGCGCGATCTCGCGCGAGACTTCGGCGTGAAATTCATCGAAAATAACGTCCACGTGGCTCAGGAGCAATTCTTCCTTGGAGCGAAAATGCAGATAAAACGCGGCGCGGGAGACCTGCGCCCGCGCGGTCAGCTCCGTGATTTGAATGTCCTGGAAGGGTTTTTCCTTCATCAATTCAATCAGCGCGGCTTGCAGCCACTGGCGGGTACGGCGCGCCCTCAGATCATGGCTTTGGCTGGAAGCCGCGGCGGCGGTTCTCGGACTCATTGACATTTTGGCCCCACTGTCCACTATTTGACACCGGGCTTGACAGGCCCAGCTCATACGGATATTGTACACGTGTCTGTAATCTGACGCAAGTCTAACACGGAGGTTGTTCTATGACAAACCGGCCGATCAACGCAATTTTATGGAGCCTGCTGGGGGTCTTCACCGGGGTAACGTTGCTGCGCAGCCTGGCGCCTGGCGTGTTGCCGCCTCTCCTGAGTGTGGCGCTGGTGACGCTCCTGCCGTTTGCGTTC
>Ga0070730_10005183_pt1 | contig 11281 bp, 14 predicted proteins | sample Coa_R1_3_FD_66447 | JGI IMG/M metagenome (GOLD analysis project Ga0070730, IMG submission 66447) | Surface soil microbial communities from Centralia Pennsylvania, which are recovering from an underground coalmine fire - Coalmine... | ecosystem: Environmental > Terrestrial > Soil > Unclassified ... | reverse complement strand
GTGCTGCGCAAGGCCTATGGCCTGGGCGCCCAGGCGATGACGGGCGGCTCGACCCTGGCCCCGTTCTTCTGCGCCGCCTGGCCCACCGGCGAGTTCGGCGGCATGGGCCTGGAGGGAGCCGTCCGCCTGGGCTATCGCCGCGAACTGGAGGCGGAGACCGATCCGGCGGCCAAGCAGGCGCTGTTCGACAAGCTGCTGGGCGGCCTCTACGCGCGCGGCAAGGCGATCAACGTCGCCGCCACCCTGGAGATCGACGCGGTCATCGACCCGGCCGACACCCGGCAGTGGATCCTGCAGGGGCTGCGCAGCTGCCGGCCCCGCCACGCCCGCCGCCGGCGGTTCGTCGACGCCTGGTGATCGGCCCCGGCCATGCCCCTGCCGGCCGAAGCCGAAAAGGACATCGTCACCATCGAGGGACGGCGGCTGCGCCTTCGGCCGATCGGCCCGGACGACGACGACGCGATTGTCGACATGGCGCGCCGCTCGACGCCCGACGATCTGCGCCTGCGCTTCTTCACCCTCGTTCGCCCGGAGCCCGGGCCCCTCGTCACCTCCCTGACCCACTACGACCACAGCCGCCAACGGGCGGCGGGCGCCTTTGACCCTGAGCTCCCGCGAGGGCCGCAGGAACTGCTGGGGGTCGGCCGCATGACCTGGCAGCCCGACCACAGCCGCGGCGAGTTCGCGATCATGGTGCGCTCGGACTTCAAGGGGCACGGCCTCGGCCACTGCCTGATGGCCGAGATGCTCGGCTGGGCGGTCGACCTCGGCCTGCCGCGCGTCGACGGCGACGTCCTCCCGGAGAACAGCGCCATGCTGCGGATGGTGCGATCCTGCGGCGGGGTCATCCTGCCGCGCGGCCCCGATTTTCAGACCGTCCGGGTCACCTTCGATCCGCCTCGCAGGATCTAGCCTCGCGGTGGCGCAGCGGCGAGCACGGCGACCGCTAGGGGAACGTCACGCCCGGCTGATCACCAGGCAGCCGTTGGTGCCGCCGAAGCCGAAGCTGTTGGACATCACCGTCTCGAGGTCCTTGGCGATGCGCTGGCGGGCGATCGGCAGGTCCTCGAACGCCGGATCGAGCGTGTCGATGTTGGCGCTCTCGGCCACGAAGCCGCCGCGCATCATCAGGAGGCAGTAGATCGCCTCCTGGGCCCCCGCGGCGCCGAGGCTGTGGCCGGTGAGGGCCTTGGTCGAGGAGATCAGCGGCGCGGCGTCGCCGAACACCTCGCGCACGGCCGCCATCTCCTTGAGGTCGCCGATCGGGGTGCCGGTGCCGTGGGGGTTGAGGTAGTCGATCCGGCGGTTGCCGGCGCCCATCATCGCCAGGCGCATGCAGCGCGCCGCGCCCTCGCCGGAAGGGGCGACCATGTCGAAGCCGTCGGAGTTGGCGGCGTAGCCGACGATCTCCCCGTGGATGGTCGCGCCGCGCGCCAGGGCCCGCTCCATGTCCTCCAGCACCACCATGCCGGCGCCGCCGGCGATGACGAAGCCGTCGCGGTCGACGTCATAGGGCCGGCTGGCGCGGGCCGGCGTGTCGTTGAAGTTGCTCGACATCGCGCCCATGGCGTCGAACAGCGAGGAGAGGGTCCAGTCCAGCTCCTCGCAGCCGCCGGCGAACATCACGTCCTGGTTGCCGAGCCGGATCTGCTCGTAGGCGGCGCCGATGCAGTGGGTCGAGGTCGCGCAGGCCGAGCTGATCGAGAAATTGACGCCCTTGATCTTGAACCAGGTGGAGAGGGCGGCCGAGGGACCGGAGCTCATCGCCTTGGGGACCGCGAAAGGGCCGATGCGCCTGACGCCCTTGGCGCGGGCGACGTCCGCGGCCTCGACGATGGAGCGGGTCGAGGGGCCGCCCGAGCCGACGATCAGCCCGGTGCGCTCGTTGGAGACCTCGTCCGGCTCCAGGCCGGCGTCGGCGATCGCCTGCTCCATGGCGAGGTGGGCGTAGCCGGTCCCCTGCGCGAGGAAGCGGGCGGCACGGCGGTCGACCAGCTTCTCCCACGCCACGCCGGGGTCGGCGTGCACCTGGCAGCGGAAACCGAGCTCGGCGTACTCCGGCGCGGCGGTCACGCCGGGCCGTGCGGTCTCCAGTGACGACAGCACCTCCCCGGCGTTGGCGCCGATAGGCGAGATGACGCCAAGGCCGGTGACGGCGACTCGCCGCATGTCCGCATACTCCTCCCGTCAGGCAAGGTCGGCGGCGTTGAACACGCCGACCTTGAGATCCCTCGCCTCGTAGATAGGTTTGCCGTCCGCCTCCAGAACCCCGTCGGCCACCCCCATCACCAATCTCCTCAGAATCACCTTCTTGAAGTCGATCTTGTAGACGACCTTGGACACCGCCGGGGTCACCTGACCCCTGAACTTCACCTCGCCCACCCCCAACGCGCGACCCCGCCCCGGGGCGCCCGACCAGCCGAGAAAAAATCCGACCAGCTGCCACATGGCGTCCAGGCCGAGGCAGCCGGGCATCACCGGGTCGCCGATGAAGTGGCAGGCGAAGAACCAGAGGTCCGGGCGGATATCCAGCTCGGCGGTGATCTGCCCCTTGCCGAAGGTTCCGCCCTCGGTCGAGATCGCCGAGATGCGGTCGAACATGAGCATCGGCGGGGCGGGCAGCTGGGCGTTGCCCGGCCCGAACATCTCTCCCCGGGCGCAGGCGAGGAGATCGTCGTGGTCGAACCACGTCTTGGTCATGGTGTCCATCGGCCCCGGTTAGCACGCCGAGGGCCGGGGCCTCAACGTTCCCCTACTTGCACGCCCTCACTTGCACTGGGGCGCCGGGGCGACCCCCCAGACCCGGTCGGCGGCCGCCCAGCCGGTGACGCCCTGCACCCGGACGCGGCACCAGGGGCCGGCGCAGCGGTCGAGGCTGGCCAGGGCGCGGGCGTTCAGCAGGCCCGCCACCGGCGCCCCGTCCTTCGCGGCCCGGAGCAGGGCGACGGGGCCTGGGCCCATGGCTTCGACCGTGCGGCGGCCGTCGAGCATCGAGCGGTGCACCCACACCGCCCCACCGTCCGGATCGCACACGCGCCGCCAGTCAAGGGTCTCGGCGACGATCTGCACCGGCAGGCCCTTCGCCCGGTAGACCCACAGGGCCGGATAGTCCGTCCCCGGGCCCTTGCGCGCATAGACCTTGTCGCGCTTGAGGCTGACGTAGCGCGGCACGCAGTAGCCGGAGACCGCCGAGGTCCGCGCCGTCGGCGGACAGTCCTTCCCCTCGTCGCCGTGCTCGCCGCAGGCGGCGAGGGCGAGGAGAGGCAGGAGGGCGAGACCTGGCCAGGACCGCCTCCCCGCCAAGTTCTCGCTTGCTTGGCCGGGCAAAGCCGGTTTGGTAGGAGGAGCGACGCGCCTGTCGCGCATCACACGCCGCCTCTCAGACCCGCCCATGGCCCCTCGCAAGCCAAAAGTCGTCGTCACGCGAAAGCTGCCGGATGCGGTCGAGACCCGCATGCGCGAGCTGTTCGACACCGAGCTCAACCTCGACGACACGCCGATGGACGCCCAGGCGCTGGCCGCGGCGATGAACCGCTGCGACGTGCTGGCCCCCACCATCACCGACCGCCTTGACGCGAACGTGATCGCCCAGGCCGGCGACCGGGTGAAGCTGATCGCCAACTTCGGCGCCGGCGTCGACCACATCGACATCGAGGCGGCCACCAACCGCGGGATCCTGGTCACCAATACGCCGGGCGTGCTGACCGAGGACACCGCCGACCTGACCATGGGGCTGATCATGGCCTCCGCCCGCCGGGTGGTGGAGGGGGCCAACATCGTCCAGGCCGGCGAGTTCCACGGCTGGACGCCGACGTGGATGCTCGGCCGGCGCCTGTGGGGCAAGCGGCTGGGGATCGTCGGCATGGGCCGGATCGGTCAGGCGCTCGCCAAGCGGGCCCGCGCCTTCGGCCTGACCATCCACTACCACAACCGCAAGCCGGTCAGTCAGCGCATCGCCGACGAGCTCGAGGCGACCTACTGGGAAAGCCTCGACCAGATGCTGGCGAGGACCGACGTGATCTCGGTGAACTGCCCCCATACCCCCGCGACCTATCACCTGCTTTCGGCGCGCCGCCTCAAGCTGCTGCAGCCCCATGCCCTGGTGGTCAACACCGCCCGCGGCGAGATCATCGACGAAGCGGCCCTGGCCGGCATGCTCCAGCGCGGCGAGATCGCCGGCGCGGGATTGGACGTTTATGAGCATGAACCGACGGTTAATCCAAAGCTTTTGAAGCTGCCCAACGTGGTCCTGCTGCCGCACATGAGCTCGGCCACCATCGAGGGCCGCATCGACATGGGCGAGAAGGTGATCATCAACATCCGCACCTGGATGGACGGCCACAAGCCCCCGGACCGAATCATCCCGTCGATGCTCTGACCTCGCGTTTGCGACCGCCCCAACCCGCTCATCCCCGCGAAAGCGGGGACCCAGCGGTGTCCAGGACCACTTCCATATCGAGGAAGAGGTCTCGCCACTCAGGGTTCAGCCGTTCGATCAGTTCCAGTTTCCACACCCTGCGCCACCTCTTCATCCGGCGTTCGCGTAGGAAGGCCGTATGACGGTCTTCGTGCTCCCCGAACCAGACCAGATGGGAGACGCGGTACTTTGCGGTGAAACCTTTGAAATGGTGCTCTCGGTGTTCAACCATCCGACGGTACAGGTCGTCGGTGTGACCGATATAGATCGTCCCATTGCGCCCGCTGGCGAGGATGTAGACCGTGAAGGCCATTCGGCGACCCTGGACAAAGCGGTCCATGTTGCATTTTGTTGTCAAGCTGGAAAGCGCTGAGTCCCCGCTTTCGCGGGGATGAGCGGATTATGTGGCTCTCACTGCGTTCCGCACACCGGGCAGTGGGGGTCGGGGCCGATGCGGACGGTGCGGACTTCGGCGGCGAGGGCGTCGTAGATCATCAGGCGGCCGGCGAGGGGCTCGCCGGCGTGGGCGATCACCTTGACCGCCTCCACCGCCATCATCGAGCCGATGACGCCGGCGAGGGCGCCGAGCACCCCGACGGCGGCGCAGGTCTCGGCGTCGGGGGGGATCTCGGGGACCAGGCAGCGGTAGCAGGGACGGCCGGCGAAGACCCCGACCTGGCCGGTCCAGCGCCCGATCGCCCCGCTGACGAGCGTCCTGCCCTCGGCGACGCAGGCGTCGCTCACGGCGAAGCGGGTGGCGAAGTCGTCGGTGCCGTCCAGCACCAGGTCGTGGGCGGCGACGAGGGCGCGGGCGTTGCGGTCGTCCAGCCGCTGCGCGATCGGCTCGACGACGACGTGGGGATTGATGTCCCACAGGCGCCGCACGGCGGTCCCGACCTTGAGGCTCCCCACGTCGTCGACGCCGTAGAGCACCTGGCGCTGCAGATTGGAGAGGCCGACGGTGTCGTGGTCGACGAGGCCGATGCGGCCGACCCCGGCGGCGGCGAGATAGAGGGCGGCCGGGGCGCCCAGGCCCCCGGCCCCGACCAGCAGCACCCGGGCGGCCTTGAGGGCCTGCTGGCCCGGACCGCCGATTTCGCGCAGCACCAGGTGGCGGGCGTAGCGCTCGACCTCCGCGTCCGAAAAGCTCATCTCTCCCAACCCGGCGTGACTTGACCCAACCTATCGGCGCCGCCACATGCGCCCGATGCAGAGCGGCGCCGCTTTTCCCGACTGGCACGGGACCACAATCCTGGCCGTCCGCAAGGGCGGATCGACCGTGATCGCCGGCGACGGCCAGGTCTCCATGGGCCAGACCGTCGTCAAGGGCAACGCCCGCAAGGTGCGCCGGCTGGCCGGCGGGAAGGTGGTGGCCGGGTTCGCCGGGGCCACCGCCGACGCCTTCACCCTCATCGAGCGGCTGGAGACCAAGCTCGAGCAGTACCCGGGCCAGTTGGCGCGGGCCTGCGTCGACCTCGCCAAGGACTGGCGGACCGACCGCTATCTGCGACGGCTGGAGGCGATGCTGATCGCCGCCGACGCCGGCGCGATCTTCACCCTCTCCGGGGTCGGCGACGTGCTGGAGCCGGAGCACGGCGTCGCCGCCATCGGCTCGGGCGGCTCCTACGCCCTGGCCGCCGCCCGGGCGCTGATCGAATTCGACCTGCCGGCCGAGGAGATCGCCCGGCGCGCCATGGCCATCGCGGCCGACATCTGCATCTACACCAACACCGCCCTGACGGTGGAAATCGTCTAGTAAAGCTTACATGACCGAGTTCACCCCCCGCGAGATCGTCTCCGAGCTCGACCGCTTCGTGGTCGGCCACGCCGAGGCCAAGCGCGCCGTGGCCGTGGCGCTGCGCAATCGCTGGCGCCGCCGCCGCCTCGCCCCCGACCTCATCGACGAGGTGACGCCCAAGAACATCCTGATGATCGGCCCCACCGGGGTCGGCAAGACCGAGATCGCCCGGCGCCTGGCGCGCCTGGCGCAGTCGCCGTTCCTGAAGGTCGAGGCCACCAAGTTCACCGAGGTCGGCTACGTCGGCCGCGACGTCGACCAGATCGTCCGCGACCTGGTGGAGAACGCCCTGGTCATGGTGCGCGAGCGGCGGCGCGGGGCGGTGAAGGCCAAGGCGGAGGCGGCGGCGGAGGAGCGGCTGCTGGACGCCCTGGTCGGCGCCCACGCCCAGGCGGCGACGCGCGAGAGCTTCCGCAAGAAGCTGCGGGCCGGCGAGCTGGACGACAAGGAGGTCGAGCTCAACCTGCCGGACAACAGCCCGGCCTTCCAGGGCTTCGAGATCCCCGGCCAGCCGGGCGCCTCGATGGGAATGCTCAACCTCTCCGACATCATGGGCAAGGCCTTCGGCGGCGGCAAGCGCAAGGCGCACAAGGCCACGGTGGCCGCGGCCTGGGCGCCGCTGATCGCCGAGGAGAGCGACAAACTGCTCGACGACGACGCGGTCACCGCCGAGGCGGTGGACCTGGCGCAGAACGCCGGCATCGTCTTCATCGACGAGATCGACAAGGTCGCCTCCAAGAGCGAGCGGGTCGGGGCCGACATCTCCCGCGAGGGGGTGCAGCGCGACCTGCTGCCGCTGATCGAGGGGACCACCGTCTCCACCAAGCACGGGCCGGTGAAGACCGACCACATCCTCTTCATCGCCTCGGGCGCCTTCCACGTCGCCAAGCCCTCGGACCTGCTGCCCGAGCTGCAGGGGCGCCTGCCCATCCGGGTGGAGCTGAAGGCGCTCACCCGCGACGACCTGCGGCGCATCCTCACCGAGCCGGAGGCCAACCTGATCCGGCAGCACCAGGCCCTGCTGGCGACCGAGGGGGTGACGCTCACCTTCACCGACGCGGCCCTCGACGCCCTCGCCGACGCCGCCGAGGCGGTCAACGGCGCGGTGGAGAACATCGGCGCGCGGCGCCTGCAGACGGTGCTGGAGAAGGTGGTCGAGGAGATCAGCTTCTCCGCCACCGACCGCTCCGGCGAGAGCGTCACCATCGACGCGGATGACGTGAAGCGGCTGGTGGGCGACCTCGCCAAGAACGCCGACCTGTCGCGGTTCATTCTGTAGGAGCGCCGGGACGGCGGTGGCCCGGAGCGCGGGCTTCCAGCCCGCATCTTGTCTTTGAAGAAAGAGCGGGCTGGAAGCCCGCGCTCCGGGCTACTCGGCCAGCTGCACCCGGCCGGACCTGGCGCGCCAGATGGCGCGGTCGAGGGCCTTGGCGAAGGCGAGGCGTTCGGGGCGGCTGAGGTCGCGGGCGACGCGCAGCTCGCGGTCGCAGAGGCGCAGGCGCAGGAAGTCGGCGTCGCCGGCGTCGCCGACCAGGGCCACGCGGGTGAAGGCGGTGGGCGAGACCCAGACGATCTCCTCGCCGCGCGGCGAGGCCAGGATCACCCGCACCTCCGCGGCCGTCACCCGGATCCGCTCGTGCCGCCGCGCCGCGCGGCTGCTGACGGTGAAGGCGATGATCACCGCCACCAGGTCGAGGCCGAGGAAGATCGGGATCGGCCCGGCCCCGATCATCACGAAGAAGGCGGCCGAGACAGCGTTGATCGTGGTGAGGACGCCGATGAGGATGATGAATCCCTTCGACGACATCGAGCGGTGCGGCGTGATCACCGCGTCCATGAAGAACGTCTCTTCCATCGCGTGATCGCCAGATAAGCGGTTGTGGCCGGCTTGGCGAGATCGTCGGCGCGGGCCATGGTCGCGTGCATGCCGTCCACCGACAAGACGCCCGCAAAGGCCCCTCGCCTCTCCTCGAAGGAGCGGGCGCGCATCGCCGAGATCTTCAGGAGGTTCGCCGAGCACATGCCCGAGCCGCGCACCGAGCTCAGCTACGCGACGCCGTTCACCCTGCTGGTGGCCGTGGTGCTGTCGGCCCAGGCGACCGACGTCTCGGTGAACAAGGCGACGCAGATCCTCTACAAGGCCGCCGACACGCCGGAGGCGATCCTGGCGCTGGGAGAGGCCGGCCTCTCGAAGTACATCGCCTCCATCGGCCTCTACAACACCAAGGCCAGGAACGTGATCGCCCTCTCGCGCATCCTCATCGAGCAGTACGGGGGCGAGGTGCCGTTGCGGCGGGAGGCGCTGCAGGCCCTCCCCGGCGTGGGCCGCAAGACGGCCAGCGTGGTGCTCAACGAGCTGGGGATCGAGCCGGCGATCGCCGTCGACACCCACGTCTTCCGCGTCGCCCATCGCCTGGGCCTCTCCAGGGGCAAGACGCCCGATCAGGTGGAGATGGAGCTGATGCGCATCGTCCCGAAGGACGGGCTGACCCGCGCTCACCACTGGCTGATCCTGCACGGCCGCTACGCCTGCCTCGCCCGCAAGCCCAGGTGCGCCGAGTGCTTCCTCGCCGACCTCTGCCCGTCAAGAGAGCTGTTCATGGGCGTTTAGACTCTTCTCCCGGAGGGAGAAGAAGGGGCCCGCGCCACAGGCGCGGGAAGATGAGGGGTTACCTTGCCGGCGTTTTAACCCCTCACCCTCCCATGGCGCCGCCATGGGCCCCTCCCTCTCCCTCTGGGAGAGGGTTTCACTTCCCCCAAGAGGGGAAGAGGGGTAGGTCGCCTCGTCCTTGCCTCCAGGAGCGCCGATGAACGGGCTTTACGATGTCGCCGCGATCGGCAACGCCATTGTCGATGTGATCGCCCCGGCGGGGGACGCGTTCCTGGCCGCCGAGGGGCTGGCGAAGGGCTCGATGATGCTGATCGACGCGCGGCGGGCCGACGAGCTCTACACGCGCATGGCGCCGGGGATCGAGGCCTCGGGCGGGTCGGCGGGAAACACCGTCGCCGGGGTCGCCAGCCTGGGCGGGCGGTCGGCCTATATCGGCAAGGTGGCCGACGATGCGCTGGGCGCCATCTTCACCCATGACATCCGCGCCATCGGCGCCCACTTCGCGACCGCCCCGCTGAAGAACGGGCCGGCCACGGCGCGGTGCCTGATCAATGTGACTCCTGACGGCCAGAGGACGATGTGCACCTACCTGGGCGCCTGCGTGGAGCTCACCGCCCACGACGTCGACCCGGCGACCGTCGAGGCGGCCGAGGTCCTCTACCTGGAAGGCTATCTGTTCGACCCGCCCGAGGCGCGGCGGGCGTTCGCCAAGGCGGCGGGCCTGGCGCGGGGCGCCGGGCGCAAGATCGCCCTTTCCCTGTCGGACGCCTTCGTCGCCGAGCGCCACCGCCACGCGCTGCTGGCGTTCATCGACGCCCAGGTCGACATCCTGTTCGCCAACGAGGTCGAGATCGCCGCCCTGTTCGACACCGGCAACTGGGCGGCGGCGGCGCGGGAGGTGCGCACGCGGGTGGCGATCGCCGCCATCACCCGCGGCGAGGCCGGCTCGCTGGTGCTGTGCCCGGAGACCGAGCACATCGTCGCCGCCGCGCCGGTGGCCAGGGTGGTGGACACCACCGGGGCCGGCGACCAGTACGCGGCCGGGTTCCTGTTCGGCCTGGCGAGCGGTAAGCCGCTGGACGTCTGCGGCCAGCTGGGCTCGCTGGCGGCCGCCGAGGTGATCGGCCACTACGGCCCGCGGCCGGAGACCTCGCTGGCCGAGCTGGCCCGGACCGCTGCGCTGGAGGCGGCGACATGAGAGCCGTCGAGGTCGCCCGCGACACCAAGGAGACGCAGATCCGGGCGCGCCTGGACCTGGACGGGACCGGCAAGTCCCAGGTCTCCACCGGCATCGGCTTCTTCGACCACATGCTGGAGAGCTTCGTTCGCCACGGCGGCTTCGACCTGGAGCTGGAGACCAAGGGCGACCTGCACATCGACATGCACCACACCGTGGAGGACACCGGCATCGCGCTGGGGAAGGCCTTCCACGACGCGCTGGACGGCTTCAAGGGCGTGCGCCGCTTCGGCCACGCCTACATCCCCATGGACGAGACCCTGACGCGCTGCGCGGTCGACCTCTCCAACCGGCCCTACCTGGTGTGGAAGGTGAGCTTCATCCGGCCCAAGGTCGGCGACATGGACACCGAGCTCTTCAAGGAGTTCCACCACGCCTTCGCCATGAACGCCGGCGCCTGCGTGCACCTGGAGACCCTGTACGGGGAGAACACCCACCACATCGTCGAGAGCGGCTTCAAGGCCCTGGCCCGGGCCCTGCGCACGGCGGTGGAGATCGATCCCAAGACCGGCGGGGCCGCCCCCTCCACCAAGGGCGTGCTATAGGAACAGGTACAAGGACTTGGGGCCATGCAGACCGTCGCCCTGATCGATTATGGATCGGGCAACCTGCCCTCGGCGGACAAGGCGCTGCGCAAGGCCGCGGCCAGCCTTACGGCCGGGGCGACGGTTGTCGTCACCGACGACCCGGAGGCGATCGCCCGGGCCGACCGGGTGGTGCTGCCGGGCGTGGGGGCGTTCGCCGCCTGCATGACGGCGCTCGCGGCGCGGGACGGCGTCATCGAGGCCATGGGCGAGGCGGTGAGGCGCCGCGGCGCGCCGTTCCTGGGCATCTGCGTCGGCATGCAGCTGCTGGCGAGGCGCGGGCTGGAGTTCGGCGAGACCCCGGGGCTGAACTGGGTGGGGGGCGACGTGAAGCGGATGGAGGCCCCCGAGCCGTCCCTGAAAATCCCGCACATGGGCTGGAACAGCCTGGACACGGTCGGCAATACGGCGTTGTTCGCCGGCCTCAATTCCGGCGTCCACATGTATTTCACTCACTCCTACGTGCTCGTTCCCGAGCGCGAGACCGACGTCGCCGCCTGGACGGACCATGGGGGCGCGTTCGCGGCGGCGGTCGTCAGGGGCAACATCGCTGGCGTGCAGTTTCACCCCGAAAAATCGCAGGGCGCGGGCGCGAGACTCCTCGGCAACTTTTTGAATTGGCGGCCATGATCCT
>Ga0070730_10005182_pt1 | contig 11285 bp, 10 predicted proteins | sample Coa_R1_3_FD_66447 | JGI IMG/M metagenome (GOLD analysis project Ga0070730, IMG submission 66447) | Surface soil microbial communities from Centralia Pennsylvania, which are recovering from an underground coalmine fire - Coalmine... | ecosystem: Environmental > Terrestrial > Soil > Unclassified ... | reverse complement strand
AGTCGCCGCGCCCGATCACCGGGTCGCCAGCATAGGCGCGCAGATGATCGCGGACGGCTGCGGCGGCGCGGGCCAGCCACTGCGGACCGCGCATCCGGCCAGCCGCGACGTGCGGGGCCGCACCTTGACGACTACCTCCCGGCCATCCACCAGCCCTACCCCCTCACCGTGGACCAAATTGACTCTTAGCCGAGTTGAAGAGCGGTTCTACTGGTCATCGTCCTGATAGCGTTCTTCTTCTTTTTCAGCCTCCCACTTTGCGCGACATTCAGGCTACGAGCCTGTGACCTGCGATAGCACCTAGTACGTGTAGCGCGGCGATGCAGCAAAGTGGGTGACGCCGTAAGTTCGTCGGGGGTTAACTGGGCCGGTCGGGTCATGTCGCCTAGCGCGTTCGTTCACTCCCGTGTGCCAGGACCTTACGTCCATGGCTGTCGTTTCTCCGCAGCGGATGCGAATCGGTCGAGCCAGGACCCGGTAACGGAAAGCAGGCGTTCCGTCTGGAGCCGGTAGACGCGCTCGCGGCCGCGCAGGACGATCGTGACGAGCCCGGCCCGTTCCAGCACGCGCAGGTGCTGGGAGGTAGTGGGCCACGAGCAGTTGAACCGGGCGGCGATGGCTCCGGAGGTCATTTCGCCGCCGCGGGCGTGCAGCACGCTGAGGATCGTGCGCCTGGACCTGTGTGCCAGGGCACTGAAGACGGCGTCGAAGTCGGCAAGGCCTATGGGTTTCCCGGTCACGCTGGCAGCGTGACCGATTCGAAGTGCGGGAATTCCCATCTGGGCTGCCCGTCCCGCTCCTCCAGCAACGGTTCCATGGGCTCCCAGATGGCAAGCACGTCCGGGTGTTCGTGTGCTTGATCGAAACCGCCCTCGACCCAGGTGAAGATCTCCACGTAGGTGGGCTCGCCCTCCATGCTCCTGAAGACGAGTGACTCCTCCTCGGTGACGAAGCCGAGGTCGTGCAGGGTGCGCCAGTGGCGGCCGAGAAGTTCACGGAAGCGTGCTTCGGAATCGGCCCGGACCCGGTAGGTGCAGATCACTGTTTCCTTAGCCATATGGCTAATATTTAGGCGAGTACCTAAGCGTGTCAAGCTCCCGGGGGCTTGAGCTGAGCAACCGGGTTCACGGCGCCGACCGGCCTTCCCCTGGCTTATCGGCTGACCCGTAAGTTCGCCGGGGTCAGGCGGCTGCAGCCAGGCTGGCTTGCTGCTGGGCGGGCTGCTCGTGTTCGCCGATGCGGCGGAGCAGGCCGGTGCGGTCGCTGGCGTTGAACTTCCAGCTGAACGGCCGGGCGGTCTGGCCTCGCGGGCGACTTCGCGCACCAGCTCGTCCACGGCTCATCGACGGCGGGCAGGTTCATGGCCGCCGCCACGTTAAGGACGTGATGGCGGCGAGGACACGGCGTGTGGGGGTCAGCCGGTCTCTTCGGGCATCTCGTACCAGGTGACCTTCTCCCCCACCCGGGCGCGCATCTTCCACCGCACGGACTTCGGGGCGGCCTCCATCGCCTGCCGCAGCCGGTCAATCCCGGCCGCCACCGCCTGCGCCTGGCCGGCGCCGAGCCGGGCACGGGCACACTCCGCGACCTTCGGCAGGTTCCGTTCGACGGTGTGGTAGAAACCCCAGTCGCCGGCCAGCGGCGCCATGAAACGGCTGACCCCGATGCCCGCGGGCGTCCCGTCCGGGGGCAGATCGAGCAGCAGAGCCACGGCGTCGAGCAGGTCTTTCTCCTCGATCCGCACGATCTGCAGCTTGGTGAGCAACAGGTCGGCGGTGTCGATGGTAAGCCCCGTGGCCGGCAGGTCGCGGCCAAGATCGAGGCGGTGGCACATCTGGAACGCGCCCACCAGCACGTCGACCACAAACCCCCGCGGCGCCGCGAAGATCATCCGCTGGGCACCGTGCAGCGCGTTGAACTGCGGGTCCTCGGAGTAGCCCGCGGCACGGAAGACCCGGGCGGTGGCGGCCCGGTGGCGGGACGGGACGACCACGTCGTAGTCGTGATAGGGCCGGGCCAGCGGCTCGGTGCGGGCCGAGGGCGCGAGCCGGTACACCGCGATCCCGCCGAGCAGGCGCACGGTGGCCCCGGCGGCGGCCGCCGCGGCGATGATGTCCTCCGCGGCGGCCAGCAGTTCCGCCGCGCTGGCCGGCGAGTCTTCGGGCATTCCCCTAGGTTCCCGCTTCCGGGTCGCCGCCGCCACCCGCCTGGCCTTCGCCCTAGTTCTAAGATTCGAGGTCGGCGAGGCGGCGGGTGAGGAACCGGCGCTCGGAGTCGGTGCCTGCCAGACCGAGCGCCTCGCGGAAGCTGGCGGTGGCCTCGGCCCGGCGGCCAAGACGCAGCAGCAGGTCCGCCCGGGTGGCGGGCAGCAGGTGGTAGCCGCGCAGCGCGCCCGAGGCGTCCAGCGCCTCCACCAGTGCCAGGCCTGCGGCCGGGCCGTCGGCCATGGCCACCGCGACCGCGCGGTTCAGCTCCACCACGGGGGAGGGCACCATCCGGGCGAGCTGTCCGTAGAGCGCGGTGATCTCGGTCCAGTCGGTGTCCGCCGCGGTGGCGGCGGTGGCGTGGCATGCGGCGATGGCCGCCTGCACCTGGTAGGGCCCCGGGCGGCCACGCCGCAGCGCGGCGTCCAGGATCACGGTGCCCTCCCCGATCTCGGCGGCATCCCAGCGGGCGCGGTCCTGGTCTTCCAGCCGCACCAGGTCGCCGGCGTCGTCGACCCGGGTGGCGCGCCGGGCGTCGTGCAGGAACATCAGTGCCAGCAGCCCGAGTGCCTCGGGCTCGTCAGGCATGAGCTGGCTCAGCGCGCGGGCCAACCGGATGGCCTCCGCGCACAGTCCCTGGCGCACCAGGTCGGTGCCGGCGCTGGCCGAGTAGCCCTCGTTGAACAGCAGGTACAGCACGCCCAGGACCCCGGCGGTGCGGTCCGGCAGCAGGTGCGCCGGCGGCACCCGATACGGGATCCGCGCGTCGCGGATCTTGTGCTTGGCCCGGACCAGGCGCTTGGCCATGGTCTCCTCGCTGACCATGAACGCCCGCGCGATCTCCGCGGTGGTCAGCCCGGCCAGCGTGCGCAGCGTCAGCGCGACCCGGGCCTCCAGCGCCAGCGCCGGGTGGCAGCAGGTGAAGATCAGCCGGAGCCGGTCGTCAGGGATGCCGCTTTCGTCGTCGTCCAGGCCGGGATCGTCGGGAATGGACAAGGCAGCCGTCTCTCTCAGCCTGGCGGTCTCGGTGGCCCTGCGGCGGATCCGGTCCAGCGCGCGGTTGCGCGCCACCGTGGTCAGCCAGGCGCCGGGACGGCGCGGGACGCCGTCGCGCGGCCAGGTCTTCAGGGCCTGCGCGAAGGCGTCCTGCGCGCACTCCTCGGCCAGGTCCCAGTCGCCGGTCATCCCGATCAGGGCCGCCACGACCCGGCCCCACTCCTGCCGGAACGCCTCCGCGACCGCCGCGCCGCCGTCCTGGCCCACCGCGCCGCCGTCCTGGCTCACTCGGTCCAGAACGGCCGGAGTTCGAGCTTACCGAACCGGGCCACCGGGTGCTTGGCCGCGACTTCGATGGCCTCGTCCAGGTCGGCGCAGTCCAAGATGTCGTAGCCGGCGATCTGCTCCTTGGTCTCGGCGAACGGGCCGTCGGCGATCAGTACCTCACCGCCGCGCACCGAGATCGTGGTGGCGTCGCTGACCCGCTGCAACTCGTGGCCCTGCAGCCGGATCCCGCGGCGATCCATCTCCTCGACCCACGCCTCGGTCGCCGGGCCTATCTGCGCGGCCTCCTCCGGACTCAGCTCGGTGGCCTCGTCGACACAGACCAGCATCATGTACTTCACGGTTCCTCCACTGTCTCGATCATGATTGCGCGGGTGGTACCGCAGTGCTACCGGGCGGAACCAGCCGGGGTGAACACCAGCCCCCGGCGGGAACGGCGGGCCTGCCGGGCGCGGGCCGTCGCGCGCCGTACGCGAGCCGCGTGCCGGGCGCGGGCCGCCGCGCCGGCCTCCGCCTGAAGGGTCTGCATCCGCTCGGCAACGATCGCCCAGCTGAGGTTCGGGTTCATGGTGTCCTCCTCGATCATGGCCGGGAACGGCCCGGGATCGCCGGTCACCCCCACGACGAAACCCGGCGGCCGAGATGGACACCCCCGGCAGAAATTTTTTCTCAGCCGCAAAACGGCGCAGGCCAGCCGCTGCCAAGGGCCTGTCAGGACCCGCTGGGCGGCGGGGCCCAGGACGGGAGCCGCTTCTCCCGGAACGCGGCCATCCCCTCGGCGGCCTCGGCCGAGGCGAACAGCGCCTGGGACACCTCGGTGGTCCGGGTGAACGCCGCCTCCCGGTCCAGCCCGGGGATCGTGTAGACCAGCCGCTTCGCCGCGGCCAGCGCCGACGGGCCACCGGCCAGCAGCTTGGCCACCACCGCCACGACCTCGGCGTCGAGATCCGCCGCGGGCACGGCCCGGGTGATCAGGCCCACCTCGGCGGCCCGGGCGGCGCTGATCCGCTCGCCGGACAGGAACAGTTCGAGCGCGTCGGAGCGGCGCAGCTTGGGCAGGCAGACGACCGAGATGATGGCCGGCGCGACCCCGATGCGGACCTCGGTGAAGCCGAACTTGGACGCGTCTCCGGCGATCGAGATGTCGCACGCGGCGGCCAGCCCGATGCCGCCCGCCACGCAGTGCCCGGCGATCCGGGCCACCACCGGCTTCGGCGCGTCCTGGATGGCGGCGAGCAGGTCGGCCAGCCCGTCCCGGCGGGCGCCGCGCCGCTTCCCGCCGACCGGCCCCGCCGGGCTGCCGCCGGACAGGTCGGCGCCCGCGCAGAACGCCGGACCGCTGTTGGTCAGCACGATCACCCCGACCGACTCGTCAGCCAGCGCGGTGTCCAGGCCCTGGGCCAGGCCGGCCATCAGCGCGGGGGTGAGCGCGTTGCGGTTGTGCGGCTGGTCCATGGTCAGCGTCGCCACCGCCTCGGTCACCGCGTACCGGACCGCCTCATCGCTCACGGCCACTCACCTCTCTGCTCAGGCCCGGCGGACGGGGCGCCTGGATCATGGCAGCAAGTCCGCGGGGATGTCCACGATCCGGGCGCGCAGCCACTCGCCCAGGCTCTTGGCCTGCGGGTCCAGCCGTGAGCTGGCCGCCACGCCTTCGCCCAGCAGGCCAGCGACGACGAAGTTCAGCGCCCGCAGGTTCGGCAGCTCATACCGCTCCACCGGCAGCGCAGCGGTCTCCGGCAGCAGTTCCTTCAGCCGGGCGGTGGACAGGAACCCGGCCAGCCACGCGTACGCCGCGTCGCTGCGGGCCCACACGCCCAGGTTGGCGTTGCCGCCCTTGTCCCCCGACCGTGCCCCGGCCACCCGGCCCAGCGGCGCGTGCACGCATTCCCCGCCCGCCGGGCCGCCGACCGGCCCGGCGGCGGCCACGGCGGCCGGCACCTGCGCCACCACCGGCGGCTCCGGCGGCAGCGTCGGCGGGACGACCGTCCGCTCCGCGCCGATCACGATTTCATGCGCTACGGCGGCCGCGGGAACCGTGGTCGGCCAGTACACGCCGTACGCACGGGCCCCACTGACCAGGCCGTCGCCGAACATGCCGGGATACGAGGCGAGCGCGAGTTCGGTCACCCGGGCGGAGAAGGCCCGGCCCACGGCCCGCTCGCCGGAGTGCTTGACGGTGATCCGCAGTTGGGCCATCGCCTCGGCGTTGCTCGCCGGGTCGGTCTTGTCGGTGCGCAGCAGCGCCACCTCGGCCGAGTCGAACGCGTCCCGCCCGCCGGGGATGCCCGCCCACAGCGCCCGCTCGACCAGGGCGGCCTTCTCCTCGATGTCCAGGCCGGTGAGGTACAGGGTCACCGTGGACCGCCAGCCGCCCTGGTAGTTGAGCGCGACCTTGGCCGTGGCCGGCGGTGAGTCGCCGCGCACCCCAAAGATCCGCACCCGGTCCGGCCCGCCGGCGGCCAGCCGGATGCTGTCGAACCGGGCCGTGACGTCGGGGTTGAGGTAGGCGGGGCCGCCGATCTCGTAGAGCAGCTGGGCGGTGACCGTGTCCACCGACACCATCCCGCCGTGGCCCGGGTGCTTGGTGATCACCGAGGACCCGTCGGCGGCCACCTCGGCGATCGGGAACCCGGGGTGCTCGAGCCCGGGGACCTCGGTGAAGAACGCGAAGTTGCCGCCGGTGGCCTGCGCCCCGCACTCGATCACGTGCCCGGCCACCACGGCGCCGGCCAGGGCGTCCCAGTCGTCGCGCCGCCAGCCGTGATACCACGCGGCCGGGCCGAGCGCCAGGGCCGCGTCGGTGACCCGCCCGGTGATGACGATGTCGGCGCCGCGGGCCAGGGCCTCGGCGATGCCCCAGCCGCCCAGGTAGGCGTTCGCGGTGAGCACCGGACGGTCGCCGAGCGGCTCACCGGTGTCGGCGTTGGCCAGGTCGGCGCCCGCGGCGCGCAGCTCGGCCAGCCGGGGCACCAGGTTGTCGCCCTCTACGTGGGCGATGACCGGGTCCAGGCCGAGCTTGGCCGCGACGGCGGCCACCGCCTCGGCGCACGCGCCGGGGGCCAGCCCGCCCGCGTTCGACACCACCTTGATGCCCCGGTCCAGGCACTGGCCCATGACCTGTTCCATCTGGGTGACGAAGGTCCGCGCGTACCCGGCCCCGTTGTCCCGGAACGCGTTCTTGGCGAGCACCAGCATGGTCAGCTCGGCGAGCCAGTCGCCGGTCAGCACGTCGATGGGCCCGCCCTCGACCATCTCCCGCGCGGCGGCCAGCCGGTCCCCGTAGAACCCGCTGCAATTGGCGATGCGGACCGGCCCGGTCATGGGGATTCGTCCAGGACCGCGAGCAGGTCACCGCCGTTGACCTGGTCACCGGGCCGGGCGCGGACCTCGCGGACGGTCCCGGCCCGGGGCGCGGTGATCCGGTGCTCCATCTTCATGGCCTCCACGATCATGACGAGCTGCCCGGCAGCGACGGTGTCCCCCGCGGCGACGTGCACCCCGAGCACGGTGCCGGGCATCGGGGCGACCAGGCCGCCGGCCACGGCCTCGGCGCCATCCGCCTCGGGGAACCGTGGCACGGCGGTGAGCGCCACGTCGCCGTCCGGGCCCTGGACCCACACCCGGTCCCCGGCGGCGAGCACGTGCAGCCGGTGCCGGTGCCCTCCGGCGTCGAAGTCGATCCAGCCGCCGCCGGTATCGTGGACCGTGACGGGTTCCCCGGGTCCGGGGTTGCCGTCCGGGGCCGGGCCAGCCCCGGTGACCGGGACGGGTTCCCCGGATCCCGGGTGACCGTCCGGAACCGGGCCAGCCCCGGTGACCGTGACCGTGAACCGGCCGTCCCGCTGCCGGGCGTAGCTCACCACCACGGTGTCCTCGCCATGCCGGAACTCGGCCCGCTCCGGCGGCATCACGCTGTTGCGCCACCCGCTGGGCAGAGTGGCCAGCACCGGGGCGGCGGCCCGCCGGGCGGCCTGGGCGGCGAGCGCGGCCCCGATCGCCGCGGTGCGCAGCTCGGCCGGGGACGGCCGCCGGGCCAGCGCGACGCCGCTTTCGGCGATGAACGACGTCGTGGTCCGCCCGGCCAGGAAGTCCGGGTGGCGCAGCGCGGCGACGAGGAAGTCCCGGTTGGTGACGACACCCCGGATCCGGCTGCGCCGCAGGGCCAGCGCCAGGGCGCCGGCGGCCTCGGCGCGGGTCGGCGCGTGCGCGATGACCTTGGCCAGCATCGGGTCGAACTCGGCTCCCACCACGCTCCCGGGCGCCACCCCGGCGTCCCAGCGGCACGGCGGGGCCGCCGCCGGGCACCAGTCGAGCACGGTCCCGGTGGCGGGCAGGAACCCGGCGGCGGGGTCCTCGGCGTACAGCCGGGCCTCGATCGCGTGACCGTCGATCGCCAGGCGGTCCTGGGTGACCGACAGCGGCCGGCCCTGCGCCACGAGAAGCTGCTCGCGGACCAGGTCCACCCCGGTGACCGCCTCGGTGACCGGGTGCTCCACCTGCAGCCGCGTGTTGACCTCGAGGAACCAGAAGTCGCCCGAGGGCTCCAGGACGAACTCGACCGTGCCCGCGCCCAGGTACCCGACCGCCTTGGCGGCGGCCAGCGCGGCGGCGGCCATCCGGTCCCGCAGCCCGGCGTCCACGGCCGGCGAGGGGCACTCCTCGATGACCTTCTGGTGCCGCCGCTGCACCGAGCACTCCCGCTCGAAGCAGTGCACCAGCCCGCCGTGGCTGTCGGCGAGGATCTGGATCTCCACGTGCCGGGCCTGCGTGATGTACCGCTCGCAGAACACCGTGCCGTCCCCGAACGCGGCCGCCGCCTCGCGGCGCGCGGCCGCCACGGCATCGGCCAGTTCCCCGGGCTCGCCGACGACCCGCATGCCCTTCCCGCCGCCGCCCGCGGCGGCCTTGACGATCAGTGGCAGCCCGGCGGCGCCGAGGCCGGGCAGCGTGTCGCCGGTCACCTCCCAGGACTCCAGCACCGGCACGCCCACGTCGGCCAGCAGCCGCTTGGCGGCCAGCTTGTCGCCCATCACCTCGATGACCTCGGCCGGCGGCCCGACCCAGGTCAGCCCGGCGGCGGTGACCGCCCGGGCGAAGTCGGCCCGCTCGGAACCGAACCCGTAGCCGGGGTGCACGGCGTCGGCCCCGGTAGCTGCGGCCGCCGCCAGCAGCGCCTCGATGTTCAGGTAGGTCTGCGCGGCGGTGCGCCCGGGCAGGGCCGCGGCACGGTCCGCCTCGGCCACGAACGGCGCCCCTGCGTCCCCCTCGGCGTAGACCGCGACCGTGCCGATGCCCATCGCGGCGGCGGTCCTGATGACCCGGCGGGCGATCTCGCCGCGGTTCGCGACGAGCAGGGTTGTGATCACAGCCGGAACACCCCGTAGCCCTTGGTCCCCCGTACCGGGCCGCTGTGGCACGCGGACAGCGCCATGGCGAGCACCGTCCGGGTGTCCCGGGGGTCGATGATGCCGTCGTCGGCCACCCGGCCGGTCGCGTACAGGGCGAGCGACCCGGCCTCGGCGTAGTGCTCCACGGCGGCGGTGATGGCGGCCTCGGTCTCCTCGTTGACCTGCTCGCCGCGCCGGGCCGCCCGCTCGCGGCGGACGATCGACATCACCCCGGCCATCTGTTTCGGCCCCATGATCGCGATCTTGGCGGTCGGCCACAGGAACACGAACCGGGTGCCGAAGGCCCGGCCGCCCATGCCGTAGTTCCCCGCCCCGTAGCTGGCCCCCAGAATGACCGTGACATGCGGGACGGCCGAGTTGGACAGGGCGTTGATCATCTGGCTGCCGTGCTTGACGATCCCGCCCCGCTCGTAGTCGCGGCCGACCATGTAGCCGGTGATGTGCTGGAGGAACACCAGCGGGGTGCCGCTCTGGTTGCACAGCTGGATGAACTGGGCCGCCTTCTGCGACGAGTCGGAGAACAGCACCCCGTTGTTCGCCAGGATTCCCACGGGAAAACCGTGCACCTGGGCCCATCCGGTCACCAGCGTCGGTCCGTAGCGCATCTTGAACTCTTCGAAACGGCTGCCGTCGGCCACGCGGGCGATGACCTCGCGGGCGTCCACCGCGGCGCGCAGGTCCAGCGGCATCAGCCCGAGCAGCTCCTCGGTGTCGTAGGCCGGCGGCTCCGGGGCGGTGGTCACCGGCCCCGGTCCCTGCTTGCGCCAGTGCAGGTGGGCGACCACGTCACGGGCCATCCGGATGGCGTGCCGCTCGTCGTCGGCCAGGTAGTCGGCCAGGCCGCTGTCGGTGGCGTGCATCTGCGCGCCGCCCAGTTCCTCATCGCCGGAGTCCTCGCCGGTGGCGACCTTGACCAGCGGCGGGCCGCCGAGGAACACCTTGGCGCCGCCGCGAACGAAGATGTTGTAGTCGGCCAGGCCCGGCTGGTAGGCCCCGCCGGCGGTGGAGGAGCCGAACACCACCGAGATCGTCGGGATGCCCCCCGCGGACAGTTCGGTGATGTCATGGAACATCCGGCCGCTCTCGGCGAAGTGGGTGAGGTTGCGGCGCATCGCCGCGTCCGGGTCCTCGCCGGGGCCGCCGCCGCGCAGGTCGCCGCCGGCCGACTCGACGAACTGGATGTAGGGCATCCGGTTGTCCCGGGCGATCTCCAGGGCGCGCATCAGCTTGCGGATGCTGACCATGGTCATGGCCCCGCCGAGGTCGGTCGGGTCGTTGCCGATGATCACGCACTCGGTGCCCTCGACCACCCCGATGCCCAGCACCATGCCGCCGCCGACGTTGTAGTTGGTCTGGTAGCCGGCCAGCGGGCTGATCTCCAGGAACGGGCTGTCGGGGTCCAGCAGCAGCGCGATCCGCTCCCGGATGAGCAGCTTGCCGCGGCCGCGGTGCCGGGCGATGGCCCGCTCCCCGCCGCCCCGCGACGCCTGGTGGAGCAGGCCGCCGAGCTCTGCGATCAGGCCGAGCATCCCGCCGGCGTTGGCGCGGAACGCCTCAGTGCCGGGGTCGACCGCGGTGGGCAGGATCGGCGCGGGCATCGGCTCAGCCGGTGAAGCCGTCGAGGCGGGCCAGGATCTGCAGCATGACCTCGTCGGACCCGCCGCCGATGGACAGCAGGCGGCTGTCCCGGAAGTAGCGGGACACCCAGGTCTCCTCCATGTAGCCGAACCCGCCGTGCAGCTGCAGGCAGGTGTCGGCGATCTGGCGCTGCAGCCGCCCGGCCTTGAGCTTGGCGATGGTCGCGAACCGGGTGGTGTCCTGGCCGTTCAGGTACGCCTCGGCGCACGCGTAGTTGTAGTGCCGCAGCGTGTCCACCTCGGCGGCCAGTTCGGCCAGCCGGAACTGCACGTACTGCCGGGACAGCAGCGGCGCGCCGAACGTGGACCGGTCGCGCAGGTAGCTGGCGGTGCGCCGGAGCGCGCCGTCCATCGCGCCCACGGCCATGTAGGCGGCGATCATCCGCTCGTTCTGGAACTGGGTCATCTGCTGCTGGAAGCCGCGGCCTATCTCGCCGATCGTGTTGCTCACCGGGACCCGGGCGCCGGTGAAGGACAGCTCAGCCGTGTCCGAGGACTTGTTGCCGAGCTTGCGCAGCTTGCGGCTGACCGAGAAGCCGGGTGTGGAGGTGGGGAACAGGATCTGCGACATGCCCCGGTGGCCACCCTCGGCCGACGTGCGGGCCAGCAGGCACAGCCAGTCCGCCTGGGTGCCGTTGGTGATGTACAGCTTCGACCCGTCGATCACCCAGTCGTCGCCGTCGCGTTCGGCCCGGGTCCGGATGCCGGCCACGTCCGAGCCGGCGTCCGGCTCGGTGACCGCGATGGCCGCG
>Ga0070730_10005181_pt1 | contig 11285 bp, 7 predicted proteins | sample Coa_R1_3_FD_66447 | JGI IMG/M metagenome (GOLD analysis project Ga0070730, IMG submission 66447) | Surface soil microbial communities from Centralia Pennsylvania, which are recovering from an underground coalmine fire - Coalmine... | ecosystem: Environmental > Terrestrial > Soil > Unclassified ... | reverse complement strand
CCCATCATGTACCATGCTGATGATTCCTCCCCTGTGTGCTGTGCCCGGTCAGCGTACTGGGAGTATAGCAGCTTCTGCGATGGCAGACAAGATGCCTTGCTTCTGTGGTGAGGCTGGGACATAATGGAGCAAGAAGCACGCATTCAACACCTGGGTTGGTCTGAAGAAGAGGCAAGCCAGGTACGTGCCAGCCTTCAGTCTTTCGAGGAGGATTGGGACGCGCCGGGGATGGATGCCTATGATGAGCTATAAACGCGGGGATGTGGTTCTCGTCATCTATCCAGACTCCACGATGAAGACCTACAAACAGCGTCCTGCATTAGTGATCCCATCAAGGCGACATCAGCACCGATTTGCTGGCTCACCTGCTCCGGCAAGCTGAAATCAGCCGCGAGGAATGGGAAGAGAAGATCAAGTGATTTCTTACTTCATCTCAAGAGAGCGGCCACCGCCAGTATTCCCGGCGATGGCCGCTTTTACACATTCTCGATTCTCAGCCAGTGTTTAACGCGCTCAGCCGAAGCGCTACCCCCTAATCCGCTGCCGCCACTCCCGCGCCCGCGCCGACAGGGACGGCGGCGCTGATGGGCACGATCTCGACGATGGCGTTGTAGTCGGGGACGCCAGCGGCCACGTCACAGGTGCGCCGCCGCACCAGCACGTTGCACTCCGGCCAGTACGCCTGCACACTGCGCGGCTTGATCGTGTCGATGTGGACGCGGCACTCCATGCTCTGGCCGTTGTCGCTCTTCACCAGCACGCGCTCGCCATCGCCCACATGCAGCGCGGCGGCGTCCTCCGCCGAGAGCAACAGGGCATCGCGCCGGGCCGAGTTCAGATTATCCTTCTTGGCGTAGATCAGACTGTTGAACTGCTTGCCGCGCCGGGTGGAGAGGATAAACTTGCCTGCGGGCAAGTCCTGTTCCGGCGGCGTCAGCGCCGAGAAATGTCCCTTACCGTCGGGCGTCTTAAACTGCCCATCTTTATAGAGGTAGCGCCCGCCATACTGCACCTGATCGCCCTGCTTGCGCAGCGTCTCGATGCCCTTGTAGGTCGGCGCGGCCCGCGCAATCTCCTCGCGGATCGCCTGGGCATCAGCGAAGACGATCTTGTCGCGCTTGTCGGGATGGACCCGCGCCGCCAGTTCCTGGAAGATCTCCCACTCGCAGCGCGCCTCGCCCACACGCGGACCGGGGATTTCCGGCGAGAAGATGATGCGCCGCTCGGTGGTGGTCTCCGTGCCGCCGCCGGGGTTCTCGTAGCGCGTCTGCGCGGGCAGCAGCACAACGGTATCCGCCGGGTCCAGCAGCATCTGCGTCGTCACGTAGATGTCCTGATGCACACGCAGGGGCAGTTTCGCCAGCGCCTCGCGCACGTACTCTGGCTCTGGCAGGATTTCCAGGAAGTTGCCGCCGCTGCAATAGAGGACATCCAGGTCGCCATCATAGGCAGCGTCAATCATGCTGGCGGCGCGCAGCCCCTGCATTTCAGGCACATCGAAGCCCCAGAGCTGGCTGAAGCGCTCCACATTTTCAGGATTGTTCACCGCCGCGCCGCCGGGCAGCAAGTCGGGCACCGCGCCGACCTCGGCGCCGCCCTGCACGCCGCTATGCCCGCGAATGGGCACCACGCCGCAATGTTCCTTGCCCAGCCAGCCCTGCGACAGCGCCAGGTTCACAATCGCCTTGACGTTCTGCACGCCAAAGGCATGCTGAGTGATGCCCATGCTCCAGACAAAAATGCCCGTCTTCGCCGCGTGAATCATCTCAGCAAAGCGCTGCATCTCCTGGCGGCTCGACCCGCTGGAGCGCTCCAGCATCTCCCAATCCTGTTTGGCAAGCGCGGCTTTCACGTCGTCCCAGCCAACCGTATGTTTATCGATGAAGTCTTGATCGACCCAGCCCTGCTCAATCAGGTATTTGAGCGTGCCATTGAGGAAGGCAATGTCGCCGCCGGTAGCGATCTGATAGAACGCATCCATCAGCTTCGTGCCCATCATCGCGCTCTCTGGCACAGAGGGCACCCAATAGCGCACCAGCCCCGGCTCTTTATACGGATTGACAACAGCCAGCTTCGTTCCGGCCTTCTTGGCATAATACAGGTACTTCGTCGTCACCGGCTCATTGTTCGCTACATTGCTGCCCACAAAGATGATCAGGTCCGTGCCGATCCAGTCTTTGTAGGAGACCGAGGACGCGCCGACCCCAACCGTTTGCTTGAGTCCCACCGAGCTAGGGGAATGGCAAACGCGCGCGGAGTTATCCACATGATTCGTGCCCAGGAAGCGCGCTGCCTTCTGGGCGACGTAATAGGTCTCGTTCGTCAGGCCACGCGAGGTGAGATAGAACGCCATGCGTTCGGGTTTGGTTTCGCGCAGCTTTCCGGCGAGCAGGTCAAGCGCCTCATCCCAGGAGACGCGCTTGAAGCCAGCGTCGCCGCGCCGCCGCACCATCGGATAGGGCAAGCGACCCAGCCTGCGCAGTTCCGCGCTGGAGAGTTTTTTCAGCCCCTCCAGGTCGTTTTCCAGCCGCTGCCAGGGCATGGCGCCCATCGTGTTCAGTTCCAGCAGGTTCAGGCGAATGGTGCAGAGATGGATGCCATCCATCGTCCAGTCTCGCATCCCCGTCGTGCCCAAGGCGCAGCCATCGCAGCAGCCTTTGTTGAGAATACGCCAGGCGTAAAGCGGATGGCGCTTGTTGTGCCAGGCGGTCTTGAGCATTTCCCAGAAATGATGCGGCTTCTTTTCGCCCAAGCCAAAAGGTTTCCAGTCTGCCCAGAGTGAGGGGGCAATCAGCTTTGCCATCTGTGTTACCTCGTGCATGCGGCTAACGCGCAGCGGTCAGGCGACCATCGGCTGGCCGCGCGCGCTCATGGCGTGTCGGCAGCCCTGTGCGTGATGAGAGCAGGCGGCTGCTGGCTAGCCTGGCTACGACTCCCACCGTTGGGGGCCAAGAATTGCTGGCAATCAATGATTCAACCCGCAGCCACCCGTAGGCTGGCTGCGACCAGGAAAAACTATCGGAGAACGACATATGCCTGTTATCTAGAGCTTACCAGACAACCGGCAAGAAGTCAAGAGGAATAGAGCGCGCCAGGAACCTGGCGCGCTCTCCAACTGCTACCCACCCGCCATCAATCGCCAGCCTGCGGCTGCACGCCGCCAATGGCAGCAACCTCCGGCTCGGCTTGCGCCCTCGGCGGACGCACCAGGAACGGCAGGAAGAAGCTGGCGGCCATCAATACCGCAATGACAATGAAGCCTCCGACATAGCCGCCAGTGCGGTCTTTCACCTGGGCAAACAGCAATGGCCCCAGCACCCCACCCGCGCTCCAGGCAGTGAGCATCACCCCATAGATGGAGCCAGCTTTCTTCGGGCCAAAGTAATCAGCAGCAAAGGCGGGCATGGTCCCAAAGCCGCCGCCATAACAGAGGGCCACGATGAACCCCAACGTGATAAGCAGCGCATAGGAGTGGGCGTTGAGGACAATCGCCAGCAGGACGAACAAGACGATTTGCAGCGCAAACATGCTCATAAAGACCTGGCGCCGCCCAATCAGATCGGAGAGCCAGGCCCACAGGAAGCGCCCCGACGCATTGAAGACCCCGATCAGGCTGACAAAGGTGGTAGCGAGGGCGAGCGAGGCGACATCTTTAGTGGTCAAGGGAACGCCCAGAGCATCCAGCGCCAGCGGCTTGGCCTGCGAAATAATCGCAATGCCTGCGGTGACATTCAAGGCTAGAATGGCCCAGAGGACATACCATTGGCCCCGCGAGAGCGCCTGCGACGGGGTAAAGTCTCGCGCCGCGCGCTGCGCGGTTTGCTTGGCTGAAGGGGTCCAGCCAGCGGGAACGTAGCCAGCCGGAGGATTGCGATAGAACTGCGCAGCCACCAGCACCATGACCAGATAGACAATGCCAAGAATGATAAAAGTCGTGCCCACGCCCTGCGACGTGATGAGCGAACTGGCAATCGGCGCAGTCAACACGGCCCCGCCGCCAAAGCCACAGACGGCCAGGCCAGTCACCAGGCCGCGCCTATCGGGAAACCATTTGACCAGCGTCGCCACCGGCACGATATAGCCCAGGCCCATGCCCAGGCCGCCAAGGACGCCATAACTCAAGTACATAAGGGGAAGGCTATGCGTCGAGAACCCGGCCAGGAAGACCCCCAGCCCGTAGCAGATAGCAGCGGTGGTACCCACAATACGCGGGCCAACCCGGTCCAGCCAGAAGCCGCCAATAGCCGCGCCAATGCCCAGCACGGCAATCGCAATGGTAAAGGTCAGAGTCACCTGAGTGTCGCTCCATTTATCCGCCGCATTGGCCTTCTCCAGCGGAACAACAAAGACACTCCAGGCATAGACAGCGCCCAACGCCAACTGCATGACAATCGCCGCCACTACAATGCCCCATCGGTTCGCAACCTTCATCGCACCAGTATCCGTCGCCATAGATGTGATCCTTTCAGGCAAGATGCCTCGTTCATTCTGGACTCAAGGACACGGTTCAACGGAATGTCGATGGATAGCTCCTTGGGTACGTGCTTGCGGAAACGGCCTCCTTTCTCACAGGCGCCAGTCGGCGCCTGTTCCTGTCAGGAAACAAGCAATCAATAGCTCATGCCTCTCCCTGGCAGAACGATGGAATGGCTCATCCTGAGGTGCCTACTCACATCCCGTAAAGGGGATGGGTGTCTGTCAAGCAACCTGCTGGGAAACAACCATATCGGGGACCAGGCTTCATGCCGTTTTCGCCGCTGGCTCAGCAAAAACGTCCAGCATGCTCGCTTGTAACGAGCATACCAGACAAGAGGCCCTGTGTCAATAGTATCCAAAGAGGTGAACACTATTCATAGAGTAGCGCATACCGAGAGCCGGTGTAAGAGTGTTTGAAATCCCTATGCAGAGAAAGGTGTCATGGAGCATTCTTTAGGAGATACGTTCCCTGGTTACGAGACCTTTCGCCCGCGCAGCCCCACCCAGGCGCGCTGGTCAAGAGACATCAGGGCCGCTGGCCTGTCACGTTGCCCATGTTGAGGCCGTCTATGGCAACGGCACGTTTCAGGTCTCCGAGATGAACTACTACGCCAATGGTGGCGGCTTTGGTCGCGTGAGCTATCGCGTGGCGTCTGTCGGCACTGGCGTAAGCTTCATCTATTAAAGAGCAGCGCCTGGATGGCCTCCGCTCTCGGACGAGGGATCACAATGGCCCGCCAGGCGGCAAGTCGCCGCCTGGCGGGCCATTGCAAGAGGAATCAGCCTTACGAGGCTCTGCGCATCGGGTTGCGGCGTTTGCCGACCCCCCGGCCTCCGGTGAGGGCGCGGACGATCAGGAGCAGGATGATGGCGCCCAACAGCGCCGTCACAAACGTCCAGAACCAGCCGCTGACCCCGATCCCAAAGAGGCCCAGGATAAAGCCGCCAAGCAGTCCGCCAATAATCCCAACAATAATGTTGCCGATAATCCCAAGCTGATTGCCCTGGATCAGCCGATCAGCAATCGCTCCGGCGATGCCTCCAATGATGATCCAGACAATCCAGGCCCAGACAGTCCCCAGGATACCGGCCATAACCAACGGTAACGCTGCCACTCTGTTTTGTTCTCCTTACTACCTGCCGTGCAGGTACTCTCTTGTTATGCAAACACACGAACCTCTCGTGACAGGTCAGGAGCCAGGTACGTGTGGAGGCGGTTCGTCGATCACCTATGTTTGAGAAGAACGGAGCGCGTGTTCGCAAGCGCCCAATCACCCCCGATAATCGATCACAACGGCTGGCGCCTTCTGCACAGTGAACACACTATGCGCGAGACAACTAACAGCATTGCACGACATATGCCAAAGAGTCAGCCAGGCTGGCGCGAACGGGGCCGTATGCTATCAAAGTCGCGGCTGGCGCTGGCACAAAATCTGCGACGTAAAGAGGGTCGCTCTGCTGTGTACCGAAAGGGATGCTGCGCTATGTCTATCAGTCCACACCGCCTCAGGCACGACTTTATCATCAATCTGAAACCACGCGAACTCTTCTATTGGCTTATCGGCAATCTGGTCTATTGGAGCCTCCGGGCCACCATGCGCGTGCAACTATATGGTATGGCCGAACACTATGGCCCGCCCGCGCCTGCCACGCTCATCATTGCCACCCACAAGCGCGACTGGGATCCTCTTCTGTTCGCGGCGTATAGCTACTACCATCGTGGCTGGCTCGCCCCCGATGAACGCCGCATCGGCTTTGCCGGGCGCGCCGACATCTGGGATCGCGGCTTTCTGGCAACCGTTGTGGGTTATCGCAACTGGCCGCGCTGGAGCCAATGGCTGCTGGATAAGACCAGCTTTGGCCCCATCGCCAACCGCATGCGCGGCTATCCGATCCTGCGCATCCCCGAATTCACCCTACGCCAGTACTTTCGCGCGCTGCTCACGGAAGAGGGCGACCTGCCGCTGAGCGATGTCCTCAGCCTGGACGCGCTGCTGTCCTTCACGCACCGGGAAGACGCGCTGCATCACAAGCAGCAACAACGGCCCGCGAAGGAAGCACGCCCGCTGCGGCTCAGCGATGTCCTGGGGTGGGCGTATCGCTCGCTGACCAATCGCCCCATCCATTCCCGCTATCTGATTCCGGCGCGCTACGAGCAGTTGCGCGCGTGGCTGCGCTCCACAACCGACCGGCAGCTTGAGACGCTGGCGCGCTCACTGGACAGCGGCGATACCCTCTGGTTCAACCCAGAGGGGGCTATCACGCTGGATGGAAGCGTGATGCGCCTGCGCACTGGCCTGTACAGCCTGATCGGCAGAGCCAGGCCCGACGTGCGCTGCCTGCCGGTCAATCTGGCTTACGACTTTATGACCACCAGGCGCCGCATGATCGTCTGCCTCGGCGTCGGCCCGGAACTGACCGGACTGCGCGAGCTTGATCGCGCCGAGTTAAGCCGACGCATCGCGCCCGCGCTCGCCCGCCAGACCATCGTCACCATGAGCCAGCTTGGCAGCAAACGCCTGCTGGCGCATCTTGCCAGCCAGCAATTCCACTTCGACCCAGAGGCCGAGGCCGGCATCATGCTGGCCGAAGTACGCCGCCTGACCGATCTAGGCGCCTGGGTGCAGCGCGACCTGCTGACCGAACAGGGCTTGCGGCGCCGCTTGCGCGGCTTCATCGCCTATGCCGAAGCGCATCATCTGCTCGTCCCCGATCAGACGGGCGCCTACCTCGTTTCCGCCAAAACCATCAACAGCCGCAGCCGCCGCTACTGGGAGAATCCCGCGCGCTACTGCGCCAACGAACTGGCTGCACTCGAAGCCGCCCTTCAGTCGATTGTTCCGGCTGAACCCCTGCCAACGGCACACGCTGCGCTGCCAGCCGAACGCGAGGCCACCCAGCCCGACCAGACACGCGCGCCCGCCGAGCAGCCCGGCCAGACACGCGCCGAAGCGAGCGCGAGATAAGCCGTTGAGCCACCTGGGAGGCGCCCTCATGCGCTCAGATTAGAGGCGCCGGGTGAGGGCTGGTCCTCCTGGATGGCCGGAGCGGGCAACAGGACGCGCGGCCAGGCCACGCGGGGCAGCGTGGGCGAATGATGATGCACCCTGAGAGGAATATGCCCCACCCAACGGGTCACTTCGCGCTCGGCCAGTTGCTCCTGCTTTGCCAGATAGCGATCCGGGATAAGCTGGATGATCGCGCCTGGCAGGCCCATGAGAACGTTGAGCGCCAGCAGGCTCAGCGAGAGATCCAGCGCCAGCCCACTTGGCACGGCCAGCACGCCCAGGAAATAGACCAGCGCGCTATCGCGGGTGCCGACGCCAGCAAACGAGATGGGCAGCGCCTGGGCCATGCTGACCAGGGTCATCACCCAGGCGAGATTGAGGAAGGAGACAGAGATACCCAGCCCCAGACTAAACTGATAGGCCGTCGCCACCAGCGCCAGTTGATAGACGATGCTGAGGATGAGGACATAGCCCAGGCGGCGCCAGGTGGTCTGATACGAACGCAAGCCCTCCCAGAGAGGCTCCAGCCACTCGCCCGGCAGCGTGTCGCTGGTTGGTCCCGGCTCCGCGTGCGCCAGTTTGCGCTTCCAGGGTAGACGAAGCGCCCGGCTGACCGGGCGCAGTACACGATCAAGTGGCCTGGCAATACGCTCGCTGATAAAGAGCGCCTGGATGCCCAGCGCGCCAGCCAGGAAAAGGCTCGACAGCGCCAGCCAGAGCGGCCATTCTGGCAGGCCGGGGTTGAGGAGCAGGCCAATCAGCGTAATCAGCGCGGTCGCCATGAAGACCATGACCTGATCGACCAGCACCGAGGCCCAGACCCGATTGGCCTTATGCGAGGAGCGCCCCAGCAGGACGGCCTTCACCGCGTTGCCACTTTCCTGGCCGGGCAGCACCAGATTATAGAAGAGCGCGATATATTGCAGACGTAAGATGCGCAGGATGCCAACACGCATCCCTTGCTCGCGGAGGAGTTCACGCCACTTATACGATGCCGCCAGAATGGCGACCAGAAAACAGCCTGCGGCGGCGGCCAGCGGCCATCCGGCCATATGCTCCAGCGTCGCGCCGATCTGGCCGAGGCTAAAATGCCCCAGATAGAAGACCAACCAGATCAGCCCCGCGCTCGCCCCAAAGCGCGCCACGTTTACGGCAATCCGTTTGACGATTCCGCCCATGCTCTATTCCAGAACCCTTCCAGCCAGAATGGCGCCCGCTCTTAGCCACCATCCAACCCCACCATCTTGTGCTTTCTTTAATACTACATCACTCTGACGTTTTTGTGCCTGGTATTCCTTCACGATTCAGTATTTTTGGCTATAAGATTTTTAGTTCTGGCCGGGCGTTTGGTTGCGCCCGGCCTAACTCGATGGCGCTCCCGCCTCCTGCTGCTCCGCGCCCTGCTGCTCTTCAGCATCCTCCACTGATTGCTCGTCCTGCTCTGGCTGATCTTGCCCCTGCACGGCCCGCTGCTGCTGGCGCGAGAGGCGCCGGAAGATCTTGCCAACTTCACGATGCAGCACAAGCAGCAGCAGCCCACACACCAGAATGATCGTTCCGGTCGAGAGCAAGCGCAGCGACAGGAACGTACCCACCGCGATGTTCCGGCTCACCCCAAATTCGAGCAGCACGCCCAGGCCCGATGCCTCGACTGCTCCCAGATGCGGCAAGACTGGGACCAGCAACACCACAACCAACGAGAAGGCATACGCGGCGGCGGCCTCCGGCCACGACCAGGCCTGCCCCGATGGAACCAGAACTGTGCCCACCACGTACAGAATGGTCGCGTAAGCGCCCAGATAGAGCGCGGCCAGCGGCAACCCATAGACAAAGGTATGCCAGGAAAAGAGCCGATCACTGCCCTCTACAAATTGCTTGATGCCCTCGCGGATCGCCTGCGCCCACTTTTGACGCGGCTCCCACTTCGCCAGACCCTCGCGCGCCAGGCGGGTGCGAAACAGGACAAAACCGACCACCAACAGCCCAAAAATCAGAAAGGCTGCCACCGGGCGTACCCAGGGCCAGCCTGGCACACCGATAACCACCAGCGTCAGCAGGCAGACGATCAGTTCGGTGATCAGAATCCACGTCGTTGATGCCGCTGAGCGCCCAAACCCGGAGCCGAGGGAACCCTTGAGCAAATAATTCTCGATGAAGACGCCCATCGGCAGGTTATTGCCGATTTCGCCGCCAGCATAGGGCACAAGAAAATCTTCCCAGCCAGGGTTGATATTCAGCCGTGCCAGATAGATGCGCCACTGCACGGCCTTAGCGACGAGATAGAGCAGGGTCAGGAAAAAAGCTGGAATTACCGCCTGCGTGACGGCTTGCTTAATCTCGCCGATGACGGCGCCCGAATTGGCGAAGGCCAGGATAAATGCCAGGAACGCCGCGCTCAGCAAGGTCGGAATAAGGACTTTCGGATTCAAGGCTTTTCTCAGTGCCGCCTTCACAATGCCTCCAACACCTAGACCGCCCGGCGCTTGCAGGCGAAGCGCCAGGCGGTGAAATCCACGCCTCCTACTCCATCCATTCGCAAGAGCCATGCTAAGGGATGGGCCAGGCGATCTAGAGTGGGGCCTCGCGTAGTTTATCGAGGACTTTCGCTGCCTCGCGCGCCGGATTGCGCACCCAATCGCTCGACCAGATGCGATGGATCGTCCAGCCCATCTGCTCCAGATGGCGCTGGCGCAGGCGATCCCGGTCGCGGGCAGTCGCCGATGCGTGATAGGTTCGGCCATCACACTCAATCCCTAGCAAATACTTTCCAGGGTGTTGAGGGTTACGCACGGCCAGGTCAATGCGATAGCCAGAGCAACCCACCTGAGTATCAAGCTGAAGTCCCTTGGCCGTCAGCGCCCGATACACGGCTTCCTCAAACGGAGAATCAAATACCGCCTCCTCTCCTGCTGCTGTGCCGCTAGCGAAAGACAGATCGCTTAATGCCGCTGGCCCGCGTTCGGCATAATCCAGGTAGGCGCGCAGCGTCTGCGCCCCTGGGCTATGCTGGACAGGCAGATCTCTAGCGTGCATCGAGGCTACCACGATGACCTGCTGGCGGGCGCGGGTGACAGCGACATTCAAGCGCCGCTCTCCGCCGGGCTTATTCACTGGGCCAAAGTTTTGATAGATGCGCCCGCTCGCGTCTGGGCCATAGCCAATGCTCAAGATAATCACATCGCGCTCATCACCCTGAACGCTCTCCAGGTTTTTCACAAAGAAGCCGGTTGGGTCTTCTTCATCAAGCTCTTTTTCCCACGCTTTTAATTCTGGCTGGCGTCGCACACCGTCTGCGATGACCTCACGAATCGCGCGCTGCTGCGCCTCGCTGAGCGCGACCACGCCGAGCGAGGTAGCTGGGTTCTTGCGCACATGCTCAAAGACGAGCTGGGCAACGCGCTCAGCCTCGCGCCGGTTCGCGCGTGTACCGCCCCGATCATAGATGCCTTTGACATACTCAAAGCGCACGCCATCTTTATGCTCCGCAGCAGGGCTTGGGAAGGTGATAAGGCGGTTCTGATAAAAGGCTTGATTCGAGAACGCAATCAACGATTCATGGCGGCTGCGATAGTGCCAGCGGAGCGAGCGCTCAAAGAATCCGGCGCCCAGGCATTCATCCAGAATGCTTTCCGTTCGCTCATTCTCTGGCCGCTCTTCTGTCTCGCCGCGCGTCTCATCTTCATCATCATCGGCTAATGTCTTAGTAAAGAAGCGGGTGGGCGGCAACTGTTTAGAATCGCCGACGACGATCAGTTGCTTTCCCCGCAAGATAGCCGAGATGGCATTCTCCGGGCAGACCTG
>Ga0070730_10005179_pt1 | contig 11288 bp, 7 predicted proteins | sample Coa_R1_3_FD_66447 | JGI IMG/M metagenome (GOLD analysis project Ga0070730, IMG submission 66447) | Surface soil microbial communities from Centralia Pennsylvania, which are recovering from an underground coalmine fire - Coalmine... | ecosystem: Environmental > Terrestrial > Soil > Unclassified ... | reverse complement strand
ACCATCGACGCCGAAGTGGTCAATGCCGGCACCATCAGCAACAGGAAGGGCGTCAATGTTCCGGGCGCCGTGCTCGATCTGTCGCCGCTGACCCCCAAAGACCGCGCCGATCTCGAATTCGGCCTCAAGCTGGGCGTCGATTGGGTGGCCCTGTCCTTCGTGCAGAAGCCCTCCGATCTTCTCGAGGCGCGCGGCCTGATCCAGGACCGCGCCGGGCTGATGGCCAAGATCGAGAAGCCGGCCGCGCTCGAGCGCATCGACGAGATCGTTCAGCTGGCCGACGCCATCATGGTGGCGCGCGGCGATCTCGGCGTCGAAATTCCGCCTGAACAGGTGCCCGGCCGTCAGAAGCAGCTGGTGCGCGCCTGCCGCCATGCGGTCAAGCCGGTGATCGTCGCCACCCAGATGCTGGAATCGATGATCACCTCGCCGACCCCGACCCGCGCCGAGGCCTCCGACGTCGCCACCGCCATCTATGACGGCGCCGACGCGGTGATGCTGTCGGCCGAATCGGCTTCGGGCCAATATCCCATCGAGGCGGTGACGATGATGGACCGCATCATCCGCACCACCGAGCGCGACGCCATCTATCGCCAGATCATCACCGCGATCGAGCCCGAGGTCGAGGACACCGCGCCGCATGCCGTGGCCGCCGCCGCCGCCGATCTGGCCGATACCATCCACGCCGCCGCCATCGTCGCCTTCACCTCCTCGGGCACCACCGCTGCCCGTATCGCCCGCAAGCGGTCGGTGACTCCGATCCTGGCCCTGACGCCTGACATCAACGTGGCGCGCCGCCTCTGCCTGCTGTGGGGCGCGCACCCGATCAGCACCGAGGATCTGCAATCCTACGAGGAAATGATCAGCCAGGCGCAGAGCTACGCGGTCTCGGCCGAATTCGCCAAGTCGCAGGACCGCGTCGTGGCCGTGGCCGGCATTCCCTTCGGCAAGGCCGGCAGCACCAACAATCTGCGTGTGCTGAAGCTGGTTTAAGCTTCAGATCAGCCCGAACATCCCGACCTGCAGCTGGCGGCCGGCATCGACCCAGGCCTGGGTGCCGCCGGACAGCGGGCGGATCCTGTGGAAGCCGGCCCGTTTGAGATGCAGGCAGGCGACCGCCGCCGAGGCCTCGTTGGGGCAGGAGCAATAGACCACCACCTCGCGCTCGCGCGAATAGCCCTCCAGCGCCAGCCCGGCATCGGCCGGATGGGCGGGCAGGGCGCCGGGGATGATGCCTTCCATGCGGCGCACTTCGGGCGGACGCACATCGAGGATCAGCGGGTCGTGGCCGCCATCGATCAGCGCGATCAACTGGTCGATGCTGATGCGGTCCATCCTCAATTGCCGGACGAAGGTCCGGCGCTGCCACCATTTGACGCCGAGATAGAGGCCGAGCGCCACGGCCAGTGCTGCGGCGCCGATCAGTCCGAGATCGGCGAGGGTCGCCAGCACGTCGGCGATGGCGTCGCGGAACAGCCAGCCCAGCCCGATCGGCACGCCGACGAACAGCAGCGCGCCGATGACGTCGAGCAGCAGGAACAGCGCGGGAGGGGTCTTGGTGACGCCGGCCAGGGCGACGGTGATGTTGGTCATGCCGGGGAAGAATTTGGCGAACAGCAGCGACCATACGCCGAATTTGGCGAACAGGCTTTCGGTCTGGCGCACGCAGGAATCGGGCGACATCGACAGCTTGCAGAGCGTGCGCAGAATCCGGCGTCCATTGCGGCGGCCGTTCCAGAACCAGGCGATGTCGGCCAGCAGCGAGGCGCCGAGCGCGGTGCCGACCAGTTCGGTGGTGCCGAGGCTGGAAGCGCCCATCATGGCGCCGGCGGTGGCGAGGGTGGGATAGGCGGGAATGGGCAGGCCGCCCTCGGTCAGCAGCAGGTTGATGAACACCACCAGCAGGCCGTAGCGTTCCATCAGAAAGATCGCGGTTTCCATGACCCAGTTCCCAAACGAAGCAGACAGGTCAAGTTACCGCAGCTTCGTGGGCCGGGTCACTTGCTGTCTTCGGGATCCTGGTCCTTCTTGTCGATATAGTCCTGGTGCGACCAGGAAATGAAGACCAGCGCGGTGCGCTTTTCATTGTGCGAATAGGCGTAGTCGGGCGGGGGTGCCGTCACCAGAGATCCGTCGGCCTGGGCGACCTCGGTGGCGGCGAATTTGGCCACGCCCTGATTGTCGTGGAACGAATAGATCGCGATCTCGGGGAAGGTGACGACGCCGGCCAGCGGCAGCGGGAAACTGAATTCGGGAATGCCGATCAGGAATTTGTTCTGGTCGATCGAAAGCGCCCCTGTGCGGATCTCGACGACGCGGTCGGCTTTTGAGCGGTCGGCGGCCAGCTTGTTGCCGCGCCGGGCAATCGCCGCGCGGATGGCGCCGATCGCGTATTTGGCATCAGGCGCGTCGAAATAGGTGGCGTCGACATAGACGCTGCCCCCCGCGGTCAAATCGGCTGCCAACTTATCCGCGGCGCGGTCTGCGGCGGTCGAGATGCTCATCTCTTCGGTGGCGGTACGGCTCGGGACCGAGTTCGTGTTCATGGTGCAGGAACATAGTCCGAGGGCGAGGAGGGGGAGGAGCAGAGACGTCTTCATGCCCAAAGCCTAACCCGGCAAACCGCGTCCGATCTTGTGACTTTTCAGGTTCAACGCGCCTTGGGAATGATCGGCAAAGTGACGTGCGAGGGCCGGTCCTTATCGATGAAGACCTGGTTGAAAGCGACCTTCCACGGGCCGCTTCCGCCTTCCTGACCGCCGCTATTGGGGTTGACGTCGAAATGCGGGAAGTTCGAGGAGGAGACGTCGAGGCGGATCTTGTGCCCCTTCCTGAACAGGTTCGAGGTCGGGAAGGTGTCGATGGTTATTTTGGTCGGCTCGCCGGGCGTCAGGTTGCTCGGATTTTCCCAGGAGTCGCGGTAACGGCAACGCAGGATGCCATCGGTCAAATTCATCGCGAAGCCCTGCGGATAATCCTCATTGGGCGGATAGACGTCGATCAGCTTGATGGTGAAATCGGTGTCGAGACAGTCCGAGGCGATCCACAAGGTGGCACTGATCGAGCCGGTCACCTCGGTGTCCTCGCTCAGCGCCTCGGTCTCGAATACCAGCACGTCGGGCCGCGCCGCCAGCGGCAAATAGGGGGCCTGCGCCCCGAAGATGGTCGGCCCTTCGGTCTGGTCGTAAGCGCCGCCGCGCATCACCGGTTCGCCCGAGGTGATGGTGCCGCCGATCGAGGGCACCGGATGATGCGGATCGAAATTATAGCCCAGCGGGGCCGTGCCGGCCGCGGGCTGATCGGGGGACAGCCCGCCTGCCTCGCGCAGGTAATAGGGAGTGAGTCTGGTGCCGGGCAGCGGCCAATCCGCCTCGGCGCGCCATTGGCCGCCATGCTCCATGCGGCCTTCGGCGTTGCGCCGGCCCGAGCCGCCGCCCATCACGAAGATGCGCACGGTGGGCTCGTGCTCGACGCCGTTCTTCTCGCCCTTGAGCCAGCGGTCGAACCAGCGCAGGCGCAACTGCCAGAAATCGGGGGCGAGATTGCCGTCGAGGGTCGCCTGTTTGCCGAAATCGACTTCTCCGGCCCAACTGCGCGAGCGGTCGCCATGGGTCCAGGGGCCGAGGATCAGCCGTACCGGCCCTGATTTGCGCTTGGACAGCCCCACGTAATTGTCGGTGGCGGTGCGCGGATAGGGATCGTACCAGGATGACATATGCATCATCGCCGCGTCGGGGAACTGGTCGTAGAAACCCTGCGCATAGATGCCCATCTGCTTCCAGTACCCGTCGAAGCGGCCATGTTCCCACTGGTCGTAGACATACTCCTCATATTCCGGCGCCGGGGTCAGCGGCGAATGGCCGCGTTTCCAGGGCATGCGGGCGAACCATCCCTTGATGTCGATGGCTTTCAATGCCGCCATCCGCACCGGATTGCTTTCGCTCTCGGGCGCCTCCATTGCGGCGCGGACGGCCCAGGTCACCTGCTTCATCTCGAAGGCGCCGCCCTGGCGGATGCCGCCCTGATAGGCGTTGGAGAAGCCGCCCGAATCGAGGAACATCGCCGCCACGCCGGGCGCCCCCGCGCAGCCCAGCGCCCCTTGGGTATGGGCGGCGTAGGACAGGCCCATCGTGCCGATCTTGCCGTTGCTCCAGGACTGCTTGACCAGCCAGGCGCAGCAATCATAGCCATCGACGCCGTCGCTGAGATATTTGACGAAGGCGCCCTCGGAGCCATAGCGGCCGCGGCAATCCTGATAGACCACCACATAGCCCTTCTCGACGAAGAAGCGGGCTACCTCGGCGCGGCTTTTCGCCTTCGGCTCGGCGACCGACAATTCGGAGCGGCTGACTTCGTTGCGGCCATAGGGCGTGCGTTCGAGAATGATCGGGAACGTGCCGGGGAGCGCCTTGCCATTCTTCGCCGGGCGATAGATGTCGGTGGCGAGACGGACGCCGTCCCGCATGCGCACCATCACGCCCGGTTCCAGGATCATGTCCTGTTCGGCGGCGAGGGCGGGGCGGAGGGCGAGGGCGGCGCCGACGGCCAGGCCGAATTTGGCCAGGGCGCGGCGCGATAGGGCGGGAAGCGAGTCCATGAACGAGCCTGACACGAACTCTTCCTGCAAGGAATCCCGAAAACGCACCCCCCGACGATGCGTTCCCTGTCCCTACAGCCTAGAACGCCTTGTAGACGATATCGGGCGCCGGTGCGTTGAGGAGCAGGAGAATGGCCAGGGTGACGGCGGCCAGGGCGGTCGCCTCCGCCGTCCGGACATAATGCGACATCACCCAGGAGCGGCCCGCGCCGCCGATCGACAGCACCCGGGCGCGAAGGGTTTCCCAGAGCGCCAAGGTCACCGTAGCGACCACCCATATCGCGGCCAGGACGGCCGCGCCGCCCGTCCATCCCAGGTCATCCTTCAAGGCATCGATCTGGTTCCAATCGCCCCAGAAGAAAATCAGGGTGAAGGCGAACCAGGTAAAGGTAAGTCCGCGCGAGACCGCGTGATAAAGCGCATTCTTCGCGAGTTCCTTGTAGCCCTTCTTGCCCAGCCAGAGCGCCATTACGACCTGATAAAGCTTGTTTCCACTGACGCCGAGGCCTTGCAGGAATCCGAACATCACGAAGACCGAGGTTTGACCGTGCCAGATTCCGACGAGAAAAAACGTCACGAAGAAAGCGATCACCGCCAGAAATGGGGCCAGCGACGGTGCCGTAACGCGCTTCATCATCAGCAGCATGAGGGGCGTGAAAACATAGGTTTTAAGCCACTGCGACAGCGTGATGTGCCAGCGTGACCAGAAATCCAGGAAATTTCCGGCTGAAAAAGGCCGATTGAAGTTTTCGGGCAAGGCGATGCGGAAAAACCGCGCCACGCCGATCACCACATCCACATAGCCCGAGAAATTGCAGTACAGATAAAGCGGATAGATGGCGACGATCTGGGCTCCCAGCCACACCGACTCGGGCAATGTCCGGGCGTCCTTCAAAGCATCGGCCGCATGATGCTGCGCTTGTGAAAGCAGCATAGAGAGAATCGCGATTTTGAAATAGCCGACGATGATGCGTTCAAGCGCCCGGCCCGCGACAGGCAGATCCAAGGCAAGCGGCTCCGTTTCCATCGCGTGATAGTCCTGATAGCGCTGTATCGGTCCGGAAACGAGGCTGGTGAAATTGAGCGTGTAATTCAGGTATGACAGCGGATCGACCGGCTTCGTCACGTCGCCTTCATAGCTGTCGACGATCAGGTGGATGACCCGGAAAAACACATAGGACAGGCCGATCAGCACGTAGGGAAACGGCAGAAACGCCTCGCTCGGAATAAAGCTATAGCGTTTGAGCCAGAAAAAAGCGGCGAGGGTGACGATCAGCAGGACAGGAAATAGCCGGCGGTTTCCCTTATTCCATGTCACCCGTTGCGCCCCATAGCCGAGCAGCAGGAAACCGGCGAAGGGCATGAACGCCCCGAGGTCATGCGAGAAGCTGGCCAGGAACAGGGCATTGGCGATGAAGAGCACCATCCGTCGCCACCAGACCGCGCCGCCGGCGTTGAACAGCAGCGCGGCCACGGCCGAGAAAGCCAAAAACTCCGGAGAAGGAACATTCATGGCGTCGCCTCCGGCGCGCTCGAGTGATCGGCCTGGCAGGTTGAAAACAGTCCTGCGCCGAACCATCGCGCGATCGACTGCGCCGCTAGCGGTTGACCGTCGCCGGACAGGTGGCCGTCGACCTGGTAATACAGCAGTTCCGGATTCGCCTGCGTTTTCAGAACATCGGACGTGTCCACGAAGCCCACATCGTGGCGGGCCGCGATGGCAGCGATCGCTTCCGGCAGCGCGTCAGGGTGGACGCCCGGCGGCGGCGCCTGTTGCGTCATCAGCACCAGCTCGGCTTCCTGGGGGACGAAGGCGATGACAAGCGGAACGGCGGCTGCGTGGGCGCGCTCCGACAACTGGCCGAGACGCTCATCCAATCGCCGCAGGCGTTCCTGCCAGGGCGGCGTGAAGGGCGGGCGTAAATAATCCGCTTTGTCGCCGTAATTCAGATAGAGCGGCAAATAGACCGCCATATCGCGAAACCTGAAATGCTGCGCCATCATGAACGCCCGGCTCTCCTTCAAATGGATGAACAGCCGGCCGCGGACGCCGAGATGATTGACGACCGGACCGGCCGGAGTCAGATCCTCCTCTTCTTCCATGATCCCGGTTTCGAGATCGAAAGGCGTCAGGACCAGGATGACGGCGTTCGGCCGCAATGTCAGAGCCTCCTCGAGCCGCAGCATGGGGCGGCGTGCCGAGAAATAGCCCATGCCGCCGAGATTTTGCACCTCCACCGGGGCCCCGCAACGCCGGGTCAAATCCTGCGCCAGGCGCGCGCCGATGGTGTCGGGGTAAGGGACCAGATATCCCTCGGCCAGCGACGAGCCGATCAGCGCGATCCGGCGCGTTCCGGCGGGAACGGGGGTGCAGGGTTGGGCGGAACGATAGCCGCAGTCATTGTAATCGTTCGTGTACCAGGGCCCTTCGGCCGATTTCATACGGGACGTGCAATCGGGCATGAACCGATAGCCCAGGGCGCTGTCCGGCTTTGTGCAGCTATTGGTCTTCTGTTCGGGCCACGCAATACGCGCGGCCGCCTCCGCCACGATCACCAGTACCAACAGGGTGGCCAGGGAGATCAAAGGAAGCAGCCATAGGTCGCGCTTCGGCAACCCGCGCGTCTCGACTGTCGTCGTCCCGTAATTCCCGTCCAATTCCGGTACTCCCCTCTGTCCGATAGGCGTGCTGCGCCGCGACACGATGGAGTTGCACTTTACGCAGATGCGAAACTGGCGGTTGGTGGCCATTGTGTGATCGCATTCGCACGGCCAGAGCTACCACGCGATGGTCACAACCTTGTTTTTCCCGCCGATGTGACGATGGCCGCGTCGGATGCCAAGGTGCGCCCGCATTTCAGCAGGAGGGTTTTCGATTGGACGAAATCTATCGAAAGATGACGGTGATTTTTCAGGACGTTTTCGACGACGATTCGATCGTCGTCACGCCGGAACTGACGGCGGCGGACGTCCCGGATTGGGACAGTCTCAACCATGTCCGCCTCATTTTGGCCGTCCAAAAAACCTTTGGGGTCAGCTTTTCCGCCTCGCAAACCGCCAGCCTCAAGAATGTCGGGGATTTGGTCCATCTCATTCAGTCCAAGATGGCTTCGGCATGACCGAGCGTCTTTACACCGAGCTGGCCTGGTTGCCCAGGCCACCGGAGAATTTCGGCGCCCTGTGCAAATCGCTGGCCGCCGACGACGCGCCGGGCGCCATGGCCCGGTCGCTGGCCAACCATGCGCTGGACGAGACGCAAGCCGCCCGGCTGGGTCGCGCCATCATGCGGTGCGCCCGCCCGCTGGCCCCCCTCCTGCCGTTCCGTCTGGGCCTCATCGGCAACGGGACCCTCGATTTCCTGGTCCCTGTCCTGGTGGCCAGCGCGGCGCGGCACGGCTTGGCCCTGGAGTGCATCCAGGCGGATTACGGTGTATCGACGCAAGAAGCGCTGGACGCGGAAAGCCGCATCAACAGGGCGCGCCCGGATGCGGTTCTGATCGCGATCGATTATCGCGGACTGCCGTTGAGATTTGAGGTGGGATCGCAGATCGCCCACGCGGCGGACATCGAAAGTGCCATGGCGCATCTGAATGCCATTCGCGCCGGAATTCGGACCCATTCCGGGGCGATCTCCATCGTACAAACGCTGGCGCCTCCGCCCGAGACATTGTTCGGCAGCCTGGAGCGGATGGTTCCGGGCACGCCGCGCCGGGTGATCGAGGAATTGAATCTCAAGATTGCCGACTCCATTCCCGGCACTCAGGATCTGCTGCTGGATGTGGCGAGTTTGTCCGAAACCGTCGGTCTGGCGGCGTGGCATTCCCCGGCGCAATGGAACATGGCGAAACTCGCCTTCGCCGATCACTGCCTGCCGGTCTATGCCGATCACGTCGCGCGTCTTCTGGCCGCCTTGCGCGGCCGCAGCCGAAAATGCCTCATCCTGGATTTGGACAATACGGTTTGGGGCGGCGTCATCGGCGATGACGGGATGGACGGCATCAAGATCGCGCAGGGCGACGCCACCGGCGAGGCTCATCTGTCGGTGCAGCGGATGGCGCTGGCCTTGCGTCAGCGCGGCATCGTGCTGGCGGTATCGTCCAAGAACACCGATGAAATCGCGCGCCAACCGTTTCGCGAGCATCCCGAGATGCTGCTGAAGGAAGAGCATTTCGCCGTGTTCCAGGCCAATTGGCAGGACAAGGCCACAAACATCAAGGTGATCGCTGAAACCTTGTCGCTCGGTCTCGATGCCATGGTGTTTCTCGACGACAACCCGGTGGAGCGGGGCCTGGTGCGCCAAATGCTCCCCCAGGTCGCCGTCCCCGAACTTCCCGACGACCCGGCTTGGTACGCCCGTACCCTGGCGGCTGCCGGATATTTCGACAGCGTCGCCTTCTCGGACGAAGACCGCCAAAGGGCCGAAATGTACCAGTCCAACGCCCGCCGGATCGCCTTGCAGCAAGAGGCGGGCAATATCGATGCCTATCTCGAATCGCTGGAGATGGAGATCTGCTTCGCCCCGTTCGATCGCACCGGACGGGCGCGCATCAGCCAATTGATCAACAAATCCAACCAGTTCAACCTGACCACGCGCCGTTATACCGAGGCGGACGTGGCCGCGGCCGAAACAGACCCCGCGGTCTTTACCCTGCAGGTCCGTCTGCGCGATATTTTCGGCGACAACGGCATGATCAGCGTCGTCATTTGCCGCAAAACCACTCCGGAAACCTGGGAGATCGATACCTGGCTGATGAGCTGTCGCGTGCTTGGCCGCAAAGTGGAAACGATGGTTCTCCGGGAAATCCTGCTTCACGCCCGCGCCGCGGGCATTGAGCGCATCGTCGGCGTGTACCGGCCCACCGATCGCAATGCCCTGGTTCGCGACCATTATGAGAAACTGGGTTTCAGTCTCTTGAGCGAGCAGGACGGCGTCACGGAATGGGTCTTGGCCGCCGACACCGATGTTCCCGCCGTCCCGATGAGTGTTCTCAGGACGACGCCCGAGATGGCGCTAACGTAAAAGCACGCTGCCCGATTCGCCATGAAAAAACCCGCCGGACAGGCTGTCCGGCGGGTTTCTTTCTGTCGCAAAGGCTTCTTACGAGGCCTTGCTCACCTGCGCGACGATCTCGTCGGCGACCTGGCGCGGAACCGGGTCGTAATGCGAGAATTCCATCGAGTAGGAGGCGCGGCCCGAGGTCATGCCGCGCAGCTGGCCGATATAGCCGAACATTTCCGACAGGGGCACGAAGGCCTCGACGGCGATGTTGGTGCCACGCTCGAGCTGGCCCTGGATCGAGCCGCGGCGACGATTGATGTCGCCGATGACGTCGCCGAGGTAATCCTCGGGGCTGACGACTTCGACCTTCATCATCGGCTCCAAGAGGATCGGCGAAGCCTTGCGGATGCCTTCGCGGAAGCAGGCCTTGGCGGCGATTTCGAAGGTCAGGGCGTTCGAGTCGACGTCGTGGAACTTGCCGTCCACCAGCGTCGCCTTGAAGTCGACCGTCGGATAGCCGGCCAGGACGCCGTCTTCCTTCTGCAGCTTCAGACCCTTCTCGACCGACGGGACATATTCCTTCGGCACCGAACCGCCGACGGTCTTGTCCTCGAAGACGAAGCCTTCGCCGCGCTCCAGCGGGGAGAAGACGATCTTCACTTCGGCGAACTGGCCCGAGCCGCCGGTCTGCTTCTTATGGGTGTAGGTATGCGTGACTTCCTGGGTGAAAGCCTCGCGATACGCCACCTGCGGCTTGCCCATATTGCCTTCGACGCCGAACTCGGTCCGCATGCGGTCGAGGGTGACTTCGAGATGCAGCTCGCCCATGCCGCGCAGAATGGTCTGACCGGTTTCGCGGTCGGTTTCCAGACGGAGCGAAGGATCGGCGCGGACCATCTTGCCGAGAGCGGTGGAGAACTTCTCCTGGTCGGACTTGGTCTTGGCTTCCACCGAGACGCTGATGACCGGGTCGGGGAAGCGCATGCGCTCGAGAACCACCGGGGCCGAAGCGTCGCACAGCGTGTCGCCGGTCTCGGTTTCGGCGAGGCTCACCAGGGCGACGATATCGCCGGCGCGGGCTTCTTCGACCGGATTGGCTTCCTTGGCGAACATCTCGACCATGCGGCCGATCTTTTCCCGCTTGCCGCGGGTCGAGTTCATCACCGAGGCGCCTTTGGTCAGCACGCCCGAATAGACGCGGATGAAGGTCAGCGCGCCATAGGCGTCGTTGATCACCTTGAAGGCCAGGGCGGAGAAGGGCTCGTCATCCGACGAGATGCGCTCGCCGATCGGCACGCCGTCCTCGTCCACGGTCTTGATGGATTCGACTTCGATCGGGGACGGCAGAATGTCGACGACGGCGTCGAGAACCTGCTGCACGCCCTTGTTCTTATAGGACGAACCGCACAGAACCGGGGTAAAGGAGGAGGCGTTGGTGCCCTTGCGCAGGCAGCTCAGCAAGACCTCGGGAGAGGGGTCCTCGCCGGTCTCGAGATAGGTCTCCATCGCCGCATCGTCCATTTCGAGGGCGGTATCGACCAGATCCTGGCGATACTGCTTCCACTTGGCCAGAACGTCGCGGTCTTCCTTCACGCTGATGCCGAGCTGGTCGGCCAGGCCGTCATTGACCTCGAGCAGCTGCCACTGGGCGTCCTTGTCGTCCGAATCCCACACCAGGGCCTTCATGTTGAC
>Ga0070730_10005178_pt1 | contig 11289 bp, 5 predicted proteins | sample Coa_R1_3_FD_66447 | JGI IMG/M metagenome (GOLD analysis project Ga0070730, IMG submission 66447) | Surface soil microbial communities from Centralia Pennsylvania, which are recovering from an underground coalmine fire - Coalmine... | ecosystem: Environmental > Terrestrial > Soil > Unclassified ... | reverse complement strand
TTGCTCCAGACGGGTGGAAGGTGAGCTTTGACGGATCGGTTGCTGTCTTGGAATCGCTGGTGCTGCCCCGCATTACAAGCGCAGCTGTTTTGCTCCAGTCATTAATAGTCTGGGTACTAAGTTGTATGTAATTATTGTAGTAGCCTGCCGGGTCGGAGAGACTCGCCTCTGCCCATTCAAGATTTCCTGGCGTCTCCTTGTAATAAGTCAGGGCATGAAAGAAGTCAGCTACCGTCGAGGTTGATTTAGTAAGTACGTCGCCCAGTCTGGTTTGGAAGTGCGCATCCGGCGCGCCGGCCATGACGCGTGCGTTCGCCTCCACACCCGCATCGAACGACTTAAAGGCCTGTACACCGCTGGTGCTGTGGGCGGTAGCGAGCAGTGCCGGGTCGTTATAGCCGGTGTTGAACGGGTTCCAGAAATCCTCGTTTGTGATGCCGCCGCCCTCACCGTAAGCAAAGGTCACGAGCGCCTCGACGTGGGCTTCGGTGACCGTGTCCGTGGTAGGTACGCCCCGTTTGCTGGCAATATCCTTTAACAGTTCAATCATAAATTGTTCCAAAATATAGGGCGGTTGCAGACCGCTATTCCACACGCCAGCCCCGCCGACGTTGACGCTGGTAAACGTTCCGCTGGCCGTGCTTGTGCCGCAGTTCGGCTGGTCCGGCCAATAATATGGGCCGTCGTTCAAAATGTGTTGGATATCGGTGTTGGTGAGTGCATAGGCACCGGGCTGGAGCACAATAAATAGCCCGGCGATAATACATAGTGCGCGTCTGATATTAGTAAACATTTGCCCATTCCTTTACCGCATTCATATCTCCCTTATCTCGCAAATACTGCATAAGGTGGCCGACCTCGTCATGCATCTGTCCCGCTATGCTACTCGCGCAGGCGTCATTGTCGCTACCGCTATAGGCGCAATACGCATGTGCAGCGGTATTATCGTCGGGGATAGTTGGCGCCTTGCTGCCGTCAAAGCTGCCGACAGTGCCGCAGAAGTGTTGGTTGGGATTACCGGAGCTGTTGTCGACCAGCATGATGGCGCTGTCCACGAAACAGTGTAGTAGATCGTTGGTGTTAGGATCCCCATTCGGTGATTTGACAAACTTAAAGGGGTCACCAAGCGCATCAATACGTTTGAAGGTTTGGCCGTTTGCGGTAACGGTACTGTGTAGATAGTCTTCGTTAGCAAGGGGGTCGTATTTACTAACGTTCATATTACCGTAGGCAGTCGTACCCCAGGAGTACGGAGTGGCTGCTTCCTCGGCGGTAGTGGCAGCAAATACGGAATGCGGCGTCAGGATACTGGCGAACGAGTGCACTATACTGGCGGGTAGTGATGTGAGAGCATGCGGCAGATCGGCAAGAGCTGCTGAGATACTCGTTGGTAGGCGCAAGATAATGTTAGCTACTAGTGAGTTAGGGTTGTCCATGGCAAATAAGCGGTCATGTAACGACATACGTTGATTGGCGGCAATTTCGTCGTTAATGGCCTGGTTGGTAAGCGTGGCTACCTGCGCCTTGGTGAGGGGAACATCGCCCATTGACCGCCCAACTTCACCGGAGTTGAGGAACAGTCCAAGCGCGTCGTTATTTAGCAGCTGGACGCTGTCTTCGGTGCCGAATAGTCCGGTCACTGCAAAGTAGCGGATAATTTCAGGTACGACCTCGTGCGCTAGGTATTCCTGAAAAGCGACGTTCGCAGCAATAGTTGCTACCTCGGCAGCACCAAGCGAGCTGGCATCGGCCGCGAGCTGCACCAAACCCCCTAGCGCCTGAATAATGACGCCAGCCTTACTAGTGAGCGCCTTGCAGGCAATTTTGCCGCCGGTTAAGTTCATGCCCTGCTGAATTTTGTCGATCAACTTAGTGGCGCCGTTGGCCAGCGGTAGTGATGCGGAGCTGATGTCGTACAGAAGTGGCGTGCCGTTGGCCCGTGCTTGGGCAACGCCTGCAGGGTTAGTAACAACTTGCCAACCGACTGAGCGTGTAAAAGGTAAATTTGCCTCGCTTGGGGTGCCGTCGGCGTTAGGCGGCGCACCGCGGTTGCCGTTGAACAGTTTAGTAAACGACGAGACCGTCCCAGCAGTCACCTTGCTGTTAAGTATTTGCGACACGACGGCCTTAAAGAGCGCTGCATGACGCATGAGCAGTAGCAGGATCTGCGGGACGCGTGCATTTGCCGCCTCTTGCGTGACCTGCTCTAGGCTGCAGCCGGTTGTTACTACTCCGAGTACGGTGAGCGACCGGCCGGCAGCACCTTCCATAAATGCATTGGTGCCCGCCTCCTCGGCTAAAGCGCCACTATTGGTTTTAGTAAATTCGTCTTCGGCAGCTTTTAGGGCATCATTGAGCGAGCCGGTCTGATTTTTCGTGTCCTGGAATGCTTGTTGGTCTGGACTGTTCGGCTGGCCGCCAGGATTTTGTTCGTTGAGGCTGGCTGCAGCATCCAGAACCTCGATTCTGCTCGCGCCATTCTTAATTTCATCCACGATAGCCTTTTTTATTTCGTCGTCACTGAACGAGTCTTTATTAGGATCCGTCGGGTCGCCGAGACCCCGGAACGAGGCATCAGCGTCAACGGCAATCGTAGGCACATAATTAACCCTTGCATTGGCATTGGCGAGCACCTTATCGGCATTGGTCATGTCTGCATTTTCGAGCGAATCGGTAATATTGTTGCCGCTGGGATCGGTAACGTTGGTCACATTGCCAGCACTATCAATGTTTACCGTGTTACCATCAATCTTCATGGCGTTATTGAGCTTATTGGCATCAAAGCTGTCGATCTCCTGGGTAAGCGGCTCGTCGGGCTTGGCGCGCGCATCCGCCTTGGCCTTCACCTGGTTTTTTAGCTGTCGGGCGATGCTTCGGACAAGTGATTTTTCGCGGTGGTCGTCCTCGGCTCTTTGGATGCGCTCGGCAATTTTACTCACCGCTTTTTCAATGGTGACCACTTCGCTTTGGATGAGTCCGGTAAGTGTAACGAGCGTGGTCACCGTGAGCGCCACGCTAATTATCGTCCCCGCGATTCCTTTTTTGTGCTGGCTGCCAAAGCTGAGCACCTTGGTAAGTTTGTTGGCGACCGCCGCCTCGGGGGCGATGGTCCCCAGCGCTTTATTTACTTTGTCGAGTTTTTCGCCCGCCTTGCCGATACGATCCGACACGCCACCTGCTTTGTTGCCGCCCACAGCGGCAGGCACGTTGGCTTTGCTCCCTGCAGCTTCGGAGGCGCCGAGCGGATGGGCGGTCGTGTCGCCATAGTTGTTGGCAATGTCGTTAAACTCGCGGTCGTAGTGGCTTTGTATATTGGCCGGGTTGGTTTGTCCCCCCTGCTCCAGTTTCTCAAGATCTTGATCGTCTTCTGGAAGTGTTGCCGTGGCCATCGTATGCTACCTTATACTCCTGGATAGAGCTGATTCTTCAAGTCTATTGTACCCTGCGGCTGGTTCATGTCGCCACCCTGCTGCATTTGTTGGATTTGTTGCGGGTTGGTGGTAATGAGGCTGGTCTCGGTCGGACTGGCTACCACCTGGATGTGCACATGGTTTTGTCCGGCAAAGAACAGGCCCTGCCCCACCGGGAATTGGCTGAGGCGCTTGCGCTCCTCGCTGGTAAGCTTGAAAACATCGGCCAGTACATCCACCGCCGACGGCGATTGCTTGAGCAAAAACTGCATGCTGGCGTTGGCCACCACGGCGCGGCCCATGCGCGACCCCATAAAGTCTTCGACATCCTGGGTAATGGTGGTGATGCCCAGATTGTACTTGCGCGCCCGTTTCGCCAAAGAGAACAGGAAGTTGGCCGAGTCTTCATACTTCATGAGCTGCCAGGCTTCGTCAACTACCAAGATGCGCCGCCGACGGTCGGTCTTGGTCTTGTTCCAGATGTAGTTCAGCACGATGTACATAGCCACCGGACGAAGTTCGTCCTCGAGGTCGCGGATATTGAAGACGACCATCGGGTTGTTGATGTCCACGTTGCTTTGCTGGCTAAAAATGCCCGCGAATGTGCCGGTTGTGTATTTACGCAGCCGCTGGGCCAGTTGCGGGCCGGTGCCGCCCATGTGCAGCAGCGTGTCGTACAGGTCGGAGATAGTCGGCGGCAGCCCCTGGTGAGTTAATGGGTCGTTGGTGATGCCGGCCTTGGCGTAGGTCTCGATAAGCGCGGCATCGAGGTCGGATTCTTCCACCGGCGTCAGCGCTGGCGCCATCATGGCGCTGCCGCCCAGCATTTGAGCTTGCGCGCCGCCCATCATCAGGCGCAGCAGGCCGTGCAGCGTAATTAGGTTGCTGCGCAAGGCGTTGTCGGCTTCTTCGGTGTCCACTACTCGCGGCAAATCAAATGGGTTGATGCGTGTAGCCGAGTTCAAACTCAAGCGCACGTATGCGCCGCCAACGGCATCACACATCCGCTCGTATTCGTTTTCCGGGTCGACAATAAAAATTTCGGTGCCCATCATCATGCTGCGTAGCGCCTCAAGCTTGACGGTAAACGATTTACCGGCACCAGACTTAGCAAACACCACCGAATTGCCGTTTTCCAGCGTAAAGCGATCGAAGATCACCAGGCCGGAGTTGTGCATATTTATGCCGTACAAAATGCCGTTGTCCTGGCTTAGGTCGGCGCTGGTAAAGGGAAAACTGGTGCTAATGGCGCCGGTCGACATGTTGCGGCGGATTTGGAGCTGGTCCATAAACTGTGGCACGGTGCTGTTTAAGCCTTGCTCTTGCTGCGACGTCGCCGCCTTGGAGTACACCAGCTGCTGGCCGAGCATCGACTCGACTTTGTGGCTGACGAACTCCAGCTCCTCTTTACCGCTGGCGTAAATGGTAAAGTAAAAACCAAAGCGGAAGAAGCGCTCTTCGCCCACCTGCAACTTATCGCGCATTTCTTCGGCGTCTAAAATGCTGGCTTGCTTGGCCGGGTCGCGGACGCGGCCTTTTTCGGCGTCAATCTGGATGCCGGCCTCCAGCTGGGTTACTTTTTTGCGCAGGTTTTCTAGCACTACCTGGCTTTCGACCGGATAAATAAAGATGGAGATATCCATAACTTCGTCGAGGTTGACCATCGGGCTCATCCAGCCGGTGTAGAGTTGGCGCGGGTAGCCGTACACGTAGTAGGTGCGCGCCAGGCGTGTACCGATGCGGAAATCACCGGGGTTAAACTCGATAGAACTCGGGGCAATAAAGTCGCGCAGCGCGGTAATGCCCTTTCGGAAGGCGGCCGCAACCTCTTGCTGTTCGCGCAGTTGTTGTGCCTGCGCGATGGCCACGGGGTCGAGCTTGGGTCTGCGGGCCATTATTGCAACTCCCTTTGCAGGTGAGCCTGCGGCGCTGCGCCCTGCCCCTTGGTGATGACATCGGCGGTCAGGCTATTGAAATTTTTGAGCTGCTGGCGAGTGGCGGTGTCGGGATTGTAGGTGTCGTAGTACAGCTCGATAAGTTCCTGAGTGTCGAGCGGCAACCCCTGCACGCCGGCCTGCAGCAACCCCTGAAGCACGGATTGTACCCGGTTGCGCAACTCGGTTTTGGCGGCGGTAAGGTCTGCCTCGTTCACCACGACGTGCTGCTCTTTGGTGTTGAACAGCGCCATGAAGCCGGTGAGGAAGTTTTTACTCTGCGTCAGCGCCTTTTGGACATCGACATGCGGGAAATACGGAATAACAATGTAAAACTTTTTGTCCATGATATTGGTTTGCTGAGAAAGCTGGTCGATATAGTCGATGTAGTCTTCCATGAGCATCGCGAGCAGCATATTTTCGTGCTCGGTGCGGATCTTATCGAGCTTTTCGATGTACGCTTGCAGGTCTACCTTTTGCGAGCGGACGAAAATTTGCACCGGGAAGTACAGCGAGTTCAAGAAACCCTGGTAACTGTACTCCACCGCCTCCTGTTCCTGCGGGCTCATAAGGTCGAAGTTGACACTCTTCACCATAACTACCGAGCGGAACGAGCCGTCGTTCATAATAACAATGCCGTCCCGGATTTCGGCAATGAGCAGCGAATTTTGCGTACTGTTGGGATTGGTATGCACCTGAGGCTTGGCGTTTGCCGCCGGACTGCCCGGCGCTGGCGCGACCATACCTTGCGCCCCCGGCACGGCTGTTGCCAGGCCGGTGGGTACACCCTGCCCCACAGCGCTGGCCGCAAACGCCGCTTGGTGGGCGATATCGCTCGGCACGGCGGTTGGGCTATATGCCCCCGCACCTGGGGTAGCGGGCGCCGGGCGGCTATGGACAGCATTCGGGTCAGGCATTACCTGTTGCGGCACAAAGGGCACACCGGGCGGCGCCTGCGTACCTTGTGTTGGTTGGTTGTACGAGTTAGGATCCATGGAGTCTTTGCTTTCCACCCCTGACGATTGACCTTAATGTAATTTAATCACCACTTCATCGGGTGCCGCAGTTCGTTCGGCTTCACGGGCGATCGTTGCTACGTTGAGGTCGTTATTATTGGCTAACTGTAGTATAGCAGCCTGCTGCGCGGGTGTCACCTGGGCGGCGGGAGCTGGCGGTTCCGGTTGCCAGGGCTGCTGCGTAGGAGTCATGGGCATCATCGGAATGCTCGCCGGCATGGGTGCGGGCTGTGGTTGTTTGGGGATAACGGGCGAAGGTTGCGCCGGCATCGCAGGTAGCGGCGTTGGTTGCTGCAGGGGTTGTGCCGACGCTGCCGGAGCTCCTGGAGCTGCACCCGGAACCGGCACCTGGTGCTGCGGCGAGAGCGGCTGGACCGTGTGCAGGTGCCCGTAATATGCCGTCGTGGGCGACTGCCGCTTGCGCTCGTCAAGCTCGTGCACCAGCTCAGCTTCGGCCGGCGTTTCGGTGGCTGGCGGATTTGGTACCTCTGTTTCGGACATACCCGGCGTGACTACCTGCGTGTTAAAGGTGACTTGGCTGCTCGGAATGGTGGTCGCTTGCGCCGGCTGGTTCAAGAACCAGTAGTTGTTCACCGGTGCCTGCGCAGCTCCCGTTGGCGCTGGTGCCGGGGGCGTTGGCGGCTCCGGCTGCGCGAGGGTTGCGACAATTTTCTGGCGATGGGCCTGCGCCGAAGCGTTAATCATGCTATCGAGCTGTGCTGCCGCCGGATTGTTGCGTTCGTCGAGCATGTCGTCTGCGGGCCGGATATCGGCCGGATCTACCTGCCGCGGAAGCGTCAGCGGTCCCAGCAGCCGGTCGGAGCTGGGCTCGCTCATCACCAGGCCCGGCTCACTGTATATATTAAGATTAGCGTTTTTTACAACCCAGCCACGGCTATCAATGGTGTCGGCCAGCGCGCGCAAGCGGCTGCGCACCTCTGTTTCCGAAAGGCCGTTCGTGTAGTCGGTCTGGATTTGTTTGGGGGCTGTAACGCTTACCAGTTCTTTTACGCCGCTTTGATCCCAAATACGCCGCCGCGGTTTCAGAAAAAAGCGGATTTTAGCCAAGGCCCATACCTCGGTCGGCTGGTCCCTGCCCCACGGAAAGGCGAAGAAAGCGGTTATGAGCGCAACCGGCAAGAATAGGACAGTCAGAAAGCCGGCGTGATGCGTGGAAACAAAGTAACAAAGGTAGAGGCATACCGCAGCAATGCCGGCATAAATAAACTGCCGGAGCGTCAGCGGCCCAAGGATCTTGTCTTCCGCCTCAACATCCTGAATGACCTTGTAGGTAGCCATCGCTCTTAGTATGAAGTATCGTGCCCGCGGCCGCAAGCATGCAGGTTGGATCGTGGTTGCGGCTTGTGCTAATCTATGGTAAAGATCGTACCCTGAGGAGACGAGATGACCGACGCTGTTTTTAGCCCCGAATTTCAATCGCAGGTTACTGCCCGTCGCCAGCAGCTAGAGCGGGAAGCGGCGCTTGCTACGCTCACTGCACAACAGAGTCGTATAGTTTACGCTACCATCCAGGCGCAGAAGGAAACCGCAGACCGATCAACCGTGGTAATGCCACAGCGATGGCCTTCAAGCGTAGCAAAACTATACGATAGCATCCAGGCAGCGCGCCGCACTTTTTTGGCAGATATGAACATACTTGCCGGCCTACTACATGAGCGGCGCGTACCTTATTCGTTAGAAGTATCGCAGATGGGTGGTGCCGCTGTCGGCTGGAGCATCGGCCGCGAGGCAGCGCAGGGTCCTAAACAGAATGACGGCAGCTATGCTGGTGGCGTCGAGGAGCTTTTTTTAACAGGAACCGGGCAACTGGTGCGCCTGCGGCACCGAAAATATGAGATTGGTGAAGCTGAGGCTCGGGCCCCCTTCCATGCAATTCCTGTCGCCTCGCTTATGCTCGACAGCACCCACATTCTGACACCGGAGCGATTTGACTATCCGCTTGGCCAGGCGCAACGCATGGCAGCAGACGTCGTTATTCGTTATCAGTTTGCGTAGGTAGATTTTAAATATCGTAGGCACGATCGGTTGTCGGGTTGGGAGTTGCCTCCGTAGCCTGGCCGTATCCAATAACTCGAGCGGGGTCGCCCTTTACATGGATGGCGCGGCGGCCGTCGCTTGTGCGGTCGCCCAGATCGAAGCGGCGTTCCCTGCGGGCTTGTTCGATGACCGGTTTTGCTTCGCTTGTTGCACCAGACGCCACAATACGCTCTCCGGTTACGCCCGGGGCGACCGCAACAGGCGGGGCGCCGCCCTCCGCCGTCGGTATGGCTGAACTGCCGTATGACGGGATTTCGGACGCGGCATTTTCAAAGTTTTGGTAAATCTTAGACAGCGTATCGAGGTCCTTTTGTCGTTTGGCCGCGTTAACTACTAACCCACCGCTTGCATCGCGCTCCTGGTAGTTGGAATCGTTAGCGAGCTGGCTTTCAAGGTGCTCCTGCCAGCCTTGCATAATGCGGAATCCGCGGTCGCGGCCGCCCATCATGAGGTGTGGCTGGCGTGTCTTGGAAATCTCATTGTTCATTTGCTCGAATTGTTCACGGTTACTGACGGCGCTCTTACTGTCGAAGTCCACACCGATACTGCGGCCACTAGCATCTCTACGCACTACGCCCTTGCTGTACCATTCGTCCAGGAATGGGCCCTTGTTGGGGTAGTCTGCCGGTGGTTGAATGTGCGCATCAAGATCGTTTTGACTAAGGTTCTTCTGGGCAACCACTTTATCGAGGGCGAAGCGACGCGCCTCAAGGTCGGTATCGTCCTGCGCCTTTTGTAGGGTGTAGCGGAAGGCCTGACCCAAACCGGCGCGCGTAGCACCGTAATTTCGCTGGCCTTCGGCATATTGGCCAGCACTAATTTCTTTACCCTTGCTCGTGAAGTAGCGGCGATGGCCGGTATCGTTGACGAAGCGATGCGAACCGAAATTTGCGGTGTCGGATGCGTCTTCATTAATTCTGCTACGGTCGTAATACGTTTCGCCCTGGTCTACGCTATAGCCAGCTGCGGCGTAGATCGGAGTATCGTCTCCGTGACCAGTGAGCGTGTCCTGAGCCTCTGCAGCCGCCTTGTTGTAGCGCGCCATACGTTCGCTAACGTTAAGGCCCAGTCTTCGTGCTACGGCCGCGCGGGCTCTACGGCGTAAGGGGGCCCGTTCCCCATTTTTCCCCACATCGTCACCCGCTTTAATAATGGCATGCTGGCTACGAGTAAATGCTTCTGCCAAGTCACGTTTTGATCTGTTACGCCAGCTCATTGGGTCGTTCGGATTACCGAGAATACCTTCGTGAGCCTTCTTGCCGTAGCCCGCAAGCGTGTCGTGAACCTTGCCAATAATGCCGCCGGCCAACCGGAAGGCGAATGGGATTAGCGCGAGTGGCAGGAATTGTACGAAGAAAGCAACGATGATAGCAAAGAAGTTAGTGCCAGCGCCAATCGTTATCTGGAATAGCGCCGGACAGCGCTGCACAGAAGCCGTCGATTGGTTACACAGCCCGTTCCCTTGCTGAATCATGACCGTCATGAGGTCGGAAATGGCGAACACGAACATTACAATGGGGTAAACCAGCAGCGCACGGAATAGCCATTCCCACCATTTTCTAAAGTACTGCTCGGTGTTGGGCAAACAGTACAGCGCGAACGCTACCGGGCTCACAATAATAAGCGTAAGAATAAGCGCCTTGAGCAAAATAATCGTGATAAACGCGCCCAAAAGCGCAAGCAATGCCGGCAAAATTACAAACAGGAATAAGTAAATTGCTCCTTGTGTAACTATTCCACTGGCCATTGCCGAGGTGAAGAAGGCATAAATAAGGCCGGCAGCAGCAACCGCACCCACCGCTATGCCCGCCGCCTGAATGCCATTTGGCGTAAAGGTGAATTCGGCGCTCGCCCTTACCGGTGAGATCAGGAGGTTGCCTACCCCGGCGCCTATGATGTTTGCAATGTCCACCGCAAACGCCACGATATATATAGATAGGTTAATGAGTATCGTGGCCATTAAGATACGGGGCAGTACCTTGCGAACCGTATAAGCCTCCAACAGGCCGCCTCCGACCGACTGGCCAATTACCACCACAAGGAGGGCGATAACCAGGAAAATATCGCCGTAAATGCGGAAGGCAGACCAAATTTTATAGTCGCTGTCGGTAGCATTGAGTCCCACTAAATTATTCTGGAGCAGTGGCTGAATAATGTTGTTCAGCATAAAGTCGGCCAGATGCGTCATGCCGTCAAATATGGGACACAGCGCCCAAGTGAGCGGATCGCCATTCTTTTCGCAGGGTGGGGCTTCATCTGCTCCGCCGATCGAGCCCGCAATTGCCGCCGCCTGTGCACCGGTAAGCGTAATAGTGGCGCTGCCCGGCGCGTCAATCGGCTTGGATACGTTGTTGGCGCAATACTGTGTATTGGTAACGCAGATATTATAGGTGCCCGGCGCTACATTAGAGAACGCCGCGGTGGCGGAGAATTCCGTATTACCACCATTGTAGGGGGTCCATCCGCCAGTGGTAGTGTTTTGTTGACCGGTGCCGTCCGTTTTGGTGAGGGTGAGCGGGAGATTGCTCACAAGCTGCTCCGAAGTGCCCGTTCCTCCGCTCGCAAGGTTGATAATCACGGTGACGTTCATGGTGCTGGTGGATTGCACGAAACCAAACGCATAAGAGTTCAGCGAGCCGTTTCCCACTTTAAAGTTGGGGCAAAGGTCGTCTCTTTGAACGACGTTGCCCGAGCCACAATCCGAAGAGCTATAGTCACCCGGTGCGGCGTTCCCACAGTCGAAGACGCTGCTTGGGTCTACGCAGAGGGTATAGTCACCTGCCGCTAAACCAGTAGTGGTGCTGTATTCAGTATCGTTGCCGGTACCTACCTGAGCCTTGGTGGCGGGAACGATAACGATAGTGCCGTTGG
>Ga0070730_10005177_pt1 | contig 11289 bp, 16 predicted proteins | sample Coa_R1_3_FD_66447 | JGI IMG/M metagenome (GOLD analysis project Ga0070730, IMG submission 66447) | Surface soil microbial communities from Centralia Pennsylvania, which are recovering from an underground coalmine fire - Coalmine... | ecosystem: Environmental > Terrestrial > Soil > Unclassified ... | reverse complement strand
ATGTGATGTCGGTCGTTCACCACCTCACTTATGAGCACATCGGCGACGAATTCCTCGAAGAACTTCAGGGCATCTGTCGACCGTGTCATGACTTCCTGTCAGCCGTGACTGACGATGATCCAACCGAGCGAGTGCTTACCCCTGGTGGATGGGCACACCTGGCGCAGCACATCACCCTGGAAGCGTTGGGGCGCGCCCTCGACCACGCAATGAAGGTCTGGGGAGAGGACCTCAGTGACGACGAGGTAGAAGAGGTCCGCCGCGACTGGTGCCGGATCGACCCGGAACAATTCGCCGAACTCGTAGTCTCTGCCACGGTGAGGCGGGCGCCTTGAGCAGGCTTCTGATCGATCCTGCATTGCCGAACGGACCGAAGTTCGCGGGGGCCTCGGACACCGCCAAACTGCTCCATTTCCTGGCCCTCTGCTACGCCGCAAACGCGGTGACAGATGGCTTCATTCCTGAGCCAATTGCACGCCGGCTGACCAGCGCGAGTCGCAAACAATTCGACGAAGCGGTCGCACATCTCAGCTCGGTGCAGCCGGGATGCGAGCACCCGAGCTGGGAAGCGCGCCCGGGCGGCTGGTTCCTGCACGACTATGACGACCCGCTTTACGGAAATCCGATGCGAGAGGACTCCGAGAAGCGTCGGGAGCAAAAGGTCAAAGCTGGGGCTGAAGGCGGCAAGAAGTCCGCCCTCGCTCGCCTCGCGAAGTATGGAACGGCCCAGCCGCCGAGTTCAAAGCCCGAAGCAGAACTCGAAGCACCTGCTTCGAAGCGCCCGGAAGCACCTGCTTCGGCGCCTGCTTCGACAGGGCCATCCCCGAAGCAGACCGAAGCACACCGAAGCACGACCCCCCCGCGCGTGGGCGCGCGCCCTCACGCGCGCGTTGCGCACGCGGAAGCCCTTCCCTTCCCTTCGTCTCCAGACCCTTCAGTTACTCCAGGCACCTCTGGCGTGAAAGAGACGTCTGGAGAGCATGGAGACAACGCAGTGTTGGTGGCCGACAGCAACGGCGCCGCGGCTGCCACCCAGGCCGTCCACCTGGTCGACTGGCTGCTCGTCAACCGCGGCGACGCCACCTTCAAGACTCGCGCCGAGCAGGAGCACGAGCTCGCCACCGCCACACAGATGCTCCAGCTCGGCCTGTCCTATCCCGAGGTCCTCGCTCGCCTCCAGGCCTACCGCGACGCCATGGATCCCGACGACGTCGCCTCCTCCCTCGGCTTTTACTACGGCCGCCTGCAGGACGACGTGCACGCCGAGTTGAAAGCCTCACCCCCCCACGCCCGTTCAGGAAAGCTCACCAGGCTCAGCCCGACTCTTCCCGTTATCCAGGAAGGCAAGGCGTGAAAGGACCCCGAGGGACAGTCCAGGGTCCCCCCTCTCCCCAGGAGGGTCCGCCGGCGGAACCCGTGCGCGCGCGCGAGGCCATGGTCTACCGGCCACCCGAGCCATACGTCGAAGGCAACAAGGCGGCTGTGAAGCACGGCGCCTACAGCGCCGACCTGGTCAACCGGACGGCCGAGGAGATCTGGGTCGACATGGAGGAGCAGCTCCGCCTGATGCCTGGCTACCTCGACGCCGATCAGATCCTGGTCGACGAGATGCGCGAGGTGGTCGCCCAGCTGGTGCAGCTCCGGAAGTACCGCGCCGAGCATGGCCTACTCGATGCGGCCGGCAACCCTCGCAGCTTCGTGTGGCTCGAGGACAAGCTGGGCCGGCGCCTGGTCGACCTCGGCAAAGCCCTCGGCCTCGGCGCCTCCGAGCGGGCCAAGGTGTTCGGTGCCTTCATGGCCGCCGGCCGAGCTCACGCCGAGGCGCTGGCAGCCCAGGAACGGCTCCGGTCAAAGCTCAAGCCGCCCGCCAGGAAGAGGCAGAAATGACGCGGCGCAGCAGCCTCCGGCTAGCACTTGTCCAAGGACTTGTGACGACCAAGGGACCGAATCCGACCGCCCAATCCGGCACTTTCAGGCGGCGCCGGCGAGAAGATCTGGCCGAATTACCAACGAGCTCGGGAGTGTGCGTCCCCTGCCCTCTTCTTCCCCCACGCGCGGGCGAACCCTCAGCACAACGGCGCGGTCTTGTGCTACCATTTACTCGTGACACGCGACGAGGTCAAGCGGGTGATCGGATACGTGAGGGTCTCGACGGCGGACCAGGGCAAGTCGGGGCTCGGGCTGGAGGCGCAGGCGGAGGCGATCAACGCGAAGGCGCGGTCGAAAGGCTGGGAGGTCGTGCGGATCGCGAAGGACGTTGCGTCCGGCAAATCGATGAACGGGCGGCACGAGCTGCAGGCGGCGCTTGCCGACCTGAAGGCGCACAAGGCCGAGGGGCTGGTGGCGATGCGGCTGGACCGATTGTCGCGCTCGACCATCGACTTCGCGATGCTGCTGGAGACGGCGCGGAAGCAGGGCTGGCACGTGGTGATGCTGGACCTCGACCTGGACACGTCGACGCCGACGGGCAAGCTGATCGCGTCGGTGCTGGCCAACGTGGCGCAGTTCGAGCGGGAGATGATCGGGCAGCGGACGCGAGAGGCGCTGGCGGTGGCGAAGGCGCACGGTCAGAAGCTGGGGCGGGCCCGGATGATCGCGCCCGAGGTCGAGCGGCGGATCCGGCGGCTGCGCAAGACGCACAGCTACGAGGCGATCGCGCAGCAGCTGAACAGCGAGGGCATCGCGGCGCCGGCGGGCGGCACCTGGGGCTGGACCACGATCAGGCGCGTGGCAGAGCGGGGTGCGTAGGTGGGCTATCGAGGAACGCCAGACGAGGAGCGCGAGATGTTCATGGCCGAGCAGCGCCACAAGTCAGTGATCCTGATTCGCGAAGGCAAGCTGCGGCCACGGCCGGAGAAGTGCGAGGAATGCGGCGCCGAACCTGGCAGGACCCGGATCGGAGGGGTCTCGCTGGTCCAGATGCACCATCCGGACTACTTCCACCCCGAGCTCATCGAGTGGCTCTGTCCCCGGTGTCACCGCATCGCGAACCGGGAACGCGCGAAGGTGCTCTCGCCCACGTAGCCCGCCGGCGCCTGTCAGACGCGGCGCATTTTATTAGCACGGGGCTCAGCCAATGACCCTCCTGGACCGAGCCTTCGTGCTTCGTCTTGGCCCACGCCCGGCGGAGGAGTACTCTGCAGGCCTCCCTGACGGCACCTCGGTCTTAGGTCGGCTTGCCACCGAGATCCGGTGTGTCCGCTGCGGGCACCTCATCGTCGAGCACGGCGCCGAAGGCGATCGTCCGGACCTCGACCCGTCGTACATGGTCTGCGAGGTGCAGGGCTGCGAGTGTGTGGACTTCCACCACTGCTGGCGAGACGACTGCCCGGAGTGCGCCGGCTCTGACGATCCCCGGCGCCACCTCGGGCTGCGGCAGGTCCGGTCATGACACCAGTGCCCCAGGCGTTCATAGACCGGGCCCGCGCCGGCGGGGAGCTCGCCGTCCTGGCAGCGCGTCGCCAGGACCTCGAGCGGGTCATGCGGGAGATCTACGAGGGCGAGCCCGAGATCTCGATCCATCGCGCGAGCATGCACCTGCGGTGGCCGGCGGGAGGGGTGGCATGGTTCCTCTGCGACCTGGTCTACCTGCGCGGCCGCCGCCTCGACGGAGCCTGGCTCATCCAGTACGAGGGCGCCATGCTGCCGCCAGAGACGGAGGCCTACGTCAGGACCTGCAGCCGTGGCCCTGAGCTGGTCCTGTGGAGCTCGTGGGGGCTATGAGCGAGCGCCGGTGCTCGGTCTGTGGCGCCCAGGAGCCGGAGGTGAAGCTGGCCATCGCGGCCGATGACGGAGTCGTGGTGCTCAGCCAGCGATCCCTGCCCCTCGGAGTGAGGGCCGATCTGCCTTTCCTAGCGACGGATTTCGAGAATGTCGACCGCCCGCTCCGCGCCGGCGACGTCGTCTGCATGAGCCACACCGCGGTCCGCCCTGACGGCAACTACGTGCGCCTGGAGGACGGCGGGTGACGGTCTACATCGACCCGCGGCGCCTGTATAGGCAGCGCTTCGACGCGGAGCGGGCCGCTCGCCTCGAGCTTTCTGGCGGAAACCCGGAGGCCTCGAGCTGATGGCCATCGAAGAAATCACGCGGCCGCGCGAGGACGGGACGTCGTCGACGCTGCTCTGCGGCCGGCCAGGCTGTGACGCGATCGCCGAGACGCTGATCGAGATCACCTGGGCTGACTCGGGCTGGGCATCGTCGGCGCCTGCTGGGAGCACCACGAGGAGCTGGCGGTCCTGACGCTCAAGGCCCGGGCTGAATGGGAAGGGAGCTCATGAGGATCCTCGGTCTGGACTTGTCGCTCGTTTCGACGGGCTACGTGCTCCTCGGCGAGACCGGCAACGTTGTGTGGCATGGCTCGGTCGGATCCAGCCGCCTGCGTGAAGTCGAGCGCCTCGCCTACTTCGACGAGTGGCTGCGCGAGTACGTGCACCTGAAGCCTGGATCCATCTACGGGTGGCCGGTAGACGCCGTCGGCATCGAGGGCTACTCATACGCCTCGGTCAGCCACCACCATGCCATCGGCGAGCTCGGTGGCGTCATCAAGCTGGCCATCCACCAGGCCGGCATCCCCATCACCGTCATCCCGCCTTCGACCTGGAAGAAGGTCCTGTGCGGCAAGGGCAACCTCGACAAGCGCAACGCCGCGGTGGAGATCTCGAAGAGATACCAGGTCGACTTCGCGTCCGAGGACACCCTCGATGCCTGGGCGGTGGCCATGTGTCTCCGCCGGCAGCTCCTCGGCCTCGACAAGCCGGAGCCCAAGCCTCGACGTCGCCGCACTGCGCCCCCGCAAACGTCCCTCCACCTCGAACCCACCGCGTGACCAAACGCAACCGCCGGCGGGACAAAGGCGTACAGAAGGCCAGGCCTCCGCAGTTCCGCGCGCAGGGCAAGTGCGAGAGCTGTGGCCGCTACAGGTTGCTCGCCGAGGCCTGCTGGTTCTGTTATCCGGCCTGGCCACCCTCGTGCATCTGCGACGTCGACCTGGCGCCCGGGCCCGCGATGGGTGCTCATCGCCACCTCGAGCACGAGCTGCTCGAGCGCCTCAGCCAGCTGGATTACGAGTCGATCGACGAGACGATCCTACTGCCGACCGACGAGTGGCCGAGCTCTGACGCGGACGTCGTCAGCTTCGAGCATGAGGAGCTCGTCGGCATCACCGAAGGCGGCGAGGGCCATGTTGCGCGCCGATACCGTCCGGCCCGGCCGTCCTGGCGCGACGCACCCGAGTACAAGGCCTTCCTGAAGCGGTATCCCGACCTGCGCCGGCGAGCGAGCCAGGGCATCGACTCGATCTTCGCGTTCTTCGAGCTCACGACGTCGGAGGCGGACGTGTGGTCGCTCGACGCGGCCGGCTACACCCCGGAGTGGATCGCCGAGCGGCTGCGCTATAAGCCGGGCGGCGTGACACAGCTCCTGGAGTCAGTCGAGTCGAAAGTGCACGCCAAGCTCGCTCGTTTGGATCGGGCGTATGCCGCGGCCGGCTGAGATCAAACCTGATAGCGGCGTTGTGGGGTGCTTCCGTTGTTAGTTAGCGAGGAGATATTTCACTGATCGCAGACGACGTCCTGGCCAGTCTCCAGCCCTCGCTGAGGGCTCGGGCGCATGAGCTGGAGCCGTCGTCAGGCGACGATCTCCTCCAAGAAACCTACCTCCGCTTCCTCGAGAAGGCGCCGGCGTTCCGCGGCGAGCGGCAGCTGAAGCGTTGGCTGCGGACCGTCATGCGGAATCTACACATGGACCGCCTGGCCGGCCGCGACCTCGACTGGAAGTAGCTCCCGCATCCCGACCGCTCCGCCCGGTCGGGGTCCCGGAGCAGCAGCGCCATACATCGCAGTCCGTTTCGGGACCCATCCCTGAGGAGGCCGCATGGTTGGAAGGCGCATCCAGCACGTCGACGGCCAGGATCCATACCACGAGCTGACCGAGCCGGGCGACTACGTGCTCGTCACCGAGGCGCCGTATGCGCACGGTGGCAGGCAGTCGGTCTACTTCATCGTGCCGGAGCCGCTGAAGCCGCCGATTGACGAGGACAACGTCGTGGTCCAGCGCCTCAAGCGCCTCGCCAGCTGCGCATCACCCCCGCACGTGTTCCGTGAGTGCGCGGACGGCTCGCTGGAGATCCGGGAAAGCCTGCTCGTCACGCAGCGTTGGAAGGGCACCGAGCGCACCTGGCACGGCTACCTCGACGAGGGCCACAACTGGAGGACCGTATGACGTGGGCGTTACTGCTCGCTGCGATCGTGCTCTTCCTCTGCGGAGCACTCGCCGGCTACAAGCTCGGCTGGTGCGACGCCTACGCGAAGGGCCGCGCGGATGCCCTCAGGCCGCTCAAGCCCGTCGGCTTCAGAGGCAGCTGGTGACCGCCGCCAACGAGCACCGGCCTCGCCTCGTGCAGTCCAAGCACGTGCTCGAGCTCATCCACGGATCGCACCCGCTGGGCCGCTTCAATGCCTGGCTCGCGGTCAAGATCACTCGGGTCGTGGCGACCATGTGGTGCGCCTACGTGTTCGCCGGCTTCGCCCTCCTTGCCTTGCCGGCCGCTGTGGCCGCCGGCTCGCTGCTGCCCCTGGTCAACTGGGCCTCGTCGAACTTCGCTCAGCTCGTCCTCCTGCCGCTCATCATGGTCGGCCAGGCCCAGCTGCAAGCGGCGTCGGACGCGAGGGCTGAGGCTGACCACGAGACGCTGACCGCCCTGCATGCCATGAACGTGCAGCAGCTGGCCATCCTGGAGGGGCAGAACCGGATCCTCGGTGAGCTCGAGAAGCTCGCCCCCGGCAGCGTCTCGTGACCCCTGCAGCCAGGGAGCAACGCGACCGGAAGCTGGCCCTCGCCTGGCATGTGCTAGACGCGGCCCTGGCGGCCGTCGGGCTTGCCTGGTCGCTGTACCACCTCTTCTTCGCCCCGAAGCCGCTCGTGGAGACGTCGCCGCGGCGGTGAGGGCAGGCGACCGCGTGATTGTGATCGCCGAGACGGACGAGTACTTCGGACGCTCGGGCGAGATCGTCGAGATCAACGCCAAGGGCGACCTGGTCGTCGACGTCGAGGTTCCCTCGCGCTGGCGCGCGGCATTCAAACCGCACGACATCGAGCTCGAGGAAGTGGTTCGGAAGAAGAAAACGCGGAGGCAGTGAGCTGGCATGGAACCGATCCCCCAGGACGTCGAGCAGCTCGTCGCACATCTCTGCTGCGGCGGCTGCCTCACACCACGCGGCCATGGATTCAGCGTCACGGTCAGCCACTACCAGGGCCCGATGTACACGCTGGTTACTTGCTGCCTGCGCTGCGGGCGAACCGGATTCGGCCGCTTCAAGACCGAGATGGATGTCCCGGCGCCGGCGGGCAGCGTGCCTGAGATCAGCTCGGACGAGTCGATCGAGCTTCATGAAGCTCTGAAGTCGGACGACTGGCTCAGTCAGCTCACCGGGCGCAGATGAGCATTCTTGTCCCGCAGGCGACGGCCGCGGGCCCGCGCGGTCTCTACGTCGCCTGCCGCGAGTGCCTGAAGGACTTCCGGTCCTCGGAGCTCGTCGGACGACTGTGTGTCACCTGTCGGGTGCATCAGCGCTGCGCTGAAGTCCGCGGCGAGCTCGAGACCTTCATCCGGAAGCAGCGGCGATATGCGGCTGCCGGCGCGGCCGTGAAACCGGAGCAGCTCGAGCGCCTGAAGCGCCGTCTCATCCGCCGCATCCAGGAGGTCGCTCCGGATCCTCGGATGGGCATGGAACTCTTCGAGAAGGAGCTCCAGGCAGCCCTGGCTCCCACCGGTGTCGTCAGCCGCGGTCGGGTGCTTGAGGTGGTCCAGGCCAGCCAGCTGCTGCGGTGAAGGGCCTCATCGGGTTCGCCCGAGACGTCCTCGGTGTCGACTTCTACCCCGGCCAGCGCGAGGTCCTCAACGAGTGGATCGAGAGCCAGAAGCGCAAGGGAATCTGGTGCCTCGGCCGGCGCTCCGGCAAAGGGTTGATGTCCGGCGCGGCCGCGATCCACAACGCAGTCATCGAGGATTACACCGGCTGCCTCCGACCAGGTGAGACGCGCTTCATCGTGCCGGTCGCCACTCGCCAGGAACAAGCGCGCGAGCAGATCCGCGTTATCAAGGAGCTCATCGAGAACGCGAGGGATCGCGACCTGGCCAAGATGGTCGACCAGGAAGCATCAACGCTCGACGAGGTCGTGTTCCGACACAACGTCGTCATCCGCGCCCTGCCGTGCTCCTCGCGGTCGACCCGAGGTTTGCCGATCAGCCTGCTGATCCTCGACGAGGCCGCGCACATGATGACCAACGAGGACGGCTTCGCCGCCGGCAAGCGCGTCTACCAGGCGCTCTCGCCGTCGACGGCGCAGTTCGGCGCGCGGGGCTACATCTTGGTCACGTCGACGCCGCTGTGGGCCAACGGCATCTTCTGGGACCTCTTCAGCGCCGGCCTGCGAGGCGCGAAGGACACGTTCGTCGCGCAGCGGCCGACGTGGGAGATGAATCCCACCATCACGCGGGAATCGCTGGAAGGCGACTTCCTCGCCGACCCCGAGTCTGCTCGAGCAGAGTACGGCGCGGAGTTCGTCGAAGGCGCGGGCGCATACCTACCGCCGGAACAGGTCCAGGCCTGTCGGGTGGAGGGCCGCCTCGAACTACCGCCGGCCGAAGCGCCGTTTTACATGGCGGCGGCCGACCCGGCGTTCGCCGCCGGAGGCGACGCATTCACCTTTGCGGTGGGTCATCGCATCGGCGCCGGCGACGAGGTGACCGTCGTTCTCGACGTCCTCAGGTCCTGGCGTGGCAAGCACTCGCCCCTTAACTCCGACAAGGTCCTGGATGAGATCGCGGCCGAGTGCAGCCGCTACCGCATCCGACGAGTCGTCAGCGACCAGTACGCGGTCGTACCGCTGGCTGATGGTCTCCGCCGGCGAGGCATCAAGCTCATCGCGCAGCCGCTGCACAACGAGCTCAAGGCCGACATCTTCGGCAACCTGAAGAAGCTGCTCAACCTCGAGCGCATCCAGCTGCTCGACGACCCAGCGCTTGCGTCGGAGCTCGTGAGCCTGCAGTTGCGCCCGAGCCGGGGCGGCAAGCCGATCATCCAGGCTGCTTCCGGCCACAAGGACGACCGCGCGATGGTCGTGGCCACAGTCGCTCACTCGCTGTTCAAACCGACGCAGGGCCGGGCCTTCATGGAGGCCTGGGAGCGTCGCGCGGCGCGAGCCAAGTCCGCCTAAATCCCGAGGAGGTCCGATTTGGCACGAGCGCCTCAGGTCACGCCGGACGGCAAGTTCTTTTGGACTGGTCGTCGCTGGGAGCACATGCCATCGGAGACCTCAATCCTCGGACCGAATGGGCGCGTGCTCGCCCCTGTGACGAAGGCGCTTGCGCCCGCGGTCGGCGCGAATCCGAATCCGGTGGTCGAGCAGTCGATGCTCGAGCAGGGAATGGGCTACCAGCGCCCGTTCTCGCCAGGTCGACCGCTCAACCCCTACTTCGGATTCTCAGCGGACCCGAGGCAGTTCGACTTCATGACCGGCGAGAACATCGTCAGCCGGCCGCGCCACAACCGCGTTTCCTTCGTGACGCTGCGCGAGATGACGGCGCACTACGACGTCGCCCGGATGTGCATCTCGCGCCGGATCGACTCGTTCCGGTCGTTCACCTGGTCGATCGTGCCGGCGGACGGCTACCAGTCGAGCGACATGCGCGACGCGATCATGGAGGCGAGGCGCCGCATCGCGAAGCCGGATGGGCGCACGTCCTATCCGTCCTGGATCGCGATGTACCTCGAGAACCTCTTTCGGTACGACGCGCCCGCGGTCTTCCGCCGACGCAATCGCGTCGGCCAGGTCATCAGCCTCGAGATCGTCGACGGCTCCTCGATCGCTCCGCTGCTCGACGAGTACGGACGTCCGCCAGCGGCGCCGGCGCCGGCATTCATGCAATTCGCGAACGGCGTGCCGTGGGATTGGCTGACCGTCGACGACCTGATCTATCAGCCGTACTGGCCACAGCCCGACTCGCCCTACGGGCGGGCGCCGCTCGAGACGATCCTGATGACGGCGAACACCGACCTTCGCCTGCAGCAGCACCTCCTCGAGCAGTGGACCGAAGGCTCGATCGCCGCCGGCCTCATGGAAGCGCCGGAGGACCTGAGCAGCCCGGCGGAAGTCGAGGAGCTGCAGGACACGTGGGACGCCGACGTCGAGGGCGACCAGGCGCAGAAGCGCAAGATCCGGTGGGTTCCTCACGGCTCGAACTACAAGCCGATGCACGACGGCAAGTTTGAGGACCAGCTGGCCAACTGGCTCATGCGGAAGACCTGCGCTTCGTACAACGTGATGCCGCAGGACGTCGGCCTGACGCAGGACGTCAACCGGGCCACCGGCGAGACGCAGGTCGACATCCAGGAGCGCATCGCCGACCGCCCCCTCGCCAATCACGTCGACACGATGTTCACCGACTACCTGCAGAACGACTGCGGGCTGCCGGTGAAGATGATTACCTCGCTCTCGGCCGAGAAGGAAGATCGCAAGACCGAGGCCGAGGCCTGGAAGATCTACATCGAGACCGGCATGGCGTCCGCGGACGAAGGCCGCGAGAAGGTGCTTGGCCTGGAGATCGACAACGCGCGCCCGGTTCCGCGGTTCTTCAACAACCCGCGCACGGGCCCGATCCCGCTCGAGAGCATCTTCGCAATCTCCGGACCGATCGACCCCGAGACCGCGGCGCCGAGCGAGGACATGCCTCTCACCGACCAGCAGTTCGCCGGCGCCCCTGCCGTTCTGCCGGACAAGCTGCCCGGCGATCCCGCCTTCAAGCGAGCTCCGGTCAACCCGGATGATCCGAAGTTTCCGCAAAACGAGAAGGTCCGCCCCGAGACCGGCGTGATTACGCCGCCAGCGCAAGCGACCGCTCCCACCGCGACCTCCGCGGCCGCAGTGCCACCGCCCCCGACCGCCGTGCGCAAGGACGCCAACAAGGGTCTCCTGGCCGCCGGCCTGGTCGTGCGGGCCGCCGACACCGGCCGCGTTCTTATGCTGCAGCGCTCGCTCGACGAGACGGATCCGGCAGCGGGCATGTGGGAGTGGCCAGGCGGACACATCGAGGCGGGCGAGACCCCGTGGCAGGCGGCGTACCGGGAATGGCAGGAGGAGACTGGCCGCCAACTCACAGGCGTCGAACTGTTGGGAACCTGGACGGTCGGCCCCTATCAGGGCTTTCTGGCGGAAATTCCACGAGAAGCGGACCTCGACCTCAACCTGCAGGCGGGCCGTGTGATCAACCCCGACGATCCCGACGGC
>Ga0070730_10005176_pt1 | contig 11291 bp, 9 predicted proteins | sample Coa_R1_3_FD_66447 | JGI IMG/M metagenome (GOLD analysis project Ga0070730, IMG submission 66447) | Surface soil microbial communities from Centralia Pennsylvania, which are recovering from an underground coalmine fire - Coalmine... | ecosystem: Environmental > Terrestrial > Soil > Unclassified ... | reverse complement strand
TCGCACGATCGGCATCAGGGTTCGCGTGGGATCAGCGGTGAACTTCCATGGCAGGTAGACGTCGCCATCTCCCCACGTAAAGCGTTGACGGGCGACTCCGACGATGGTGTAGCTCTTGTGACTCAGCTGGATCGTTTTCCCGACTACTCCGGGATCGCCGTTGTAGTGGCGCTGCCAAAACTTATAGCCGAGGACAGCGACGGGCTGCGGGTCCCGACCTTCGGGAGCGTCCGCTGGGAGAAGGCCCCGGCCGAGCAGGGCAGGCACTCCGAAGTGGGTAAACGCATTTCCGGTGAAAAAGATTGCCTGGACGTCTTCGGGAAGATCTCCTCCGGTGGTGGTGAGGTTCCATTCGTCCATGCCGGCCGCGCTCTCAACTGACTGCGCCTTGCGAATCTGCTGAAGTTGCGGGCCGGTGAGCGAGATCCAGCGTTGACTGCCGCCACTGTCCTTCACTACGAGGTGAACCATGCGGTCAGGATTGGCATATGGATATGGGTTCATCAACACGGCATAGATCACGCTAAAAACGGCGGTGGTGGCGCCGATGCCGAGAGCAAGTGACAGAATGGCGACAACGGCAAATCCGGGCGAGGTGCGCAGTTGACGCCAAGCAAAACGAAGGTCCTGAAGCACAACTTGCATGTCGTCCTCCCAGGGAGCAGCCGAGCCGCCCGGTCTGCACAACAACCTGTAATCGTTAGACCGAAGTTAAAGGGAAACGTTTGCGCTTCTTAATTGTCGGATTTAATTTCTTGCGTGTAGCGGGACCAATTGGAGATGGATTGTCCGGAATCGAACACGCAATGCCCGATAAGGGAAGACAGCTACTCTGAATATGACCGCAGGAGTCAAAGCCTCCGGACGGCTACCACACCGTGTTTACGATCTTAGATTTCCGTATCTGTTCGTCTGCTGTGATGAGAGTCAGGCCATGAACGATCGCTGTGGCCCCGATGATGCGATCCATTGGATCTTTCGGATAAGAGGCTGGAAATTGCATGGAGCGCGCAGCAATTCGGCGATCGATGGGCAGGACGATGAAAGGAGATTCGATTTCTTCCAAGAATGACTCTAAGGAAACTTGGAGTTCAATGCGCTTTCGTGTTGCCAGGTTGGAGACCTCAAACAACGTGACGTCCGAAATCGAAAGCCCGATGCCGGCTGCGCGTGCATCGTCAATCACTTTTGAAGCCCGGCCGGAAAGCCTGTGAGCCGCCAGTGCAAGCCACACGACGACATGGGTATCGAGCAGAAACACTAATCGGTGTCCCAATCTTCGGGAGGGACCACAGGACCGACGATATCTCCGACGATTTTTGCCTTGCCCTTCATGAAGTTGTAGAAGTCGTCCGGTTGGGAATCGACCGGGACGAGCTTAGCAACCGGTTTGCCTCGTTTCGTGATGATGACGGATTCGCACTTTGCCTGCACTTCGTCCATTACAGCGAGACAACGGCTCTTGAACACCCCCGCCGCCATGGTCCTGGTCCGCGTGCTCGCGACCTTCTTGCGGTGTTTACTTGATATGCTCATGGTCACATTCCTATGGTCATATTATACCACAAATTGGCTAAACGAATGCTCAGGCGAGGCGCATGGATCCTGATCAATCAATGATTCAATGCCTTTGCTCGAGATCAGAGGGTTCGGCCGGCGTCGACCACGATCGTTTGTCCGGTTACCAGGTTCATGCTCGTAATCAGGCTGACGGCAACCTCGGCAATGTCTTCCGGTTTCAAGACGCGTCCTAAGACCGTTTCCTTCAAATAAGATTCGCGCATTTGTTCAAGTTGGGGATGATCTGCAATCCAGCGAGTCTCGATCAATCCCGGAGCAATTGCATTCACCGTGACCTCGGGACCAAGGACGCGCGACAGGGATTTTGTGATGGAAATGATTGCAGCCTTCGACGCGGCGTACGCGATCGAACTGCCTTTGCCGGTGAATGCTGCAACCGAAGAGATGTTCACGATGCGTCCCCACCCTCGCGCCTTCATCATTGGCGCTACGGCGCGGCAGCAAAAGAATGTGCCATTCACGTTGACGGAAAACGTCCGATTCCAATCCTGCTGGCTGAGCGCATAGAGGTCGGCGTGATTGGTGAAGCGCGTGAATGCAGCGTTGTTGATGAGGATGTCCACAGTGCCGAGTTCCTGCTTCACACGGTCGACCATGAGTTGCACTTGCGCGTCATCGGCAACATCGGCTTGCACGACCATTGCGCGGACGTCCAGGTGCTTGGCGTCCGCCACGGTTGCTTCTGCGTCGGGCTGAGACTTCGAAAAGTTCACGGCGACCGAAGCTCCGAGTTGAGCGAGCATCAGGGTGATGGCGCGTCCAACTCCGGTTCCACCGCCGGTGATCAGCGCATTTTTGTCTTTAAGGTTCATGGTTCCCGGCCGAGACGCGGCATGCCGCGTGTCTGTCTGTTTATGCCCAAACTGCATGGAATTGCGAGTAGGAAACGGGGCATGCCCCTTCTCTACCGCCGAGCAAATGTTCTCAATAAACGCCCGTCCACCCAACTTGACCAATCCGCGCACGTACATCGAATATCTTACGCGGAGACAAAATCATACAAATGCAACAAGTCACGCTCAAACATACCGATCTGAAAGTCTCACGCCTGTGCTTCGGCACGATGACGTTTGGGAAGCCCGTCGATCAGCAGACCGCGACGGCAATGGTCACACAGTGCGTCGACGCTGGCATCAATTTCTTCGACACAGCAAATATTTATCAGACTGGCCTCTCCGAGGAGATGACGGGCAATGCGCTCGCCGGGAGACGTGACAAGGTGATCCTGGCCAGCAAAGTTCGTGGAAAAATGAGTGATGCACCCGGAGATAGCGGCCTCTCGAAGGCCGCGATGCGCAAGGGAATTGAAGATAGCCTGCGGCGTCTGAAGACCGACTATCTGGATCTTTATTACCTTCATCAGCCGGACTGTGACACGCCCATTGAAGAGACGCTCGAAACCATGGACGCGCTGGTGCGCGAAGGGAAGGTGCGTTATCCAGCTACCTCAAATTACTCAGGGTGGCAGGTGGTGGAGATGATCAAGCTTGCTGAGCAAAAGGGATACAAGCCCGCATACATCAGCCAGCCCATGTACAACCTGCTGGCGCGCGGAATCGAACAGGAATATCTGCCGATGGCGAAGCGCTATGGCGTTTCGATCATCGCCTACAATCCGCTCGCGGGTGGCATGCTGACCGGAAAGCATAAGCCGCAGGAAATTCCTCCGGGCACTCGTTTTGACAAGAACAAGATGTACCAGGAGCGGTACTGGCATGAAGAAAACTTTCGCGCGGTTGAACGGCTGAAAGAAGTCGCAGAAAAGGCACGACGTTCGCTAATTAGTCTTTCCTTTGGATGGCTGCTTCATCACTCGGCGACCGACTGCGTGCTCCTGGGCGCGTCGAGTCCGGACCAGCTCCAGCAAAACTTGCGTGCCTGCGAGGATGGTCCGCTCCCGCTCGACGCTTTGGAAGTCTGTGATGAAGTTTGGCACGAGCTGCGCGATCCGGTGCCGGTTTACAACCGGTGAGAATCCATTTTTGCGATTGTATGATTTCGCGATTGTGCGATTCGAAATCACCCAATCACAAAATCACGAAATCGCAAAATATCGAATCCAGTAGGAGTTATTTCTTCCCCGTATTCAGCCAGCGATCGAAGATGTCGTGAACCTCAATGCCGGTTGCATCGGCGAAGATTTTTGGCAGCTCTTCCACTTTAAAGGCTCGTTGATTTTGCTCGGTCCAGCGGAGAAGAAAGCGCAAGCCGTCGCGTAGGCTTTTCGTTCCGTTCGTTTGCGCCCGAATGCGGTCATCGATCTCGGCAGCCATGAGCGCGCCGCTAGCGTAGATGTTTCTGCCAATCCGAAAATCGAGCGCATACATGAAGGACGCCTCGCGCGACAGAACCAGCAACGGCATCTGGCGAATGGAATCGGGAGCGTCATCGACCACCTTCCGCAGCACTGCCAACTGACGCGTTCGGAATGCTGCACCTTCGCCTCCAGGCATTCCGTCGACGATGGCTTCGATTGCAGCGTAACGCGCGAATCCTTCGTTGAACCAGATGGTATCGATCACCGGCGGCATTTCCCAATTAAAGGGAAAATAGCCGACGCCGTATGCCCGTTTCGGGATCCAGCAGTGCGCCATGTGATGTGCATAGTTAAAGAGCGCAATAGAACGCCGACGGGCTACTGATTGGAAAGTGATTGCTTCTGCCACAGAGAGACTGAATGTCCCGCTGTCGAGATGTTCCTGGCTAAAGTCGTACTCGTGATCCGGCAGGGCACGCAGCAACTCGAGTTGAACCGTATATTGCGGGAACGGATTGTCTCCAAAATAGGCCTGAATTCTGTCCAAAGCCTCGCGCGCAACCTGTCCTTCGAGAGTGATATCGTCTTCGCCTTCTGCATAGACCGCCAGAATCAACGGGATCTTTCCGGGCAAGGAGCGAACTTGAAGGTCAGGACCGCCTAACACCTGGGAATCGGCGAGCGCGTAGTAACTGGGTGCTGTTGCCGATGCGGTTCCTTTCGGAGCGGGAAGCGAGGGCGACAAGCTTGTTAATATCGGCCAATCTTTCGGCGCGACGACTCGCAGGTCAATCGGCTTGTCTTGAAACCCATCCAGATAACCGAAGACTGAATAGCCCAAAATCCCCAGGTAACCAGAACGGACCTTGGAACTATCAACCGCGGAGTGCAGTTCTTGCTCCATGCGCCGGAGGTCTACCCAATAGTCGATGGTCGCGATGGTGTCTCCCGGCTCGCCGAGGCGCCATCGGGGACCGAAACCTTCCTTCGTCACTTCAATCGCTGTGTGGTTTACCGATTTCGCATGAATATCTTCGACGAAACCGTCGTAGAGCACGAGGTTATAGCCGCCGGGATAATTGCGCGGCATCACGAAGCTCATGGGAGTGCGAACCGGCTCCGAAGGAGTGAGGCTCACATGGACGCGGCTGCCGGTTGCTGGAGAATATTCAAGCTGGTAAAGAACGATCTGTTGCGCTTGAACCAGGCAGGAAAGAGCAAGGACAGCCAAAGCCAACGCAAATCCGCGCTTCGCCTTCATTGAGCGATCGAGCCGGGATGAATGCCCTCTCCCAAAACGAAACTTGCGCCCACTGCTCCAACCACGGCAGTGCTTCGCGTGAGGCCCATGCGTTCGCGAAGCCGGTAGAGACTCTCAATTCCGGTGCAGTGTGCGCCAACCAGATAGCTCACGCCGAAGGTCTTCATTTTGTCGGCTGTCCACTCTACCTGCCGATCCTTCGCGGCAAAAAGGTGCACACCTCCGAACACTACGTACACTGGAGTGTCCCGGTATTCGCTCGTAGCATCAGTAAGGATGTTGACGATGCCGGCATGGCCGCAGCCAGTTAGGACAATGAGTCCTTTGGAGGTATTCAGCACCAGAGACTGATCGTCTGGAATATTGTCTTCGACCAATCCCTGGGGCGTCCGCACGCCGAGAGAGACGGACGAGACGCTCCAGTTCCGCTCTGGGAAGGGCCGTGGCACGGGACCCGTGAGCCAGATTGCGGGGAAGATCTCGGCTGCGTGATCGTGCTCGATGAAGCGCCCTCCAGTGGCTTCAAACTGTTTGCGGATCTCGATCATCGAATTGTCCTCCCCTCCGCTTCTGGTGGGGCGGCTGTAGAAGATGCCCCGGGCGACATGTACGCGTGAGAGCGACGCGGGATTGCGCTTCATGAGCTCGCGACGGAGCGTCATGAGTCCCCCAACATGGTCCCCGTGGAAGTGAGTAAGGACGACGTCCTCGACATCGCTTAGATCGATGTGCAGCTCGCGCGCATTCTCCAGAACGGTGGTCGGGTGAGCGCCGGTGTCAACCAAGATGCGGTGACCATCAGCCTCCACCAGCGCCGAGAATCCCCATTCGCCGATGCCCTCGTCGGCAAGCATCGTCGAGAGAATTGTGATGCGCGCAGTTTGCACCTGCGCGCGTTTGGATGTAGTTGAACCAGGGACGCTTTGGGCAGCAGTGACAGTGCAGTACGCAAGTAACAAAAAGGCACTCAGCGGATGGCTTCTGGATCGCATAGCTATGCCGGAGGGAGTATACAGCTTCAAGAATGAGCAGCTGACAGCATGCCTCTCCCGACAACTACTGCCGTTTCGTGTACTGACATCCCTCCGCTGCTGGTTGACGTATATTGCAAAGACCCGTAGGACAAGAGCAAAAGAATCGGCCCAAGGCGAATGCCAGTTTCGAGACCTACTGACGAAATTTGCGCGATATACATCGATATGGGTACCACCAACACTCGCGCTTGGCTCGCCCTGGGGAATTCAGTGATAGCCAAGGCGAATCATCCCTTTGGAGTGCGCGACACGGCGCGCGCAGGATCGAGTGCGCAACTGCGCGTCGCATTGCGGGGTTTGATTGCGCAAGTCCGGACCGAAGGTGCGAACCCCGGCGTCAAGTCCGTCCCAAACTATATGGCCGCCGCCGGCATGGTCTCCTCTTCGCTCGGGCTGCTCGAAGTTCCACATATTCATCCTCCAGCAGGAGCGGCCGAGCTTGCAGCCGCATCGTTGTGGAAGGATTTTCCGGACGTGATCGACCTTCCAATTTGTCTTGTGCCAGGTGTGCGCTCTGGACCGGAACACGCGGATGTCGATTCCATCCACGCGATGGACGTGATGCGCGGTGAGGAGACTCTGTGCGCCGGCTTAGTTGCGCTCGGAATCGTGGAGCTTCCGGCGATCGTGATGAACCTGGGATCGCACTGGAAGGCCATCCACCTCGACGGGAAAGGCCGGATTCGCTCCAGCGAGACTTCGCTGTCTGGAGAGCTCATTCATGCTCTGCAATCGCAAACGATTCTCGCCGAATCGATATCGAAAGAGCGCCCAACCCGAGTCGACAGGACTTGGCTGGAGGCTGGTATGCGCGAGCAGCGCACCTCCGGCTTGCCGAGAACGCTGTTTTGCGCGCGGCTGCTGGATCTCGCGCACCTGGGAGATTCCGAAGGCCGTCTTGCTTATGTGATGGGAGCAGTAATCGCGGCAGATCTCGATCCGCTCATCTCGCGGGGAGTGATTTCTGCCAATGTCAATGTCGTACTTGTTGGAGCTAGCGTCGTTTCAGAAGCATGGCGGTACGCACTGGGTCAGAGCGGAATCAGCGCCGGCGTGATCGCTGAAAGCGAGTCGGAAAAAGCCTTGCTGACAGGATTGCGAACCATCCTGATGGAATCCCTTCGCTCAGGAACGGCACAAGCGAACTCTCAACGCCCGAAATGAACAATCTAGCGAATGCAGGGATTGTAGTTTCAGGTACGAATGCTGGCGCCGTGGCCGATCAATTTTGTTCTTTCTCTCTGTTCGAGTTGTGCCTGCGCGTATAGTGCTTTCGCTCCTTCCGCTGCGAGGGTAGCGGACCGGCAAGCCTAGGTTCTTCTTTGGAGGTTCTAGTTCATGAAGCTGCGCAGTGCAGCGTGGTTTGGTATGCGAAACCGGGACGGTTTCATTCATCGCAGTTGGATGAAGAATCAAGGTTTGCCCGATCATCTGTTCGATGGCCGCCCGGTGATTGGAATCTGTAATACATGGTCAGAGCTGACGCCGTGCAACGCGCATTTCCGAAGAATCGCAGATCACGTGAAGCGCGGAGTCTACGAAGCCGGAGGGTTCCCGCTCGAGTTTCCCGTCATGTCTTTGGGCGAAACGCTGATGCGCCCGACCACGATGTTGTTTCGCAATCTCGTGAGCATGGATGTCGAAGAGTCGATTCGAGCGAATCCGATTGACGGAGTTGTTCTGCTTGCTGGTTGCGATAAAACCACGCCCGCTTTGCTGATGGGAGCTGCAAGCTGCGATCTACCTGCGCTCATGTTGTCAGGCGGCCCAATGCTGAATGGAAAGTTCCGCGGACGCGATATCGGCTCAGGAACGGATGTCTGGAAGTTCAGCGAAGACGTGCGCTGCGGCGCGATGAGCATGGGCGAGTTTCTCGAGGCGGAAGCCTGCATGAGCCGCTCGGCTGGTCATTGCATGACGATGGGAACCGCTTCCACGATGGCATGCACGGTGGAGGCGCTTGGAATGGGATTGCCGGGGAACGCCGCGATTCCTGCTGTGGATTCGCGGCGCTACGCGCTTGCGCATATTGCAGGTCGCCGGATTGTTGAGATGGTGAACGAGGATTTGCGCATGTCGAGGATCCTCACGCGCAAGGCCTTCGAAAATGCCATTCGCGTTGTGGGTGCAGTCGGCGGCTCGACCAACGCGGTGATCCATCTTCTCGCGATCGCTGGACGCATCGGTGTCGACCTCAGCCTGAACGACTGGGACACCCTGGGGCGGAACGTACCGTGCCTGCTGAATCTCATGCCTGCAGGCAAGTACCTGATGGAGGACTTCTATTACGCGGGCGGCCTGCCCGCGGTTATCCGTGAACTTGGCGATCTGATCCATCGCGACGCACTGACCGTAAATGGGAAAACGATGGGTGAGAACGTCGCCGAGGCGCCCTGCTATAGCCGCGAGGTCATCCGTCCGCTGAGCGATGCATTCAAACCCAATAGCGGAATCGCAGTTCTGCGGGGCAATCTGTGTCCCAACGGCGCCGTCGTGAAGCCTTCGGCAGCAACGCCAGGGCTTATGAGGCATACGGGTCGCGCCCTGGTCTTCGAGAATATCGAGGACTTCTATGCGCGAATCGACGCGCCAGACCTGGACGTCGATGAAACTTCCGTCCTGGTGCTGAAGAATTGCGGCCCAAAAGGGTATCCGGGAATGCCCGAAGTAGGAAATATGCCGCTTCCCCCCAAGATTCTCAAAAAGGGCATCACCGACATGGTCCGCATCTCCGACGCCCGCATGAGCGGTACGGCCTTTGGCACCGTGGTGCTGCACGTCTCACCCGAAGCTGCCGCCGGCGGCGTGCTGGCGCTGGTGGAGAATGGAGACATGATTGAGCTGGATGTGGAGGCGCGCAAACTCCATCTTAGTGTTCCCGATTCTGAACTCGTGAGGCGCCGCGCCTCATGGAAGCCGCCGCAGCCCGTTTACGAGCGTGGATACTACAAGCTCTATTTCGATCATGTCCTGCAGGCGGACAAAGGGGCCGACCTGGATTTTCTGCCCGGCAGAAGCGGCGCAGCGGTGCCTCGCGACAGCCATTAGCTCCTCAAGATTGAGAGTTAGAGATGGGGCGCGCCCGCGTCTCTACCCCAAGTCGAGTCGGTTGCTATCGGTGCATGGTCGCATCCGGCGTGTACCGCGTCGGATCGAGAATGCCTGCCTCGGCGAATCCCTTGCGACGCAGTTGGCAGGAATCGCAGCGGCCGCAGGCGGCGCCGTCCGGAGCAGGATCGTAGCAGCTTGTCGTCAGCCCGTAGTCCACTCCGAGCTCCGCACCTTTGGCGATGATTTGCGCTTTCGTCATCTGAATGAGTGGAGCGTGAAGGGTGAATCGCTGTCCTTCGACTCCGGCCTTGGTGGCCAGATTTGCCAGCGATTGGAAAGTCGCGATGAACTCGGGACGACAATCCGGGTAGCCGCTGTAGTCGAGGGCATTCACGCCGAGGAAGATGTCGGTCGCGCCAATCACCTCAGCCAGGCCAAGCGCAAAAGAAAGAAAGATCGTATTTCGCGCGGGAACGTAAGTAATCGGAATACCCGTGGACATCTCGCGCGCGTCGCGGTCTTTGGGAACGGCGCTCTCGCTGGTGAGAGCAGAGCCGCCGAACTGGCGCAGGTCAAAGGAGATCACCGAGTGCTGCGCTCCGAGTCTCTGCACCAAACGCTTCGCGGAATTGAGTTCGATGCGATGTCGCTGACCGTAATCGAAGCTCAATGCGTGAACGTTGAATCCTTCGCTCTTCGCAATAGCTAAGACAGTGGCGGAGTCCAGGCCCCCACTCAGCAGTACCACTGCTTTTTGTTTTGTCAGTTCACTCGCCAAGTTGATCCCCGCAACTGTGCTTACATCGTAAGCGCAGATTCATAGGGGTTCAATTACTGGTTGCGCTATTCCGAATCGGAACATTCAGAATGGCCCACACGGTAAGAAGCTACACACTCTCGGTGGCGGTCGCAGCCTGAGGCTCGGGAGTAACGACGGCGGCGCGCCGGATTCGGAAATCCCCGCGTTCGAAGATAGAGGTGAGTGCGGCGACAATCCTGGGATCGAACTTGGTGTTGGCCAGGGAAGTGACGATGCGGACCACGTATTCCGGATCCATCGCCGCCTGATAGGGACGGTTCGTAGTCATAGCGTCGAAGCAATCGGCCACCATGATGATGCGGGGAATCAGCGGAATCTCCTCGCCCTTGAGGCCGTGAGGATAGCCGCGGCCATCGAGCGATTCATGGTGGAGTTCAATTCCGGGAATCATCTCCTTCAACATCTCAACCGGACGAAGAATGGCAGCACCCTTTGTGGTGTGTGTCTTCATAATCTCGTATTCATCCGGAGTGAGAGCGCCGGGCTTTTTGAGAATACGATCCTCGATGCCGATTTTGCCCACGTCATGCAATTGCGCAGAGATGCGGATTTTTTCCACCTCTTCCTCCGGCAGAGCCAGCTCTTTGGCGATGAGAACGGAGTAGCGCGTCACGCGGTCGGAATGGCCGCGCGTGTAGGGATCCTTTTCGTCGACGGCTCCGGCGAGCATCTGGATGGAACTCAGGAACAACGTGCGGTTCTCTTCGGCGGCGCGCTTCAGGTCGAAGACGAAGCGTTCCAGGTCCGAAGTCATGCTGTTGAAGGTGTCGGCCAGCTCTCCAATTTCGGTGCGGCTCTTGACATGAACACGCTGCGAGAAGTCGCCGCGCGCGATCGCACGGCTGGACTCCGTTAAAGTCTCGAGTGGCGTCGCGATCCTGCGAGCGGCAAAAATTCCGAAGGCCACGCTAAGCACGATCGCGAGCAGCGCGAACAGCCTCGCGGTTCGCTGCATTTCATCGACGCTCTGATAAGCGTCTGCGCGTGTTTTTTCGGCGATGACTGCCCACTGCAGAGATGGCACCGGACTGTAGGTGCCCAGCATGTCGACATTCTCTTTGCCCCGCTGCATCGTGAACTCGCTGGTGGCAACAAGCTTCGACTGTCCGCCCTCATCGACGAAGCTCTTCACGAGCTGATTGCCAGTCATCTCCTGACCGGTCGCGTAGCGGCCGGTCGCTCCCGCAACGAGACGTCCCTGACGATCCACCACGAAGGTCTCGAGGCCACCTTGGCTGGCGCTCTTGAGGCTATTCACCAGATACTGCAAGTCGACCACGGCGCCGA